>JAESFL010000020.1_pt1 | contig 306144 bp, 275 predicted proteins | sample 9269401 | NCBI WGS metagenome assembly JAESFL01 (sample SAMN14506025, study PRJNA617098) | algae metagenome | isolation source: Gloeocapsa sp. UFS-A4-WI-NPMV-4B04 and co-occurring heterotrophs from desert... | place: USA: Utah | collected 2006-10-01 | reverse complement strand
AAGTTCAATACCGAAGTGCAGATTTATGCACCGTACGTGTATGACTCGGTGATGGTGATGGCTGAAGCGATGCAGAAGGCCAACTCGAGCGATCCGGCGAAGTACCTGCCGGTGCTGCAGAAGATCAACTACCAGGGCGTGACGGGTCCGATCGTGTTTGACGCCAAGGGCGACATCAAGAACGCCACGCTGACGCTGTACACCTACAAGGGCGGCAACCGCCAGCAAGTGGCCGTGGTCAAGTAAGCTCCCCGCACCACAGCAACACCGCAACCACAGTAGCAACGACTGCGCCCCGGCTCCCGCCGGGGCGGCGGTCTCCGGATGCCGGCACTCCTTGCGCATGCCTGCATGACATGAGCAGGAGGCGTTCGCGTGTCCGGGCAATACCGGGGATCTTGTCGATGCACATACACCATCCTCCAGCCAAAAAAATCGGTATCATCGCAGGTTCGGGCCCGGAAGCCGGTATCGATCTGTGGAGCAAGGTCCTGCAAGCAAACAGGAATCTGCACGGCGGCTTTTATCGAGGCGATCTGGATGCGCCGAGCGTCACGATCATTTCCGAGCCTGTCCTGGGTTTGTCGATGGAGCTCGACATCCATCACGACCAGGTGTGGGCATCCCTCAGTGATTGTGCTCAGGCAATCGGCCATCGGGCCGACTACTATGCCATCGCCTGCAATGTCCTCGATTATTTTCGTCCGCAACTCGATGCACTGGGCCTGCCTGGGAGATATGTGTCGTTCGTGCAGGTCGTGCAGGAATTTTTGCAACATAACCAGGTCGGCCGTGTAGCATTGCTGGGCGCACGCCCGGTAACCGACTTCGGGCCATGGTCGCCGTATCACAGGCTTGCCGAGCATGTCGAAGTGGAATTACCTTCCCCGATACAAGCCGAACTGCTGCATCGCCTCATTTATGACGTTAAAACCTTTGGCGGCAATTCGCGCGAAATCCGTGCACGGTTTCGCGCCGTTCTGAACACGCTGAAGTCGGATACGGTGCTGCTTGCATGCACCGAGTTGCCGTTAATCGATGTCGAGCCTAACGGGCATCGAATTCTCGACGTTACCCGGCTGGTGGCGGAAAAACTCGCCAGACTGGCGAACCCCCATTTGATCATTCAAACAACGCCGCAATCCTGACCCGAAGATTCCACCGGATCGCATCATGACAAAACATATCGGACTCATCTATGCCGGCGGAACAATCGGCATGCAGAAAACCGGTCAGGGCTATGCGCCGATGCCCGCGTTCGGCGGCGTGCTGGCAGCGTCGCTGCATGCCGGAACCGAAGCCGTCCCGCGCTATACCCTGCACGAATATGCGACGCCGATCGACAGCACCAACGCCACGCCGGCTGACTGGCAGCGTCTGGGCCGCGATATCGCCGGCCGTTATCGGGAGTACGACGGATTCGTGGTGCTGCATGGTACCGACACCATGGCGTATACCGCGGCTGCGCTATCCTTCATGCTGCAGGGTTTGCGCAAGCCGGTCATTCTGACCGGCTCTCAGGTCCCGCTGAGCGAAGTGCGCTCCGACGCGCTGCAAAATATCGTGACGTCGCTGCAGCTGGCCGCCTGCGGCGCTCTTGGCGAAGTCGCCCTGTATTTCAATCAGCGTTTGTTACGCGGAAACCGATCCACCAAGATCAGCGCCGAGCGGTTCCATGCGTTCGACAGTCCGAATTACCCATGGCTGGCAGAAGCAGGCATCGGCCTGCGTATCAATCGTGCGGCCTTGCTTCCTGCCGCACAGCAGGAGAATTTTGAGTTGCCGGAATATGCAAGCGGCCACATCCTGTCGCTCCGGGCCACTCCCGGCATGCCATTGCAAGCTGTGCGGGCGCTGCTGGATTTACAGCCGCAGGCATTGATTCTGGAATGTTATGGCGCTGGCAACCTGCCGGATAATGATCCGGCACTGCTGGACCTGCTGGTGCGCGCCGATGATGCCGGCATCGTTCTTCTGGCATGCAGCCAGGCCTTGCACGGGGAAGTTGCGCTGGATGCGTATGCCACCGGTTCCGGGCTGGCGCGCGCCGGCGTGGTCGGGTGCGGCGACATGACGTTCGAAGCCATCTATACCAAGTTGCATCACTTGTTCGCGCTTGGCCTGGCCCCGGATGCGGTGAAGCTTGCCATGCAACGGGATATTGCGGGTGAGTTATCCCGGAAAGCGGAGTGGTGATGAGTGACGCCGCGAGCGCAGCGGGCTGTTAGGCATTCCCGCTAGACGCTGCCTTCTTTTTCAACCACGAGAATGCGCGCCGCACCACGCGGGTGGGCGACGTGCTCGCAGCCGATGCCGGCAAAGAAAATGTCGCCTGTCTGAAGCGTCACCTGCTGCTCGATGCCGTTTTCCCGGTAATGCATGTCGACAGTACCGTCGAGCACAGTGAACACTTCTTCGCCGTCATTAACGTGCCAGCGGTAGGGCGCATCGGTCCAGTGCAGCCGGACGCTGACGCCGTTCATGCTGGCGACATCGGTCGCCGCCCATGGCTTGTCGCCGGTGAATTCACGGCTGCGGATGGTCTTTTGCATCATCAGGATTCCACGGATGTTGCCCGGCTATGCGCCAGGCTGTCGTAGGATGGAAACAGGCACGAAAAAGAGAAGGCGAACTTGCTGTCGCCGTGCTGCTGCAAATGATGCAGGCGCTCCTTGGCTTCGTCAATCGTCGGTATATGCCCGGCATCGACCCACCACATGGCGAGATAGGCGTCGCCGAATTTCTCGAACCAGTTTTTCCGATGTCGCATCACTTCGGTATGCGCGCTCCGGTAAACAAATTGCTTCAGGTGCTCCGGCGATTCCCATACGGACAGATTGACGAGGATGCGCTCATCGTCGTAGGGCTGGATCGTGGTGGCATCGCCTGCCTCGGTTTTCAACCGCCATACGAAACCCGGACTGCCTTCGGCCAGCGCATTGATGGCATCGAGTCGATCGACGAATCCTGCCATCAGCGGATCGTCGATCGGCGCCCGGGCACGGGCGATGTTTACTTGTGCGAGATGGCGCGGGCGGTCCATTGAATCTCCCATATCGAATGACGCCTGCCGATTACGACTGGCTGCATTGTGCCGTCACGCATGCATGCGCGGGCACTTGATTGCCGTGGTTGCCAAGTCCGCCGGCCATGGCGCGAATCCGCTGAATGATGCCGCCTGTCATCGACTGTGGCTGTTCGAATTTCAGTTCGACGCAGCCATGCGCCGCGTCTGCCTCGACGACCACCAGGTGGCCGGGCGCAAGGCTCAGCCTGTCACCGGCAAAAAGCCAGTAATCATGCGACTGGCCTTCTACCGTCACCCAGGCGCGGCCGCGCAGCAAGCGCAGGGTCTGGGCGGCCGGCACGATGCCGGAAACGGCCTGGCCGGATTGCACAGTCAAGAATTCATTTGTGAACAGGGCTCTCATGATAGTAAACTCCTCAAAGGCCGGCAAGATATCGCTGCAGTATCGCAAGGCTTATATCTACTGCCGATGAAGCCATTGTAGTAGGCTCATTCGCCTTGTCTAAACGATATATTTTCAATTCCTTTGCTACTTTTTCTCACATATGACCGACTTGCGCCGATTGCCCAACCTTGCCGCCTTGCGGGCTTTTGAAGCAGCGGCCAGACATCAGAACTTCTCGCGCGCAGCGGATGAAATCCATGTCACCCATGGCGCGATCAGCCACCAGGTGCGGGCGCTCGAAGAAGAGTTGGGCGTGGCGTTGTTCGCACGTCACGGCAAGCGCCTTGCCATCACGCCGGAGGGGGAGCAATTCGCTGCCACCTTGCGAAGGGCCCTGGGAGACATCGCGGTCGCTGCCGAGGCGCTTGCCGCGAGCAGCAAGCAGAAGCGCCTCACGATCACCGCGCTGCCGTCATTCGCCGCCCGCTGGCTGGCGCCGCGCATCGGGCGCTTCATCGAACGCTATCCCGAACTCGAGGTGATCCTGCAATCGAGTAATCATCTGGTGGATTTCACGCGTGAGGCGGTCGATGTGGGTATCCGTTTCGGCGGCGGTATCTATCCCGGACTGACCGTGGAGAAGGTAATGGGGGATTACTACTATCCGGTGGCAAGCCCCGGTTTCAATGGCGGCAAGCTTCCCACGACGTTGCAGGCGCTTGCCGGCAGCCCGTTGCTGCGCAGCGACCTCGAACCCTGGGCGCCGTGGTTTCGTGCGGCCGGGGTGGATTTCCGCGAGCCGACCGGCGGGCTGGTCTTCGAGGATTCATCCATGCTGGTGCGGGCGGCCGCCGAGGGGCACGGCATCGCCCTGGCGCGCCATGCGATCGCGCTGGCGGAGCTGAAGTCCGGTGAACTGGTGCGGCTGTTCGATATCGCGGTGCCCTGTCCGCAATCCTATTACCTGGTATGCACCCCTGGCGCACTGCAAAAGCCGCAGGTGCAGGCATTTCGCGCCTGGCTGATCGATGAAGTGGCCAAGGTCGAGCAACCGCTCTGACATATGCCGTCAACCATTGCGCGCCGGCCGGTTTTCAGCAATCGGGAGGCAGCACGCGACCTTGTTTCTTTGTCGACATGACCGTCCGGTGCCCGCTAGAGGACCACTTTCACCATTGGATGGGACGAGAGTGCCCGGTACAGGTTGTCCAGCTGTTCGCGGCTCGTCGCGCGAACCGTTGCGGTGAGGGACAGATAGGTGCCTTTCGACGACGGCCGCATTTCCAGCTTGCCCGCGTCGAAGGTTGGATCGTATTGCAAAATGACATCGACGATGGTCTGGGCGAACGTATCCTGCGTCGCGCCCATGATCTTGATCGGGAAGTCGCTTGGATACTCGATGAGGCTGTCTTCGGGAGCTGGCATGGCGGCAGAGGCGTTTCCGGCACGATGCCCGAAACGTCGGTCAAAAATGGGAAGCGGCTATTTTACGCCTCCGCCGGCTAGGCGGCTTTGGCTTGCTGGTATGCCGAATACAAGGCCTGGAAAACCGGTCCCGGCACCCCGGTGCCAACGGTCTTGCCGTCGATGCTGATCACCGGCAGCACTTCCTTCGATGCGGACGACAACAGCACCTCGTCTGCAGCAAACACCTCCTCGCGTGCGATGCGGCGCGATTCGAACGGGATTCCGCCGGCGGCAACGCACAATTCCTCGATCAAGCCGTAGCGGATGCCCTCCAGGATCAGGTTGTCCTTCGGCGGCGCAAGCAATTTGCCATTCTTGACCACCCACACATTCGATGCCGATGCCTCGGTCAGGTAGCCGTCGCGGAACTGGATTGCTTCGACTGCATCGTTTTCGGCCGCGTACTGCGCGGCGAGAACGTTGCCCAGCAGCGAGGTCGACTTGACATGGCAATGCAGCCAGCGCTTGTCTTCCATCGACACGCACGCGACGCCGTCCTTCAGTGCCTGTGCCGACGGCAGCGACAGCGGATTGGTCATGATGAAGATGGTCGGTATGACTTCCTTCGGAAAGGCATGGGCGCGCTTGGCGACGCCACGCGTCACTTGCATGTAGATCAACTGGTCATCGGCAGGATGGGCCTCGGCCACCTTGCCGGCCAGCGCCAGCCATCCTTCTTCGTCATGCGGATTGGGAATGCCGATGCAGGCAAGGCTGCGCGCCAGGCGTGCCATGTGGTGCTTTGCACGAAATAACTTTCTTGCATACATCGGGATGACCTCATACACGCCGTCGCCAAAAATGAAGCCACGGTCGAGGACCGGAATCCTGGCTTCGGAAAGCGGCGTGAGTTCGCCGTTGAGGTAAACGAGCGGGTCTTCCATGGTGATTCCTTGTGAATGACGAAACACTCATTTTTGCACGAGGACCGGGCAACGGCTATGCAAAATCGGTATCGATCCGGCGACGGAATGCTGAATCGCGAGCGTCGTTTGCAGGAGGGGTGGCGGCAGGGTGACGCAGAAGATACAAAATAAAACGGGACGGGCAGCATGCTGAACCCGTCCCGAAAGGCGATTTACCGGTTGCCGGTTACTTCATCCACAGGCGTACCGAGTCCCACGCACGGCCGATGATGCTCGCCTGGTTGACCTGTTCCAGGGCGACCACCGGCAATTCCGTCAACGGCTTCCCGTCGACCATCATCTTCAGCATGCCGACCTTGGTATTGTCGGGAATCGGCGCTACCAACGGGTCCTTGCGTTCCAGTACCGGCTTCATCTTCTCGGCGACACCTTTCGGCACCGTCACATAGACATCCTGCTTGAAGCCGATCTTGATCTTGTTCTGCGTGCCTTTCCATACGTCCGGCGTGTCCACTGCCTGATCCTTTGCATACAGCTTGACCGTATCGAAGTTCTGGAAGCCCCAGTTCAGCAGCTTCTGGCTCTCCGCCGTGCGGGTGGCATCGGACACGGTGCCGAGCACGACCGAAATCAGCCGGCGGTCGCTGCCGCCGTTCGGGCGCTTGGCGGACGTGATCAGGCAATAACCTGCAGCGGCGGTGTGGCCGGTCTTCATGCCATCCACGCTCGGATCGAGCCACAGCAGGCGGTTGCGGTTGGCCTGCTTGATCTTGTTGTATGTGTAGTCTTTGGTCGAATAAATCTTGTAGTGCTCGGGATGATCGGCGATCAGGCGCGCTGCCAGGATCGACAGGTCCTGTGCGGTGGAATAGGTGTCCGGGCTCGGCAGGCCGTGCGGATTGCTGAAGCGTGTCGACTTCAGGCCCATGCGCTCCGCTTCACGGTTCATCAGGGTCACGAATGCTTCCTCCGTGCCGGCGACCGCTTCCGCCAGCGCCACGGCGGCATCGTTCCCGGACTGGACGATCAGGCCGTACAGCAGGTCATCCACTTTCACCGGCGTTGCCGGATCAATAAACATTTTCGAGCTGCTTGCATCGACTTTCCATGCGCGCACCGACACATTGACCATCTGGTTCGCATCAAGCCGCTTTTCCTTGATCGCCGAAAAAGCGAGATAGGCGGTCATGATCTTGGTCAGGGAAGCCGGCTCGATGCGCATCGTGGGTTCCTGCGATGCCAGCACCTGGCCGCTGGTGGCATCCAGCAGCAGCCATGACTTGGCGGCGATGTTCGGCGGCGGAAGGGATTGCGCAAACGCGGCGGATAAGGAGAGAACGGTGGCAGCCAAGGCTGCGAATAGTTTTTTCATGAGGCGCGTGAAGGAAGCTGTGAAACCTGCATCGGACCGGTGCAGCGTCGGTTAAAACAATTGAAGTCGAGAATTATAGTGCCAGCAATCCACACTGCAATGGCGGATGTGCAAGATGCGGACTTATACATTCCCGCAACATCGATTTTGGTCTCAGCGATGCCAGAGTTGCGCAACGAAATTCTTAATATGGTGCAACTTTCGGTGGAAAAAATGGTCCGCGCCGGCCACCACGACGACCGACAGATCCTGCGGGCGCGCCCATTCGAATACGTCGGCGAGCGGAATCGTTTCATCAAGCTCGCCATGGATCAGGATGGTATTGGCGGGTACTTCCGGCATCGCCCACTTGCCTGCCGCGCTACCAACCAACACGAGGCGTTCCGCCGGTTCGCCCTGCGCGACAAGCCGGTGCTGCAATTGCGACTGCACGAACGTGCCGAAGGAGAAGCCGGCGAGTGCCACCGGCAATTGGGGATACTGTTGCTTCATATGGGCCAGCAGCAGCGCCATGTCGTCGGTTTCACCATTGCCGGCATCATGCACGCCGGCCGATGCGCCGACGCCACGGAAATTCATGCGCGCCGTCGCATAGCCGAGCCCGACAAAAGCGCGAGCGAGGGTCTGTGTCACCTTGTTGTCCATCGTGCCGCCGTATAAGGGGTGCGGATGGGCGACCAGCGCGATGCCGCGTGGCGACGCGGTGTCCGGCAGATCGAGTGCGCACTCCAGCGTGCCGGCGGTGCCGGTAAGGGTGAAACGTTGGGTCTGTGCATTCATGCTTGGCTTGATATCAAACTGGAATTGGGACGATTCGTCAGGCCGCCGTGCGGCCTTTGAATTGAAAGCAGGGGGAAGAAAGACGGCTTAGATTTTCAGGCGCTCGACCACCTGTCCGCCAACGAGATGCTGATCGATGATGTCATCGATGTCGTGCTTGTCGACATAGGTGTACCAGGTCCCTTCGGGATAGATCACGACGACCGGGCCTTCCTCGCAGCGATCGAGACAGCCCGACTTGTTGATCCGGACCTTGCCCTGTCCGCTCAGTTTCAGATCCTTGATGCGCTTCTTCGCATGCTCCTGGGCTTCCTTCGCCCCACGGTCATGACAGCAGGGACGGCCTTCGTCGCGCTGGTTCATGCAGAAAAAAACATGGTGCTTATAGTACGGCGTGTCGCTCATGGTGTATCCGGCCAATGCATGAATTAAACGGGAATCATACACCGCGTTGCCGCCGTTTCCGGCGGTGCATCGGATGCACCAGGAACCAGATCGCAAAAAACGGCCAGACCAGGGAAAGGAACTGCGCGGCGCCGTTGAAGTTTAAAAACTTTCCTTGAAGCCAAGCCTGCAGCGTGGCGACGAAATACGGATTGACCGGCACGAAATTGGCGACAAGAACGCTCACCGCAAGGCTGAATGCGGCAAGCCGCCGCTGGGCGTCCGGTGGTGCGAACGTCAGGCCGCCAACCAGCATGGCGCCGATGAGCAGCCCGCCCTGCGCACCGGGCGTCAGCCAGGCCATGCCGTTCTGCGGTGAAAAAAGCAGCGCGCTCGCCAGCCACTTGCTGGTCAGCGTAATGCCTGCAAGCAGCAGTATCAGGCCGGTTTTCGGCGCAGGCTTGCGCAGCAGGCATAGCATGGCCAGCATGGCGCCGGCAAAGCCGCAGGCGGTGATGATGGTCTCGGCCAGCCAATACTCCTGTACGGTCAACTGGATGCCGCGCAGTGCGATCTCTGAAAAATCAATGGGCTTGGAAAACCACTTTGACGTCCAATCCGACAGGATGGGCATGATCTGCCCATGTCCGAACAGGTAACCCTGCGGAAAAATTTGTGCCAATGGCCAGAGCGCCACCACGATCAGGCCGCGTCCGGCGTCGTGGATGAACCAGTTCTTGCGCAACTCCAGCAGGCGGCTTTGTTCAAGGAATACGCGCGACAGCAGCATGCCGCCGATCGCCCCGAACAGGGCGCCGCTGGCATTGGGCAGCAGATCGAGGTTGGAGGATACCCGGCTCGGCAGGAATGTCTGCCCGGCCTCCATGAGGCTCGACAGCAGCAGCCCGGCGATGAACGCTACCGCTACGGCCCACAGGCCCCGAACCTTAGGGTAGAGCGCGAACACAATGAGCAGTCCGAATGGCATGTAACCGAACACATTGGTCGAGACGTCGAAGACGGTCCAGTAATGCGGCAGGGGAGCCAGCAGGAAGTCCCAGGGCGCCAGTCCGATCATCTGCCAGCCGGAGAACGGGTACCAGCTTGCGTAGATCACCAGCAGCGTATAGACCAGCAGCGCCGCGCGCGCGAAAGACGACGCAGTCGGCGGGAGTGCCTGTTCCTGTTCGGTCATATGCCTCGTTACTGCGGCGCCGGCAGGGAGCCCAGCCAGGTGATCATTTGAGCAATGATTGCATCGCTGGCCATCGCCAATGCCTTCGCGCCGCCTTCGGCATCGGCGCTCGGCGCCGGCGCGGACTGTTCAAATGTTTTTTGCGAAACCAGCACCCGCCCGTTAAGCACCGAGGCACGCAATGCGATGTGCCCGGCGCTCTGGCCCGGCGCAGAAAAAACCTGGGAGAAGTCATCTGCCTCGATGCGCAATGTGCGTACGCCGGTGGCGCCGTCCGAGGCGGAAAGCACCGTACCGCCGGCATTGGCGATCCGCGATTTCAGGCGTTCGGCGAACAGCCGGCCCGGCGGCGCGATCCATCGGTTGGTGGCGTAGGGCCGCGGCTGCTGTTCATTTGCATAACTGAGACGGTAATACATCAACGGGCTGTCCAGCCATGCTGGCATATTGACTTCCGCCACACTGACCGGCGGCAGCTTGAGCGCCGTGCCTGTTTGCGCGGCTGACGCCGTCGTGCGCAGGGGGCCGAGATCGTACAGCGCGCGCTGGTTATCGGGCTTGCTCGCACAGCCGGAGGCCAGCACACTGGCGAAAACAGTCAGGACGGCGGCAAGAAGGCGGATGTTTATTTTCATGGCGGAGGTCAGTTGGTTTCCGATACGGTAAAGCCTGGTTCACCCGGACCGGGCGACGCTTCCTGCGGACCGAACAGAATGCTTTGCGGTCGTTCGCTCAGATTGTTCAATGTCCGGTTGAGCATCCGCAGCGACGACCGTGCGTCATTTGCCAATGGCAGTGTTTCATGCTCGAACCTGTTTGCTACCGCGGTAATCTGATCCGCAGTGTCGTTGATTTTATCAATTGTCCCCTGCGGACTGGATATTTTGCTGGCAATGTCGTTCAGGCTGGCGCTCAGACGGCTTGCGTCTTTCGACAGCGTATTCAATGTGCTCAGGGTTTGCTGCGCCTGCCTGGTGACGCCTGGCAGCGCCGCCAGGGTAGGTTGAAGCTGCCGCGGGATGCCGCCGATTTCATTGGCGGCCTTGCTGATGTTATCGAAAGCCGCAAGAATGGCCTGCTGATTGGCTGGTTCCAGCAGGTTGTTGATTCGCTTTGCAACCTCCTCCGTCTGCCGCAGGATGGCCATGCCGCGGTTTTCGAGCTGGTCCAGCAGGCTGGGCCGCATCTCGATACGGGCCAGATTGTCCTCGCTGCTTTTCAACATCACCGGCTGGCTGCCGTCATCGTCAAGCTGAACATAGGCAATGCCCGTCACGCCCTGGTAGCCCAGGGTGGCAAAGGTCGATCGGGTGATGGGCGTGTCCGGGCGCACGCTGATGCGCACCAGGATCTGGCCGACGACCTGCGGATCGAAGGCGATGTTCTCGACCCGGCCGACATCGAGCCCGCGGTAGCGGACCGCCGCCTGCGGGTTCAGCCCCGGAACGGAGAGCTTGGTGGCGATTTGGTAAGGCACCCATTCCACCTGGTCGCGATTGAACCACATGCCGATGAGGATGGCCGCTGCCAGCAATGCGATGGTGAAGATGCCCGCCATCAAGGCATGCGATTTATTTTCCATAAGTGATGTTGGTATTCCTTTATGTAATTCTTAGAGCGTCTAACAAAATGCCTTCGGCTGCGTTGCGTCTCCTTGTCGTACTTCAGTACTGCCTGCGTCGACGCGCGTTGCCGGAGAGGGCGAAGCTGGCGCTTCGCTCATTTTGTTAGACGCTCTTGTTATTCGAGAGCCTGCAGGGCGCGGCGTCCGCGTTCCCCGAGGAAGAACTGCTGGATGAACGGGTGCTGCAGTTCAAGCACTTCACGCGGAGAACCGAGGGCGATGACCCGCTTCTCCGCCAGCACGGCCACCTGCGTCGACAACGCAAACAGTGTGTCGAGGTCATGCGTGACCATCACCACAGTCAGCCGCATTTCCCGGTGCAGCGTGCTGATCAGCGAGACGAAACTCTCCGACAGGTCCGGGTCGAGCCCGGCGGTCGGCTCGTCCAGGAACAGCAGTTCCGGTTCCAGCGCCAACGCGCGGGCGAGGGCGACCCGCTTGACCATGCCGCCCGACAGATCCGACGGCATCTTCATGGCATCCTGCGGCGTGATGCCGACCATGTCGAGTTTCAACAGCACCGCCTCGCGGATCAGGTCGTCCGGCAGCGTCCTGAGTTCCCTCATCGGCAATGCCACATTTTCGAACACGGTCAGCGCGGAAAATAGCGCACCGTGCTGGAACAGCATGCCCCAGCGATGCCGCACGCGCTGCAGCGCGCTGCGATCGCCACCGTTGATGTCTTCGCCGAACACCTTCACGCTGCCGCGCGACGGTCGGTGCAAGCCGAGGATCTGCCGCAGCAACGTGGTCTTTCCGGAACCGGAGCCGCCTACCAGCGACACGATGTCGCCCTGCCGGACAACCAGGTCGAGGTCCTGGTGCACGACGACCTGACCGAACTGCGTCCACAACTGTTGAATTTCAATGACCGGCGTGTTTTGCATCAATAAAACCCCACGCCCCGGAACACGATCGCAAATACCGCGTCCGCAAGAATCACCACCGTAATCGCCACCACCACCGATTGCGTCGTTCCTTGCCCGAGGCTCTCGGTATTGGGCTTGATGCGCAAGCCGAAATGACACGCCACCAGTGCAATCAGGCTGCCGAACACGACCCCCTTGCCCAGTCCGATCCAGTAATTCGCCAGTGGCACCGCCTCCGGTAATTCACTGAGGAAATAAGTGGGTGACAGGCCCAGTTCGATCTGCGCCGCAGTCATGCCGCCAAGCAATGCAACCGCATCGGTCCAGACGACCAGCAAGGGCATGGAAATCGCCAGTGCCAGCACGCGCGGCATGATCAGCCTGAAGCCGTGCGACATGCCCATGACCAGCATGGCGTCCAGTTCCTCTGTTACACGCATGACACCGAGTTGCGCGGTGATAGCAGAGCCCGAGCGACCAGCCACCAGAATCGCCGCCAGCAGCGGTCCGAGCTCGCGTACTACGCTCATTCCCAGAATATTGACCAGATAGATATCACCACCGAAGGTATGCAATTGCTGCGCTGAAAGATAGGACAGCACCACACCGATTAAAAATCCCACGATGGCCGTGATGCCCAGGGCCTGGTAACCGATATGGAAGATGTTGGAAGAAATTTCTTTCCATGGGCCACGCAGCGGGCGCCGGGCGAAACGGCCGAGATCAAGCACCAGCTGTCCGATCAGGCTGATGAAGCCGATCATATGCCCATTCACCTGCCGCATCACACGCGCCAGTGTTAGCGTAGAAAACCATGGGCGGCTTTTCGGGGTCGGCAATGCGAGCATGCCGGCCTGCTCGATACGATTGAAGAATTCGGCGTGCTGCGGCAACACCTCAAGCTGTTGCGGCCGTTGCTTGTGCCATGCATTCCATAGCCACTGCGCGCCGATATGGTCCAGCGCAGTCAATCGGGTGAGATCCCAGCGAACCGGCTTGCCGGCAGGCAAGCTGTCCATCGCGCGCCGGATGGCGGTGGCGGAGGATGGCCGTGCCAGTCCCTGAACCTGCCACGCGCCCTCCGCAGTCACGGTCAGCGTTGCTCCATTCTCTATCGTCAGTGTCGGCAGTTGTTGATTTGGCATATCGCGAGTGTAATGGATAGACCATCTTCCGCGCATTCTGTTTCATGCCAACAATCCTGCCGTTACAATGGACACCATGAAAAATCATGCTCATCGCATTGCCGGCTATTGCTTCGGGCCGGCACAGCAAGTCCATATCCAGGTTGTCGAAGAAACAGGATCGACCAATGCCGATCTGCTTGCCCGTGTCGCTTCGCTCCAGTCTCCCGTGTTGCTGATCGCCGAGCGCCAGACCGCAGGCCGCGGACGTGCCGGACGGACATGGTTGTCCGCTCCCGGCGCATCGCTCACATTCTCCCTGGCATGGAAATTTGCGTTGCCCCTGCAATCGATGGTCGGGCTGCCCCTGGCTGTCGGCGTCGCGCTGGCGGAAGCGCTGGCCGAACTGGACGTGGATGTCCAGCTGAAATGGCCGAACGACGTATTGTATGAAGACGGCAAGCTGGCGGGCATCCTGATTGAAACCGCCGGCGTCGATGGCGATACGCAATCCTGCTGGGCAGTGATCGGCGTCGGCATCAATTTGATGCTCGATCCGGAGATGGCCGCGCAGATTGGACGGCCGGTCGCACATGTGCCGCAGCTCACCGAACGCGACCGGGACGAGTTGATGGCTGCATTGCTGAATGCGCTTGCGCAGGCGGCCGAGTTGTTCGAGCGACAGGGATTCGGCGCATTTGCCGAGCGCTGGAACCGGCTGCATGCCTATACCGGCCAACCGGTATCCATTGTCGATCAGGGCAAGGTGCTGCATGAAGGCGCGGCGATAGGCGTCGACGGCAGCGGTCGCTTTTTGCTTGATACATCCGCCGGACGCACGGCGGTCATGGCCGGCGATGTGTCGCTGCGCGTACGGGAGGCGTGAATCATGCTGCTGCTGATTGATGCCGGCAATACACGTGTGAAATGGGCATTGATGCCTACCGCACGCCTGTCGCAACCGGACAGCCTTGGCCGCTGGGACGACAGCGGGTCGGTCGAACATGCGCAAGTAGGGCAGCTGGTCGATACCTGGCGCAATGCGCATGTTTCGCGTGTGATCCTGTCCAATGTGGCCGGCGCCGATATGCGTGCCGAACTCGAGTGCGCATTATTGAGCGTGCTGGGATTGAAACCGGTGCCGCTCGAATGGTTTACCTCCGTGCCTCAGCTCGCCGGCTTGCGCAACGGCTACCGCAATCCCGCGCAGCTCGGCTGCGACCGCTTCGCCTCCGCCATCGCTGCCCGCGCACTCTATCCGGATGAGCCGCTGATCGTTGCCACCTGCGGCACTGCCACCACCGTCGATGCCGTGTCGGCGGACGGCGTATTCATCGGCGGAATGATTTTGCCCGGACTCGGTCTGATGGCAAGTTCGCTGGCAAGGAACACTGCGCAGTTGCCGGAGGTCGCCGCAAGCCTGCCAGTATCCACGCCGTTCGCGGACCATACCGACGCTGCCATTGTCAGCGGCTGCATTGCGGCCCAGGCGGGCGCCATCGAGCGCGCTGTTGCGGCCCATGCGCCTTCCGGTGCGGCGGTGCGATGCATTCTGTCGGGTGGCGCGGCTGACCTGATCGCGCCGCACCTTTCGTTTTCGACAACCAGGGTGGACAACCTGGTGCTGATCGGTCTGCAGACTGTTGCAGCGTCCTCGTTGTCCGTCCTGCCAGCTACAACCGCTCCATCATGCTGAAATTCTTCTTCTGGATATTGTTGCTCGCCAATGCGGTGCTCCTGGCATACCAGCAGGGTTATCTCGATGAACTGGTCGCAACCGGTCGCGAGCCCGGCCGGTTGCAGCATCAGCTCAATGCCGACAAGGTCCGCGTCGCCCCTGTTCCTTCCCAGGCGAGTGCGCCGTCAGTCGAGACGACGGCAAAGACGATCGCCGCGGACCAGTCCGCTCCGGCGCCGCCGGCACAGCCAACACCGGCGGCGGCAGTGGCCGCGCAGAAATCCGACGCGTCGTCCTGCGTGGAAATCGGCAATTTCAATGCCGCGGATGCGCAGCGTTTCGAATCCAGGCTGGCCGCGCTCTCGCTCGGCGACCGGGTATCGAAGCATGGCGTGCAGGAAGTACTGCGGCACATGGTCTACATCCCACCGCAGGCGGACAGGGAAGCGGCGGAAAGAAAAACGGCGGAATTGCGCCAGCTCGGCGTCACCGACTTTTATGTCATCCAGGACAATTCCGACATGCGCTGGGCAATCTCGCTCGGTGTGTTCAAGATCGAGGATGTCGCCCGCGCCCATCTCGCGGACCTCAGTCGCAAAGGCGTGCGCTCGGCGCGAATCGGCGAACGCATGCTCACCACGAAAGCGGTTGCGTTCCGGTTCAAGGGATGGGATGCGGCGATGAAGGAAGGCGTGGACAAAATCAGGACAGATTTTCCAAACCTGGAAATGCGTGAATGCAAGGTGGCCTGATCGCTGGTTGTATTGATCAATTTATCGATCAATAACGCTCAGGACCCGGGCGCTTGCCGCGCGGTTTCGTCAATCAGTTTGCGCAGGCATGCCGGGCATAGGCAAGTGCCTTCATCTTCGTTGTAGGCATCACGGGGGAGCGGCGGCAGACTCGTGCACCAACATGCGGCATCACCGTCGGGCGCATCCGTCATGCCACAAGTGAAGGTCGCCGCGCAGCGGGTGCAAATGCTCATTTTTTTTCGCCATCGCCGTCAATGGTTTCAGGAATAGTCAGCTGCCGCATCGCGGACCGGAGCAGCTTCATCTGCCGGGTGAAATTGCTGCAGGCACTGCATACCTTCAGGTGTACCCATACGCGCGTACGCTCCGTCCACGTAAGACGGCGGTCCATTCCTTCCGACGTCAATCGATGCACTTCCCTGCAGGTAGGTTTGAATCCCATGTCGCCGCTTTCCTCATGCCGCTGTTTTCATGCCGGCGTATTGCCGAACCATTTCAATTCCAGGCACTCTCGCAACTGCACCCGTGCCCGATACAACATTACCCAGGCATTAGACGTGGTAATCGCCAACTCCTTACAGATTTCTTCAGTTTCGAGTTCCAGCCACTCCCGCATCATAAAAATCCGCGCATTTTTGGGCGGCAATCTTTCCAGGCAGATCTCCAGGATGCTGAAGAACTCCTTCTGTTCCAGAGTCGCATCGGGGTCCCCCCATTGACGCGGCATATCGACCGTATGGCCGTCCGGCTTGAACAGGGCATCGATCACTTCCGCATCGGAACGATCGTCGTCGCCTTCGATCCTCAGTCCGCGTTTTGACGAGCGGAGCACGTCGATGATCTTGTGTTTCAGGATGCCGGTCAGGTAGGTCCGAAGCGTTGATTGGCCGGCGAAGCGTTCCGGCTTTTCGAGCACCGCAACGAGGGTGTCCTGCACCACATCCTCCGCCATGGCATGGTTGCGAAGCTGAAGCAAGGCGAAGCGCAGAAGGGCAGGGCGCAGATTTTCGAGTTCGACGTGCAGGGCAGCGGTATTTGTCATTTGGGCAAAGGTTATTCGATCGCCGGGTGAAACACAATACGAAACCCCGGCGCTTTCGCTGTAAAATCGCGCTGAACTATTTTCAGGACCTGCCATGACCGACTCGCACGACCTCGGCGCCGACCTCTCGGGCGTCTCCCCGCAAATCAAGGCGGAAATTCTCGCGGAAGCACTGCCGTACATCCGTAAATTTCATGGCAAGACCATCGTCGTGAAATACGGTGGCAATGCGATGACTGAAGAGCGTCTGAAGCACGGCTTCGCCCGCGATGTCATCTTGTTAAAACTCGTCGGCATGAACCCCGTCGTCGTCCATGGCGGCGGCCCCCAGATCGACAATGCGTTGAAGAAGATCGGCAAGCAGGGCACGTTCGTTCAGGGCATGCGCATCACCGACGAAGAGACGATGGAGGTGGTCGAGTGGGTGCTGGGCGGCGAAGTCCAGCAGGACATCGTCATGCTGATCAATCACTACGGCGGCCAGGCGGTTGGACTGACCGGCAAGGATGGCGGCCTGATCCGTGCGCGCAAGATGGCCATGCCGGATAAGGAAAATCCAGGCAAGTTCATCGACATCGGATTCGTCGGCGAGATCGATGCGATCAATCCGGCCGTGGTCAAAGCCTTGCAGGACGATGCCTTCATTCCCATCATTTCTCCGATCGGTTTCGGTGATGACGGCCAGGCATACAACATCAACGCCGACCTCGTAGCGGGAAAGATTGCCGAAATCCTCAAGGCCGAGAAGCTCATCATGATGACAAACATTCCGGGCGTGATGGACAAGCAGGGCAATCTGCTGACTGACTTGTCGGCCCGCGAAATCGACGAGATGTTCGCGGACGGTACGATCTCCGGCGGCATGCTGCCGAAGATTTCATCGGCGCTGGATGCGGCGAAGTCGGGGGTGAATACGGTGCACATCATTGATGGGCGGATTGAGCATTCGCTGCTGCTGGAGGTGCTGACGGAGCAGGCGTTTGGGACGATGATTCGGTCGCATTGAGGTTCGCTTCGTCATTTCCGTGAAGGGTTTTATAGAGGCTGCTGTTCGCCTGCGAAATGGAACTGGCTTGCAGGCCAGTGCGTGCTGTGCAGGGATAATCTCAAGCTACAGAGTGCCTCCCGTGATCCATCACCCTCGTCATTCCCGCGCAGGCGGGAATCCAGGGCGACGGAGTGTCTCCGGTAATGCAACCTCTACGGCTCTTCGAAGAAACAAGCCGGGACTGGCCCCGGCGGGCCACTTACTTTTCTTGTCTCGCCAAGAAAAGTAAGCAAAAGAAGGCGACCCCCAGTCGCCGCCTGCTTCGCAGGTTCCCAAAAGGGCAAGTGCTGAAACGGGAAGCGAAATAAACTCGCCTGCGGCTCAGACAAATTTCGCTTCTTTATCCGTTTCAGCACTTGCCCTTTTGGCGTCGCCAGAAGGGGGGACTTCGAAACCCGTCCTCACCCTGGCCCTCCCCTTGCAGGGGAGGGAACTGTCCTGTTCTTTACCTTGCAGTTGAAAGTGAATTTTTTCGCTGACTTTGTGTTTTGATCTTACCTGCGTTCGCAAAGTAAAGAACGGATAATTCCCTCCCGGAAGGGGAGGGCCAGGGAGGGGATGGGTTGGCCGTTGATCCCCTTTTAGCGACGCCAAAAGTGATGCGGTCAAAACGGATCAGAAGCGAAATTTGTCTGAGCCGAAGGCGAGTTTATTTCGCCTCCCGTTTTGACCGCGTCACTTTTGGGCACCCCGAAGGGGCGGCGATAACGGGGTCGCCTTTTTTGCCTCCTTTTTTGGCGAAGCAAAAAAGGAGGTGGCCCGCCGGGGCCAGTCCCGGCTAGTCTCTTCGGAGAAACTAAAGAGTTGAATCACCGGAGACACTCCGCAGCTCTGGATTCCCGCCTGCGCGGGAATGACGAAGGTGATGCATTACCGGAGAAACCTCGTAACTCCAGATTCCCCCTAGCAGGGCGCGCACCGGCTTGCAAGCCGGTACCGTTTTGCAGGCGGACAGCATGCTGTCCGAAACCCCTGCAAAACCCTTCGCAAAAATGACTACCAAACTTCACTGGTCATCAATCCCAAACCCTAATACACCTTCTCCACCCGATACCCTCGTTTGCGCAACAACGCCGGCAACCCTTTCTCGCCAACCAGATGCAACATCCCCACCGCGACAAAAACCGTCCCGCCATTTTTCAAATACCCTTCGACCTTGTCCACCATTCCCACATTGCGCCGGTCGAGCAGCACCTCCTGCAGGAACGTCGATGAGACCGTCTTCTCCTTCGCTCCTTCCAGCAGGACCGCGTTGAGAGCGCCAGAATCAGCATTGGCCCAGGCATCAGCCATCGCACGGGCCTGTTCGATGCCTTCGCCACTGTCAAGACTGTCCAGGGTTTCGATCAGATAGGTTTCCTGGTCCGCAACGCGCATGCCGTCGAACAGCGAGAGCTGGTAGGCAGCCGATTCGAGTTCCAACACGGTCTTCGCCGGTCCGGCGAGCGCGAGCAGATGCAGGTCGATGCCCTGGCTGAGCTGAAGTCCATGCCGTTCGATGACGATGCTGGTCAACAGGTTGGCGATCATCCACGGCTTCATGCGGGCGATGTTGTCGAAGGGGATGCCGAATGTGTCCGCTGCCTTGCGCAGGCGAAGAACGGTGTCGGCGGATACATGGTGATTGATCGCGTCGCCCGCCGGATACATCGCATGCTGGTTGATCGCGGCGGCGAACCGGTCCTGCCGGCGCACGTCGATTTCAACCGCCAGCCGGCTCGACGCAGCCAGTGCCTGGGTCACTTCGGCGTTGAGAGGGAAGTAACCGGGTTTGCCGGCGTGAATGGTGCCGAAGAGGTAGGCGGTTCTTTCCTGGTGCCGTATCTTGTATAACGTACCGCGTTGCGGCCGCTTTTCCGCTGACGGGAACGTGCCCGGTTTGGTCGCCGCGGACGTATCCGCACGTGCGGGGAAGAAGAAAAACGCCGACAATACGGCAAAGACAAAAAGACGCCTGATATCCATACACTCTCCTGACGCCGCGACTCTATCAGATGCCCCATCCCGTTTGGTTGTTCGACCTCGACAACACCCTGCACAACGCATCGCATGCGATTTTCCCCGCCATCAATACGAACATGAATGCCTATATGGCGCGCGTGCTCGGCAAGGAAGGCGTGGATGCCGATCCCGAAGTGGTGAATGCCGCCCGGCTCGCCTACTGGAAGCGCTACGGCGCGACGCTGCTCGGCATGATCAAGCATCATCAGGTGCGGGCGGAGGATTTTCTGCGCGAGGCACATACCTTCGAAGAGCTTACGGCGATGATCCGCGCCGAGCGTGGACTAGCGCGCTTGCTGAAGCGGCTGCCGGGCCGGAAGATCCTGCTGACCAATGCGCCGCGTGTGTATTCGCGCGAGGTGGTGCGTCATCTCGGCCTGCACCGGCATTTCGCCGGACATATTGCGATCGAGTCGATGCGGGTGCATCGGCAATTGCGGCCGAAGCCGTCGCGGCTGCTGTTGCATAAACTACTCGCCCGGGAAGGCATCGCGGCGCGGAACTGCATCCTGGTCGAAGACACCCTCGACAACCTGAAGGCCGCGAAAATGCTGGGCATGCGCACCGCATGGGTGACGCAATACCTGGCGAGCAATCCAAACCTGCGGCATCGCGCCGACAATTTACCGTCGCCAAAGTTCACAAAGCGCCCCGTTTATGTTGATGTCAAAGTAAAATCCGTACGGAAACTTCCGGCGAATCTGCATCGATTGCGCTGACATAAATTCGTTGTGACTACAGTGGATCGATCATGGCAAGCACAAAACCGGGCGAACGCAAACTCCAGATCCTCCAAACGCTTGCCGCCATGCTGGAACAGCCGAAAGGCGAGCGCATCACCACCGCCGCGCTGGCCGGCAAGCTGGATGTGTCGGAGGCGGCCCTGTACCGGCATTTCGCCAGCAAGGCGCAAATGTTTGAAGGCCTGATCGACTTCATCGAATCGACGGTATTCGGCCTGATCAACCAGATCACCGAGCAGCAGGAAAACGGGCTGTCCCAGGTACAGGCGATCACCGGCATGCTGCTCAATTTTGCCGAGCGCAACCCGGGCATGACCCGGGTGATGATCGGCGATGCGCTGGTCAATGAAGACGAGCGGCTGCAGGTGCGGATGAACCAGTTCATCGAGCGGGTGGAGCTGGCGATACGGCAGTCGCTGCGGCTCGCGGCGACGCAGGGACAGGCAAGCGAAGCGGAGGCGGCAGTACGCGCCAACATGATCGCCAGTCTCGTCGTGGGACGCTGGCACCGTTTCGCAAAAAGCGGATTCAAGCACAACCCCACCGAGAACGCGCAGGCGCAGATCGTCGTGCTGCTATCCTGAGCGTCGCTGCGCAAACGCCTGAACATCGGTACACTCGCTGCCGGTGTGCCGGTTGTGCGGCAGTCCTGTGTATTTTCCTCGCGTATTCATGAATTCCACCAAGACATTTCCGACGTCTGCTTTTTTCGCGCTGCTGCTCGGCGGCGTGGCCATCGGCTTCGCCGGCATTTTCATGCGCCTGTCGGACGTCAGCCCGCTCGCGTCCGCTTTCTGGCGCATGGCGCTCGCCGCGCCCTTCCTGTGGGTCTGGGCGTTCGCGGTGAGCAAGCAGGACGGGGAGGCGGACAAACGAACCGATTTCACGATGGCACTGGCGCTGGCCGGTGTCTACTTCGCGGCCGACATGGGGCTCTGGCATTTGTCGCTGCATTACACGACCGTGTCCAATGCCACGCTGCTGTCGAACTTCGCGCCGATCTTCATCGCGCTGTGGATGTGGCTGGCGCACAAGGTGAAGTTCGCCCGCATCTTTATCGTCGGCATGGTGATTGCGCTGGTGGGTGCGGTGATGCTGGTCGGACCGAATGCGGCAGATGAAGGCGGCGGCTCGGGCAAGCTGCTCGGCGACGGCCTCGGCCTTGCAAGCGCGGTGTTTTACGCCGCCTATCAGCTGATGATCAAGGATGCGCGCGGCCAGTATTCCACTGCGCGGCTGATGGCATGGAGCACCACCATCACCGGCCTGGCGCTGCTGCCGTTCGCATTGCTTTCTCCGGGCGCGTTCTGGCCCGCGAGCGCGGCGGCATGGCTGCCCTTGCTGGGGCTTGCATTCGTCGCCCAGATCGGCGGCCAGACGGTGATTGCCTATGCATTCGCGCACCTGCCGGCTTCGTTGTCGTCGGTCAGCCTGCTGATCCAGCCGCTGACGGCGACCATCGCTGCGTGGATCATTTTCCAGGAAGTGATCGGGCCGGTACAGATGGCCGGCGGCGTCCTGCTGCTGTGGGGAATCTACCTGTCCAAGCGCGGCAGTTAAGCGGATCGGGATGCATCGACAGTGCAGCAACCGATTATCAGCATGAATGCCGCCGACTGCTTTGCCCTGCTGGACGACAGCAGCGCCACCGATACGCAACCGCGCTCCCGCCTGTACACCGGCTATGCCGGCACCCTGTCCTGCGCGCATCCCGATCAGCTTCCGGCGATGTGGGAGGGCCTGCGGCAGGCGCTGAATGACGGCAGGCATGCCGTCGGACTGTTCAGTTATGAGTTGGGCGCGGCGATGCACGGCATTGCACCACATGCCGATGCAGCGTGTTCGCGCATATTGCTGTTCGACCGTTGCCAGCGCCTGTCGGCCACCGAGGCGGAAGCCGTGCTCACCGAACGAACCGAGCATGCCGCATTTCCGCATGCCGGGATCCTGCATGTGCAGCCGAATGTCAGCGAAGCAGAATTCACCTCCGCCATCGACCGCATCCAGTCCTATATCGCGGCCGGTGATACTTACCAGGTGAACTATACCTACCGGCTGCATTTTCGTGGCCATGGCGATCCGGTTGCGCTCTACCGCCGCCTGCGTGCGCGCCAGCCGGTGCCGTACGGGGCGTTGATCGTATTGCCCGACGGCGGCGCGGTATTGTCGCTGTCGCCCGAACTGTTTCTGCGACATCGCAATGGCGAACTTACGGCGCGACCAATGAAGGGAACGGCGGCGGCGACCGGCAACGCGGAAGAGGATGCCTTGCGTGCCGCCGCACTGGCGACGGACCCGAAGAACCGCGCGGAAAACCTGATGATCGTCGATCTGCTGCGCAATGACCTCGGGCGCGTTGCCATGCCGGGCTCGGTCACGGTCCCCGATTTGTTTTCCACCCATCGCTACAGCAGCGTCCTGCAAATGACCTCCACCGTGCAAGCGACGCTGCGCAATGGCGTCGCGCTTGAGGATGTGTTTGCCGCCGTCTATCCGTGCGGTTCGATCACCGGCGCGCCGAAGCGGCGGACGATGCAGATCATCCGCGAACTGGAAAGCGCGCCGCGCGGTTATTACACTGGAGCGATCGGCTGGTTCGATGCGCCGTTCCCGGGTCGTGCGGTAGGCGACTTCTGCCTGTCCGTACCCATCCGCACCCTGGTGCTGCAACCGGAGGGCGCCGACGGACTGCGTGCCGGCGAGATGGGCGTGGGTGCGGGTATCGTGTACGACAGTGTGGCCGCCGACGAGTATGCCGAATGCGCAATGAAAGCGGCTTTTCTGACGGGCCTGTCGCAGGAGTTCGACCTGTTTGAAACCATGCATGCGACACGCGACGCGGGTTGCCGCCATCTCGAGCGGCATCTGCGACGCATTGCTGCATCGGCAGCGCATTTCGGTTTTTCGTTCGACCGGGCTGCTGTGCTGTCCGAATTGGAGAGGGCATGTGCGGCTTTGCCTGATGGACCGCATCGCCTGCGGATGGCGCTGGGACGGAACGGCGGCATCGCGCTACAGACAGCGGCGCTGACACCGCTTGAAACGCCGGTAAAAATCTTGCTGGCCAAGCAGCCGACGATCTCCACTGATCCATGGCTGCGCCATAAAACCACGCTGCGGGAACGCTATGACGCCGGATGGCGCATGGCGGAATCTGTCGGTGCGTTCGACATGCTGTTCTGTAATGAACAGGGTGAGATCACCGAAGGTGGCCGCAGCAACCTGTTCATCAAGTTGCACGGCCAGTGGATAACGCCGCCCTTATCCGCAGGTGTTTTGCCCGGCATCATGCGAAGGATACTTCTGGATGATCCCGAATGGGATGCCGAAGAACGGCGTTTGACACCGGACGATTTGCACGCAGCGGAAGCGATCGTGGTGTGCAATGCACTGCGTGGAGTTTTACCAGCGGTCATCGACCGCACTCATGCGACTGCCTTGGGCGCGGCGGCCGGCTGAAATACCACCAGCCAGGTTGCCAGCACCACCATCGCGCAGCCGATCAGCATGTTCAAGGTCACCGCTTCGCCAAGGAACAGCGCCCCCCAGATCAGCGCGAACAGGGGAATCAGGAAAGTCACCGTCAACGCCTTGGTCGGCCCAAGATCGGCAATCAACCGGAAGTAGATGAAATAGGCCACGGCACTGCACAGCAGGGCCAATACGAGCGCGATCATGATGACCAGCGGCGTTACTTCGCCGCGGATCGGCGACAGCGGAAGGAAGGGCAGCAGCACCAGCGCTGCGCCAAGCTGGGAGCCGGTTGCCATTTGCGGCGGCGCGATGCCGGACGACGCTTTCTTTGAATAGGCGCCGGCAATGCCGTAGCACAGCGCCGCAAGGACGCAGGCAGCGGCGGCAACCATCACTTGCGGCGAGAATTGCGCCGGCCCCAGCCGTACGAGGAAAGCCACACCGGCGATGCCGATCAGCAGGCCGGTGATTTTGCGCGCGGTGAGTGTTTCGCCCAGCACAGCCGCACCGACCAGCGCGCCCCACAATGGACTGGTCGCGTTCAGGATGGCCGAGTAACCGGCGGGCAAGGTCAGTGCCGCATAGGAAAACAGCGCGAAGGGCAGGGCAGAGTTGAGCGTGCCGAGAATCAGGTATTGCCGCCAGCTCGTGCTGAAGTGCATGGACCGCCCTCCGGCGAGAATGAACAGCAGCATTGCCGCCCCGGCGATTGCCACCCGCGACTCTGCCGTCCACAGCGGACCCAGTGCAGGCGCGACAATGCGCAGGAAAAGGAATGAGGCGCCCCAGATGGCGGCCAGCAGAATCAGACGAAACAAGTCGGCGCTACGCATGGCAATCTCTCGCAGTCAGGTGAGGTCCAAGAATAGTGGAGGCGCGCCGTGCAGGCTGGCCGGAATCGGACATGACAACTCTTCATGTTTGCTGCAGCGGCTGCTGCCGCGATGCCAGCACCGCACCGATCAGCAGCGCGATTGCGGAAAACACCAGGCCACGCTGCAGTCCGCCGGCACCGTCGGAAATCCAGCCGACGACGGTCGGTCCGACGATCTGGCCGGCGGCGAAGACGATGGTGAACATGCTGATGCCGGACGACCAGGCCGGCGCCGGAAGATTGTGCCGCACGAGCGCGGTGGTGGACGCCACGACCGACAGGAATACCGCGCCGAACAGGATGCCGGAGGCGAATACCGCGAGGATGGCGGAAGTCAGTACTGGCAGCAACGTTGCAACGGCGAGCAGCCCGTTCAGTATCGCCATCGCCTGTCCGCCCTTGAAACGGTCCAGCATACCGGCCCAGATGCGCGACGATGCCACCACCGCCACGCCCAGCGCCGCATAAAAGAGCGAGAGCTGCGGCCCCTGCATGCCTTGCTCCTTCAACAGCGCAATGACGAAGGTCATGTAGCCGATATAGCCGACGCCGAACATGAAATAACCACCCAGGCTCCAGCCGAAGGACAGCAGGCGCACCGGACGCTGACCGTTCGACGGTGCGGCGGCACCGTCGATGCTCCCGGCGGGCAGGGCCATTGCCAGCGTCGCCAGAAAGCACATCACGCCCAGGCCGATCCATGCCCATTGCCAGCCGTGCGGGATGCTTTGCGCGGCCGCACCAGCCAAGGCCGCAGGCACCAGCAGCGCCGACAACACGATGCCAAAGCCCGTACCGCCGTAATACAAGCCGATCAGAAATCCGGCATCCCGCGGATGCAGTGCGCCCAAACGGGCGGCGAGCAGGCCGCCGGCGATGAAAATGAACGCGCTGGCGGCGCCGGCCAGCACGCGCTGCGCCAGCAGCATTTCCGCGCTGACGACGAAACCCGATAACAGCATGAACAACCCGGTGCACACCGAGCCGCCGATCAGTGCGGACTGCGCGCCGAAGCGCCGCATGAACGCCGGCGTCACCATCGCACCGATCAGGTAGCCAAGCGCATTCGCCGTGTTCATCGCGCCGGCCAGCAGGTAGGACCAGTCTAGGTCGGCCCGCATCGGCGGCAGGAGGAGCGCATAGGAAAAGCGCGACATGCCGAGCGACACCGCTGCCGCCAGCGACAAGGCAAAAGCGGTAAGGAAAGGATGCCGTTGCGAGAGGAGGCGGTTCGTCGCTGGTTCGGCCATGGTCTGCTCAGGCTTCGGCGGTGACGGTATCTTCGGCGCGCGGGGGCGCGGCCGACAGTACCAGGCCCATCGCCGCCAGCACCACCGCGCCGCCGATGAAGGTCGGCAGGCCGATCGGCTCCCGCAGGAAGATGAAGCTCCATAGCATGCTGAACAACGGAATCAGGAACGACACCGTCATCGCCCGGGTGGGGCCGACCTTCACGATCAGCGGAATGAATAGCGCCTGCGCCAGGCCGGATGACAGCAGGGACAGGCCGGCGATACAGGCCAGTGCTGTTAGCGACGGCATGGCGATGGGCAGCGCAAACGGTAGTGTCGGTGTCATCATCAGCCCGCCCAGCACCAGCGAGCCGGTCGCCATGGCGATCGGATGAATGCCGCCCGGATGGCCGGTTTTTTTCACGATGATGCTAGAAAGCGCATAGCAGGCGGCGGCAAGCAGGCAGGCGGCAATCGCCGCAAGCGTGGGCCTGTCCAGTGTCAGCGCACCTGCGCCGACGAGGATCGCAACGCCGGTGATGCCGAGCGCCAGTCCGGCCAGCTTGCGCAAGGTCAGCCGCTCGCTCAGCCAGAGTGCGGAAAACAATGCGCCGAACAGCGGCGCGGTGGAATTCAATACTGCTGAATGTGCCGCCGGCAGATGCTGTGCGGCAAAGGCGAAGCAGGAAAACGGCAGCACGCCGGCAAAGATGCCGACAACAGCGAATGGCCGCCAGTTGCGCCGCCAACCCATGTTCACGCCGGTCAGCAATGCAAAAACCATCAATGCCAGTCCAGCCAGTCCGATGCGAAGGATGGCAGTCAGAAGAGGCCCGAGTTCCGGTACTGCTACGCGAAGGAAAATGAATGAACCGCCCCAGATCGCAGAAAGAAAAACCAGCTTGGCGAGATCGGCGAGGGACATGAAGAGGAAAGTGGCCGGCAATTAACGAACAAGCGTTCGATTGTAACGCGCATGCATCGGGGTCGCCAAACCGGCCTTGCATTCCACCCCATGCCTGTTGCGTGGCATTCATCCCTTGGTTCCCCGGATGCGTTTGACGGCAAGCAAGCGCCATCGCAGTCGGGATGACACCGCTTGATTCAAGCCAATGAAAAATTGTCAGGAAGGCAAATAATCATGGTCAGGGAGAAAACCATGAATACGCTTAGTTGGAAATGCCTGACGAACCTGGGTGCATGCCTTGTCTATGCCGCCTTGCTGGCAGGCTGTGATGCGCCACAGCATCGCAGCGCCGCTCCCATTGGGGAAGTCGCCGCACAGGAGAAAGACGAGATTGCCATGCCGGGCATGGGCTTGTCGGAAACCAGCCTCAACGATGTAGAGATGCGGCATTTCACCGCGTACCGCAGCTATGTCGCCATTGCCGGCGCATCCAGCGCTGGCGACGACCCGGGCAGCAATCCCGACGCACTCCGGCAGTTATCGGAGGATCTGCAAAGCAGCAGCGCTGCGCATCTTGCCTGCGCCCCCCGCATCGGCATGTGACACGCCCTAGTCGTGCACCCGGCCACCGCACACCGGGCAACCGTCGCTCCGACCGATTTTGATACTCGTCCATTCCATGTTCCGCGCATCCAGCAGTAGCAGGCGGCCTGCCAGCGACTCGCCGATGCCCGCCGCCAGCTTCAGGGCCTCCGCTGCCTGCATGGTGCCGATGATGCCGACCAGCGGGGCGAACACGCCCATGGTCGAGCAGAGCACCTCTTCGAACTGCTGGTCCGGAGGAAACAGGCAGGCGTAGCACGGCGCATCGCTACGCCGCGCATCGAATACCGACACCTGTCCATCGAAACGGATCGCGGCTCCCGACACCAGCGGCACCCGGTTCGCGACACAGGCGCGATTGATTGCATGCCGGGTAGCGAAATTGTCGCTGCAATCGAGCACCACGCTTGCCTGTCCCACCAGTTCATCCAGCCGCGATCCTTCGAGCCGCTCGACCAGTGCGGTGACCTGTACTTCGGGATTGATCTGCGACAGGGTCAGCTTTCCCGATTCTGCCTTGGGCCTGCCGACCCGGTCGGTGGTATGCAGAATCTGCCGCTGCAGATTGGTCAGGTCCACGGTGTCGTTGTCGACCAGCGTCAGCTTGCCGATGCCTGCCGACGCCAGATAATAGGCGGCGGGTGAGCCGAGCCCGCCGGCGCCGATCACCAATGCATGCGCGGCCAGCAGCTTTTCCTGACCTTCGATGCCAATGTCGTCGAGCAGGATATGGCGGGAATAGCGAAGAAGCTGGTTGTCGTTCATGGCGAAAGCCCAAGGTATGGTAGCGAGATCGTAATGGAAAAACCGACCTCGGGTGCAGGTGACCCGCAGCGGCTCGCGGACTGCTGATACCAATCAGGCGAATAGCTGCCCGAGAGCGTTCATTTTTCGCGACGGCAAAGAAAAAGGCCGCATCGCTGCGGCCTTCGATCAGGTCGGATCCGACTTATTTCTTATCGCCGTTCTTCTCCGGTGTCTTGTTCTCATTGATGGTGTTTTCCTTCTTGCTCTCGATCTTCGCCGTCTTCGAGAGCTGCACCGGCTTGCCCTTGAGATGATTCAGTGCCTGCGCCAGTTGGAAGTCGTCCTTGCCGCCGAATTCCAGCGGTGAGCGTTTCTTTTCCAGAGCCGCTGCACGCTGTTCCTCTTCCAGCTGATCCATCTTGCGCGCGACCTCTTCCTTGTCGCGGTCATTCATCAAATGCTTCTGCAAGTCGGCTTCCCGCAGGCGCAAGCCGTTCAGGCCATCGCCGTCGGGGTATTCATCCACCAGCAGGTCGGGCACGATGCCGCGGGCCTGAATCGCACGGCCATTCGGCGTGTAATAGCGCGCCGTGGTCAGCTTGACGGCGGTGTCCGCCGACAGCTGGCGAATCGTCTGCACCGAGCCCTTGCCGAACGTCTGCGTGCCCATGATGGTGGCACGCTTGTAGTCCTGCAACGCGCCCGCCACGATCTCGGAAGCCGATGCGGAGCCGGTATTGACCAGCACGACCATCGGCACTTTCTTGACCGCTTCCGGCAGTTTTGCCAGCGGATCGGTCAACGCCGCGCGGGACGAGGTATAGAATTCGCGGCGCGCATAGAAAGTCGCCTTCGAATCCGGCAACTGGCCGTTCGTCGACACGATAGGCACATCCTTCGGCAGGAATGCCGCCGACACGCCGATTGCGCCGGGCAGCACGCCGCCCGGATCGTTGCGCAGGTCGAGCACCAGGCCTTTCAGGTTGGGATCCTGTGCATAGATCGCATTGATCTTCTTGACCATGTCGTCCACCGTCGGCTCCTGGAACTGCGCCACGCGCAGCCAAGCATAGCCGGGTTCGACAATCTTCGACTTCACGCTCTGCACGCGGATTTCCTGGCGCACGATGGTGATGATGATTGGCCTGTCTTCCTCTTTACGGGCGATGGTAAGAGTGATCTTGGTGTTCGGCTCGCCGCGCATGCGCTTGACTGCTTCATCGAGCGTCAGGCCCTTTACCGGGGTGGAATCGAGACGGGTGATCAGGTCGCCGGACTTGAGGCCGGCCTTGAAGGCGGGTGAATCCTCGATCGGGGAAATCACCTTGACGTAGCCGTCCTCCATGCCGACCTCGATGCCGAGCCCGACGAATTTGCCCTGCGTGCCTTCACGCAATTCCTTGAATGCTTTTTTGTCCAGGTAGGCGGAGTGCGGATCGAGTGACGCCACCATGCCGGAAATTGCTTCTGTGAGCAGTTTCTTGTCTTCGACCGACTCCACGTAGTCGGTTTTGATCAGGCCGAATACATCGGCCAATTGTCGCAATTCTTCGAGTGGCAGCGTGGTCGCGCTCTTCTGCGCGCTCGCCTCGAATTGCATGGAGCCGGCGATACCGGCAATGACGCCCAGACCGATCAAACCGAAGTTCTTGATTTTGCTGCTCATGTGTCACCTAATGGTTACCGAGGGCCGTGGCCGGCGCATCATTTTGAAAATGAGGCCGATATCCAGCCCAAAGGGTCAAACGCGCGGCCCTGATGCCGCAATTCAAAGTATAAACCTGATTGTTCATTGCCACCGCTATTCCCGGCGCTGGCAATGACGTCGCCGGTTTTGACAATATCCCCGGCCTGTTTCAGCACGGCCTGATTATTGCCATAAATGCTCAGATACTGGTCTCCGTGGTCAACGATAATCAGGTTTCCGAAACCGCGCAACCATTCCGCAAACACCACTTTCCCTGTCGCTATCGCCCTGATGTCCGTGCCTTCCGCGGCGCGGATGAACAGGCCTTTCCAGCTTGGGCCATCGCCCCGTTTGCTGCCGTATCTTGCCGCCAGCTCGCCTTTTACCGGCAGCTTCAACTGCCCCCGCAGGCTGGCAAACGCCTGTCCGGCGGGGCCAAGACCAGCGTTTTGGACGCTGGCCACCGGCGCGAGTTCATTCCGTCGCGATATTTCTGCAGGGGGCTCGTCATCATCAATTGCATCAGGATTTGCCGCACGGTTCTTTGATTTATCTTGAATTCCTGCAGCGGAGGTGGCGTCGTTCCGGCTTTCCCGGGCTTTCGCCAGTGCCTGTTGCTGTTCGCGGCGCTGTTCCATTGCAGCAGCGTCCGACTTGCGCTGTTCTTCGATCAGGTCTGATAGCTTTTTGACCAGACCTGCCAGCCTTTGTTCGTCACGTTCCAGGTTGCCGGCCTCCTTGCGCTGGGCGGCAAGCTTGTCCGACAACCGGGCCAGCAGTTCGGCCCGCCTGCTCAATTCCTTTTCGAGTTTCGCTTTCTGGTCGACCTGTTCGGCGGCAATTTCGTCCAGTTCATCCCTGGCATTCTGCGCTTCCTCCTTACCCGTTTCGATCGCCTGCAGGTCCTTGCGCAGTGCAGCGATCAGCTTTGCCTGCGCCTGCGACACATAGCCCATGTATTGCAGATCGCGGTTGATCCTGTTCGGGTTGTCGCCGGAGAGCAGCAGCTTGATCCTGTCTTCGTTGCCAGCCATATACTGCTCCCGCAGGAGTTTGGCCAGCTTCGCCTGCTGGCTGGCAACGGCCTTTTCCAGACGGTTCTGCTGGTCGGTCAGCCGGGCCAGACGCGCTTCGGTGCTTTTGTGCTCATTCGCCAGTTCGTGGAGCGCGCGGTTGGCTTCCGAAATTGCCTTTTCCGAATTTGCCAGCGCATCGGCGGCATGGCTGCGGGCGGTCTCGGTGCGAGTGATGTCGCGCTTGAGCGCGTTCAGCCTCTCCTGCAGCTTGGCACGCTCTGCCTCGACTGCCCGCTTGTGCTTGGTACGTTCGGTGATCCGGACGGCAAAGGCCGGTTGTACCGCAATCAGGCAGGCTGCGACGACGCCGAGCGCGGCAACCCACCGCCATCGCCGTTGTGCCGTCCGCGGACGCGCCGTGGACACGTCGCTTGCCTTGACTACTTCATGCAGACCGCCGTCACCGGAAAACGTCATTACGGATCGCCTATTCGGATCGCCTATTTCGCCTTGCCGTGGCTTGCGACCGCATTCATCGCCGCTTCGATTGCCGCCTGGTCACCCAGGTAATAGCTCCTGATCGGCTTCAGATCGGCATCGAGTTCATAGACAAGTGGCTGGCCGTTCGGGATGTTCAGGCCGACGATGTCCTTGTCACTGATGTTGTCCAGGGACTTGATCAATGCGCGCAGGCTGTTGCCGTGTGCCGAGATGATGATGCGCTTGCCGGCGCGGATGGCCGGCGCGATGGACTCGTTCCAGATCGGCATCACGCGTTCGACTGTATCCTTCAGGCATTCCGTCAGCGGGATTTCTTCCTTTTTCAGCTTCGCATAGCGGGGGTCGTTGTAAGAGGTGCGCGAATCGTTGACGTCCAGCGGCTCCGGCGGCACGTCATAGCTGCGGCGCCAGATCAGCACCTGATCGTCGCCGTACTTGGCCGCGGTCTCGGCTTTGTTCAGACCCTGCAGCGAACCGTAATGGCGTTCATTCAGACGCCAGCTATGCACGACCGGCAGCCACATCAAATCCATCTCATCGAGCGTCAGCCACAGAGTCCGGATGGCGCGCTTGAGCACCGATGTGTAGGCGACGTCGAACTCGAAGCCGGCTTCCTTCAGTATCTTGCCGGCCTGGCGGGCTTCCGCCGCACCTTTTTCGGTGAGGTCGACGTCGACCCAGCCGGTGAACCTGTTGGCAAGATTCCAGGTCGATTCGCCATGACGCATGAATACGATTTTGTACATGATTTTCTGATGAAGAGATAAAAGGAAGGGATAGGTTGAAACTGCGAATTCAATGATAGGCCGCCTTCTATTTTATAATGTTGGGATTGCTTAAAACCATTAGGGTCCCGTGAAATTCTTAATCGACAATATCTGGCTGATCGCATTGGCGCTGCTATCCGGCGGCGCATTGGTCTGGCCTAACCTGCAGCGCCGCGGTGAAAAAGTCTCGACGTTGCAGGCGACGCAATTGATGAATCAGGGCAAGGCCGTGATCGTCGATGTACGCGATGCAGCCGGTTTTGCAGCCGGTCATGTGCGCGATGCCAAGAACATTCCCCTGAAAGAGTTGCCAAACAGGGTAGCGGAACTCGAAAAATTCAAGTCGAAAACCGTGATCGTGGTTTGCCAGTCCGGGATGCAGTCGGCAAAGGCAACCTCCATACTGAAGAAGGCGGGTTTCAACGAAGTGGTCAGCCTGACCGGCGGCCTCTCGGCCTGGCAAGCGCAAGGATTGCCGGTCGCAAAGTAATCAAGGAAAAACCATCATGACTGCACGAGTCCTCATGTATAGCACCGGCGTATGTCCTTATTGCGTGATGGCCGAGCGGCTGTTGACGTCCAAGGGCGTCGAGAATATCGAAAAAATCCGTGTCGACCTCGAACCGCAACAGCGGATGGAAATGATGCAGAAGACCGGAAGACGGACCGTGCCCCAGATCTATATCGGCGACACCCATGTCGGCGGCTTTGACGATCTGAGCGCGCTCGACCGGAACGGCCAGCTCGAACCCTTGCTGAAGGGCGCCTGAGCGGTGTCCTTCGCTATCAAGTAACCAGTTTCATCACCATAAACACGTGGACGGCCGCCGCGCCGTCCTTCCTTTTTTCAATCCCAACGAAAGCTCCCCATGGCCGACCAGAACCAGCAACCCGTATTCCAGATCCAGCGCGTCTACCTGAAGGACATGTCGCTCGAGCAACCCAATTCCCCGGCAATTTTTCTGGAACAGGAATCCCCCAACATTGAAGTGGCTGTCGACGTCGGCGTCGAGATGCTCGCCGAAGCCATCTTCGAATCCACGGTAACTATTACCGTGACCGCCAAGGTCAACGACAAGGTGGCCTTCCTGGTCGAAGGCAAGCAAGCCGGGATTTTCGAGGCGCGCAATATCCCCGACGAGCAACTCGATCCGCTGCTCGGTATCGGCTGCCCGAACATCGTTTATCCGTACCTGCGTGCCAATATCGCCGACCTCATCACCCGCGCCGGATTCCCGCCGGTACACCTTGCGGAAATCAATTTCGAAGTCTTCTATCAGCAACGCCTGCAGGCTCTGGCGGAACAGCAGCAGCAAGCCGCTTCGCCCGGCATTCTGATGCCGGATGGCACCACCGCAGGCCGCCAGTAATTCGAAGGTGGTCGTGATGTTTCCGGTTCGAATGATTGCCGCTTGCACCGTGCTTCTCTGTGCCGCCAGTGCGGCGCAGGCGCTCGACTTCAAAACCATCGGCGCCAGTCCCGCCATCCTGTACGACGCACCGTCGGAGAAGGGGCGCAAGGTCTTCGTCGCACCGCGCGGCATGCCGGTGGAAGTCGTTCTGAGCTACGGTGAGTGGACCAAGGTGCGCGACGCGGCCGGCGACCTGTCGTGGGTGGAATCGAAGCTGCTGACACCGAAACGGAACGTGGTCGTAACGGCGGGCAATGCCAAGGTGCGATCCGCAGCCGAAGAATCAGCGGCGCTGGTCTTCACTGCCGATAAGGGCGTTCTACTGGAAGTCGTCGAAACATCCGCGCCTGGCTGGGTAAGGGTCAGGCATCGGGACGGATCAGGCGGCTTCGTGCGCGCCGCCGAAGTCTGGGGCGAATAACCCTGCCATGACACAACCCGATCCCGGCGGCACGTCGCAGACCCGGCCGGCAAACATCGCGATCTTCGGTGCCGGCGCCTGGGGCACGGCACTGGCGATTGCGCTCGCCGACCGGCATGATGTCGTCCTTTGGGGGCGCGATCCCGAAGCGATGCACGCCGCTTCCCTGCGGCGCGAAAACAGCGTCTACTTCCCTGGCTTTCCGCTGCCTGCCGGACTGGTGGCAACGGCGGATTTCGACGCTGCCGTCGCTCATGCCACCCGGGTTCCGCGCGGGAATGCGCTGGTCATCGTCGCATCGGCAGTCGCCGGGTTGCGGTCATTGGCGCAGCGCCTGCAGCCGCATGACATTCCCAATTTGGTCTGGTTATGCAAGGGTTTCGAGGAGGACACGGGCCTGTTGCCGCATCAGGTGGTGCGCCAAATCTATTCTCACCGGTTGCCTGTCGGTGCATTGTCCGGCCCGTCATTCGCACAGGAAGTCGCACGCGGGATGCCGTGCGCACTGACGATCGCATCCGACAACCAGGCGCTGCGTGAATCGGTCGTGGCGGCCGTGCACGGCCGCAGTATCCGCGTCTATTCAAGCGATGATCTGGTCGGCGTGGAAGTCGGCGGCGCGGTCAAAAATATTCTCGCCATCGCTACCGGCGTGGCAGACGGCCTTGGTCTCGGTTTGAATGCGCGCGCGGCGCTGATTACCCGGGGCCTTGCGGAAATCACGCGGCTCGGCATTGCACTGGGTGGACGCGCCGAAACTTTCATGGGCCTGACAGGCATGGGCGACCTGATCCTGACCTGCACCGGAGACCTGTCGCGCAACCGCCAGGTCGGTCTCGGGCTGTCGCAAGGCAAGCCCCTCGATGTGATCGTCAATGAACTCGGGCATGTGGCAGAGGGCGTGCGGTGCGCGCAGGCCGTGCGCACGCTTGCGGTCAGCATGGGCGTCGATATGCCGATCACCGCTGCCGTTGCCGCAGTCCTGTTCGACGGCGATTCGCCGCATGGCATGTTGCAAAAACTCCTCTCACGCGATCCCAGGGAAGAAACCGCCTGAGCGTCAAAAAATCGGTACCATGGCGCTACCTTACTGGAGTCTGCCCATGACCGTGTCCATTCCCGATCCACGACAATTTCTGCTCGACCTGTATGCCGGCGCGGTCGACGCCGTCAGTGCTGAAAAATGCCTGCCGGCGTATTTACCGCAGCCTCCGGACGGCGGCCGCACATTGGTCATTGGCGCCGGCAAGGGCGCGGCAGCGATGGCGGCTGCCGTTGAAAAGCATTGGCCGGGGGAAGTATCCGGGCTGGTCGTCACCCGTTACGGTCACAACGCGGACTGCCGCCGTATCGAAGTGGTCGAAGCGGCGCATCCGGTCCCGGACGAGGCCGGCAGGCAGGCCGCCGTACGCATGCTGGACATGGTGCGAGGCCTAAGCGAGAAGGACCTGGTGCTCTGCCTCATCTCTGGTGGCGGCTCTTCGCTGCTCGCGTTGCCTGCACCGGGTATTACGCTGGAGCAGAAGCGGGCGCTCAACAAGGCGTTGCTCAAAAGCGGCGCGGCGATTGATGAAATGAATTGCGTGCGCAAACATCTGTCGGCCATCAAGGGCGGGCGCCTCGGCCTCGCCTGTGCGCCGGCGCGGGTCGTCACGCTGCTCATCTCGGATGTGCCGGGCGACGACCCGGGCATCATCGCCAGCGGACCGACGCTGCCGGACGCAACGACATGCGGCGATGCATTGAACGTGCTACTTAAATACGGCATCGCCGTGCCCGACACGGTGCGGCATCATCTTGAATCAGATGCCGGAGAAACGCCGAAGCCGGGCGATACACGGTTTGCAGGTCATTCCCATCATGTCGTCGCAACCGCGCAGCAGGCGCTGGAGGCCGCAGCCGCACAGGCGAGGGCGGTTGGCGTCACACCCTATATCCTGTCGGATGCCATTGAAGGCGAAGCGAGCGAGATCGCAAAGATGCATGCGGCCCTGGCCCGCCAGATCGCTCTGCATCAGCAGCCCTTCAGCAAGCCGTGCGTCCTGATTTCCGGAGGGGAAACGACGGTGACGGTACGAGGCAGCGGGCGTGGCGGACGCAATGCGGAATTCCTGCTGGGTCTTGCCGTCGCGTTGAACGGTCAGCCCGGCGTGCATGCCATTGCCTGCGACACCGATGGCATCGATGGCTCGGAAGACAATGCCGGCGCGGTACTCGGGCCGGACACGCTAAAGCGGGCAGAAAACCTGCAGATCAAGGCAAGGTCAATGCTCGACAATAACGATGGATACGGGTTTTTCGAAGCATTGGGAGATCTGGTCGTGACCGGGCCGACGCGGACCAATGTCAATGATTTCCGGGCGCTTCTGATATTGTGAGCGAAGCTGCGTCGCGCGCGTGCACGAGGCATCCGGCAGCATAAGTCGCCGCCACCGCGCGGTCATCGCCCAGCATCGCGAATGCGAACAGCAGTTCCTCCAGGCTTCCTGCTTGTGTAGTGCGGCGAGCTAGCAGCGGTGTCGATTGCGGGTCCAGCACGATGAAATCCGCTTCTGCACCAAGAGCAAAGTTGCCGATGGTCCCTTCAAGTTGCAAGCCACGCGCGCCGCCCAGTGTCGCAAGGTAAAACATGCGCATGGCAGGCAAGTGAACGCCACCCATGCGCGCGACCTTGTACAGTTCGTTCATGGTGCGCAGCATCGAAAATGACGTGCCGCCGCCTACATCGGTGGCAAGGGTCAAGGGCATCCTTATAGCATCGGCGGATGCAAAGTCAAACAGGCCGCTGCCGAGAAACAGGTTGGACGTCGGGCAGATCGCAGCGGCGGATCGAGTTTCCGCCATGCGCCTGCGGTCGTGGTCGTCGAGCCAGATGCAATGCGCATACATTGCGCGCGGCCGCATCAGGCCGACATGATCGTACACATCGAGATAGCTGCGCGCATCGGGAAACAGTTCCTTGATCCATGCAACTTCATCTCGGTTCTCCGCGACGTGTGTTTGTACGAAGGCTTCCGGATGCGCCTGTGCGAGTTCACCCGCGAGACGCAGTTGCGTGTCAGTTGAACTGGCGGCGAAGCGCGGCGTGATCGCATACATCTGCCGTCGATGGCCATGCCATTTTTTCAGCAGCTGTTCGCTTTCCAGAATGCCGCCTTCCGCGGTGTCACGGAGATAAGGCGGACAATTGCGGTCCATCAGCGCCTTGCCCGCGATCATGCGAAGGTTGCGCGCGTCGCTCTCCTGAAAGAAGGCTTCCGCGGATTCCGGATGCACGGTGCAGTACACCATCGCGGTGGTGGTGCCGCATCGCAGGAGTTCATCGAGGAAAAACGTTGCCACTTTTGCGGCATGGGCCGGATCGGCAAATGCGCGCTCGCCCGGGAAGGTATGGTCATCCAGCCATGGCAGAAGACCGGAGGATGGTGAAGCAATGATATCGGTTTGCGGATAATGAATATGCGTATCGATGAAACCGGGAACAATCAGCTTGCCGCGGTAGTCAATGATTTTTGCGTCCGCCGGTAGCTCAGAAGCGAGTTGATGATAGTCGCCCGCCGCCTGCACGCAACTGCCCTGCACGAGCAGCAACCCGTCTTCATGCCATTGAAAGGCGTTGTCATTCCAGGCGGGGTCATTGGCAAAGTGCAGCAGGCTTGCCCGATAGGCGACCGTTTTTTCATCCATGATCTTGAAGGCCAGACGCCTCAGCGCCCGCCCGATTGCGGCAGGGAACCAGCAACTGCCTTGCCGTTTTCATAGGTCAGCACGATCGTCATCAGTACCGAACAATTCTCGACGCCGCGCAGGGAATAAGGCACATTCCCCGCGAGCAAAACGAGTTCATTCGCGCCCAGGGTTTGGGTCTTGCCGTGGGCACGCACTTCTACCTTGCCCTCGAGGCATTGCAGGGTGATTTCCCCAGGTACGTTATGCTCCGGGATTTCCCGTCCCGCTGCCAGGACCAGGCGCATGATTTCAAGCTGTTCCGATTTCAGCAATGCTGTGGAAGGCGTATCGCTCAGCTTGGGACCGAGCGGATGGATATCGATGACTTCGCCGGACGTGGCATGGTGCAGGGACATAGACGACAACCTCCTTGGCTAACGCGGCGTATTGCCACGATGAACGTTATATATGGGTGCTGCAATATTAGAGATAGGGCAAGAGCGGCGGTTCAATGCCTGGCATTGATGCAGGTACCCGTTTTGCAACTGCATGAAAGAAGAGTTAGGACTGAATAGTACAAACTTAGTATGAACTGAAACGATATGGCCATGAGACTTGTATGAGGGCAATAAAAGGCGGGATTATTTGACTTTATTTGGCCTTGATCTTCATCAAAGGGTATGCTTCGGAGCACTTTTTTACGACACCGATGTCGTAGCATTGGCCGGATTCAGGATGGATGCACAAGCTTGCAAGTATGGTAAGTTGTAAACTTTCGTCGATAGTATTTCCGGATTTTCGTTTTTTCTTTAGTGATATTTATGCGCAATAAGCTGATTTATTCTTCCCGCAACAAACTTCGGTCCGTCGTCAACCGCGGATTTACCCTGATCGAAATCATGGTCGTGGTGGTCATCATGGGCATTCTTGCCGCACTGGTGGTGCCGAAGCTGATGGGCCGTACCGACGATGCACGCATCACCGCCGCACGCCAGGATATCGCTACGCTGATGCAGGCGCTGAAACTATACAAGCTGGATAACCAGCGTTATCCGAGCACCGAACAGGGCTTGCAGGCACTGGTGTCCAAGCCGAGCGGCGGTCCACCGGCCAATGGCTGGAAAGCCGGCGGTTATATCGACAAGCTGCCGAAGGATCCATGGGGCGGCCAATATCAATACCTGTCGCCTGGCATCAAGGGTGAAGTGGACGTATTCTCCTTCGGCGCCGACGGGCAGGCAGGCGGAGCCGGCAATGATGCCGATGTCGGTTCGTGGGATCTTTAAGAACATTGCCGTTTGATCTTGCAACGCGCCGGTCCGGTATCGCCGCGCGCGGTTTCACGCTGCTTGAATTGCTGGTGGTGCTGGTCATTGCCGGCATCGCGCTCGGGTTCGTCTCGATCAACGCGATGCCGAGCGAACGACAGGCATTGCAAAACGAAGCCCAGCGCATCGCACTACTGCTGCAGCTCGCGCGCGATGAGGCCATCGTGCGCAATCGTCCGATTGCCTTCGAAGCCGAGAATGACCGCTATCGATTCCTGATCCGGGAAGGCAGCACGTGGCAGCCCCTGCAGCAGGAGGACATGCTGCGCGAGCGCGCCTTTCAGCGCACGCCGATCGGACTGTCGATTTCGCCGGCGGTGGCGGCCGAAACCAATCCCCTGCGCATCGTTTTTGGCCGCGAACCGGTCGACAAACCGTTTCTGCTGACTTTCTCCTCGGGAGATTCGAGCGTTTCGATCCGCGCCGACGGCATCGGCCATTTCGTGGTGGAGTGACATGCGATCTCTCCTTCAACGCAAGCCCGGTCGAGGCATTGCCGGTTTCACCCTGCTCGAGGTATTGGTTGCGCTGGTCATCGTGGGTACGGCGCTCGGCGCGAGCCTGCGCGCGGTCGGCAGCCTGACCCAGAACAGCAATGGCTTGCGCGCATCGATGATGGCGAACTGGTCGGCGGAAAACCGGCTGGCGCAGATTCGCCTGGCGAAGGAATGGCCGCCGGTCGGGCGGCGTTCCTTCGACTGTCCGCAGGGAGACCTTCGACTGGTCTGCAATGAGGAAGTATTGCCGACACCGAATCCGTTTTTCCGCCGTGTCGAGGTCAGCGTCTACGATGCGGAAAATCCTGACCGCCGCATCATCAAGCTGGCGCAGGTAGTCAGCCAGTCATGAAAAAAGCAACGGGATTCACGCTAATCGAACTGCTGGTGGCCATCAGCGTGCTGGCCATCGTCGCCGTGCTCGGCTGGCGCGGCCTCGACAGCATCGTGCGTGCGCGCGTCGCGCTCACCAGCGAGCTCGAAAATACGCGCGGCCTGCAACTGGCGTTCGCACAGATGCAAAGCGATGCCGCGCATCTCGCCCCGGACACCATGCTTGAAAGGCGCATGTCGCTGGATGCGCGGCCGGGACGGCTGACCCTCGTTCGTACGGTGAATATCGACAACCAGCCGACGCGCGTGCAGGTGGTGTCGTACCGGGTGCGGGACGGTGTCCTGACCCGAAGGGAATCGGTCGCGACGAGAGACCTGAGGGAACTGGATACGGCATGGGCGGCGGCACTTGCCGACAGCGATACATCGCAGCCTGTGACCTTGCAGGACGAGGTTGATGAAATGAGGATCCGCTCATGGGATTCGCAAAGCGCGGCCTGGCGGGCCGAAGCGGCGGCAACACAGCCGCCACCGGCGGTGATCCCCACGGTTCCGGGAGCACCGGCAACGCCGGCAACGGCGGTGCAAAGCCAGACCGGCCTCGAAGTCACCCTGCGCCTGCGTGAGCGCAACACGAGCCTGGTGAAAATCTTTCTGCTGGGGGCGATATGACGGGAAATGTCCTTCGTCCATTCCGGTCGCCGGCGCGGCAACGCGGCGTGGCGGTAATCACCGCGCTGCTGCTGACGACGCTGGCGATCACGATCGTTGCCAGCCTGTTTTGGCAGCAGCAGGTGCAGGTGCGGTCGATCGAGAACCAGCGGCTGCAGTTGCAAAAACAGTGGATCCTGCGCGGTGCATTGGACTGGACACGGCTTATCTTGCGTGAAGACGGACGCAACTCCAGTGTGGATCACCTGGGAGAGCCATGGGCGGTGAATCTTGCGGAAACCCGGCTCGACCAGTATGTCGACAATGCAAGCACAGAAACGGAAGTTCCGGACGCTGTACTCTCGGGCAGCATCGTTGATGCCCAATCCCGGCTGAATTTGCGCAATATGATGGATGAGGCGAAGGGCATACCGAATGTGGTCGAGGTGAAAGCCTTTGGCAGCCTGCTCTCGAACCTGCAGCTCAATCCTTCGCTGGCAGAGGCGACGGCCAACGTGATGGCGTTGGCATTGAGGAAGAAGACATCAACAACAGAAACGCCTGCGGCTGTGCCAAATCAGTCCCAAGCGCAGCCCCTGGGCATCAATCATGTGGATGATTTGCTTGCCGTGCCGGGATTCACGCCTGAAATAGTGGAAAAGCTGAGGGAATTCGTCATCGTTTTGCCTGAGGCGACGCAAATCAATGTGAACACCGCCCCTGCTGAAGTGCTGATGGCGAAAATTGATACACTCACGAGTTCGGACGCTGCTGCCATGATCGCTTACAGGCAACGGTCTTATTTCAAAGACGCTGCGGACGTCAAACAGGTGTTACAGAGGCCATCGCTTACAGTGAATGCCGCAGTAAAGACCAAGTATTTTTTAGTGAACGGCAACGTGCGCATGAATCGTGCGGCGCTGCAGATGCAAACGTTAATCATGCGAACCGAAGCCCGTCCACCCAAAACCGAAATCATCTGGATTCGAGAATATTAGAAAGAGAATAATTCCTTGAGCACACTGTATATACGTCTGCCATCCAAGGCCGTTGCGGACAGCATGGACGCGGGGGCGCCCATGTATTGCCATTTCGCCCTGGCGTCCGCCAGCGGCGCGGTGGAGCGTGAAGGCGTGGCGGCGCTATCCGAATTATCCGATCCGGCCAGCCGTGCGCAGCGCGTCGTCGTGCTCCTGGCGGCCAGCGATGTCACGCTGTTGCGAATCAAGATGCCGCCGCTGTCCGGAGCCCGTCTCAAGGCCGCATTGCCGAACCTGATCGAAGATCACCTGATGAGCGATCCGGCCGACTGCGTGATGGTCGCCGGTCCGTCGGTCGACGGTTTGCGAACGGTGGCGGTGGTGCAGCGCAGCTGGCTGGAGATCGTCGCCAAGACACTGACCGGACTCGGCGCGCGGCGCATGTCCGCGGTGCCGTCCCAGCTTTGCCTGCCCTATGAAGCCGGTACGGCCACCGCTGCAATCACCGAGCATGGCGCGGATATCGACGTGGCGGTGCGCTTGTCCGAGCAGGACGGCATCGGCCTGCCGATCACCGCGGACCAGCCGGAGCTCGCTCCGGTAGAAGTCATCCAGTCGGTCTGCGCGGTGGTGCCGCATTCGCCGATCGTCTTGTATGTGCCGCAGGCTAGAGTGAATGATTACCAGGAAACCGTGGGCGCCGTGCCGGCGCTCGACGGGCGCATCGCCCTGCATGCGGACAACTGGCCGCGCTGGATTGCCGGCGCCGATAAAAATCCGCTGGACCTGATGAGCGGCTTTGGCATGTCATCCGGCCCGTCGTTCAACTGGCGGCCGTGGCGCTGGCCGCTTATCCTGGCGGCGGCGGTATTGATGATCAATGCGATCGCGCTCAACATCGACTGGTTGCGTGCGAAGCGGGAAGCGGATTCGCTGCGAATGACGATGGTCCAGATTTATAAATCCGCGTATCCCAAGGAGACGGTGATCGTCGATCCGATGGCGCAGATGCGCCAGAAATATGCCGCCGCACAGCGCGAATCCGGCCAGATCGCGCCGGACGATTTCGTGGCGCTGGCCGCCGCATTCGGCGAGGCATGGGGAAGCGCGGGACAAAAGCCACAGAGCATTGCCGGCATCGAATACCGGGAGCGCAGCTTGTCGGTGAAACTGAAGCCGGGAACGAATGTGTCGCTGGAACAGATGCAGCCGGCGTTGGCGGCGCAAAACCTGTCGATGTCGCAGCCCAATAGCGACGTGTTGCAGGTAAGGAGCGGCAAATGAGGGCCCCAACTGCAATGGGCGGTATCAAGCAGTCGATAGCGTCATTCTGGAGCGAACGCAACCAGCGTGAGCGCACGATGCTGTCGGTAGCAATCGCCGTGATCGTGGCGGGTCTGTTTTACGTGCTGCTGATCGATCCGGCGATCAGCGGTCGCCAGGACCTGGAAAAGAAGCTGCCGGACATGCGCCGGCAAGCCGCCGAGTTGCAGGCGCTGGCAAGGGAAACCAGCGGTCTGGCCGGCAAATCCGCCGGCGCGGCGCCGGCACTGACCCGCGAAAACCTGGAGGCATCACTGCAGCGAAAGGGACTGAAGGCGGATAACGTCGCCATGACCGGCGAGCTTGCACGGGTGCAACTCAAGTCGGTGTCGTTCGCCAGCACGGTCGAATGGCTCGAAGAATTGCAACGAACCGCCCGGGTTTCCGTCGTGGAAGCGAATTTCGAGGGCTTGCCACCTCTCGATACCGTCAACGCCGCATTGACGCTGCGCCAGCTGAAAGGCGGACAAAGCCAATGATCAAGGATTCGAGCAAAATGGAGATCAAGTGCGCCGCCTCGTGATATGGTTATTGGCTGGCCTGATCACTGTTGCGCTGACCATGATTGCTTTCTTCCCGGCATCATGGATGGCGCCGCTGGTGGAAAGACAGACCGGCGGGCGTCTCACACTGGGCGACGCGCAGGGCACGCTGTGGAACGGTTCGGCCTTCATCGGCGGCGCGCCCAGCGGTTCGGACCCAGTGACGCCTTTGCTGCCCGGACGTTTTTCGTGGCGGCTGTCGCCCATGGTCATGCTCGGACAGGTGGACGCCGAGGTGGAGAATTCCGCCGCACTGACCCAACCGGTCAGGGTTACCGGCAGCTGGAACCAGTGGCAGGTCAGTCCCGGCGCATTGAGTCTGCCGGCCGAACGGCTTGCCGGCCTCGGGGCGCCGCTGAACACGATTGCACCCTCTGGGGAAATGCGGCTGACATGGAATCCAATGCAGCTCACGAGAGAAGGACAGCGTGTGACGCTCAACGGAACGACGACTTTGCTGATGAACGACATTGCATCGCGTCTGTCGCCGATCAAGCCGTTGGGCGCGTATGAGCTAACAATGGATTGGCAAGGCCAGCAGGGACAATTGGCGCTGAAAACGCTGAAAGGACCGATGCTGCTGAGCGGCTCCGGTTCGCTCACCAACGGGCGGCTGAGGTTTTCAGGGAAGGCGGAAGCGGAAGAAGGGCAGGAAGAACGGCTGGCAAATTTATTGAATTTGCTGGGACAACGTCGCAGAGAAGGCGACAAAACTGTGATCGCGCTAGAGTTCAAATGACAAAAAATTCAACAGCACATACCTCGACCAAGAACACCGGATGGCGCCGATGGGGCGCCGCTGCATCGCTGCTTTGCTTCATTGCGGGGATGCAGCCGCCTGCTTATGCGCAGGATCCGGCGTCCAATCAGGCATCGCTGAATTTCGTTGGCGCCGATATCGAATCGGTGATCAAGGCGATCGGTCAATATACCAATACCACTTTCGTTATCGATCCACGCGTCAAGGGCACCATCAACCTGGTATCGGAAAAGCCGGTCAACAAGACCGAGGCATTCAACCTGCTGGCGTCTGCATTGCGTCTGCAGGGCTTTTCGATCGTGCGCGGTGACGGATTTACCAAAGTGGTGCCGGAAGCCGATGCCAAGCTGCAGGCCGGCACGACGCAAGGACAGACAGTGCGCGGCGACCAGATCGCCACCCAGATTTTCCGTCTCAATTATGAATCGGCGGCCAACCTGGTTCAGGTGCTCCGTCCGCTGATCTCACCCAACAACACCATCAATGCCAATCCCGGCAACAACACCATCGTCATCACAGACTATGCCGACAACCTGAAGCGCCTCGGCCGCATCATCGCGTCGCTGGATGCGCCGGCCACCGCCGAGATGGACGTGGTGCCGGTCAAGCATGCCATCGCGATCGACGTCGCCACCATGGTCAACCGCCTGCTCGACCAGGGCGGCGGTGCTCCGGGCGCGGGCGCGGCGGGCGGACGCATCAGCGTGCTGGCCGATGCCCGCACCAATTCACTCATCATCAACGCACCGTCGGTGGCGCGCGCCAGCCTGGCCAAGTCGCTGATCGCCAAGCTCGACCAGCCGACCGCCCAGCCAGGCAACGTGCATGTGGTCTATCTGAGGAATGCGGATGCGGTCCGTCTTGCGACGACCCTGCGCGCGGTGGTGGCATCCGACTCATCCACGCCGGGCGGCGGCCAACCGCAACAGCAGCAGCAGCCCCAGCAATTGCAGCAGGCGCAGTTTCAGACCTCGCCAGGCCAGCAGCAGCAGGGCGGCCTTGGCACCGGTGGCGGACAGCAGTCGGCGCCGACCCCGGCGGCCCTGCCGACCGGCGGACCGGGCGGTTTCATCCAGGCCGATCCGGCCACCAATGCGCTGATCATTACCGCCAGCGAAGCCGTCTACCGCAACCTGCGCAGCGTGATCGACCAGCTCGACGCGCGCCGGGCACAGATCTACGTGGAGTCGCTGATCGTCGAAGTGAGCGCGGAAAGAGCGGCCGAGTTCGGCATCCAGTGGGCTGGCTTGTCAGGCAGCGACACAAGCGACTACCGGATCGGCGGCGCGACCGGCTTCACCACGCAGGGCGGCGGCAACAACCTGATCAGCCAGGCGGTGGCACGGGCGACAACCGGCAATGCACTGCCGCCGGGGAACGGCCTCAATCTCGGCATCTTCCGGCAGGTCGGCGGCAGCCTGACATTAGGCGCTCTGGCACGGGCACTCGAATCCGAAGGCAACGCCAACATCCTGTCCACTCCGAACCTCATCACGCTGGACAACGAAGAGGCACGCATCATCGTCGGTCAGAACGTGCCTTTCGTGACCGGCCAGTTTACGACTGCCGCGTCCGGCGGTGCAGCCGGCGTCAATCCGTTCCAGACCATCGAACGCAAGGACGTGGGCCTGTCGCTGCGCGTGCGGCCGCAGGTCTCGGAAGGCGGCACGGTCAAGATGTCGATTTACCAGGAAACGTCGAACATCCAGCCGACCAGCAACGCGTCCGACATCATCACCAACAAGCGTTCCATCGAAACCAACGTGCTGGTCGACGACGGCCAGATCATCGTGCTCGGCGGCCTCATCGAAGAGCGCGTGACCAACAATGACGAGCAGGTACCGGGGCTGGGCGATATCCCGGTGGTCGGCAACCTGTTCAAGTATCAAACGCGCAGGGGCACCAAGACCAACCTGATGGTCTTCCTGCGGCCGACGGTCATCCGCAGCAATCAGCAAAGCATGAACGTCGCGGGCGATCGTTACGATTTCATCCGCAATGTGCAAAGCAATACCCAGGTAGCGCCAAGCTCGATCCTGCCGCAGATCAACGGGCCGGTGCTGCCGGTCATGCAGGAAGGACGCCCGATCGGCGGCGCAATGATGGCGGTGCCGCCCGAGACGCCGGCGGTGCAAACACCCGGACCGACGACGGGTCCGAGCACGGCACCCAACCCCGCGCCCGCGAATGCGCCGAACCCTGCGGCGGTAATGCCGTCGAATATGCCGCCGGGTAACCGGTGACGATGGCCGCCGCGGCGAAGCCCGGCGTCCAGCCGAACAACCAGTATTGATAAAGTAAAAGCAGACAGCAATGAGTATCGTTACAACAGAAGCCAGGTTATTGCCGTATGCCTTCGCCCGCGACTTCGCCTTGCTGGCGCGGCGCGGTGAAGCGCCGGGCAATCCGGTGGAAGTATGGGTATCGGATGCCACCGCGCCATCTGCGATCGCCGAAGTCAGCCGCCGTTTCGGGCGGGTGAAGTTGAAGTCGATTCCGCGCGCCGACCTGGAAGCGGCCATCGCCCAAGCCTATGCAGGCTCCGGCGGCGATGCCGCCCAGGTGGTGGACGAAGTCGAATCCGACCTCGACCTGGCGAAGCTGATGATGGACATGCCGGCCATCGAGGATTTGCTCGAATCAGCCGACGACGCGCCGGTGATCCGCATGATCAATGCCCTGTTGACGCAGGCCTTGCGCGAGGAAGCATCGGATATCCACATCGAGCCTTTCGAGCAGATCTCGGTGGTGCGTTTCCGCGTCGACGGTAATCTGCGCGATATCGTGCGGCCGAAGAAGGCGATTCACGCATCGCTGATCTCGCGTATCAAGATCATGGCGCAGCTCGACATCGCCGAGAAGCGCTTGCCGCAGGACGGCCGCATCACGCTGCGTGTCGGCGGCAAGCCGGTCGACGTGCGGGTATCGACGCTCCCCACCGGCCACGGCGAACGGGCGGTGCTGCGTCTGCTCGATAAGGAAGCCGGCCGTCTCGACCTGCAGCATCTCGGGATGAGCGATGGGGTCATGCCGCAGTTCGACAAGCTGATTTCGCAACCGCACGGCATCGTGCTGGTCACCGGACCGACCGGTTCCGGCAAGACCACGACGCTGTATGCCGCGCTGTCGAGGCTCAATGCGCCCACCACCAACATCCTGACGGTGGAGGACCCGATCGAATACGAACTCGCGGGTGTCGGCCAGACGCAGGTCAATGCGCGTATCGATATGACGTTCGCGAAGGCATTGCGCGCTATCCTGCGCCAAGACCCGGACATCATCATGATCGGCGAGATCCGCGACCTCGAAACCGCGCAGATCGCGGTGCAGGCTTCGCTGACCGGTCACCTTGTGCTGGCAACGTTGCACACCAACGATTCGGCGGCGGCGGTCACCCGTCTGCTGGACATGGGCATCGAGCCCTTTCTGCTGTCGTCGTCGCTGCTGGGTGTGGTCGCGCAGCGGCTGGTACGCAAGCTGTGCCAGGAGTGCCGCCAGCATGACGGCCAGGAGTGGCATGCGGTGGGCTGCGATAAATGCGGCCACACCGGCTATCACGGCCGCGTCGGCATCTATGAACTGCTGCTGACGACCGACCAGATCCGTGCGCAGATCCATGACCAGGCATCCGAGGCGGAAATCCGCGCGGCGGCGCAGCGCGACGGCATGCGCACCATGCGCGAAGACGGCGAGCGCTGGGTGGCCCAGGGCATCACCACGCGCGCCGAGCTGCTGCGGGTCGCTAAAGAGTAATTGCAAACAGACGCCATGCAGGCATGACAGCCTGCGTTATCAACCGGAAGTGAACATAGAGTAATCAGCGTGCCAGCATTTCGTTACGAAGCCGTCGATGCGGTCGGCAATACCAGGAAAGGCGTGGTCAACGCCGACAGTGCACGCGCTGCGCGGTCCGACCTGCGTGCCCAGGGTATGGCGCCGCTGGCCGTCGACGCCATTGCCGCCCAGGTCGACGAGTTCGGCCAGGCCCGCAAGCGTACGTTCGGCGACAAGCTTTCCACCAATGAACTTGCGTTGTTCACCCGGCAGCTTGCCAGCCTGCTGGAAGCCAGCCTGCCATTGGAGCAGGCGTTTTCTGCCTTGCTGGAACAGGCGGAGCGCCCGTATGTGCGTGACCTGGTGGCGTCGATCCGTTCGGAAATCATGGGCGGCTCATCGCTGTCCGATGCCTTGTCGAACCATCCGCGCGATTTCGCCGATATCTATCGGGCGCTGGTCGCTTCCGGCGAACAGATCGGCCAGCTGTCAAAGGTGCTGTCGCGACTGGCAGACTACATTGAACGGCGCAATGCCCTGGTGCAGAAAGTCCGCTTGGCATTTACCTATCCCGCCATCGTGACGGTGGTGGCGTTCGCCATCGTCATTTTCCTGCTGGCCTACGTGGTGCCGCAGATCGTCTCGGTGTTCGCCAACACCAAGCAGAAGCTGCCGATGCTGACCGTGGTGATGCTGGCTATTTCGGACTTCGTGCGCAATTACGGCTGGATTGTTTTTCTCGTATCGGTGGGCGGCTTCCTTGCCTGGCGCAGTGCGTTGAAGAACCCGGACATCAAATACCGCTGGCATCGATGGCTGCTCACTGCGCCGCTGTACGGCAAGTTCGAGCGCAGTCTGAACACCGCCCGCTTCGCCAGTACGCTGGCGATCACTACGGGTTCCGGCGTGCCGATCCTGCGCGCGTTGCAGACCAGCCGCGACACCCTGTCGAATGTCGCGATGCGCGAGCAGGTCGAGGAAGCGACTGCCAGCGTGCGCGAAGGCGTTGGCCTGGCGCGTGCACTGTCGGCGCACAAGCACTTTCCACCGATGCTGATCCACATGATCCGCGCAGGCGAAGTTACCGGCGAATTGCCGGCCATGCTGGAGCGGGCATCCAATGCGCAGGAACAGGACCTGGAGCGGCGCGCGATGACGATCGCCGGATTGCTGGAGCCGGCGCTGATCCTGGTCATGGGCGTGGTGGTGCTGCTGATCGTGCTGGCGGTGCTGATGCCGATCATCGAGATCAACCAGCTGGTGCGGTAGAAAGAACCCATTTCAAGGAATGCGAATGAAGCGCTGGCCCCTCATTGCAAGTTTCGTATTGTTTATCGCGTTGTGCGCCTCGGCGGCGTATTGGGCGATGCAATTGTTCAAGCCGCCGGTGCGTCCGGTCGCTGCGCCGCCGCGCGCCGCACAGGCGGATGTCAACACGCAGGCTGCCGCAGCGCTGTTTGGCGGACGGCAGGGCCCGGTCGCGGTCGCAAGCAATTACCAATTGCGTGGCGTGATCTCCTCCGGCAATGGACGCGACAGCGTCGCCATCCTGAGCGCTGACGGAAAGCCGGCACAAGCGGTGCGCATGAATATGGAAATTGCGCCCGGCGTGACCGTCAAGGAGGTACACCGTGGCTATGTATTGTTGTCGGAAGGCGGCGTAACGAAGCGGGTGGAATTGCCTGAGAGCGCCAAAGGCCAGGTCAATGTAGCAACCGTTGCGCCGATGCCGCGGGTCCAGGCGCCGGGAACGCCGATGCAGGTAACGCCACCGCCGCCTCCCGCGCCGCGGCCGTCTTCGCTTCCGTCCCAGTCATCGCCCGCCCAGGCTGCGCAACCGGGCATGCCGGCACCGATGGTAACGCCGGCCAACCCAAGTAATCCGGCGATGCCGGCAACGTCCGGTGCATCAGGAACCCCTGGGGTGCCTGGTATGCCCGGATCGCCAGGAGCACCCGGAGCACCCGGAGCACCCGGAGCACCCGGAGCACCGAATGCAATGCCAGGCGGGTCCGGAGCACCAGGCATGCCGACCCAGGCAATGCCTCAGACCGCGCCGGTGCCGCGATCTTCGATGACTTCAGCAGTGCCTGCAATGAATGGCAATCCAGCCCAGCCCGTCGTACCAGGCGCAGCACCCGGAAACGTCCCTCCGCCGAATCCGGCCTCCGGCGGCTGAGGTTCTGCGCCGAGCCGCATTCCCTTCATCCCATCACACGGCGCAATTACTTCATTGCTCAGTTTGATGGGATCGATGTGCCACATCACTCTTCCGGATCGGTCAAAACTTTTTTAAGCAGGCGGTTCTGCAACTGCCTGGCAGCCGATGTGGATTTCTGATGCGTGCCGGCGGCGCGCTGCTTGGCGGCGATCGCCACCGGATTACGCGGCTTGACCGCCGCCTTCAACGGCTGGCTGCGCAGCATCATCTTCTGCCGCTTGCTGAGTGCTTTGTTGGCCATGATACGTAACCGCGCAGCGTCTTCTTACAGCACGTAGCGTGACAGGTCTTCGTTGACCGCCAGTGCGCCCAGCTTATCGTCGACATACGCCCCATCGATGGCGATCGTCTTGCCCGATACGTCGCTGGCGCTGAACGACATTTCCTCCAGCAGCTTTTCCATCACCGTGTACAAGCGGCGGGCGCCGATGTTTTCAGTTTTTTCATTGACCGAATACGCGATCTCCGCCATCCGGCGGATACCGTCTTGCGTAAAGTCGATAGTCACGCCTTCGGTCGCGAGCAAGGCTTCATACTGCTTCGTCAGGCAGGCATCGGTGCTGGTGAGGATGCGCTCAAAATCGGCGATCGACAGCGACTCCAGTTCGACCCGGATCGGAAACCGGCCCTGCAGTTCGGGAATCAGGTCCGACGGTTTTGCGAGATGGAACGCGCCCGAGGCAATGAACAGGATATGGTCGGTCTTGATCATGCCGTACTTGGTATTGACCGTCGTGCCTTCGACCAGCGGCAGCAGGTCGCGCTGCACGCCAGCGCGCGACACATCGGCGCCGCCGACTTCGGAGCGCGTCGCAATCTTGTCGATCTCGTCGAGGAACACGATGCCGTTCTGCTCCACATTCGTGATCGCCTTCTGCTTCAGTTCATCCTCGTTGATCAGCTTGGCGGCCTCTTCGTCCAGAAGAATCTTCATCGCTTCCCGGATCTTCATCTTCCGCTTCTTCTTGCGGCTGGCGCCGAGGCCGGAAAACATGGACTTGATCTGTTCCGTCATTTCCTCCATGCCGGGCGGGGCCATGATTTCCATTGTCGGCCCGACATCCGCCACCTCGATTTCAATCTCACGGTCATCCAGCAAACCCTCCCGCAATCTCTTGCGAAACGTCTGGCGGGCGGTCCCGCCGCTGGCCTCGCTTTCGGTCTGCGTGCTCGGCGAAGCACTGAAGCCGAAATCACGCGCCGGCGGCACCAGGATATCCAGCACCCGGTCTTCCGCTGCGTCCGCCGCGCCACTGCGCACCTTGCGCATCTCGCTTTCGCGTGTCTGCTTGATGCCGATGTCGATCAGGTCGCGAATGATGGTATCGACGTCACGGCCGACATAGCCGACCTCGGTGAACTTGGTCGCCTCGATCTTGATGAAGGGCGCATCTGCCAGCTTGGCAAGGCGGCGGGCGATCTCGGTCTTGCCGACGCCTGTCGGCCCGATCATCAGGATATTCTTCGGCGTGATCTCGTGGCGCAACGGCTCTTCAACCTGCTGACGCCGCCAGCGATTGCGCAACGCGATGGAAACTGCGCGCTTGGCGCGGCCCTGTCCGACGACATGCTTGTCGAGTTCGGAAACGATCTCTTGGGGTGTCATGTTCATAGTGAGTAATCGGTGCGTGTCGTTATTCCAGTGTTTCGATGGTATGCGACAGGTTGGTGTAGATGCAGAGTTCGCCGGCAATCGTGAGTGACTTCTTCACGATTTCCACGGGCGACAACTCGGTATTTTCCTGCAGAGCCTTGGCAGCGGATTGTGCGAATGCACCACCCGACCCGATGGCGCCGATGCCGTTTTCCGGCTCCAGCACGTCGCCGTTGCCGGTAATCACCAGCGTGGATTCCCGGTCTGCTACCAGCAGCATGGCTTCCAGGCGGCGCAGGATGCGGTCGGTGCGCCAATCCTTGGCGAGTTCCACCGACGCGCGCATCAAGTGGCCCTGGTGTTTTTCGAGTTTTCCTTCGAAACGTTCGATGAGAGTGAAGGCATCGGCGGTTCCGCCGGCAAAGCCGGCCAGTACCTTGCCCTGGTAAAGCTTGCGGACCTTGCGCGCACTGCCTTTCATCACAATATTGCCAAGCGTTACCTGGCCATCGCCGCCTAACGCAACAACGTTGCCACGACGCACGGACAAGATGGTTGTGCCGTGAAATTGTTCCATGTGATCCCCAGAAAATAGGAGTGAGACGGAGTGTGGAACATCTCCGTAAAGAAATTGCTATCCGGTCAAAATGGGGATGCGCCGACCAAATACAAGTAGTCTAGTCTACGGTCGGCGAGGACGGTCGAAAGCGGTGGGGAAAAACGAGGGGGAAATCAGGTCTTGCGTGGCAGGATGCGCACGATTTCTTTCAGGCCGATCACATTCAGTAGCGCCGCTACCAGATGATTGACGTTGTGCATTTCGATCGTTTTGCCGGCGCCACAGAAAGGGGTAAGTCCGCTCATCAACCGACCGGCCGCGGTAAAGTCGATGCGGGAGAGCCGCGTGCAATCCAGAATGGCAGGGTCGTGCTCATCCGAAAAGGCGGCGATGGCGACGATGAGCTGGTCTATCTTGCCCTCGATGACATTCGGCATCATGAACACATCTGCCTCGGCGTCCTGCTGGGCTTGCTCGACCGCAGTCGTGATCTTGTTCTTCGGGGCGACAAAAGCGGGCGGCGACACTTCGAACGTGACGCAATAATCGATGCTCGTTTCCTCGAATTCCTTCTCCTGGTTCAGGAGACGCAGGATTTCCAGCAGCAGCAGCCAGGGGTCTTCGGTTTCATCACGGCGCCCGACTTCCAGCGTTGCACGAATCTTTACCGCCAGTTCCGGAGCGCCAACGAGGATCAGGTCGTGGCCGGACTTTTGCAATTTCTTCAATCCGTTCAACAGCAAACCGCATCCTGCTGGATCGACTTCCGTGACGCGGGCGAATTCCAGCCGCAATACACGGTGCGTTTCCGCAAGCTTCAGTACGCGGTCGATCTGCTTTACGCTGCTGGCGTCGAGTTTGCCGGAGAAGGGCACCATGGGCGCGCCGCCGGACGGGGCGGATTTCGGTGCGGCTTCCGGTTGTCCGGTCGGGACCCATGCCGGTGGCGATGTTTCGAACTTGCGGGTGTATTCAACGCACAGGTTCTCGAATTCTTTCTGCTTACCGACGCATTGGTAAAGATCGAAAAGCATGCGCCACGCTGTTTGGGTGTGGTCGCCGAGGTTGTCGTCCGTGATAGCGCCAAGCAGCATCTGCTCCACCGGCTCGGGCTGGTTGTTGGCAAACAGGATGGCGGCCTCTTCGATGACCGCCATGGAATCCGTCGCCGGCACCGCGATGTCGCTCAGCGTGCTCTGGCCGCCGAGCAGGAATTCGGTGGTTTCGCCCATCAGGGGCAGCGTCGGCTGGGTAAAGTCGAGCGCCGGAAGTTCCGTATTCTGGCCGGCCTTCGTCTTCTCGAACCCGGCTCTGGTGGAGGGAGAGCCGGCGATCGTGTTCGGGCCCGGACGGGTAATCGGCTGAATGGTGGTGGGCTTGACGAACTCGGACGACATTTCCGATTCGATCGCATCGATCTTCATCGCGGTCGCACGGGCAGCCTGGACATCGCGTTTTCCAGCCGGTGCAGGCGCGCGCGCAGGAGTTTTTGCGGTGTCGGTGCGGGTCGCGGCAGCATCACGCTTGGTGCGTGAAGAATCCTTGGCAGCGGTATTTGCCTGCTGCCCTTCTTTTTTGCCGAAAAGTGAAAAGATCCCCACGTTGTCCCTGATTTGAATGCGTCTGAATCCCGCCACGACGGTCAGCGGGAAAAAGCTTGATACGAAAAGCAAAGGTAACACAAATTTCCTGCAGGATCGCTATTAGAGTGGTGCTGTGTTGCTTTGTCAAACGCTGTCAATGTGGTATAAAAAACAAGGTTGTTGATCCGCGCAGCGCCCGGTTGCGATTGAACGCCGCGCGGAGCCAGCATCAGAAGCGGCCGCGTACGCCGACAATGAGATTGCGGCCGGCTTGCGGTGCAAATTCCCGCAATGCCGAGGTAGATAAGCGAATCTCGTCATCGAGCAGATTCCGGAACAACGCGAACCATGTCACCTCCGTTCCGTTCAGCCGCTGTGTGTATGACAGGCTGGCGTCGAGACGCGTATAGGAAGGAATGTCGACTGCTTCAAAAGCGGCAAGCCGGTCCTGGCGCTTGGCATGCAACGCCGATACGCCGCCGCGCCATGCTCCTTGCCTGTAGCCCACGTCCAGGCCAACGCGGGTGGCCGGTTGCAGCGGCAGGTTGCTGGCATCGTCGAGACGGCCACGCGATGTGTCGGCAAAGCCGCGCAATGACCAGCCTTCGCCGCGCAGGTTGTAGCTCGCTTCCAGCTCAGCGCCCCGGATGGTTGCGCCGGCTTGCGACCAGAAGCGCTGCCTGAACTCGCCGGCCGGATCGGCATTGCCTTCCTCATCCAGCAGGGTGCCGTCGCTGCGGCCGTAGACGAAATCGCGGAAGCGGTTGTGGAAGACATTCGCTTTCCAGCGCACCAGTCCTTCCGTCTTCTGCAAGGTCAGCTCGATATTGCGCGATGTTTCCTTGCGAAGTCCGGGATCGCCAACGTCGAAAGTGAGGGTCGCTTCATGCGGACCGTTCGAGTACAACTCCTCGGTGGTCGGGGCACGCTGGGCAATGGATAGCGTCGTGCCGAAGCCGTAACCTGGCGCGAAAGTCCACAATCCGCCGATCGAGTAGGAACTGAGATCGAAACTGCGCTGCGGCAGGTCGGGCGCGTCAGGCCGGCGCTTCACCGACTCCAGGCGCAAACCTGCGCTGGCGCGCAATGGACCGAAGTCCTTTTCTTCGACGATGAAACCGGCGAATGATCGCGATTTCGTGGTGGGTACCGTATCTGGCCTGCCGGTTTCTGCCGAGAGCGCGGAAAACTTGCTGTTATCGGTCTGCAGCCCGAATACGCCGCGCCAGCCGGCAAGCGGTGCATGCCGCGCTTCCCAGCGGGTTTCGATGGCATCGTTATGGAAGTCGGTGGCCGGCGTGCCGTCTTCCAGCTTTTCGGTGTGCTTGTAATCGGTCGCGCCGAGTTTGAAGCGGAAGGATTCCAGCCCGCCGGCCGGCTGCTTGATCAACGCGTCGATATCGAAGCGGGTCTGTGAAAGGTCGATGAAGGAACGCTCCTCGGTCGGAATGCCGTAACGGTCATCGCGCACATCGACCGATGCGCCGAGATGGCCCCAGCGCGCGATATGTGAGGCGCCAACCCCGATCCCGCGCGAACGCGTGAATGACGACGGCAAGCGGTCCGATGCGGAAGCAGGATCGTTGAGCGCCGAGAAGCCGGGGATGCGGTAATCATCCGTGTTGCGGGCGTGGCCATCAATATGCAGGCCGATCGAACCCACGGCCCTATCGGCGGAGAACGACAGCTCCCTTGCCTTGTCGACGGTTCCAAAACGCGCTTCGGCTTCGCCGTATGCCTTCGGCGCCAATTCAGTCGGGATACGGTCGTTGACGACATTCACCAACCCGCCGATTGCGCCGGAGCCATACAGTAACGCCGCCGGACCGCGCAAAATTTCGATCTGCCGTGCGCTGGACGCTTCGGTCGCGACTGCATGATCGTTTGACAGCGACGACACATCCGACACTGCCATGCCGTTCTGCAGGATCTTGACGCGCGGGCCCTCCAGGCCCCGAATGACAGGACGCGATGCGCCGGCGCCGAAGCTCGATGCGGAGACGCCGGGTTCGCGTTCGAGCGTGCCGCCGAGCGTGGTGTCGATTTTGTCGCGCAGTTCGTTGCCGGACAGGACACGGGCCGGCGCCAGAATCTGCGCGGTTTCGTCGCCGCTGAACGGCGCCGCCTGGACGGTGACGGCGGGAAGCGTCTGTTCCTGGGCGATTGTGGTGGAAGAAAGGGATGCGAGCGCCGACATGACGGCGCTCGCCAACAGCTTGCGTTGGGCGACCATGCGAATTCCTGACGTTGAAATGAGAAAGGGCTGCCGCCGGTGTGGCGCGGGCAGCGGACTGTCAAACGAAAGAATCAGGCGATCGGCGGGGCGCGGGAAGAGAAACTAAGTGCGAGAGATGAATCCCAGGAGATGAAGGCGGCCCATCGGGCAAGCACTTCATTGCTGTTCATCAGCGGCGCGATATAGGGCGGAACATGCAGCGTATCGGCTGTTGCCGCGGCGTCGAACAGTGCACAGGAGTGGGTTATGTCGGGATCGTCTGCCTGACCGGGTGGATGGTCAACCTCGCCAGACAGGATTGCTGAAACTGTATGCTGCAGGCCTGCGTGCGTGATCCGGTGTTGCAGTCCAAGCCATTGTGCACACACAAGTGCCGCTGCCATCAGGATGGCAAACAGGGCATGATGCGAACTGGCAGATGGACGATGCATGCCGGTTGACTTACTTTACTGCCGTCGCAGGAGCGGCGTCGGTAAGCCGGTAGTACAAGCCCATCGGGTCGTCCTTCAATACGCTCATGCGGCCTGAAACAATAATCGGTTCAGCGGTGAATTTGATCGGCGTCTTCGTCTTCACCTCGACCACGCCTTCAGGGCCGGCCGGAAGGCAGAAGGAGCAGCTTTGGGAATTGAGGGAAATAAGGAAATGCTTCTGCTTTTCGCCCGGTTCCAGCGGCATCATGAAACCCTGCAGCTTCACTTCCTTGTTGTTCAGCGCGAGGATGTCCTGGTTAAATTCTGGCAGGATGCGGTCCTTGGTCTTGATTTGCTTCACCTTGGCCAGTGTATTCCAGGACACGACGCCGGGAAGATCCGTCAAGCCCTGCATCGGCGGAACCGATGCACCGGGCGGAAGTATATGCCCGCCCGCAGGCGCGGCAGGTTGCGCGGCCAATTGTGTTGAAAAAGCCATGACTGGAATGGCCAGCAGGTGGAATAGTGCGCGCATCGTTTCTCCTTTTCAGGCGGTTAAGGAAACCTGTCGATTGTATGTTGAGCGGCTATGGATTGCATCGCCGATTCGGGTGGGCGAAGCCGCTCCTCGAAGAGTCGATCAATGCTTATGTTTCATGCCACACAGTTTGCCGATTGCGATGCCCTTGCAGGCTTTGAGCAACTCGGCATGGCAATCTTCTTCCTTCTTTCCGGCAACAAGGCATTGCGCCGCATTCTCATGCGCGGCGGCAATGGCCTTGTGCTGATCGATCAGTGCTTTCAGATGCGCCGGGTCTTCCTTCGCCTGCGCATACAGGGCCGTCGCCGCGAGAATTACTGCCATCAGCTGTTTCATTGCATTCTCCTGAAAATTAACGTGAAAGTGTTGCCGCGATATCGGTACGGTACGCGCGGATTGCCGGAAGCAGCGACGCCAGCAGGCCGACGCCTGCCGCAACCGGCAGCAGCCATATCTCGTCTGGCGCCACCACCCAGCCGGACAGGTGCAGGTTTTGGTCACGTGACAAAACCTGACCGAGCAACTCCACCGCCATGTGTCCGATCGCCCATCCCAGTGCGGCGCCAGCCAGCGCCAGCAGCAACCCCTCTGCAAGAAGAAGCATGAATAATCGTGCGGGCGGCGCACCCAGCGTCCGCAGGATCGCAAGATCGGTACGGCGTTCCTCGAGGGCGTTGTACAGCGCAACGAACAAGGACAGCGCCGCCGCCAGTAACACGAAAGCTGCCACACCGCGCAATACATCGACCCCGACGCCGAGCATGCGGAACAGCCGGGCGGACTCGAACGCCGGTTGCGCCGCCTGCAATTCCCCTTGGCTGTTGATGAAACGCGGCAGGGAAACGGCCGCCAGCGGCGAAGCGTACTGAACGAGGAGCGCCGTCAGCTCGCGCTCTTCATCCATCGCGGCCTTCTCCTCCTTGTCGTTGACGTCAATGCCATGCTCGACCTCGTGTACCCGCCAGACCGATTCCACCGGCGTCAGCACCAGGCGGTCCAGCACCGTGCCTGTCGGCTTGAGAATGCCGACCACGGTGAAGGGGACATCCGCATGCTGCTCGCCGCCTTGCGCAAGGCCATGCGCGCCGGCGAACTGCATGCCGACCTTGGCACCGACCCGCTCAGCGACGTCGGCCCCGAAGACCGCCTGCATCGGCGCATCGAATAACTTTCCCGTCGCGATCGCGCCGTTGTAATGAGCGATGTAATCGCCCGTCGTGCCGACAATCCTGAACCCCCGATAGCTGTCCCCCAGTGCTAACGGAATCGTCTTGCGCACCATCCGGTTCTTGGCCAGTTGTGCCTGCGTCGCCAGCGGAATGTTGCCGGTCGGGATATCGACGTGATAAACCGATGACAGGATCAATTGCAGTGGCGATCCCTTTGCACCGACGACAAGGTCGATACCCTGGACATCGCGCATCGCATTGTTTTTGAGTTGCTCGGATGCCGCCAGCAGGAAGGTCATCATCGCGATGCCAACCGCCATCAATAGCAGGTTGAGCGCGGTGGACAATGGCTTGTGACGCAGCGACTTCACTGCGAGGGAGAAGGCATTCATGCGCATCAGTCGGCGCTCCTTGCCGTGATAGGCAGGCGCAGCAAGGTCGCCCGGGGCAACGCGGCCAGCACGCGCGCATCATGAGTGGCAATAACAAGGGAAGCACCCGCTTCTGCAGCCTGCGCAATTAGCAGGTCAGTTACGCCCTTGCACGCCGCATCGTCGAGGTTGGCGGTCGGTTCGTCGGCAAGCAGCAATACCGGCTTATTGAACAGTGCCCGCCCTATGGCGACCCGCTGTTGCTGACCCTGGCTCAGCTGGTGCGGCCTGGCGGTCGCCTTGTCCGTCAATCCCAGCGCATCGAGCAAGGCATCGGCTCGCGCCGCATCGTCTGGCGTGTCATTCGCATAGGCAGCAAAAAGAAGGTTTTCCCGCGCCGACAGGCTTGATACCAGCGCCAGCTTCTGCGGCAAAAAACCGATGTGACGGCCACGCCAGCGGTCTGCTGCACGCGCTGTCAGTGCGCCGATGTCCGTTCCGGCCACGGTAACGGAGCCGGCCTGCGGTTTCAGGATGGCGGACAGCAGATGCAGAAGCGTCGATTTACCGCAGCCGGAAGGTCCCAGCACAATCGCGTGTTCGCTGGCCGCAAGCGAGAATGCCGGCACGGTCAGTGCGGCTCCGTTCGGGCCCGGATAACGGTAATGAAGATTTGAAATATGCAACATAGTTGCATTGTAACGTGATACGGATGTTCTTTAAATCGCCCGCGTCAGGATTCGGCGGAATTCGGTCGTATTGATGCGCCAAAACAAAGGCCAAAATCGACCATTTTGATGAACAAATGGCAGCACACGCCAAAAAATAAAGCGTGCAAGTCAATGCCTTGCACGCTTGTGTTTGCGGCGGCCGGGTATGCCCGGCTCCGATCAATCGCCGTACAGCTTCTGTTTCAGTTCGCGCCGCTGTTGCGCCTCCAGAGACAATGTCGCCGTCGGACGGGCGAGCAAACGCGGGATGCCGATCGGTTCGCCGGTTTCTTCGCACCAGCCATATTCGCCGGCATCAATGCTTGCGATGGACTGCTGGACTTTCTTCAGCAGCTTGCGCTCGCGGTCGCGGGTACGCAGCTCGAGGGCGTGTTCTTCTTCGATCGTCGCGCGGTCAGCGGGATCAGGGACCAGCACGGTTTCACGCAGATGCTCAGTCGTTTCACCGGCATTCTTGAGCAAGTCTTTTTCAAGTTGCTGCAAGCGTGCCTTGAAAAAAGCAAGCTGCGCTTCATTCATGTAGTCCTTTTCGTCCATTGCCAGGATTTGGGCTTCGGTCAGTAATGCACCGTCGGCAGGGACGGAAGGTGTCGGTTTGGTTGTTTTAGTGGCCACTTCGCTTACTTTCGAAACTACGGTTTGGTCAATTTTATCGCTTATATTGGCGTCGACATTGTTGCCGCTCATATACACGCCAGTTTCTGCGACATTTGGCTTTGCTTTGGCGGCAACATCCGATATTGGTTTCGCCGGTGCCGGACTTTTCTTTTTATCGGTCGCCGATTTTACCGGTGCCGGCTTTGCCTCGGGGGACATTTTTTTCGGGGTGGCCGTTTTTGAAACAGCAGGCTTGGATAATACCTTCACGGCAGGCTTCGCAACCGCCTTGACAGCTGGCTTGGTCCCGTCTTTCCGGGAGGAGGTGGGGGTTTTCAGCGTGGCTGATCCAACCTTGGCCGTTTTGCTGGCCGCAGTCTTGGTCTTAACTGGAACCGGAGCCTTCTTGCCGGTGTCCTTGGAAGCAGCTGTTTTGGTAGCGGATCTTGTAACGGTTGCGTTCATAATATCCTCGTTCAATGAACTGCCCGACATGGCGCGATCCCGCTAGGCATTACGCTTTCTTGGTGCGCTTGCAGCGGCATCAGTCAACCTGATCGAACACGCGTAGGGCATGGGCCTACGCCAGCGTTGTCATACCCTCCATCATTGAAAAACAGGTAACAAACGATATTAGTTTATACCAAACACTGTTCCAGACCGCGAATAAAAGTTTCCTGAGGGAGATTTTTGCCGATAAATACCATTTTGCTGTATCTGGATTCGGAATCCGCCCATTTTGCGCCAAGATCCGTTCCCATCATCTGATGGACCCCTTGGAACACTACCTTTCGATCGCCGCCGTCCATCCACAGCACACCCTTGTAGCGGAGCATGCGCGGCCCATATACCTGTACCAGTCCGCCAAGGAATTCATCCAGTCGCGCGGGATCAAATGGACGATCGCTCGTGAAGGCGAACGCGGCAATGTCGTCGGAGTGATGCGCATGATGGTGATCGTGGTGCGCATGGTCATGTCCGCACGCATCATCACATTCATGCCCGTCTTGATCGTGGTCGTCATGTCCTGCATGTCCTGTGGTGGCAAGGAAGTCAGGGTCGATTTCCAGCTTGTCGTTCAAATTGAAACCACGGAGGTCCAGCACCTCGGAAATCGGGACCTTGCCAAAATCGGCCGTCCCGATAGGCGCACGCGGGTTGATCCGCTTGAGGCGATCCGTCAGCCTGCGCATGCCGGACGGATCGATCAGGTCCGACTTGGACAGCAGCAGCTTGTCGGCGAAACCGACCTGGCGCTGCGCTTCCTCATGTTCGTCGAGTTGCTGCATCCCGTGTTTTGCATCCACCACGGTGACGACCGCGTCCAACAGATAATGCATCGCCACTTCTTCATCCATGAAGAAGGTTTGCGCCACCGGTCCCGGATTGGCGAGGCCGGTGGTCTCGATGACGAGATGATCGAAGTCGAGCAGGCCGGCGCTTCGCTTTTGTGCCAGCGCGGTCAGGCCAGCGATCAGATCGCCGCGCACGGTGCAGCAAATGCAACCGTTGCTCATCTCCACGATTTGCTCATTGCTGTCCTGTACCAGGATCTCATTGTCGATATTTTCCTGGCCGAACTCGTTCTCGATGACGGCGATCCTGAAGCCGTGCGGCTCTCGCAGGATGCGATTGAGGAGGGTAGTTTTGCCGGCGCCGAGAAAACCGGTGAGGATGGTAGCGGGAATCAGTGCCATGATGATCAGGAAATGTTGATGCGTTTCGCCGGCGTGTCGACTGTACTTAATGTGCGCAGTCGGCGCACCAACCCTTGATGGTGAATTCGATGTCGTGACTGCGAAAGCCCTTGCCCAGCGTTTGCTGGAGCGCACGATGCAGCAGCTCCGGCTCGCCGATGCTCTCAAGGCAGAATACCTTGGCGCAACGGGTGCATTTGAAGTGACCATGCTGCTGATGATGCGGTACCAGTCCTTCGTTGCCCCGGCCAACCGGGATGTCGGCATGCTCGGCGCCAGCGCTGTAGCGGAACACGCGATCGTCGCCAGCGATTTTGTGCGCCAGTCCGGCATCCGTCAGGCAGTCAAGTGCCCGGTACAGCGTTACCCTGTCCATATCGGACAGGGTGTCCTGCACATCCTGATGCGTGAATGCCCGCTCGGCGCCCAGCAGCGCTGCCAATACTTTGATGCGTGCAGCAGTAATGCGCACCGAGGACTGGCGCAGTTGCGCTTCCGCGAGTGCGAGCGCCTGCGGTGCATCCGGTTTGCGGGTCGGTTGGGTGGAATGGGTGGATGCTTTAGCTTTCATGTCGTCCGGCGATGCCAAAGTGAGGCAGTCAGTGAATTATGCCGCAAATATGCAATTGAGTTGCATATTTGCGGATTCTCATGGTTTCTGCAGCATCAGGCCCTTCAGGTATTCGCCCTCGGGGAAGCTGGTGGTCATCGGATGGTCGACGCCTGCGGACAACCTCCGGACGATACGTGCATCAACCTTGGCGTCGTTCACGGCGCCGGCCACGATCTTCTGGAACAGGTCGGCACTGATGGCGCCCGAGCAGGAATACGTGAACAGTAAACCACTTTCACGCAGCAATTGCATGCCCAGCAAGTTGATATCTTTATAGGCGCGCGCAGCCCGTTCGACATGGTCCGGCGAAGACGCGAATTTGGGTGGGTCCAAAACGATCAGGTCGAACGTTCGTCCCTGTTCACGAAGGGCACGCAGGGTCTTGAACACATCCGCATCGCGCCACTCCGCCAGGTTGGAATCGAAGCCGTTCAGTGCCATGTTCCGCTTGCCGGTTTCCAGCGCGTCAGCCGACGAATCGATTGACAATACACTCGCAGCGCCGCCCTTCAGTGCCGCCAGCGAGAAGCCGCCCGTATAGCAAAAACAATTGAGGACGTCGCGTCCGGCCGCCTGCTCCATCACCAGTCGCCGATTGTCGCGCTGGTCGATATAGAAACCGGTCTTGTGTCCGTGCTTGATGTCCACCGCATAGCGGACGCCGTTTTCGACAACCTGGGTTTCCGCTCCCGGCTCATCGCCTGCCAGGACACCGGTGACCAGTGGCAGGCCTTCGCGTTCGCGCACCGATGCGTCCGAGCGCTCGTAGACGTTCGGACAGCCTGTTTCCGATATCAGCGCCTGAACGATGGGCATTTTCCATGCTTCCACGCCAGCGGATTGGAACTGGCAGACCAGCGTGCCCTGCTTGCCGGCATACCAGTCCACCACCAGGCCGGGAAAACCGTCAGCTTCCCCGAATATCAGGCGGATCGCATCGGTATCACGCACGCTCAGGTTCCGGTAGGCAAGCGCGTTTCTGATGCGGCGCTTGATCAGGGCATGGTCAATTGGCTCATTCTGATCGAAACTCCAGGCACGGGCCCGAATCTGCGACTTCGGACTATACGCGGCGCGGGCCAGAAACTGCCCGGACGACGAGTGCACGACGGCAGTGGCGCCGGATTTCGTTTTTTCCTCTGGCTTGCCTTCGACGCGATCGATGGCGCTGGCAAAAATCCATGGATGTCGGCGCAGCAGGCTTTTTTCCTTGCCGGGTTTTAATGTAATGGTCAGCATGACGAAAACTCGATGTATCCAGGTGCGGCCGGAATTCCATTCATGCGCGCCTGGTGGTGAAAAAGCGGTGCGCTAGCCTGATGAATCTTTTTTCTTCGCCCGCGGATGCGCTGCGTCGTAGACCTGCGCCAGTCTCTGGAAATCCAGCGAGGTATAAATCTGCGTCGCCGCGATCGATGCATGGCCGAGCATTTCCTGCACCGCACGCAGGTCGCCGGACGATTGCAGTACATGCGATGCAAACGAATGCCGCAGCACGTGCGGATGTACATCCGCCGGGATACCAAGCGCGTGCGCATGCGCTTTCAATCGTTTCTGCAGCACCCGCGGCGACAGGCGAGTGCCGCGCTCGCTCAGGAACAGCGGGTGCGGATCTGCTTTCACGAGCATTTGCCGCACCGCCAGCCACGATGTTACTGCCTGCAGTGCAGGGCGGCCAACCGGCACGCTACGCTGCTTGCCGCCCTTGCCGGTCACGATGACTTCCTGCGCGTCGGCATCGATCCATCCGGCGGACACATACGTGCCTTCCTTAACGAAGCGCACATCAAGCGATGTCAGTTCCGACACCCGCAGGCCGCTGGAATAGAGAAGCTCGAACATCGCACGATTGCAACGCTGGCTTGGAGAATCGGCTTCCTTGCCTGGATTGCTTTCGGAGACGACGCGCACCGCATCATCCGCCGACAATGCTTTCGGAAGCGGTTTATTGCGCTTTGGCGCCTTGACGCCTTCCACCGGGTTCGATGCAAGCGAGCGGTGTTCTGCCAGCCATTCGAAGAAGCCCCGCCACGCAGACAGCTTGCGCGCGATGGAGCGCGCGTTCAAGCCCTTCGAATGCAGCTGGGCCGCGAACTTGCGGATATGGAAATGCGTAATGGATGCGAGCGGGGCGCTGCCGGGCAGCGATTCGGCAAAGCCGATCAGCTCGATCAAGTCCCGCCCGTAGCCATCCAATGTATGGGGTGAAAGCTTGCGCTGTGTGCGCAGGCCTTCGAGGTAGGCGGTAATGTTCTGGCGGTCGGTGCTCGTGTTCAATAGATTGCCTATTCAGCGCCTGGCCCGGCCAGGTATTTAGTCAAGCAGGCAGGTCAGCGCAGCGCTGCCAGTCTCGCCAATCTTTGACAGGAAATCGGTTGCCATATCGGCACGGAAACGGCCGGGGTCCGGTGATCCGAGGACCAGCAAGCCGAAGGCTTCGGGCGACGCGCCCACACGTAGCGGAAGCATCGCGATCGACTGGATCGATTCGGCATCGTCGATCCAGCTTGCCGCTTCGAAATCATGGTTGGGGCCGCAGAAGGGTGCCGTGAGACCATTGGTGAACAATCGTGCATCTTCCGATACTTCCGCCGCGAACCAGGTGTGCGAGAACTCTTCCGCAACGCCCCAGATGCGCAAGGTCACATGGGGTACCGAAAATATGGTTTGCAAGCCGTTGATCAGCGCATGCGGAAGATCGACGTCGTTGCGCGCGAGCAGCAATGAACGCGTCCAGAGCTGGAATTTCTGGGTGATCGCATCGTTCTCCTGGGCGATGCGCATCAACTCGGCCATGCGAAGTTCGAGACCCTTGATCTTTTCGCGCAAGACTTCCATCTGTCTTTCCTGCAGCGAAAGTGCGCGGCCGGCAACCGGGCTCGTCAGTTTTACCTTCCCCAGAAGCTCGCTGTGCTCTTCAAAGAAACGCGGATTATCCAGCAGGTAGTCGGCGACAGCGGCGGAATCCAGGTGATTGCTCATAGTGGAAATTCAGTAAAGGTAGCGAAATCGGAGAGCCGTGATTTTAACCGACATCCATTGGGGCGCAATGGCCGGTCGGCGAAGCGGATGTCGTCAGAGATCGATCTCGCCGTCAAACACGCTGACCGCCGGACCGCTCATCATGACCGGAGAATTGCCGCCTTGCCATGCGATCGACAGAACGCCGCCACGGGTATTGACTGTGACCGGCGACGCAAGCAGGCCGCGCCGGATGCCGGCAACCACCGCCGCGCAGGCACCCGTGCCGCAGGCAAGGGTTTCTCCCACGCCGCGCTCGTAGACGCGCAAATGGATCTGATGGCGATCCGCGATCTGCATGAAACCGGCGTTGACGCGTTTTGGAAAGCGCGCGTGGCGTTCGATTAGGGGGCCATCCGTTTCCACCCGCGCCGTCGCGGCATCGTCGACCACCTGCACCGCATGTGGGTTGCCCATGGATACCGCTGATATCCAGCAGGTGCGGCCTCCAACATCCAGCGGCCACAGTGTGTCGTCGCCTTCGGGTTTTCCCTGCAATCCGGCTGGGTCGAACGGTACATCTGCCGGGTTGAGAACCGGTGCACCCATGTCGACGGTGATGCTACCGTCGCTTTCAAGCGTCGGCTCGATCACGCCGGACATGGTTTCAACCTTGATGGCGCGCTTGTCGGTCAGTCCCTTTTCGGTGACGAAACGGACGAAGGCACGCGCGCCATTGCCGCATTGCTCTACCTCGCCGCCATCCGCGTTGTAGATCCGATAACGGAAATCCACCTGCGGCGATGCCGGCTTTTCCACTACCAGCATCTGGTCGGCTCCGACGCCGAATCGCCGATCCGCCAACAATTGCCATTGGGCGGAAGTCAGTTCGACATGCTGATTGATGGCGTCGATGACAACGAAATCGTTGCCTGCTCCGTGCATTTTTGTGAATTTGAGTTTCATGCCGCGATTATAGACCGCATCGATTCAGTCATTCGGCAACCCGACAGTGTGTTGCTCACGTCCCGTTCTTCTCATAGACGCCGGGCACGCCCGGCGGGCGGGTCTTGAAGCGCTTGTGCGCCCAGAAATACTCGGATGGCGCCTCCAGCACACGGGCTTCGATAAACGCATTCATCTGCCGCGTGGCGGCAACGATATCGCCGTCCGGATAATTTTCCCACGCGGGATGGAAAGTGACTTTCCAGCCGCGGAAATTCGGCAGGAAGGTCGCAACCACCGGAATCACATGGGCGCCGGTCGCGGCAGCAATACGGGCCGGTGCGGTGAGTGTTGCAGCCGGGATATTGAAAAAGGGCACGAACTCGGCATCCTTGGCGCCAAAATCCATATCGGGCAGCATGAAAAATGGCAAGCCATCGCGCATTGCACGAATGATGGGTTTCACTCCCTCACCACGCGACAGCAGCTTGATTGGACGAAAACGGGTGCGGCCCTTGCGCAGGGCTTCGTCGAAAGTCGGGTTGCGCTGCTTTGTATATATCGAGCACAGCGACGACTGCAACATGACGGCGACGCCAGCCACATCAAGGCAAACGAAATGCGGACACAGCAGGATGGTCGGCCGGGCAGCAATCGCTTCCAGTGGCACTTGAGGTTCGACGACAATCAGCCTTTTGAGTCGTTTCTCCGATCCCCACCACAATACCCCGCGCTCCAGCACGCTGCGTGCATACGCTTGGAAATGCTGTTTTGCCAGCCTGCGCCGCTGCGGTTCCGGCCGCTCCGGCATGCAAAGCCGCAAGTTGATCAGGGTAATGTTGCGCCGTGAACGCAGCAGCAGGAACAGCAGCGATCCTACAAGATTGCCCAGCCTGCCAAGCAAGGGGAGGGGGAGCCAGTGCAGGACCCACATCACACCCAGCAGCGCCCTCATGTCGCTTTTTCCTGCGTCGATGGCACTGTGACGCCGGCTGGTGTCTTGTAGCGATTATAGCTCCAGAAATATTGCGCCGGGCAACGCGCGATCAGTTCTTCCATTGCGGCATTGATGGCGCGCGCCTGTTGTGCAGGCGTATCTCCCATCGTCTGCGTAAAAGGCACGAATCGCAACACGAATCCTTTTCCCTGCGGAAGTCTTTCCGCATACGCAAGAAGAATGGGTGCGCCAGTCATTTGCTGTAGCTTCGCCGGCAACGTCATGGTGTACGCCGGCTTGCCGAAAAATCCCGCCCAGACGCCTTCACCCTGTTGCGGTACCTGATCGGGTAACAGGCCGATCGCGCCACCTTGTTTGACTGCCTTGAGCAGCATGCGTACGCCGGAGAGATTGGCCGGTGCAAGAGCGAGACTGCTGCGGGCGCGCGCACCTTCGATTAAGGGTTTCAGCGCTGCCTTGCGAGGCGGGCGGTAGAGTACCGTCAAAGGTAGCCTCAAGGAAACAACCTGTGCAAGGATTTCGAAGCATCCGAGATGGGGTGTCAGGAAGATCACGCCGCGTTTTGCATCCAGTGTGGATTGCACTAGTTCCCAATCCTCCATGGTTGCGCTGGCAACCACGCGCTCCTGGCTCGCGCACCAGATAAAAGGCAATTCGAGGACGCTCTTGCCGGCTTCCCGGATCGCGAGCTTCAGTTGATCCGAAAATCCAGCGCGGCCGATGTTGTCACGCAACCTGCTGCGATACGACGCCGATCCCCACCATGCCATTCTGCCGAGCGCTGCTCCGAGTGCATGCAACACAGGCAAGGGCAATTTTGATAACAGCCTGAACAGGAGAAGGAGCATGGACGCCGCGGGACGGAATTGTGATTTTTTTCAAGACGCGTAAAATAGCACACGTGTTACGTTGCTACATCCGCCGAGTTAATAGACAACTTGCGAGGCGGCCTACAAATTTCGCTAAAGCGTCGCAGGCTCGTGTGGTTGGCCGCGACATGGTCAATAACTTAACAGGAACCTGCGATGTCAAACGATTACCTCTTCACCTCCGAATCCGTTTCCGAAGGACATCCCGACAAGGTCGCGGATCAGATTTCCGATGCGATTCTGGATGCCATCTTCGCCCAAGATCCCAAGGCGCGCGTCGCCGCTGAAACACTGTGCAACACCGGCCTTGTCGTGCTCGCCGGCGAAATCACCACGCATGCAAACATCGACTACATCGGCGTCGCACGCGAGACAATCAAGCGCATCGGTTACGACAATGCCGACTATGGCATCGATTACAAAAGCTGTGCCGTCATGGTTTGCTATGACAAGCAATCCCCGGACATCGCACAGGGCGTTGATGAAGGCAAGGGTATCGACCTTGACCAGGGTGCCGGCGACCAGGGCCTGATGTTCGGCTACGCCTGTGATGAAACGCCGGAGCTGATGCCTGCGGCGATCTACTACGCACACCGAATTGTCGAGCGCCAGTCACAACTCCGCAAGGACGGCCGTCTGCCGTGGCTGAGGCCGGATGCGAAGTCCCAGGTGACGTTGAAATATGTGGATGGCCGCCCGGTGGCCATCGATACGATCGTATTGTCGACGCAACATAGCCCGGACATGCAGCACAAGGCGATCGAAGAAGCGGCAATCGAGGAAATTATCAAGCCTGTGGTGCCAAAGGAATGGCTGAAGAACACACGCTATTTGATCAACCCGACCGGCCGTTTCGTCATTGGCGGTCCGCAAGGCGACTGCGGACTGACGGGCCGCAAAATCATTGTCGACACCTATGGCGGCGCTGCGCCGCATGGCGGCGGCGCCTTCTCCGGCAAGGATCCATCGAAAGTCGATCGTTCCGCCGCATATGCTGGACGTTATGTAGCCAAGAACATCGTCGCTGCCGGCCTGGCATCGCGCTGCCAGATTCAGGTTTCATATGCGATCGGCATTGCCAAGCCGACATCGGTCATGGTCACCACGTTTGGCACCGGTAAAATCAGCGACGACAAGCTGGCGATGCTGGTGCAGGAACTGTTCGATCTGCGTCCGAAGGGCATTGTGCAGATGCTTGATCTACTGCGCCCGATTTATGCCAAGACGGCAGCATACGGACACTTCGGTCGCGAAGAGCCGGAATTCAGCTGGGAGCGCACTGACAAGGCCGATGCGTTGCGTGCTGCAGCAGGCTTGTAAATTAAGTTGCCGTACCTCACAATCTCCTATCGATCTAAAGAGGCAGGGACCACATAAGGTCAACCTTTTGTGGTCCGGTTCGCCGCCATTTTCAATTAGACAAAAGGTAGGACATCGTGCAATCGCTTCTTCGCACCGCTGTGCTGGCCGCTCTCATGATCAGTGCAGAGGCGCAGGCCGAAATTGCACGCCCGATGTCCCAGAACGACTGGTGCAAGCGGTTGACGCCACGATTGCCTGAAGTATCGATGGCGATGTGTGAAAAGGCCGCATTGGTTCCGACCGGCGCTGCATCATTGATGGGTTTTCCCATTCTCGTCAAACGGATTCCTGCCCGTACGGCAGCCGGCGTGCAACCGGTGCGTGTGCTGCTGCTCGGCTGCATACACGGGGACGAACTGACTGCATCGGCCATCGTCTTCCACTGGCTGCAATGGATCAATTCCGCACAGGCACAACAATTCCACTGGCATGTGGTGCCGGTCCTGAATCCAGATGGATTGCTCGCACCGAGACCGCAACGGGTGAATGCGAACGGCGTTGACCTCAACCGCAATTTTCCGACGCCGGGCTGGCAGCAGGATGCGCCGGCATACTGGGCAAAGAAGACCGGCAAGGACCCGCGCCGTTTTCCGGGCAAGGCGCCGCTGTCCGAACCGGAAAGCAAATGGGTCAATGACGAAATTGCACGTTTCAAGCCGGATGTCATCATTTCAGTCCACGCGCCGTTCGGTGTGCTGGACTTCGACGGTCCGGCGCAGCCGCCGCGCAATTTCGGCCGCCTGATGTTCAATCGTGTCGGTATCTATCCCGGTTCGCTCGGCAACTATGGCGGGATGCACAAGAAAGTGCCGGTGGTAACCATCGAACTGCCGAACGCGCTGGACATGCCGCCGGTTGCCGAGTCGCGGCGAATCTGGCAGGACATGCTGAACTGGATAGAGAAAAATGTGGCCCAGGAAAATGCACAGCCGCCGGCAACACTGCAGCGCACCTCCGCCAAAGCGGTGAAGTCCGACACCAAGCCGGCAACGTCCACTCGCTGAGAAAGCTACGGTATAATTCTGCCTCCAAGGAGCGTTGCAGCAAGATGATTTCATTGTCTTGTCAGGCTTGGAACCCGCATCATCGCAACCGCGCTCACGTTACTTTTTTTCTTAACGAAAGGAGGGCGTGATGAGCGCCGTTATCTCGACATCCAGCAATTCCACGCATTCTTCCACCCAGGACTATTTCGTTGCCGACTTGAGCCTCGCGGACTGGGGCCGCAAGGAAATCAAGATCGCTGAAACTGAAATGCCTGGGCTTATGGCAATTCGCGAGGAATTCGCCGCAGCCCAGCCGCTGAAGGGCGCGCGTATCACCGGCTCGCTTCACATGACGATTCAGACCGCAGTGCTGATCCAGACGCTGGAAGCGCTGGGCGCCCAGGTTCGCTGGGCATCGTGCAACATTTATTCGACCCAGGATCATGCCGCCGCTGCGATCGCCGCTGCCGGTACACCTGTGTTCGCGTTCAAGGGTGAGTCCCTGGACGAGTACTGGGACTTCACCCACCGCATCTTCGAATGGAAAGACGGCGGGTATTCCAACATGATCCTTGATGACGGTGGCGATGCCACACTGCTGCTGCATCTCGGCACCCGCGCCGAAAAGGATGCGAGCGTACTTAACAATCCGGATTCCGACGAGGCAGTCTGCCTGTTCAATTCGATCAAGAAAAAGCTGGCCACCGATCCGACCTGGTACTCGACCCGTCTGGCACAGATCAAGGGCGTCACGGAAGAGACTACGACCGGCGTGCATCGCCTGTACCAGATGCACAAGGAAGGCAAGTTGGCTTTCCCGGCGATCAATGTCAACGACTCCGTTACCAAGTCCAAATTCGACAATTTGTACGGTTGCCGCGAATCGCTGGTCGATGGCATCAAGCGCGCCACCGATGTGATGATCGCCGGCAAGGTCGCGGTCGTCGCCGGCTATGGCGATGTCGGCAAGGGATCTGCACAGGCACTGCGCGCCTTGTCGGCGCAGGTGTGGGTGACCGAGATCGACCCGATCTGCGCATTGCAGGCAGCAATGGAAGGCTATCGCGTCGTCACCATGGATTATGCGGCGGAACATGCAGACATCTTCGTGACTGCGACTGGTAATTACCATGTGATCACTCATGAGCACATGAAGAAGATGAAAGACCAGGCGATCGTCTGCAACATTGGTCACTTCGATAACGAAATCGAAGTCGCTGCGCTCAAGCAGTACACCTGGGAAAACATCAAGCCGCAAGTTGATCATGTGATCTTCCCGGATGGGAAACGCATCATCCTGCTGGCGGAAGGCCGCCTGGTGAATCTCGGTTGTGGCACCGGTCATCCGTCCTACGTGATGAGTTCGTCATTCGCCAATCAAACCATCGCGCAGATCGAACTGTTCACCAATACCAAGGCGTATCCGGTCGGCGTGTACACGTTGCCAAAACACCTGGATGAAAAAGTGGCGCGCCTGCAACTGAAGAAGCTGAATGCGCAACTCACGCAATTGACCGAAGAGCAGGCAGCATACATCGGCGTCAAGCCGACCGGGCCGTACAAGCCGGAGCATTACCGCTACTAAGCCTTCCCAGAAAGGCGGTTGCATCGCTCCTTCTTCCCGAACAGGGGGAAGGAGCGCGTCGAAGAATGTTTGTTGCGGTGCAGTTTTCAAGTTCGTTTTGGGTATCTTCAAGGGAAAATATGCGCTTGCTACTTGCCTGGCTGATCAACGCTGCAGCCTTGTTCGCATTGCCGTACCTGATGCAATCAATCCGCGTCGATAACTTTGTCACCGCCCTGATCGCGGCACTGGTGCTGGGATTGGTCAACACGCTGATCCGGCCGGTGCTCGTGCTGCTGACATTGCCGGTGACGGTGCTGACGCTCGGCTTGTTCATCCTAGTGATCAATGCATTGCTGTTCTGGGCCGTGGCAAGTTTTGTAAGCGGTTTCCAGGTCGCAGGGTTCTGGTCGGCGCTTGGCGGTGCGCTGCTGTATACCGTGATTTCCTGGGCCCTGTCCGCTTTGCTACTCAAAAAATAATATGACGACATCTCTTTTCAGCATTGAATTCTTCCCGCCGAAGACGGCGGAAGGAACCGAGAAGCTGCGTGCCACCCGTGCGCGGCTTGCGCAGCTCCGGCCGCATTATTTTTCAGTGACTTTCGGTGCTGGCGGGTCGACCCAGAAGGGAACGCTCGAAACGGTACTTGAAATAAAAAATGAGGGGTATGAAGCGGCACCGCATATCTCCTGTATGGGCAGCAGCCGGGAAGAATTGCGGTCGTTACTGACGCAGTACCAGGCGCAGGGCATCCGTAGGCTGGTGGCATTGCGGGGCGATCTGCCAAGCGGTTATGGCACGGTCGACTTGTCCGCCAATCAGTTCCGCTATGCGAACGAACTGATTGAATTCATCCGGGCTGAAACCGGCAATTGGTTTCACATCGAAGTGGCAGCCTATCCGGAAGTGCACCCGCAGGCCAAGTCGCCGCAGGACGATCTGCAGAATTTTGTGCGGAAAGTGAAAGCCGGCGCAAACGGGGCAGTCACGCAGTATTTCTATAACGCGGACGCCTATTTCCGGTTCGTTGACGATGCCCGCAAGGCCGGCGTGGATGTGCCTATTGCGGCCGGCATCATGCCGATCATGAACTACTCGCAGCTGATGCGTTTCTCCGACATGTGCGGTGCCGAGGTGCCTCGCTGGATACGTCTCAAGCTTGCGAGTTTTGGCGACGATACTGATTCGATTCGCGCTTTCGGCCTTGATGTCGTAACGGGATTGTGCGAACGCCTGCTTGCAGGAGGCGCTCCCGGATTGCACTTTTACACCCTCAACCAGGCGAACGCGACGCTCGAAATCTGCCGCCGCCTCGGCCAATCCTCCATCTGACGCCAATGCGTCTTGGCTTTCCTGGCGTGCGTATCAAGTTTTCGGTACGCATGCCGATAGAAAGTTGCGCCACCAATAAATGATGCTGCAGATGTGACCCATAGTGTCGCGGAATTCCTACGAACATTGGCAGTAAAACACGATCGTTCGTAGGAAGGCGGACAGACCTTTTGAAATCGCTTTATTATTGTGAGGCAACTTTCAGCGGGCTGGCACATGTTATTGCAACGACGAACACCGTATCAAAAAGATAAAAAAGATGACGCAGGACGATTCGATCCTGCCGTACAACGAGGAGACAACCCATGAGTTTTGCGAACTGGACAATCAGTGTCCGGCTGTACGCCATATTTGGCGTGGTCTTGCTGGCGCTCGGAGGGTTGACTGCCGTTGGCGCAGGAAATGCAGCAGGTGGCGCAGTGCAATGGATCATCGGTTGCGGACTGGCTGCAATGGCGGTTACCGCCGTCGGCGCGTGGGGGTTGATCCGTACCATCACCAAGCCGCTGCATGAGGCATTGCAGGCGGCGGAACGCATCACATCGGGTGACCTGACAGGAACCATCAATGTCACGCGCCAGGATGAAATCGGCAAGCTCATGCAGGTATTGCAGGCAATGAACGAGCGCCTGTTCCACATCGTCAGCGAGGTGCGCACAGGAACGACGACCGTCGCCAGCACCTCGTCCCAGATCAACCGCGACAACACCGCGTTATCAGAACGGACCGAAAACCAGGCAAGTTCGGTGGAAGAGACGGCCGCTTCGATGGAAGAGCTGACATCGACCGTCAAGCAAAACGCCGACAATGCGCATCAGGCGAATACGCTTGTGCTCTCGGCATCCGAATATGCGGTCAAGGGCGGTGAGGTGGTCGGCCAGGTGGTGCAGACCATGGGTTCCATCAAGGATAGTTCCCGCAAGATCGTCGACATCATCAGCGTCATCGACGGTATTGCATTCCAGACCAACATCCTGGCGTTGAACGCTGCCGTGGAAGCGGCGCGGGCCGGCGAACAGGGCAGGGGATTCGCGGTTGTCGCGGCTGAAGTGCGCACACTGGCGCAACGCTCTGCAAGCGCGGCGAAGGAAATCAAGACACTGATCGGCGATTCGGTAGAGAAGGTGGATGCCGGCAGCAAGCTGGTCGACGATGCAGGCAAGGCGATGGAAGAGATCGTCTCCTCGGTCAAGCGCGTCGCGTCGATCATCAAGGAAATCAGCGGCGCCAGCCGAGAGCAAAGCGCCGGTATCGATTCGGTCAATAACGCGATTACCCAGATCGACGGCATGACCCAGCAGAACGCCAAACTCGTGGAAGACGCGACCCGGACGGCGGCGAGCCTGAACGAGCAGGCCGTGGCCTTGCTAAAATCGGTCGCCGGTTTCAACCTGGGCGATCGGGAGTACGGTAATGCGGAAGAGGCGGCCGAGCTGGTGAAGCGCGGTGCCGAGTATTACAAGATGCATGGCAAGGACGCGTTGCTTGCCGAGATCAACAAGTTGGGCAAGGGACAATTCGTCGATCGCGATCTGTATCTGATGGCGTTCGGCCTCAACGACGCGGTATTCGTCGCTCACGGCAACAATCCCCGGACGCTGGGCGCCGGTCCTGTCAGCAAGGATGTCGACGGCAAGTTTTTTGTGGTCGAAATGGCAAAAACTGCGCGAACAACCGGCCATGGATGGATGGAATACAAATGGGCACACCCGGTGACGAACGAAATCAAGGTGAAATCATCGTATTTCGAACGCGTTGGTGATCTGGTCGTGGCATGCGGTATCTACAAGAGCTGATGATTCCACCGATCCGATCCGATGCATGCAGCAAAAAGCCGGCGCAAGCCGGCTTTTTCATTGATGCCGAACTATTTTTGTCATTCGGTGATGATGACGTCCATCGGCACATCGTAGGGGCCCGGCAGGAAATCCGCCTTCAGGCAGCGGTACGCGATGCCGACGGTCATTGGGCGCGACGTGCCGGCCAGTGTCCGGTCGTAGTATCCCCCACCGTAGCCCAGCCGGAAACCGGCTTCGTTGAAACCGACGCAGGGTATCAGCAAGGAAGCCGGTTGCATCTCTGCTGCCGCCGCGACCGGCCCCGGAATTCCCATCGCATCGATGGCGAGCGGGTCGCCCGGTCGCCATGCAACAAATATCAATGGCGCGCCTTTTTCCCGTACCATCGGCAGTGCGAGCCGCACGCCGAGCGAATCAAGGGTTGCATAGGCAGCATGCAGTTCCGGTTCTCCCCGTATGGGCAGATAGACACCAAGCGTATGCGGCTGGCTGGTGTGCCACCATTCAATAATGCGCTCCCCGATGGATTCGTCCTGCCGCCGGCGAACTTCCGGTGGAATTGATTGTCTAGCGGCAAGCAGTATGCGTCGCAGCTCGGTTTTGTCCAGGGGTTTTGTAGTCATTGTGTGGCGCTGTGTATGACGCAGTGCTTGCTGCGGGTGTGCGATCCTGCATGCTATTCTAGATTTCTTTTATCCAGCAATTTCAGTATCTAAAGGCGTTAGATTGATGTTTCGATTGAACAGGTTTGCCATTGCGTTTGCGACAGTCGCGGTTGTGCTGTCAGCGCCCGGTGCTCATGCGCAAAAGCGCGTAGTGAATTATGCCAACGACGATACTGCATTCCTCGCATTGCGCGATGCGTCCCGTAGCGGCGATGTGGCCAAGGCTGAAGAACTCGCCGCCCGTCTTTCCGGTTATTCCATTCCCTCCTATGTCGACTACTACCGCCTGAAGGCGCGTTTTCTGGCGACACCAGAACAGGAAATCCGCGATTACCTCAATCGTTATGCCGGCACGGCCATCGCCGACAGGTTGCGCAATGACTGGCTGCTCGAATTGGGGCGTTCACGGAATTGGGCGCTCTTCGACGAGCAGTATCCGCAATTCGAGCTCAATGACGACACCCAGGTCAAATGCTATGCCTTGATGTCCAGGGCCTTAAGGGGCAAGAGTGTTGCGGAGGAAGCGCGCAGCGTCCTGGTATCGCCGAACAATTACGGCGAAGCCTGCCCGGCATTGATCTCCACCCTGGTAGGTAACGGCCAGTTCAGCGCCGGCGACGTCTGGACGCAGATCCGCATGGCCGCCGACAGCGGCTCAACGTCCACCATTCGCCGGCTGGTCGGATTGACCGATGCGAGCGAGTCGGCCCTCATGCAGGCGATCGAGAAGCCTGCCGCGGTGGTCGCGCGCGGCGCCGGAAGCGGCCGGGCCGCACGAGAAACATTCCTCGTCGCCCTTGGCCGCATTGCCAAGGCCAATCCTTCCCAGGCAGTCAGTGCGCTGCTGGAATCGGATGACAAACTGAGCAAGCCGGAACTGGCGATCGCGTGGTCGCAGATCGCGCTGCAATCGTCCCTCAAGCTCGCGCCGGATGCTCCTGTCTATTGGCATCGAACCGCGGGTGCGCCGCTGTCGCCCGAAGGGCACCACTGGAAGGTGCGGGCTGCATTACGCGCGGGTGACTGGAAACTGGTCAGGTCGGCGATCGAGGCTATGCCGACCTACGTGAAGAACGACCCTGCATGGGTTTACTGGCTGGGCCGCGCTTACAAGGCGGAAGGAAAGCAGGACGACGCGACGGCGCAGTTCCTGACGATTGTCAGCCAGACCAATTTCTACGGTCAGCTTGCAACGGAAGAACTCGGCCAGAAGATTATTGCGCCGGCGCGCCCCCAGCCTGTCACACCGGAAGAGGTTGCGCCGATGGCGGAAAACCAGGGCTTCCGGGATGCCTTCAAGCTGATCGACCTGAACATGCGGTTCGAAGGTTATCGCGAATGGAACTGGCAGTTGCGCAGGATGAACGAGCGCCAGCTTCTCGCTGCTGCCGAGTATGCACGGCAAAAAAACTCGCTCGACCGGATGGTCAATACATCCGACCGCACGAAGGTTGAAGTGGATTTCACGCAGCGCTTTCCGTCGCCGTTCCGGGATGTGATGCAGACCGCGACACAGAATCTTGGCCTCGACATGGCATGGGTGTATGGCTTGATACGCCAGGAATCGCGTTTCATCCTTAACGCCCGTTCGCATGTCGGTGCCTCCGGTCTGATGCAACTGATGCCGGCGACGGCGAAGTGGGTTGCGCGCAAGATCGGCATGAACAACTTCACCCAAAGCGAAGTGAATGACATCAATACCAATATTCTGCTCGGAACGAACTACCTAAACATGGTGCTCGCCGAGCTCGACGGATCGCAGGCGATGGCGACAGCCGCCTATAACGCCGGTCCGGGTCGGCCTCGCGCATGGCGCTCGACGTTGCCGAATACGGTGGAGGGCGCGATCTTCGCCGAATCGATTCCGTTCAGTGAAACCCGCGACTATGTCAAGAAGGTGCTGTCCAACGCCACGTATTACGCTGCCTTGTTCGAAGGCAAACCGCAATCGCTGAAGGCGCGGCTGGGCATGGTGGGCCCGAAGGAATTCGTGCCAAGCGAATTGCCATAGCAATTTTCCGCAAGCTCTCCTGTAGATCGCTTCCGCCGACAGTGCTTGGCGGAAAAGCGACTCAGGGAAGAGCTGGCAAGGTTCTTCAACGGCATTGTTCGTGTTCAAAAATGGCCGGCGACGATGACGGTTTGGCAAAACAGCGCAAAACCCTTATCCTCATGGTCCGGACAACCGAGCCTTTCAGGCAGTCGTTATGCAAACCACCGAACTTGATCCAACCCTGTCACGCACGCTTGATGCCGCAGAGAATGCCAGCCTGAAGCTGGTGATCGCCAACAAGAATTATTCATCATGGTCGATGCGTCCCTGGGTCGCGATGACCGCATTCGGCATTCCCTTCGAAGAGGTCCGCCTCAGCCTTGGCCGTCCGGAAACGTCGGCACACATTGCGCAATACTCATCCGCCGGCCGTGTCCCCGTACTGGTCGCAGGTGAAATTACGGTATGGGATTCGCTTGCGATATGCGAATACGTGGCCGAACAATTCCGGGAAAAAGCCATGTGGCCGCTTGATGTGGCGGCGCGGGCGCATGCTCGTTCGGTCTGCGCGGAAATGCATTCCGGGTTCAACGGCTTGCGGACAGCAATGTTCATGAACATACGGGCTCGCTTTCCCGGCAAGGGGCGTACACCGGAAGCGCAGGCTGATATCGGGCGCATCTCTGAAATCTGGGAAGACTGCCTGGCGCGATCCGGCCCGCATAAATTCCTTTTTGGCGATTTCTCCATCGCCGATGCGTACTTCGCCCCGATCGTCATGCGTTTTCGCACCTACGATGTATCGCTGGCGCCGGCTCTCCAGGCGTATGCCGATCGTGTCGCCGATCATCCCGCCGTGTCGCAATGGATGAGCGAGGCGGTCGCCGAAACAGAGCGCCTTGAGAAGTACGAAAGCTATCCGGACCAGACGTCGTGACACGATGAAAACCTATGTTGTCGGTGGCGCGGTAAGAGATGAGTTACTCGGCCTGCCGGTACAGGATCATGATCATGTCGTGGTGGGCGCCACGCCCGAAAGCCTGGTTGCGCTGGGTTATACGCCGGTCGGCAAGGATTTTCCCGTCTTCCTGCATCCGGAAACGCACGAAGAATATGCACTGGCCCGCACAGAGCGCAAGACCGCGCCTGGCTACAAGGGCTTCGTCTTCCATGCCGCTTCCGACGTCACTCTTGAACAGGACCTTGTACGGCGTGACCTGACCATCAATGCCATCGCCAAGGCCGAGGATGGAACGCTGATTGATCCGTTCAATGGCCGCAGCGACATCGAACGGCGCATCTTCCGCCATGTGTCGCCCGCGTTCGCCGAGGATCCGGTACGCATCCTGCGCGTAGCACGCTTCGCCGCGCGCTTTACCGAGTTTACCGTCGCGCCCGAAACGACCGCGCTGATGCAGCACATGGTGGAACAGGGGGAGGTGGATGCGCTGGTGCCGGAGCGCGTGTGGCAGGAATTGTCACGCGGCCTGATGGAAGCAAAACCGTCGCGCATGTTCGAGGTGCTGCGCGACTGTGGCGCGCTGGCACGCATACTGCCGGAGCTCGATGCGCTTTGGGGCGTGCCGCAACCGGAAAAACATCATCCCGAAATCGACACAGGTGTCCATGTCATGATGGTCATCGACTACGCTGCACAACAACGGTGCAATCTCCCGGTGCGTTGCGCAGCGCTGATGCACGATCTGGGCAAGGGAACAACGCCGGAATCCGAATGGCCGCGTCATCACGGACATGAAGGCCGCAGTGTTGTATTGGTAGACCAGGTGTGCCAGAGGCTCAAGATTCCCAACGACTGCCGCGACCTGGCGCGAATGACTGCGCGCGAGCATGGCAACGTCGGCCGCGCATTGGAGTTGCGTCCCGATACCATCGTAAAATTGTTCGAGCGCTGCGACGCCTTTCGCAAGCCGCAGCGTTTCATCGACATGCTGCAAGCATCCGAATGCGATCATCGCGGTCGCGCCGGATTTGCCGACCGTCCATTTCCGCAAGCACCTTATCTTCGTGCGGCACTGTCCGCTGCCCAGGCCGTCAATGCGGGCGAAGTCGCCAAACATTGCGGAGACAAACCGCAATTCATTCCGCAAGCCATTCACGCTGCACGCGTTGCATCAGTGTCAGAATTCGTTTCGTCATGCAGACGCAATCACTAAATTCATCCTATCTCCCGCTCAAAACGTCACGTCGCACTGCTTGATCTTTTCATCATGCATTAACGACATTACTAACAAATATGACAGCGGTGCGATGGCGCTTCATAGTATTGCCAAGCTTGTATCTCTCTCATTTTGTTAGCGACATCTTTTCGTAAAAAGCTGTAACAAGGCAAAAACCAGTCGTGCGCTATGGGTGATTTACGGTAACATTGCCAGCGAGTAATCGCCGGCCCTCGGCTCTACAACACGATGGCTGTATCCATGTCTGCGACGCCCATAAAGCGTTGTGCAATGCCATAGCGAGAATCCCCATGCCGACCAATACCGCGCTCGCGCCGGATGAACATAACCGGAACCAAGCCGGTGGCGTCAAAAAACTAAACAGCACCAGCGACAAGCCATTTGAAGTTGCCGACCTGCTGATCGCGTACCTTGAGCAGATCGGTGTCGAATACATTTTCGGCGTTCCCGGGGGCGCGATCGAGCCACTGTACAACGCGCTTGCGAGAAGTGGACGGCGGGACGGTCCGCGTCCCATGCTCGCCCGCCACGAATCCGGCGCGGCGTTCATGGCAGATGGCTATGCGCGCGAGACAGGCAAGCTCGGCGTCTGTTGCGCGACGTCCGGCCCGGGCGCGACCAATCTCATTACCGGTGTCGCATGCGCTTATGACAACAGCATTCCGCTTCTCGTGATCACCGGGCAGCCGGCGTTGCCGGCATTCGGCAAACGCGCATTGCAGGAGTCCTCCTGCACAGGAATCGACACGCTCGGCATGCTCAGTCATTGCACGCATTACAACTCGCTGGTGTCGCATCCGGATCAACTTGAACAAAAGCTCATCACGGCACTTATGCGCGCCACCCGCACACCACGCGGTCCGGTGCACTTGTCGTTTCCCGTCGATGTCTTCCGAAGCGCATCGAAATCGGCCGCCTATGATTTGCGCGCCCTGTTACAGCCGCCTGCCATGCTGGACGAGAACGCGACCGCGTCGCTGGCCGGGCTGGTGAAGGAGTCGAACAATGTCGTAATCGTGATCGGCGGCGGGTGCGGCGAAGCGGCCGGCGTGATATTGCAATTCGCCGAACTCGTCGGCGCCAACTTCGTCACCACGCCGGACGGCAAGGGCTTCATCAATCCCGATCACCCTTTGTACCGGGGCGTATTCGGCTTCGCCGGACATGTGTCCGCGGATGCCGCGCTACGTGTCGAAGCCGTCGACCTGATCATTGCCATCGGCACCAGCATGGGCGAATGGACCAGCAGCGGGTGGAGCGAATCGCTTCTGAATAAAAAGCTCGTGCACATCGATGAATCGGAAGACCATCTGGCCCGCAGTCCTATCGCAAGACTGCATGTAAGGGGCCGCATTCTCTCTGTATTCGGCCGGCTCGCGGAATTCATGCGCGAAGACTTGCCCCACCTTGCACACACTTACGTCAAGCCGGAGTTTGAGGACGTCAATAGTCATCTCGTCCTGGCAGAAGGTGAAAAATGCACCAGCGATGCCCGACCGATCAAACCGCAGCGGCTGATGCGGAAGCTCGGACAACTGTTCCCGGAAAACACCCGCTTTCTCGCGGATGCCGGCAACAGCATGGCCTGGGCTGTGCATTACCTTCAGCTTTCGGATCGCCGGCAAAGTGAACGGCGCATCGGCGGCAGGGAACCCGCTCCGGGACGTCGAAAAAGCGAAGGCGGCTGGCTGCGCGTCACGGTAGATTTTGCACCGATGGGATGGGCAATCGGCGGCGCGGTAGGTACCGCTGCAGGCAACCGCGACGTACCCGTGGTGTGCATTACCGGCGACGGCAGCATGCTGATGAACGGACAGGAATTATCTGCGGCCCTGGCGGAAGAATTGACCGTCATCTTCGTCGTGCTGAATGATGCCGCGCTTGGGATGGTGAAGCACGGCCAGCAGCTCGCGCGTGCGGAGAGAATCGCGTTCAAGCTGCCGGCCACGGATTTCGCGGCCATGGCGCGTGCGATGGGTGCGCATGCCTGCACCATTCGCACGCCGGAGGATTTTGCGGCGCTTGATATGGATGCGATCTGCAAGCGAAAGGGACCGACCCTGCTCGATGTACATATCGATTCGGAAGAGGTGCCGCCGATGAGCCTGCGGATGCGGACATTGGGAACCGTCGTCTAACAACAGAGATAAAAAAGGAAACATCAATGGAACGCCTGAATGGAAAAATCGTCTTGATCACCGGTGGTATCAGCGGAATCGGTCTTGCAACAGCCCGCCTGTTCCACGAGCACGGTGCCCGCCTTGCCCTGACAGGACGTGATCGTGACAGTCTCGCGCGCGCGCAAGAAGAGTTTGGCAACGATGTCCTCGTCCTTCGAAGCGATGCGGGACAGTTAAGCGAGATCGAATCGTTGATCGGGCAGGTTAAAGCGCGGTTTGGCCGCCTCGACGTGCTGTTCGTGAATGCGGCAATTGCCAAACCGGCACCATTCGAGTTTGTCACCGAAGCGCAGTTCGACGAAACCGTCGGGATCAATCTCAAGGGCGTATTCTTCACGATCCAGAAGGCACTGCCGCTATTTACCCACGGCGGCTCGATCATCGTGACCACCTCCATTGCCAACCAGATGGGATCGCCGAACTTCAGCGTCTACAGCGCGAGCAAGGCGGCATTGCGGTCACTTGTGCAAACTCTGGGGCTTGAGCTGATAGCAAAAGGCATCCGCATCAACGCCATCAGTCCCGGCCCTATCTCGACGCCGATGTTCGATCGTTTCGGCCTTCCCGATGAAATGGTCCAGGGCATCAAGGGCGAAATCGAAAAGAAATCTCCGATCAAGCGATTCGGCGCGCCCGCAGAAGTCGCCAAGGCAGCGCTATTCCTCGCCACCGATGATTCGTCTTACATCGTCGGCGACGAACTCGTGATCGATGGCGGCATGAGCTTATTGTAATTTTGCATCGCTTGAACATCCTATGACCGAAAAGCCGAACCCGAACGCAATCCATAGCAGCATCTGGCTGGAGGAGTCCGAGCCGAATAACCCCTTCGCAACCAGAGCTGCATACTGCCGCGGTTACGATGTGTATGGGGAGATGCTGGGCAATGCACGCTGGGTCGATATGCTGTATTTGCTGTTCAGCGGTGAAGCGCCGAGCAGATCGCAAGCGGAGTCCCTCGAAATACTGGCGATCGCCCTGGCGAACCCAGGGCCGCGGGACGCATCGGTGCACGCGGCGATGTGCGGTGGCGTGGGCGGATCGACATCCGCCGCATGCCTCATGGCGGCACTCGCGGTCGGCGCGGGACAACTGGCGGGCGGACGCGAAATCACGCTCGCCATGCAACAGTGGATTCAATGCGGCACTGACATGGACGCCTGGCAGCGCATGTTCAATGAAAAACCGGAGGCCCGTGAAAGCATATGGCCGGCCGCCGAACATCCACCCGGATTCGATCCGCACGGCGTCAGTACCGCAACCACAACGCGGCAGACGCTTTCTGTACTCGCTCGTCGTAGCGGCGGGCACAATTTGAACTGGCTGGAAAAGAATGTGACTGCACTCGAAGCCGCAGCCGGCTGCCCGCTAACTTTAACCGGCGTTGCAGCGGCCGCATTCGGCGACCTTGGATTCACACCTGAAAAGGCGGAGATGATGTATCTCTTCATGCGCCTGCCAGGTGCGGCGGCGCACGCATTGGAGCAGCGCGAGCTTGGATACAAGAAATTCCCATTCGGTGTCGTGGAATTGACTGACTGTCCTGGCGGAGAGGCGACATGAGCGTATTACGGCGGGGTCAGCAGGTACTGGAGAAGGCGGCCGGTATCGTGCGGAGTCGGATGGGTGCATTTTTTCCAGGCAGCCATGTGATCTATCGCGGTCACGATCTGCACGCCGAGCTCAAAGACTTTGACTGGATCGAACTCTACGTGTTTGGCATCACGGGACGGCGCTTTTCATCAGAGCAGCTCCGAATGCTGCATTCCATCTGGACCTATACAAGCTATCCCGATGCACGCATATGGAACAACCGTGTTGCGGGCCTTGCGGGAAGTGCACGCAGCACCGGCAATCTTGGCATGGCGGCGGCCCTTGCTGTTTCCGAGGCATCGATCTACGGACGCGGCATCGATATACGGGCTATTGATTTCCTGATGCGGACGCGCAAGACGCTGGAGCAGGGCGGCGCGCTGGAAGATTGCGTCCAGGATGAACTCGAAACGAACCGAAGCATTGCCGGGTATGGACGGCCTGTCGTTAACGGCGACGAGCGGAACCCGCATATGCTCGCGCTGGCAAATCGCCTCGGCCTGGACCAGGGACCGTATTTGAAGCTCGCGCTGGCGATCGAGGGTGTGCTATCCAGCGGTCGCTGGCGCATGAAAATGAATTATGCCGGGCTCGTTGCGGGATTGGCCGCCGACCTGGGTTTGTCGCCGCGTGAATACTATCTTTTTTTGTTCCCCACCTTCCTGGCCGGAATGCCGCCGTGCTACATCGAAGCATCGGAGCAGCCGGAAGGAGCATTTTTCCCAACCGCTTGCGATGACATTTGTTATGACGGACCGCCCCAACGACGATGGCGGGAAAACGAGGAAGTGACCAAATGACCAGAGACGATTGCAGGCGCATAAATCGTGACGGCAAAGAGTCAGGACGCAGCCGAAGACCGATCCTGCAGCACCGGCAATGGAAGGCATTCGTGCTGCTGCCATTGGCGTGGGCAAGCATATGTGCCGCCCAGGGCCTGGAAGAGGAAGAACTTGCGCTTTCATACGGCGACAAGTCCTTCGTCAGTATCGCGACGGGCACACAGCAACTCATCACACGGGCGCCGGCGGTGACGACCGTCATTACGGCGCGGGAAATCGAGGCAATGGGGGCGACTGACCTGGACCAGGTTCTCCAGAGTGTGCCGGGGCTGCATGTGTCGATCTCATCGCTGGCACAAAATCCCATGTACAGTTTCCGTGGCATCCAGACGGTCTACAATCCCCAGGTCCTCATGCTGGTCAACGGCATACCCATCACCAACGTCTTCGTCGGCAACCGCGGGCAGGTATGGGGTGGCATGCCGGTAGAAAATCTCGCCCGTATCGAGGTCATCCGGGGGCCCGGATCGGCACTGTACGGCGCCGATGCGTTTGCGGGCCTGATCAACCTGATCACGAAAAGCGCGGCCGACATCAAGGGCACCAACTACGGCGTGCGCCTGGGTTCGTTCCGTACACGCGATGCGTGGATACAGCATGGAAGCAAGCTTGGTCCGGTCGACTCCGCCTTCTATCTGCGCGTCGGGCGGACCGATGGTCAGAAAGGCATCATCCGTGAGGATGTACAGTCCGCGCTGGATAGACTTTACGGTACGAGTGCCTCGCTGGCGCCCGGACCAATCAATGCCGAGCGAAGTGCCCTGGACGCGCGCGCAGACTTCGCTTACGACAATTGGCGATTGCGCACCGGATATCAGCAGCGGGAAGTGGGAGTCGGAACCGGCGTGGCGGACAGCCTGGATCCCAATGCCCGCGCACCGGCGTCGAGAATGTATGCCGATATCAGTTACAACAATTCTGCCTGGTCCCAGAACTGGGCACTGTCGGGCGTCGTCGGCTTCTACGATATCAAGGAGAAACCCGGCAACCCCGCATACACGCTGTTCCCGCGCGGCGCGTTCGGCGGCGCGTTTCCGAACGGCGCGATCGGTAATCCAGGTCACTCGGAGAGGCACGTCGATGCGAATGTGTCGGTGTTCTACACCGGCTATCACAGTCATCGCCTGCGCTTCGGCGCCGGTATGCGGTCGTCCGATCTCTACGAGACGACCGAGCTCAAGAATTTTAATATTGTCACCGTGCCCGGAGTCGGTCCGGTATTCACGCCGCTGCCGGGGTTGATCGACGTGACCGGCACGCCGCTGGTCTATATGCAGCCGCACAAGCGCAATCTGGCCTATGTGTTCGCCCAGGATGAATGGAACATTGCGAAAGACTGGACCCTGACCGCCGGTGTGCGTCATGACCGGTACTCCGATTTTGGCAGTACGACAAATCCGCGGCTGGCGCTGGTCTGGGACGCGGCCTATAACGTCGTCGTCAAGGCATTGCATGGCCGGGCCTTCCGCGCACCGAGTTTCACCGAGCTGTACAGCATCAACAATCCGGTCACCATCGGTAATCCGAGATTGCGGCCCGAGACGATCGCCACCAATGAGCTGGCGCTTTCGTGGCAACCTGCATCCAACCTGCAGACCAACCTGAGCCTGTTCAATTATCAGATGCGGGAAATCATCCGCTTCGTTCCGAATGCGGACCCGACGACTGGCTCGACAGCGCAGAATAGCGGCAGTCAATCCGGGCACGGCTTCGAGTTCGAGTCCACCTGGGATGCCACCCGGACGCTTCGTTTGACGGGCAGTTGGTCGTACCAGCGATCTACCGATGATGTGACCGGCGAAGACGCAGGACTGGCACCGCACAAGCGCTTGTTCGTCCGCGCGGACTGGCGTTTCGCGCCGCTCTGGCAGCTCGGCACGACCATCAACCATGTCGCCGACCGGAAACGGCAACCCGGCGATGCGCGACCGCCCATTGCGGATTACACGACGGTCGATCTCACGCTCCGGCGTGAAAAAATCGCTGGCAACTGGGATTTCCGCGCAACAGTCCTGAACTTGTTTAACCGCGATGCCAGGGAGCCAAGTCTGGCACCGGGCAACATTCCCTACGATCTCCCGCTTCCGGGCCGTGCTCTCTATGTCCAATTGCAGCACAGTTTCTAGACGGCTTGGCTGTCCGTATCGCGGCATGGCTGTGCTGAACGGTACGCACTGCGGGAAAGTGGTGCCAGGATGACACGTCGACTGAAATCACCCGTCGCGCTTATCCGGCTGTGGCTTATCGCTTGCGCATGGACGATCTCGCTCCACGCGAGTGCAGCTCCTGATATCCCGCGTTACGACGGTGCTGACAGGGTGCTCATGCCGACCGTACCCGCAGCGGGAGCGCAGCTTCGTCCGGTCCGATATGAGCCGATGCTTGTCAGTCTCGCCGACACGACCGAACCCAAACGGGATGCGTCGTCCGCCGCCTCGATCGCCGTCGTGTACCCTGATCTTGGGGAGCCATACAGAAGCGTCTTCGCCCAGATCATCGAGGGTATCGAGGACGCGGCGGGAGCGCCGGTGCGGCAATATGCGATCGGTCCCAATGTCGACCCTTCGGAACTGCGTGCGCAACTCAAGCGCAACGGCATCAAGGTCGCCATCACGCTGGGACGCCAGGGTTTGAAAGTCATGTCGGGGTTGGACAAGGATATTGCGGTGGTGGCCGGCGGAGTGTTGTCGGTCCCCGAAGCCGACAGCCGGAATCTACTTGCAGTCAGCCTGACCCCTGATCCAGCGTTGTTGTTTTCACGCCTCAAAAATTTGCTGCCAGGTATGCGGCGAGTGATAGTTATATACAATCCTCAGCAGAACGAATGGCTTATGCGGCTGGCACGGGATGCGGCCAAGGTACACGGCCTGGAGCTGGTGACTTACGAGGCGCGCGATCTGTCATCGGCGGCAAGGATGTACGAAACAGCCTTTGCCGGTATTGATGGCAGGCGCGATGCGATCTGGCTGCCGCAAGACAGCACGACGGTGGATGAGGGAGCGGTTTTGCCCATGATCCTCAAAGAGTCGTGGAACCGCAACGTGCCGGTATTCTCCAGCAGCTTTTTGCATGTCAAGAAGGGTGTTCTGTTCGCGTTATATCCGAACAACGTCGAAATGGGCCGTACGTTGGCCAGCTCAGCTTTTGGTGTCCTGTCCGGCGACCCGCGCAAGCGCGGTGTGTTGCCGCTCCGCGAAGTGAATACGGCGGTCAACATTCGTACCGCCAGCCACATCGGCCTGAACATCGGCTACCAGCAACAGCGCAGTTTCGACTACATCTTTCCGGAGCCATGATGTTTCGATCGACAAGCGACTCTTCAATTCAATACAGTGTGGCCAAGGCCGCACTTTCAATGTAGTTCCTGCCGCATGCTTCGCAATTACCTTCGTAAAACCCGCTTTCGCCGCCAGCTGACGATCACTGTCAGTACAGCCATCCTCGGACTCGCGCTGTTCTCTTCCCTGATGAATTCATGGGAAGCAAGCCGCCGGATGGAAGGCTACCTGGTAGAGCAGGGGGTTCGCATCGCGGAAAATCTCGCCCGGCAAAGCGTGCTGGCCTTGCTTTACCACTCCGGTGACAACGTGCGTGAAGGGGTGGCGACGACGCTGGCCTTTCCGGACGTGCTGCATGTCGAGTTGCGCAACGCCACGCAACAGGTTCTGCTGTCCGAAGCCAAGGCGGGCGCCAACGTCACGCCGCGGCCGCCGGAAGTCGCCCGCATACCGGTATCGCAGGCAATGCTGGTGTCGCAGTCCAGCGATCAATGGCGATTCAGTGCGCCCGTCTACGGCGGGCAATCCGATCCGTCGCCATTCGATGTGCAGGAGCGGCAGCCGCAACTTCTTGGATATGTGGAAGTCGTGATCGGCAAAGGGACGTTGCACCGCCTTGTGGCCTCTCTGTTGTTCGGCAATCTTGCGATCACGTTGTCGTTTGCGGCGATGCTGCTGGCGGTGATGCGACTGCTGGCGCATCACATGGTGCAGCCGCTGAACGCATTGTCGCAATTGATGGGGCGTGCGGAATCGGGCGAGTCGGGCATGCGCGCAACACCGGAAGGCCCGCGCGACATCGTCGAGATGGCCCATGCGTTCAACAAGATGATGGCGGTACTGGAAGAACGCGAGGCCGAGCTGAAGCAATCCCGCGACGAGGCGCTGCGCACCGCCTTGACGAAAGCGCAGTTCGCCGCGACGGTAAGCCACGAAGTGCGCACACCCTTGAACGGCATCGTCGGCATGCTCGACATGCTGAAGGAGATGAAGCTCACCAAGCGTCAGCAGGAGTGCGTGGATGTGGCGTGGAATTCATCGCGTGCACTGATCGAACTGATCAACGATATTCTCGATTTTTCCAAGATCGAAGCCGGCAAGCTGGAACTGGAAAAGGTTGATTTCGATCTGCGCAAGCTGGTCGAGGAAGTGATCGAGTTGCTGGCGAAACAGGTACAGCAGAAGGGCATCGAGATCGGATACCTGCTGTCGCCCGGTGTGCCCGATCGCGTCAATGGCGACGCCCTGCGCCTGCGCCAGGTGCTGCTCAACCTCATCGGAAATGCAGTCAAGTTTACCGAGCGGGGCGAGGTGGCGATACGCATCGCGAGCATCGGTGATGGCGACGACCTGATGCTGCGCTTCGAGGTGAGCGATACCGGCATCGGCATGGACGACAACGCGGTGCAGAATATCTTCCAGTCCTTCGTTCAGGCCGACCGGACCACCACGCGCAAATACGGCGGCACCGGACTCGGGCTGGCGATCTCCAAGCAACTCGTCGAACTCATGGACGGACGCATCGGTGTCGACAGCGAACGCGGCAAAGGCAGCAGCTTCTGGTTCACGATTGCCTGCAGGCCGGGCAAGGTGGTGCCGGCGGATGCGGACGATCATGCCTTCCTCGGCATGCGCGTGCTGATCGTGGAAGAAAGCGAGATCGTGCGTGATTTCCTGGAGGAAAACCTGGCCAACCGCGGCATGCGATGCCATGCAGTTCACAATGGCCGCGAAGCGCTGGCGGAAATGGGGCGTGCCGAGCGCATCGGCGCGCCGTATGAGCTGATCATCGCCGATATCAACGCCAGCGATGAGCGCGGTGCCGACCTGGCGCGCCGCATACGGGCGGACGCTGGCGTTTCGCCGCCGCGCTTGTTGATCCTGGACCGTTATCATCCCTCGGTCGACTCCGCGCCGCTCAATGGCGAAGCGCATCTGGGCAAGCCGTTGCGGCTGAGTCGTCTGCTGGAAACCATCCGTCGCCTCATGCCAGGCGGAGACAATGATGCATCCTATGCAGCGCCGCACATTGGCCACGTTGCGCCGACCACGACGGAGTATCGCGTGCTGGTGGTGGAGGACAATCGCACCAACCAGATGGTGGCGGCGGGGATGCTGGCGATGAACGGCTGTCATTGCGAGTTTGCCGCCAACGGGCGGGAGGCGATGGAAGCGGTTCGGCGTGGACGTTTCGATCTCGTCCTGATGGACTGCAACATGCCGGAAATGGACGGCTATGAAGCCACTGCCCATATCCGTAATTTCGAGGAACCATCGGGCAGGCGCACGCCCATTGTGGCGATGACCGCCAATACGCAGCAGGGCGACCTGGAAAAATGTCTTTCCTCCGGCATGGATGACTATCTCGCCAAGCCAATCACCCTGGTTGAACTGCGGCACAAGCTGGAACGCTGGCTTCCCCGTCGCGGCGCGGCGCGCGCTGACTTGCCCGACCTGGATTTCGTCGAAGCCGATGCCAGTCCGCTTGACCAGGCGGTGTTCGAAAAACTGCGGGAGATACTGGGGCCGTCACTCCAGCAGTCCATCAGCCCCTTCCTGGAAGACACGCCTTCCTATCTCGACAAGCTGGACCAGGCAGTCGAGGCCGCGGATGCCGATACCGCGCGTGCAATGGCACACTCGATCAAGGGAAGCGCCGGCAATCTCGGCGCAACCGCATTAGCGCAAATCGCCAAGGAAATCGAGGAACTGGCGCTGGAGCAGCGTGTAGGGGAGATTCAGCCGTTATTGGGCCGCTTGCGCCAAGCGTACAACGCGGTAGCCGTCGTGCTGGGTACGGAGGTCTATATCGAGGGCCGGCTGGCCGCGCGTCAGGACGATGAGGCGCCGCAGGTGCTGGTGGTGGATGATGATCGCAGCACGCGCAATTCATTGCGTCACACATTGCAGCGCGACGGATTCCGGGTTGAGGAAGCGGCCGACGGCGCGCAGGCACTGCAACTGCTCAAGCGCCTGCAGCCCGATGTGATCCTGATGGATGCGGTCATGCCTGTGATGGACGGCTTCACCGCCTGCGCGCGCGTGCAGGAATTGCCGCATGGCCGGACAATTCCGGTCCTGATGATTACGGCGCTGGAAGACAATGTGTCCGTGGAGCGGGCGTTCGCCGCGGGCGCCAGCGACTACATTCCGAAGCCGATCCACTTTGCCGTGCTGTCGCAGCGTGTACGCCGCATCATCGACGCCAATCAGGCCGAGAAACGCATCCGCCACCTGGCCTACAACGACTCGCTGACCGGTCTTCCGAATCGTTCCCTGTTCATCGATCAGCTCGGACATCGCATCGAACATGCGCGGCAGGCCGGTGAATCGGTCGCGTTGCTGTTCCTTGATCTCGACCGCTTCAAGAATGTCAACGACACGCTTGGTCACGATGTCGGCGATCGTTTGCTGGTGGCGGTGGCGCAGCGCCTGCGCCGCAGCGTGCGCAATGCCGATTGCGTCGCCCGTCTCGGTGGTGATGAATTCACCGTGGTGTTGACGGATGTCGTCGGCCCGAATGCGGCGGTGGCTGCAGCGCAGAACATCTGCCGCGCACTCGGCACGCCGTTCCAGATCGACGGCAATGATATTTTCGTGACTGCCAGCGTCGGCATCTCGCTGTATCCGCATGACGGTGCCGATGTCGGCACGCTGCTCAAGCATGCGGATACCGCAATGTACCGCGCCAAGAAAAATCATAGCGGCTTCCAGTTTTTCGAAGCGTCGATGGAACAATCGATTTCCGATCACGTGCAACTGGAAAACGACTTGCGGCGCGCCCTTGATCGCAAGGAATTCGACGTGTATTACCAGCCGCAGGCGCGCGTAAGCGACGGGCGCCTTGTCGGCATGGAAGCGCTGGTGCGATGGAAACACCCGGTGCGTGGCATGGTTTCGCCCGCCGATTTCATCCCGCTGGCTGAAGAGACCGGCCTGATTACCCGTCTCGGGGAATGGGTATTGCGCACCGCCTGCGCACAGTTGCAGAAGTGGATCGAGGACGGCCTGCCGCCCATACGCGTTGCGGTCAATCTCTCGGTCAAGCAGTTGCTGCAAAAGGATTTCACCACCACGGTGGAACAGGCGCTGGCGGATACCGGCTTGCCACCCGACTTGCTGGAACTGGAAATTACCGAAAGCACCCTGATGGAAAACGCGCAGGACACGCTGCAGGCATTGCACCGCCTGCGGGGCCTCGGCCTGCGGTTGTCGATCGATGATTTCGGCACCGGGTATTCATCGCTGTCTTACCTGAAGCGTTTTCCTGTCGATATCATCAAGATCGACCGTTCCTTTGTCAGGGATGTGTCGCATGACGCCGATGATGCCTCGATTGTGACCGGCATTATTGCGCTCGCACACAGCCTGCGGCTGGAGGTGGTTGCGGAAGGCGTGGAAACCGAAGCGCAGTTGCAGTTCCTGCGTAAGCAGTCCTGCGACATCTTGCAGGGCTACCTGCTAAGCCAGCCGGTGCCCGCGGAGCAGTTCGTGCGATATGCGATGTCGAAGCTGCACATCTGATTGCTGGATAACAATGGGGCCGGCCATGTGACATGGCCGGCCCCATTGTCCGGGTGCGCTGATTATTTTGTCTTGAAGCGCGGCAGCCTGTTCCACCATTTGAATGCCGCCTTGGTATTGGCCTTGAGCGAATAGTCGAACGTGGCGACCTGCTCATCCATCGCTTCCCGCAATACGCTCAAAGGGTCTGCGGGTTCGAGCTTCAGGTAGGCATCGGCTTCGCCATGCTCACGGTGGATCTTCATGCCTGCCTTCCTCGCGATATGCATCATCGTCTGGTTGGACGACAGGCAATGCATGTAGAGCGTATCGACATCCTCATTGCGGCAATGAATGGCTGCTCTCTCGAACAGCTTCGAGCCTACGCCCATGCCGCGTGCCGACGCGGAAACCGACACGCCGAATTCGGCAACGCGTTCCTTGAGGGTGGCGCTGCTAATGACGGGTAACGCTTCGCGCGGCGCGAAGGCAAGATGGCCGACGCCCAACAACGCCAGGTTATTGTCGTATACGCCAAAGACGGCGTCACGCGCAAAGTCCAGCCGCTGCACATAACGAGTGATCAATTCGTCCGGTAGGACGGAACCAAAACGCAACAGGCGGTCGTTTTCGTCGAGTGCCAGAAAATGCATCAGCATGCGGCGTCGGTCGCGTTCGGAGAGCTCCTTGACACGCACTGATGGCTTGTCGCCACCACGCTGCTGCTTTGCACCAACAAGATTTGTTTCGGATGACATAGTGTACAAATTGGTCGGGTTCATGCGGCCTCAGCAGGTATCGCGTATTTGTTGCAACGCACAATTGCATTGTAGGCGATGTAAAAAATCCTGTTGGGCCTGTAGTCCTTAAATGCCCCCGTTTTGCGACAACTCAATGGCTGTGCACGCAAATCATCGAGCTGGCTGTTACGTAAAACCCACAATTGTCGCGTATCTGACAATAGGCGAACAATGCGCCAGCCATCATCGTTAATCAAAGGAAACTTGCCATGGTCCGCTTTCTGTCCTGCATCATGCTGTTTGTATTGCTCAATGCGTCGACATCAGCAGCGCTCGCCGAAGATGGTGTAACTGCCGACACGATATTGATCGGCCAAACTGTCGGCGTGACGGGCACCGTCGCCGCGCCGGTCAAGGAAATGAATGAAGGCGCGGAAGCGTATTTTGCGCTGGTCAACAAGCAGGGAGGCGTGCATGGACGCAAGATCAAATTGCTCACCCTTGATGACAAGTTCGATCCTGCACTGACGTTGGCAAATGCGGAAACGCTGATCAGGAAAGAGCGTGTGTTCGCATTGTTCCAGGGACGCGGCACGCCGCATACGCAGGGCTTGCTGCCGCTACTGGCAGAGAACAATGTTCCGCTCGTGGCACCCAGCACGGGCGCGACGATATTCCACGAACCGATCAGCCGCCAGTTGTTTAACATCCGCGCCAAGTACCATGATGAAGTCAGCAAGGTGATCGAGCACCTCACGACCACCGGTGTCAAAAAAATAAGCCTGCTGCATGTTGATGATGCGTTCGGAAAAGACGGGCTGGAAGGATTCAACAAGGCAATGGCCGTGCACAAACTCGCGCCGGTCGCCATCTCCAAGTTTGCGCGTGTCAATCCGGACTATGCGGCCACCGCTACCGAAGTGATCGCCGCACAGCCCGGCGCGCTGCTCATCATCAGTTCCGCGAAGAATACCGTCGAGGTGATCAAGGCGATTCGCGCGCAGGGTGGGCGGATGCAGATACTGACACTGTCGAATAATTCGTCGCAAGCCTTCGTGAAGGATCTTGGTCCGGCGGGACAGGGCGTGATCGTGACGCAGACGACACCGGCGCCGCACATGCTGTCGACCCGGCTGGGGCAGGAATTTAATACTGCTGCGAAAGCGACCGGTGCGACAATTTCTTATCCGTCGATGGAAGGTTTCGTCAATGCGAAGGTTCTCGTTGAAGCATTGCGACGCGCAGGCAAGAATCCGACCCGTGAAGGCTTTATCAAGGCCATGGAATCAATGCAGCGCGTCGACTTCGGCGGTTTGATGGTGACTTATGGTCCAGACGACCACACCGGCAGCGAGTATGTGGAACTGACCATGATCGGCAAGGACGGCCGTTTTGTCCGCTGACGTTTCGTCACATCGTCCATTTAAAGCAGCGGCAAGGCGGTCGTGTCCTTGAGACGCTGCAGGGCAAAGCTGGATTTCACATCGAGCACTGCGGGATGGCGCAGCAGCGTCTCCATCATGAAGCGTGAGAAATGTTCCATGTCCTCCACGTGCACTCGTAACAGATAATCCATTTCGCCGGTCATTGCGTAGCAGGCCACGACTTCCGGCCAGTTGGCCACGGAAGCGGCAAAGCTGGCACGCGGCGAGCGCGAACCGGCCGCCGGCGCATCGCTGTGCTTTTCAAGCCGGACATTGATATACGCCAGCAATCCAAGGCCGATCTTGTCGGGATCAAGAAGCGCCACGTACTGGCGGATGATGCCGCTTTCTTCCAGATTCTTGATGCGTCGCAAGCAGGGGGACGGCGACAAGTTCACCCGCTCGGCAACTTCCTGATTCGTCAATCGGCCGTCGGCTTGCAAAATCGAAAGAATTTTGCGGTCGGTCTTATCGATCTCGGTCTTTGGCATAATTTGCTCGCATTGAAAATGTATGAGCAATATTATTGCGCAAATCACTGCAATGAAGCGTAAATTCGCAATTTTATACTTCAACGACTTGTCTATACTGAAATCGATATTAACCTTTTCAGACGGGCCATATCGCGACCAGCCGATGTGGCCAAACAGGAGACAGACATGGATTTCCAACCCTGGGAAAACCCGATGGGTACCGATGGATTTGAATTCATCGAATACGCGGCGCCCGACCCCCAAGCGCTCGGCGCACTGTTCGAGCAGATGGGTTTCACGGCAATTGCCCGGCATCGGCACAAGAATGTGACGCTCTACCGCCAGGGCGGCATCAACTTCATCATCAACGCCGAGCAGGATTCCTTTGCGCAGCGTTTCGCCCGCAAGCATGGCCCGTCCATTTGCGCCATCGCTTTCCGTGTCAAGGATGCTGCCGCTGCGTACAAGCGGGCGCTGGAACTCGGCGCATGGGGCTTCGACAACAAGACCGGTCCGATGGAACTGAACATTCCCGCCATCAAGGGCATCGGCGATTCGCTGATTTATTTCGTTGACCGCTGGCGCGGCAAGAACGGCACGTCGGGCGGCATCGGCGACATCAGCATCTATGACGTCGACTTCGTTGCGATTCCCGGCGCACAGGCCGATCCCGTTGGACATGGCCTTACCTATATCGATCACCTCACGCACAATGTTCACCGTGGCCGCATGAAGGAATGGGCGGAGTTTTATGAGCATCTGTTCAATTTCCGCGAAGTCCGCTATTTCGACATCGAAGGCAAACTCACCGGCCTGAAGTCGAAAGCCATGACTTCCCCCTGCGGCAAGATCCGCATTCCGATCAATGAATCGTCGGATGACAAGTCGCAGATCGCCGAATACCTGGACGAGTACCACGGCGAGGGCATCCAGCATATCGCGCTCGGCACCGATAATATCTACGCCACCGTGGAAGGCATGAAAAACGCCAGGGTCGTGTTCCAGGACACGATCGAAACCTATTACGACCTGGTCGACAAACGCCTGCCGGATCATGGCGAGCGTCTGGAAGAATTGAAGCGCCTGCGCGTTCTGATCGACGGCAACAGCAATTCCTCCAAGCGCGAATTGCTGCTGCAGATCTTCACCCAGACGGTCATCGGGCCGATCTTCTTCGAGATCATCCAGCGCAAGGGCGACCAGGGGTTCGGCGAGGGTAACTTCCGTGCGTTGTTCGAGTCGATCGAACTGGATCAGATCCGGCGCGGCGTATTGAAGGACGAAGACGTTTCGGCTTGACGCGGCACAGGCAACTCGTCCTCTCGCCGGATACTCCGGCAGGGGAGAGCCCGCCATATGGAGACAGAGTATGAACACCACAGTAGACCAGGCCGATTTCTTTAAGACAATGGAAGACAAGTCCGACGGCGGCAAGCTGCGCGGAGACTATTCGAAGGCCGATGACCGGTATGTCGTTGCGCAGGACTGGAGCGCCTACACGCCGGAGCAGCACGCACTGTGGCGCCGGTTGTATCAGCGGCAGGCGCGCCTTCTGCCGGGCCGGGCCTGCGATGTGTTCATCGACAGTCTGGCGAAGATGGAAGCCGCCGACCGGATTCCGCAGTTCGACCGGACGACGGAAGCGTTGTACAAGGCCACTGGATGGCAACTGGTTGCCGTGCCCGGGCTGGTGCCTGACCTGACGTTCTTCGAGCATCTGGCGAACCGGCGCTTTCCGGTCACTGTCTGGCTGCGGGAGCCGCATGAATTTGATTACATTGTCGAACCGGACGCATTCCACGATTTCTTCGGACACGTGCCACTGCTGTTCAATCCAATTTTTGCCGACCATTTGCAGGAATACGGTAAGGGCGGACTTAAGGCACTGAAGCTGGATGGCCTGAGCTATCTCGCCCGGCTCTACTGGTACACGGTTGAATTCGGATTGATGCAAAGTCCGCAAGGCTTGCGGGTGTACGGCGCGGGCATCCTGTCGTCAGGCGCCGAGATCGAGCATTGCCTGACCAGTCCGGCGCCACGCCGCATTGCCTTCGACGTTGAACGCGTGATGCGTACCCAGTACAAGATCGATTCGTTCCAGGAAACCTATTTCGTCATCCGCGATTTCGAGCAGCTTTTCAACGATACCGCGCCGGATTTCACGCCGCTGTACGCAAAACTGAAAACCCTGGCGCCATTGCCTGCCGACAGTCTGCTTGAGGGGGAAATCAATATTGGCCCGAACCGGCCGAATGCAGGGACTGTTTAAGTGGTAATGCGGTTACGGATCAAGGCACGCATCTCTTCCAGTGTGACCTTGCCGTCGTGGTTGGTGTCGATGTAGTTGAAGTACTGGACGGTGCGGCCCATATTTGCTTCGCCTGCTTCCGTCCTGGTAAGTGCGCCGTCGCCATCCCGGTCGGCGCTGTAAAAGAGCTCACTGAGCTTCGGCACGTACTTCAATGGCTTGATTTGGCTTTGCGCTTCGGACGGAGACTGTGCAATGGCGATGCCGCCTGCAAGCAACATGCTCATGAGCGTGAACGAAATGGTGAATTGCATGCTTGCTCCGCTTACTTCGGTGAACGACCGACTGTAAAAAATAGTTCCGGCTTGCACCAGTGCAGTTACGGCTTGTTACACCGCATGGAACCTGCGTTTGTGCTGCGCCGTGCATTGAGTGCAAGGACCGCTTGTGCTAATGTGCAGCATGTCAAAACAATAAACGACGGGCCCACAAGGCATGTCAGTTTGACAGCGAAATCATCGCATCCAAAGACACAATTTTTGGCCTGGAGACTCAATGAACGCACCACTTTCCACCGGACAGCGTCCGCTGCTGGATGATATTTCCCTAGACGACAAATTCACTCTGGAGCGCGGCCGCGCGTTCATTACCGGTACCCAGGCGCTGATCCGCCTGCCGATGATGCAAAGGCAGCGCGATGTCCTTGACGGCCTCAATACCGGCGGCTTCATCACCGGGTATCGCGGATCACCGCTCGGCAATGTCGACATGACCGCGATGAAGGCGAAGAAGCATCTCGAGGCGCATCACGTCAAGTTCCATCCGGGCATGAACGAAGATCTCGCCGCAACGAGCGTCTGGGGTACCCAGCAGGTCAACCTCTTCCCTGACGCAAAATACGACGGCGTCTTCTCGATGTGGTACGGCAAGGGCCCGGGCGTGGACCGCTGCGGCGACGTCTTCAAGCATGCCAACATGGCTGGTACCGCCAGGCATGGCGGCGTGCTGGTGCTGGCCGGCGACGACCATGCGGCGAAGTCCTCGACCACCGCGCATCAGAGCGAACACATCCTGAAGGCCTGCGGCATCCCGGTGCTGTATCCCTCCTCGGTACAGGAGTATCTCGACTACGGACTCCACGGCTGGGCGATGAGCCGCTATACCGGATTGTGGGTGGCGATGAAATGCGTGACCGACATCGTCGAATCCGGCGCCTCGGTCGATCTCGACCCGGAGCGGGTACAGATCATCACGCCGGCCGACTTCGTGCTCCCGCCGGGTGGCCTGAACATCCGCTATCCCGATACCGTGCTCGACCAGGAAGCGCGGATGAATCAGTACAAGTGGTATGCGGCGCTCGCCTACGCGCGAGTGAACAAGCTCAACCGCATCGTCTGGGACAGTCCGCATGCGCGCATGGGCATCATTACCGCCGGCAAGTCCTATCTCGATACCCGCCAGGCGCTGGCCGATCTGGGAATCGACGAGCATGTGGCACGCGATATCGGCATCCGCCTGTACAAGGTCGGGATGACATGGCCGCTCGAAGCGGAAGGCGTGCGCGAGTTTGCGCAGGGACTTGAGGAAATCCTGGTGGTTGAAGAAAAACGCCAGATTCTCGAATACCAGCTGAAGGAAGAACTGTACAACTGGCGCGACGATGTACGCCCGCGTGTCGTCGGCAAGTTCGACGATACCGGTGAATGGAGCGGCAACCATCGCGAAGGCCATGGCAACTGGCTGCTGCCGGCGACGTATGAATTGAATCCGGCGCAGATTGCGCGCGCGATCGCTACCCGTATTTCGAAGTATTTCTCCGGCCATCCGATCGAGCAACGCGTCAAGGAACGCATCGCCTATCTGGAGGCGAAGGAAGCCGTGCTCAAGGTCGGCACCAAACCGGATCCGACCAAGGACCGCATTCCGCATTTCTGTTCCGGCTGCCCGCACAACACGTCGACGAAAGTGCCGGAAGGCAGCAGGGCGCTGGCTGGAATCGGCTGCCACTACATGGTGCTGTGGATGGACCGCAGCACGTCCACCTTCACCCACATGGGCGCCGAAGGTGTCACCTGGGTCGGTCACGCGCCGTTCACCAACGAAAAGCATGTATTCGCCAACCTTGGCGACGGTACCTATTTCCATTCCGGCCTGCTGGCGATCCGCGCCGCGGTGTCGGCCAAGGTCAACATGACCTACAAGATCCTCTACAACGATGCGGTCGCGATGACCGGCGGCCAGATGGTCGACGGCCCGCTCGATCCGGCAATGATCTCCCGCCAGATCGCGGCGGAAGGCGTGCAGCCGATCGTGGTGGTGACCGACGATCCGGACAAGTATCCGGCGGGTGTGAATTGGGCGCCGGGCGTCACTATCCGCCATCGCGACGAACTTGACGCCGTGCAGAAGGAAATGCGCGAGATCACCGGCGTCTCGGCCATCATCTACGACCAGACCTGCGCCTCCGAAAAGCGCCGCCGCAGGAAGCGCAACGAGTATCCGGACCCGGCAAAGCGCGCGGTGATCAATGAAGCGGTCTGCGAAGGCTGCGGCGATTGCAGCGTGCAATCGAACTGCTTGTCGGTCGAGCCGATGGAAACCGAATTCGGCCGCAAGCGGCAAATCAACCAGTCGTCCTGCAACAAGGATTTCTCCTGCGTGAAGGGATTTTGCCCGAGCTTCGTCACCGTCGAAGGCGGCCAGTTGAAGAAGCCGAAGAAAGCCGCTGTCAGCGACAATGCCGGCGCGAAGAAGCTGCCCATTCTGCAGGGCAGCAACCTGCCGCAGCCGGTGCTGCCATCGACGCAGCAGCCGTTCGGCATCCTGGTCACCGGTATCGGCGGCACCGGCGTCGTCACTGTCGGCCAGATCCTGGCGATGGCCGCGCATGCGGAAGGCAAGGGCTGTTCGGTGCTCGACATGAGCGGCCTTGCACAGAAAGGCGGGCCGGTAATGTCGCATGTGCGCCTGGCCGATCACCCTGAAGACATTCATTCCACCCGTGTCGGCACCGGGGCGGCAGACCTCGTCATCGGCTGCGATGTGATCGTCACCGCCAGCCGCGATGCGCTATCCCGCATGGGTGAAGGACGCACCCATGCCGCCGTCAATGGCACCGGTACGCCGACCGCCGCCTTCGTCAAGAACCCGGACTGGAAGTATCCGGGCGCGGCGGCAGAAGCGGACATCCGCAATGCCTGCGGCGCCGATCGGGTCGATTTCATCGATGCCGGCAAGGTGGCCACGGCGCTGATGGGCGATAACATCGCCACCAACATGTTCATGCTCGGCTACGTCTGGCAAAAAGGCTGGGTGCCGCTATCGGAGGCGGCGATCATAAAGGCGATCGAACTCAACGCCGTCTCGGTGGAATTCAACAAGCAAGCCTTCATCTGGGGGCGCAACGCGGCGCATGACTGGAATGCCGTCGAGCGTCTGGCGAAGCAGAACGACACTGCTGCCCAAGTCATCGAATTCAAGCGCACGCCGACGCTCGACGATGTGATCGAACGCCGCGTCGACTACCTTACCGCCTACCAGAATGCCGCCTATGCGCAGCAATACCGTGCGCTGGTCGAGCAGGTCCGCGCCAAGGAGGCTGCGTTGACGGGCTCGCAAAAGGGACTGCGCCTGACCGAAGCAGTGGCGCATTATTACTACAAGCTGATGGCGTACAAGGATGAGTACGAAGTGGCGCGCCTGCATGCCGATACCGCATTCAAGGCGAAAATTGACGGCATGTTCGAAGGTGACTACAAGATCAAGTTTCATCTTGCACCGCCCTTGCTGGCCAAGCGCGACGCCGACGGGCATCTCGTCAAGCGGGAGTTCGGTTCATGGATGATGGGTGCCTTCTCCACGCTGGCGAAGCTCAAATTTTTGCGCGGCACGCCGCTCGATATTTTTGGCTATACGGCGGAACGGAAGACGGAGCGGGCGCTGATCAGGCAGTATCGCGACACCATCACGGAGTTGCTGTCGCGCCTGAATGCAGGCAATCTCCCTCATGCAGTAGCGATCGCCAGCATCCCGGCGGATATCCGCGGGTTCGGGCATGTGAAGGAAAGGCACCTGAAGGCGGCGAAGGAGAAGGAACAGGCTTTGCTCAAGGAGTTTGGCATGAACTCGGGTACCACGGTTGATGCGACACAGCATGCGGCCTGAGTGCTGAATCGTTGACGGCTTTGATTGCAATGCAAAAGGCGGGGTTGAATGAATAACCCCGCCTTTTTCTTTGTTGGTTTGCGGCGCCGCCGCGTGGTGATCAGTCGAGCTGGTGTTTCAAGGCCGACACTTCAATGTGCGTCAGGATGACAGCACTTTTCACATCGTAATTCACGTCTTCCGCCGGATGGATTGCTGCCTGTGCGTGTTCGGTCAGTTGCGCAAGGCTGTCGACACTGCGGCGGATCCGATGACTGTTTTCCGAATGCAAAGCCTGTTTCGCCTGTCGGGATCGCACGCTTAATTGCTGTACATAATATTTGAGATCAGGTGGTACCGATGAGTCCTTGTTGCAGGCATTGGCGGCATGGCGGATGGTTCGATCGATAAATTTCAGTCGTTGCCGCACCTCGTCGGTTTGAAAATACATACGCGTCTCCTTATAAATTATGTGCGACGATCGGGTTCGTTTTTGATGCCCAGTTTCGCCGCCAGGCTGATGCTGTTATTGGTGATGGCGCGAAGGTCACGTTGGATAACTAAAACTCGGTAAAGTTCCTTCCGGAACGATGAAAACGCGCTAAAACGGTGCGGAACTTTGATGGTAGGCACTGAGGTCAAATTTGCAATTCCGTTTGTAAAAAAAAGCCCGAGGCCGCCGTGCAATCGACCATCGATCTGTTTTCCGAGGAATCGTCTACTGTTCTAAATGCAGGATCGACGCAGCTTCTGATTGGCTGCGCTGGCTGGAGCGTACCAAGCGCCGCCGGGGAAAATTTTCCGGCAGAGGGCAGTCACCTGCAGCGCTATGCAGCAGTATTTCCGGCAGTTGAAATCAACACTTCGTTCTACCGGCCGCATAAACCGGCAACGTACGTTCGCTGGCGCGAAAGCGTGCCGGAATCCTTTCGTTTCTCGGTGAAGGTACCCAGGCGGATCACGCATGAATTGCGCATGAAAGAGGTGGATGCGGAGCTGCGGCGCTTCATGGAGGAGGCCGGCTGCCTGGAGCACAAGCTCGGCTGCCTGCTGGTTCAATTGCCGCCAAGCCTGCAATACGATGCGCCATCGGCGGAACGCTTCTTCGATCTGCTGAGGATGCTTACGCCGGTCGATGTGGTCTGCGAACCGCGCCATGCGAGCTGGTTTGGCGCCGAGGCGGCGGCGATGCTCACTGCGCGCAATGTGTCGTACGTCATCGCGGATCCGCAACCTGTCGAAACGCCGCCTCCGGATACCGGCGCGGGAACGGCGTATGTCCGGCTGCACGGGGCGCCCCGCATGTATTACTCGCCGTATTCCGATACCTTTCTCGACGGGCTGCATGCCGATATCGCGCGCAGGCTGCAATCGGACCGGCGCGTCTGGTGCATCTTCGATAACACCGCGGAAGGGCATGCTGTGCCGAATGCCTTGTCGCTGCTGTCGCGCTTCGGCTGAATGCCGCGTTGCCGCGTCCTATATCTCGATCTGCGTCCCGACTTCGATTACCCGGTTGGGCGGAATGCGGAAATAATCTGCGGCATCCCGCGCATTGCGGGCCATGGACGCGTACAGCGCCTCCCGCCAGAAGGCCATGCCGCCGCCCACGGTGGCAATCACCGTCTGGCGGGCGATGAAGAACGAGGTCTCCATCAGGTTCAGTTCGAGCCCGGCGGCACCGCACATTTCCAGTGCAAAAGGAATATTGCGTTCGTCCTTGAAGCCGTAGGACACATTGACCTGATAGCACTCCTGACCGAGCGGGATCACCTTGATGCGTTCCGCCGCCGGTATCGTCGGGATGTCGGTCGAATACACGGTAAGGAAGATGGTGCGTTCATGCAGTACCTTGTTGTGCAGCAGGTTGTGCAGCATCGCATGCGGTACGCCATCGCCTTCGGCGCGGAAGAAAATCGCGGTTCCCTCGACCCGTTGCGGCGGGCTGACGAACAACGACTGCAGGAAATCCTCAAGAGGAATCAGGTGTTTCTGCAGATTCCGGAACACCAGGTCGCGTCCGTTTTTCCAGGTCAGCATCACGGTCACCATGAGCGCGCTGATCAGCAACGGAAACCAGCCGCCGCTGAGAAGCTTCAGGCTGGTGGCGGAAAACAGCGCGGCATCGATAATGAAGAAAAAGCCCGTCGCCCCGAAGCACAGCAGGAGATTGAGTTTCCAGCGGTAGCGGATCACAAAGAAGGTCAGCACGGTGGTCGTCAGCATGGTCGCTGTCGCGGCAATGCCATAGGCGGAGGCCAGGTTGGACGATGAGCCGAAGCCGATCACCGCCAGCACCACGACGAGCAGTTGTACCCAGTTCACCAGCGGTATGTAGATCTGCCCGATTTCACGGTCGGAAGTGTAGACCACGCGCATGCGCGGCAGGAATCCGAGCGAGATTGCCTGCTGGGTGACGGAGAATGCCCCGGAAATGGTAGCTTGCGACGCGATCACCGTCGCCATGGTCGACAGCACCACCAGGGGATAGATGCTCCAGGGGCCCAGCTGGTTGAAGAACGGATTGGACACCGCCGCCGGTGTCGACAGTAGCAGCGCGCCCTGGCCAAGGTAGTTCAGGCCGAGCGCCGGGAAGACGATGCTGAACCAGGCGAGCCGGACCGACCGTTTGCCGAAGTGCCCCATGTCGGCATAGAGTGCCTCTGCGCCGGTGAACGCGAGCACCACCGCCCCAAGTGCAAAGAAAGCCAGCCAGCCGTTCTGCATCAGGAAGCGGAATGCATGAATCGGATTGAGTGCCGCCAGGATAGCGGGATTGGCGATGATATTGATGATGCCCATGGTCGCCAGCGTGATGAACCATACCAGCACGATCGGGCCGAACCACTTGCCGATGCCGGCCGTCCCGCGATGCTGCAGCATGTACAGCGCAACCAGCACCGTCAGCGTCAGCGGCACCACGTAGGGCCGGAAGGCCGGTGTCGCCACTTCGAGGCCCTCCATCGCCGACAGCACCGAGATAGCGGGCGTGATCACGCCGTCGCCGTAAAACAGCCCGGCGCCCACCATGCCCATCAGCATGACCGGAAAGTAGAAGCGGGAATGCTGGGTCACCGAAGACATCGCCAGCGCGGTCAGCGCCATGATGCCGCCTTCGCCACGGTTGTCGGCACGGAGGACGAGCGTCACGTACTTCAGCGAAATGATGATGACCAGGCCCCATACGATCAGGGAAACAATGCCCAGCAGGTTGCCTTCGGTCAGAGGCAGGCCGTGCTCCGTGGAGAACACTTCTTTCATCGTATAGAGCGGACTGGTACCGATGTCGCCGTACACGATACCGATGGCGGCCAGGGTCAGGGTGGCCAGGCTGCTTTTATTATTCGAAGCGGGAGACGTCAAGCGACACCTTTGTTATGTTGCGCTGCAAAAGCGCTATCTTAATCCATTGGCATTGTTTTATATCGATCCTGGTTAACCCGGTGTATCAATAAACGCGCCATTAATGCATGGTGCTCGACAGTTTGAAGTTCAGTGCAGAAAGACGAGGAACAAATGCGAGGGATGATGTCGCATGCAATGCAGTTATCAATATTGCTGTAGCGTGCGCCACACTCCGCAATTCTTCAATCGGCACTGCAAATGCGTTGGAAGAAAATTTACTATTTTCTCGGCGGCGATGCTTGAACTCAATACGGCTTGATATCCCTACATTGCCTGTCAGCACCAGGCAAGGTGCCAAGGTGCATTACAGCCTGCTTTCTAGCAATGAAACAGGGTATAGAAATCATGTATCAAGGCCGAATGATGGCCTCTGTTCGGTGCTAAAAGGAGTATGTGCAGAAGGTCCGATCCAGGATATGCAGTTGATCTGATTGCGCGATCTGGAGTCATGCAATTGCGGATGGATGCCTGGCCAGTGGAGTGACCTTGATCCGCATATATGGAAACAGCGGAAGCCCCGATAGCAGCGTATGCAGTTCGTCGTTGGACTCAACATCGAAGATGCTGTAGTTCGCATACTCACCGACGACCCGGTAAAGGTGAACCCATTTGCCTTGATGCTGCAATTCTTGTGCATAGGCCTTTTCGCGTGCCTTGATGTCGTCTGCCAATTGTGGTGGCATATCGTGCGGTATGTTTACATCCATACGGACCAGGAACAGCATCTTGTTCTCCTTCTAGAGATTGGTTGTCGGAATTCGCCTGTCCCAGGCTAAACCGCGATCGTGGTCATGCCTTCCCTGCCGAAACAGGCGAGCTTGTCTGCATCGAGCGCCCCCACTGTGAGCGGACATAAGCAAAAGTGCCAACCTGCGCGTCACTTTCCTTGTTCGCCGACGAACTCGCGATAGCCGCGTGCGCGCAGTTCGCAAGCAGGGCAGGAGCCGCAACCATAACCCCAGTCATGCAGAGTGCCGCGTTCCCCAAGGTAACAGGTGTGCGAATCCGCGCGGATCAGATCGATCAGCGCCTGTCCGCCGAGATCCTGCGCGAGCCGCCAGGTGGCCGCCTTGTCGATCCACATCAGCGGCGTTTCGAGTTTCAGCCTGGTTGCCATGCCGAGGTTCAGCGCGACCTGCAATGCCTTGATCGTGTCGTCGCGGCAGTCGGGGTAGCCGGAAAAATCGGTTTCGCACATGCCGCCCACCAGTACATCCAGTCCGCGCCGGTAAGCCACTGTGGCCGCCACCGTGAGGAACAGCAGGTTCCTTCCGGGAACAAAGGTGTTGGGCAAGCCGTTTTCCTGCATCGTGATGGCGACATCGCTGGTCAGGGCCGTGTCGGAAATCTTGCCGATCAGCGAAAGATCGATCAGATGGTCGTCGCCCAGCCGGCTGTTCCAGTCGGGAGAAAGCATGCGCATCTTTTGCAGAAGCGTCGGGCGGACGGCAAGTTCGATCGCGTGGCGCTGGCCGTAATCGAAGCCGATAGTTTCGACCCTGGCATAGCGGTTCAGCGCCCAGGCCAGGCAGGTGGCAGAATCCTGGCCGCCGCTGAACAGGACCAGGGCCTTGTTGGAGAGTGTCATGATGGTCGGAATGGAAATCGGGCCTGCCGAATGGCGAGGCGAATTCCGCATTTTAGCGCCTGTCGTTGCGACGCCTCCCCCAACGGGTCAGGAAGCGGTCCGGTTGGCCTTCTTGAGAGTCTGGTCGATGAAGTCGCCGTTGTCATCCGAGAAGCGCAGGCGCACCGGATACCATTCCATCGCGGGTGCGAGCCAAATATCGAGTTGCTGGTCGCGTGAATCTGGCTGCGGGACGCGGGAAATATGCACGGTATTCAGTTCACCCGCCTGGGTGTTGATCTTCTCCTGCGTCACGACCCTGAAGGTCCACGGTTCGGCATCGCTCTGGCCGGCAACCACGAAACGCCATTCGGTGCCCGGCTTGATCTTGCTATTGGCGCCGCGTGCCATCGCGACCAGTTGCCAGACAGCGCTGGTGCGATCCTGTTCGCCACCGACAATCGGCTGGGTGTCCTGCGATTTGGAAAACCGGATCAGGCCGGCTTCGCGATCAAACGACGTGGTGATTTTTTCTTTCCGCAGACGCTTTTCGGTAAACAGTTCCGGAACCAGGCCGTGATTATCAACCTGCCCTTCGCTGCGGGATTCGAGAATCTTGCCGACCACCATGGCGCGGACTTCGCTCGATACCGCAAATTTTTTCCCCTCATGCATCCAGCGCACCGTCGCATCCCCATCGACGGCGATACCGCGCTGCTTCGCATTGATGTGGTACATAAGTTCCGCCGACGGCGGCAGGCTGACCTTGTAATTGGCCGGGCCCGGCTGTGCGATGGCACCGTGCATGAACACGCTTGCGATGAACAGGAGAATGGAATGACGCAGGGAAATGAAATTCATCACTCTGTGGCGGATGGGTTGGATAGCGTCAGGTTAGACAGCGACATATCGAGATAATCCCCATTTGCCTCTGAATAACGCAATTTGACTGGAAACCACTGCTGCTGCGGTGCCAGCCAGATGTCGAGCTTGCGCTCATACGAGCCGGGTTGGGGGATGCGGGTCACGTGCCATGCCTTGACCAGCCCGGCGCCGGTGTGGATTTCCTCCAGGCCAAGTATGCGGATCTTCCAGGATTCAGCATTGCGGGTACCCGCAACAAACAACGTGATGTCGGAATCTGGCACGAATCGTTCGGGATCACCGCGGCCGATCGCGGCCAATTGCCAGATCACGCTGGCGCGGTCCTGTTCGCCGCCCTTGCGGGGATACGAAGCACTCGATGCCGAAAATGTAATTTCATTGCGTTCGCGGTGAAAATGCGTGTTGGTTTCCGCGCGATTGCGTGGCTTTTCGCCATAGATCACCGGCGAGACGCCGAATGCGTCCAGTCGCCCTTCGCTGCGGAAGTCCAGTACGGTGAAAAACGCTACCTTGGCCTTTCCGGCAATCTGATATGCATCGCCGGCCGCATGCCATTTGATCATGCCGCTACCGTAATACGTGATGCCCTTGACCAGCGCTTCCACATCATATTCAAGCTCCGCCGAGGGCAGGGGCGCCACAACATACCGCGGTTCCTGCTCCAGCGGCAGCTTGATGTCGGCGATGGGCGGTGACGGCTCATCGACGGAAGGCTGCGCCACGTCGGCGGCCTCCGCCGTTGTCGTCACTACGGACTGGTCATCCTGGGTTGTCAATATCGTTGCAGCAGGCGGCTTCGCAGGTACGGTGGCGGGACGCGACGGCTTGGGGCGCTTCGCCGGCGGGGGGGCGGATGCGGGATCGGGTGGCGTCGCCGCAGCGAGTGGCGCAACTGGCGGAGCAAGCAGCTGGGTGGTAATGACAGGTGCATCCCCGACATCGATTGCAGGCAGACCAATGCGGCCCTCAGCCCAGCGAAAGACGATCAGGTGCAGCAGCACGGATGCGACGACCAGCATGAACGCCCGCCGGGAGCGGCGGCTGCGTACCTGCGCTTGCTCCACGGAGAAATGCGTCGTTGCCATGGCCGTAGTGTAGCAATGGATGCCGCTGCAATGTTGCCCGCGTGACCGAAAAGGGTTTGATATGTCGCTATCGTTGGTTCTTTGGCCTTGAACCTGCCGGCTTTACCATTTTGCTAAGCCCGGTTATCTGCTACGCTGCCATTTATTATTTATGAGGAGAGCGCGATGCCGAAATCAGACATGCCGAATATCCCGGGAATGGGCGCAATGACCGACTCGCTCGATTTCGTCAAAAACCTGTGGGGCAGCATGGGTGTTCCCGGGATGAACATGCCGGGAATGAGTATTCCAACCATGAATATGCCGGGAATGGTGATGCCTACTCTGTCGGTGGAAGAAATCCGGAAAAAGATTTCCGACCTGAAGGCGGTCGAATCCTGGCTTGAACTGAACATGAACATGCTGCGCGGCACGATACAGGCGCTGGAGGTTCAGGCTGCCACTATTGCAACCCTGCAGTCGATGGGCGATGCATTGAGCGCGTCGATGCAGGGTGCCCAGAATGGCCAGGCGAACGGCAAGCACAAGGCGCCTGCGGCCGATGCGCCGGCTTCGGGTGCCAAGGCGACGCAAAAGACGTCGTCCGCACCGCAGCCGACCGGCAAAGACCAGGCCGATGCCGCCAGCCTGACAGCGCCGCTGGTGAATGCCGCCGCATGGTGGAACATGCTGCAGGACCAGTTCAAGCAGGCAGTGAACAATGCAGCCGCGGCGGCCGACAAGCCGGCGGCAGTCAAGAGCAACGGCTCGCCCAACGGCAAGGCAGCTGAGGATACGAAGGTAAAGCCGGAAGCGGAGCCGGAACCGGAAGCGTCGCCGGCTGCAAAAAGCCGCCGCAAGCCGGCGAAATAGCGTGGCGGGAAAGAACCAGGATTCAGGGTGGCGGACTCGCGACCGCGACCCTGAGCTTTCCTGCAACCAGCAGACTTAGTATTCCACAGGCGACGGCAAGATACCCTACCAGGTTGAAATGCAGGACCTGCCCCGTGCTGCCTTGCCGGATGATCAGTCCCGCCACCAGCGTCGCCAGTCCCGACGTCATCATCTGCACCGATGACGACAGGCTCATGAACGTCCCCCGTATTTGTGGCGCGGCAGCGCCGGTGATCATCGCCATGCCGGGCACCATGCGTCCCGGCACCAGGATGAAAAATACCGTCGAATTGATCAGCACCACCCACCACGGCACCGGCACCAGGTGCGTCGTTACGAGCACCGGGACGAAGGATGCGCATGCCACCCAGCGAAAGGTCCGTAGCTTGCCGTACTTGTCCGCCAGCCGGCCGATCAGGCGCGATGTGAAGAAGGTGGCAGCGCCGCCGCACAGGTACACCACGGTGATGAAGCTTTCCGGCATGCCGACATTGGTCGTCATGTAGAGGGCGATGTACGGGATGACGGTGAAACCCGCCATCATCATCAGCCCGACGAACAGGAATGCTTTCAGGTGATTCGGCTCTTTCGCCACGGCGTAGATCTGCTCGAATACCGTGCCTTGCCGCGGGCGTCCGAGATGCGCGGTCAGGCTCGGCAACTGCCGGTAAGCGACGATCAGGATGACACATGACAGCGCGACGATAAAGAAGAAGGGCGCACGCCAGCCGAGCATCGGAACATGGTTGGCCAGCAGCAGGCCGAGCGGCACCCCGGCCACCGTCGACAGCGCAAAGGCCGCCATCACCGTGCCCATTGCCCGGCCGCGCCGCTCGAAGGGAATCAGGTCCGCCACCATGGTCTGCACCATCGCGCCGAGAATCCCGCCAAATGCCCCGGCAAGCGCCCGCGCCACCAGCAGCAGGGTGAAGTTGGGCGCCAGGCCGCAGCAGAGCGTCGCGATGATGAACAGCATGTACAGCGTCAGCATCAGCTTGCGGCGGTCGAAGCGATCGATGTAGGTGGCAGCCAGCAGGCCCGATGCGGCGGCGGTGAAGGTGTAGGACGACAGCAGCAGCCCGAACTGATTGGTGTCGATGGCCAGCACGCGGATCAATTGCGGGCCGAGCGGCATCATGATCATGAAATCGAGGATGTGGGTGAACTGGATGCCGGCAAGGACCAGCAGGATCAGGCGTTCGTTCTGTGTAGAATCGGATGGGGCAGAGGTATTCAAGAGAGTGTGTGCAAGGTGCGTAGCCGGATTGGCAGCTTAACAGCGATACCGATTCTTTTCCTGCGATGCGAAATGAACGCCCGCATGCCTGCCGTCATGGTGATGAATGCGTTACTGCTATTTATGCAGATCGGCCGTCATCCGGTTGACCGTGTTGAAAAATGCATCCATGGCAAATGGCTTGACCAGTACTTCCATGTCCGGCGGAAGCGCTTCCTTGCCGATGACGGATTGTTCCGCATACCCGGTGATGAACAATACCTTAAGGTCAGGACGGGATTGCCGTACCGCATTGGCAAGCTGGCGGCCGTTCATGCCACCTGGCAGGCCGATATCGGTGACGAGCAGGTCGATGTGCGGTGTACTCTCGATCGCTGCGATCCCTTCCTGTGCGTTGGATGCGGCCAGCGACGCATACCCAAGATGTTCCAGCATGTCGGTGAGCAGGTCGCGGAGCGCGGGTTCATCGTCGACCACCAGGACGGTCAACTGCTTGTCAGTTGCATGGGGAACGGATTCCGCCAGGATGTCGGGAGCGGCTGCCTCGCCGGTCGCATGCCGCGGCAGGTAGAGCTTGATCGTCGTTCCGATGCCGATCCGGGAATCGATCGTGACATAGCCATCCGACTGTTTCATGAAGCCGTGAACCATGGATAACCCAAGTCCGGTGCCTTCGCCAAAAGGTTTGGTGGTGAAGAACGGCTCGAACGCATGTTCGATCACCTCCGGCGTCATGCCGGTGCCGGTATCCGTCACGCTCAGCAGCACGTAATCGCCCGTCTGCACATGCGACCCGAGAACGGCTTCTGCTTCCCGCATTGGCATGTTTTTCGTCCTGATGGTGATTGTGCCGCCGTCCGGCATGGCATCGCGGGCATTGATCGACAGGTTCAGCAGCGCGTTCTCGAGCTGGTGCTGGTCGCACAGCGTCCACCAGAGCGCCGGCTCGACGTTTGCCTCCACGTCGATGTTCGGACCAACGGTGCGCCTGATCAGATCCAGCATCGATTGCACCAGCAAGGTCACATCCACGGGCTTGGGAATGAGCGTCTGGCGCCGGGCGAAGGCAAGAAGGCGATGCGTCAGTGCGGCGGCGCGCCGGGTCGATGCCATCGCCGCATCAAGGTGCTGCCCCAGGTGGGCGGTCTGGTTCAGACTGATACGCAGGCGCATCAGGTCGAGGTTGCCCATGATGCCCGCCAGCAGATTGTTGAAGTCATGCGCGATGCCGCCAGTCAGCTGCCCGATGGCTTCCATCTTCTGGGCCTGCCGCAACGCTTCTTCGGTCTGGCGCAGTGCCTCCATCTGGATGCGCTCGTTCGTCACGTCGCGTCCGACCAGGTACAGCAACTGGCCCTCGGGCGTTGCGGTCCAGGAGAGCCATCGGTACGTGCCGTCCTTGTGACGGCTGCGCATATCGTAACGGCTGATCGGTTGCCCGTCCGCCAGCCGTTCCATGATCTGCGCCAGTTCATACGACTGCTCGGGATGCGCGAGCGATGTGAAGGGCATTGCCTGCATGTCCTCTTCGGTCCAGCCCATGATGTTGGTGAACGCGGGGTTGCAGGACAAAAAATAACCCTGCACCGAGGCAACCGCCAGGATGTCCTGGGAAGTGCGCCAGATCCTGTCGCGTTCGAGCGTACGCTCGGCGATGCGTACTTCCAGGATCTCGTTCAGGCGCTTGAACGCGAGCTCCGCATCCTCGGCTTTTTTCTTCGCCAGTCGCAATTCCTCCTCATAGGTCCGCCTGCCGCGTGCATCCAGCAGAGTGGTCCTGATGAGACGGGGGGCTCCGGCACTGTCACGCTTGAGCTTGGAGTTCAGAAGAATGGGAATGCGCTTGCCACCTTCGCACAGCAGCTCGAATGCCAGTTCCTTGGCAAACCCCTGCATGATCAGCAACGGGCCGAAGTGCGTGTCGTAGAAGACCCTGCCGGCAACGGGCAGCAGTTCCTGAAAACGTTTTTTTCCCAGCAGGGTGTCGCGGCTGTATCCGGTCCATTCGAGGAACGTCGCGTTGACCTTGATGATCGTTCCATCCGGAAGCGTCGACAGGTATCCGCAGGGCGCTTCCTCATACAGTTCGTTGACGTCCTCTTCAAACGGGCTGCCAGGCGACGGATGGTTTCCAGGGTCCGGCATAAATGTCATTTGTGCTGAAGGTACTTTTTTATTTCGGCGATGGTCTCTTCCGGCGCGCTGAGGTTGGGGCAATGGCCGACCGCCTTCAGCTGCACGAAACTGCTGTTTCGCATCTGCGCATGCATATGCCGGCCCACTGCTTCCGGTGCGATGACATCATCGGAGCATTGCATGATCAGTGACGGCACCTGCAGCTTCGGCAGTTCGTCCCGCAGGTCGGAGAGAAAAGTCGTCCGGGCAAAATGTCCCGCGATCACCGGGTCGGTCCGGCAGAAGCTGTTTTCCAGTTCGCCTGCAAGCGAGGGCTGGTCCGCATTGCCCATGATCGCCGGCGCCATGGCGCTCGACCAGCCGAGATAATTGGTATCGAGAAATTCGAGCATCTGGTCGATATCGCTGCGTTCGAAACCGCCAGTGTAGTCACCGTCGTTGAGATAGCTGGGAGAGGGGCCCACGAGCACCAGCCTGTCGAACAGTTCAGGCGCTTCGATGGCGGCCAGCACGCCGATCATGGCGCTCACGGAGTGACCCACGAAGATAGCCTTGGTGCTTTGCACTGCGCGCAATATCTCGTTGATGTCCTGTGCGTACCCATGCAAGGTACTGTATTTTTCCGCATCGAACTGCGACAGGTCGGACCCGCCAGCGCCGACATTGTCGAATAAGACAACCTTGTATTCGTCCTCGAATGCCGGGGCGACGAACCGCCACATGTTATGGTCGCAGCCGAACCCGTGTGCAAACAGCATGGTTTGCGTGCCTTTGCCCGACACCTTGACATTGTTTCTCTTGAATACTGACATCTGCGCTTCACCAGTCATGGATGCTCCCGCCGGAATAGATTGGGTTACCGCGGCCATGCACCATGCATGGCGCATGTTGTTGAAAGGTTGAAATCCGGTTCCGCTCCACAAGGTTCGCAAGCCAATGCGTCGGCAAAGCCGTCGCGCCCGTTGTATCGAACGACAATGTCAGGGTCAGAAGTGATGACGCATTCATAAGTTCCCGTTTTCGTTCCGGCCGGACTTTGTTTTGCAAACGAAAAACGGGTTGCCCGTCAAAGAGAATCGGCAACCCCGAAAACCGCACCGAGCGGTCCAAGATTTCGTGTCAAGCCGACTTTCCACCCTTTCGATGTGCCTTCGGCTTTGGTTTTGCGGCGTCATTGCGGCTGGTAAATTCGCGATTGCCCTTGGGGAATGACCTGTCTCCGGCTTTCTTCTCTTCCACTCTTCGGTCGCCACCTTTGCGCGTTGTTGAAAACGGTACATTGTCCCTTGCAGAGGTACGGTCCGCCGGCTTGTGTCCCGCGGCGCTGGAAAGGCGCAGTTGCTGTCCGGCGACGACGACGGTTTGCAACTGATCGAATACCTCCTTCGGCATGCCTTCCGGCAGATCCAGCAGGCTGAAATCGTCGAAGATCTCGATGCGGCCGATATATTTCGCCTCCAGTCCCGCTTCGTTGGCAATCGCGCCCACGATGTTCGCCGGCTTGACGCCGTGCGCATGACCGACTTCTATGCGGTAGGGCTGCATGCCGACATTCGTTTTACGGTCCGCCTTGTCCTTGCGTGCAGGCTTGTCGGCATGATCGCCAGCATCGTCGCCGGTCCTCTTGTCCGCCGCATGTGCCTTGCCCAAGGTCCGCTTTCCCTCATTCGCCGGCGGCTCGCCTTCGCGTGTGATGTGCAGCTGCCGGCCTGCAACCCACACCGTCTTGAGTTGATGGAGCACCTCGTCCGGCATGCTGTCCGGGAGATCGACGGTGCTGTAATCATCATAGATTTCGATGCGGCCAATGTACTTCGAATCCAGCCCTGCTTCATTGGCGATGGCGCCCACGACATTGCCCGGCTTGACGCCATGCGTATGGCCGACTTCGATGCGGAAGGTCTGCATGCCGGCATCCGGCGGGCGCGCAACCCGTTCCTTGCGCGGCGAAGCCGGGCGCTCGGCGAAATCCTTGCGCTCCATGCGCTCGGACCGTCCCGACGGCGCAGGCCGGTCGTCGGCCCAGGAACGGTCAGCCTGCGGTTCGCGCTTGTTTTTCTCCAGCAGCAGCGGCACATCGCCGCGTGCCAGCTTTGCCAGGGCGGCGGCGATCTCAAGTGCCGGAACATTGTGCTCGCGCTCATAGTCTTCGATCAGCGACTGGAACACCTCCAGGCCGCCGGAGGCAAGGGCGTCGCTGATCTGGTCCTTGAACTTCGCAATGCGCACATCGTTGACGGCTTGGATGGTTGGTAATTCCAGCATCGATATCGGCTGGCGGGTGGCGCGCTCGATGGCCTTGAGAAGATTTTTTTCGCGCGGCGCGATGAACAGGATCGCTTCGCCGCTGCGACCGGCGCGGCCGGTTCGGCCGATGCGATGCGTATAGCTCTCCGGATCGTGCGGCACGTCGTAGTTGATCACATGGCTGATGCGCTCCACATCCAGCCCGCGTGCCGCCACATCCGTCGCCACCAGGATATCGATCTTGCCGTCCTTGAGCTGCTGGATGGTGCGTTCGCGCTGCTGCTGCACGATATCGCCATTGATCGCGGCAGCCGAAAATCCGCGCGCCTGCAATTTCCCCGCCAGTTCCTCTGTGGCCAGTTTCGTCCGCGCGAAGATGATCATGCCGTCGAAGGATTCTGCTTCGAGGATGCGTGTCAGCGCATCGAGCTTGTGCATGCCGCTGACCAGCCAGTATCGCTGGCGGATATTGTCGGCGGTGCCCGTCTTGGCGGCGATGGTGACCTCGGCGGGATCGCGAAGATAGGTCTGGGCAATGCGCTTGATCGCCGACGGCATGGTCGCGGAGAAGAGGGCGGTCTGCCGTGATGCCGGGGTTTTTTGCAGAATGGTCTCGACATCGTCGATGAAGCCCATGCGCAGCATCTCGTCCGCCTCATCGAGCACCAAGGTCTTGATCTTCGAGAGGTCGAGCGAATTCTTTTCCAGGTGATCGATCACCCGCCCCGGTGTGCCGACGACGACATGCACGCCGCGCCTCAGCGCGCTCAGTTGCGGACCGTAGCTCTGGCCGCCGTAGATTGGCAGCACATGAAAGCCGGGGATGTAGGTGGCATAGCGTTGAAAAGCTTCTGCAACCTGGATGGCGAGTTCGCGCGTCGGCGCCAGTACCAGCGCTTGCGGTGCGCTCTGGCGGATATCGATGCGCCCGAGGATTGGGAGCGCGAAAGCCGCGGTCTTGCCAGTCCCGGTCTGCGCCTGCCCGAGCACGTCGCGGTTGCTCAGGAGGATGGGAATGGTGGCGGCCTGGATCGGCGACGGCGTTTCATAACCGAGTTCATTGAGCACACGCAGCAGCGGATCGCTCAGGTTCAGCTCGGAAAAAAGGGGGAAGGATGATTCGGACATGGCTTGCTCACAGGATTTTTTTTCGCGGATTGCGAAAATATTTTGAGAGAGTTTACTCTCTTGCCGAGTGAGGGTAAAAAATCACGTTGCTGCTGCGACCGCTAAAACTTGTCCAGCGACACTGCGCCGTTCCATTCCACATCCAGCGCTTCTTCAGCAGCGGCGGCTGCAACACGCTGGAGCAAGCGTGTTGCAGCGAGGTCGCCGGGCTTTCTGGCAAGTATCTGCTCGAACGCCCTGGTGCTTTCTTCCCATCGCCTGGACCGGAATGCATCGATCGCCCGGCTGCTCAGCTCGCACAATGCGGCATCGTCGCAGGGCGTGAATACACCGACCGGTTCCGTCTTGCCCTTGACGATCACCACATCGAGATGGCGCAGGCGATGACGGTCGGAGAGGCGCGACACCGTCTCGTCGGAAATCAGGATGGAAGAGCCGAACGCCTTGTTGGCGCCTTCGAGACGGGCGGCCAGGTTGACCGCGTCGCCGATGGCGGTATAGGAAAAGCGCGATTCCGATCCGACATTGCCGACTACCACCTTGCCGGTATGAACGCCGATGCGCATCGCGATCTCGGGAAGACCCCGTGCGCGCAGGCGCTGCATCAGGTTTTCCATCGCGGCCAGCATATCGACCGCCGCGTCGACCGCATGCTGCGCATGGGCGTCGTCGGCCAGCGGCGCTCCCCAGAATGCCATGATGGCGTCGCCAATGAATTTATCGACCGTGCCGCCATCGCGGTGAATGATCGGCGTCATGGCGTTGAAATACTCGGTCAGGACTTCGACAGTCTGCTCCGCGCTCAGTTGCTCCGACATCGTGGTGAAATTCGCGAGATCGGTAAACATCAGGGTCACCTCGCGCACCTCGCCGCCGAGCCGCAGCATCTCCGGCTGCTCGACCAGTTTCGCCACCACCTGCGACGGAACGTATTGCGAGAACATCGTGCGGATCTTCATCGCGCGCCTGCGTGCCAGCGCATAGCTCATCAGGCCCGACACGCCATAGGCGGCGATGATCGCGGCTACCGGAAACAGCGGCGGCAGCCAGCGCTTCTCGTGGATGAACAGCAGCAGCGACACTACGATCACCGTCACGACCAGCGCCAGCGCCAGCGCCGCCGTCGTGGCGGGATGGGCATTCGAGACGCTGACCAGCAGCAGGAGCACCAGAAGCAGGGTGACGGCGATGATCGGCCCGTCCGGCACCGGATGCAATCCGCCGCCGGTGAGCTGGTTGCTCAGCAGGTTGGCCTGCACCTCGACGCCGGGGAAGAGCCGGTCACCGGCATCGACGACCGCGAAGGGCGAATTGAACATATCGACCTGCGAGCTGCGCAACTCGCTCGCCGTGCGCACCGAGCGGCCGACCAGCACGATCTTGTCCTTGAAGAAGCCGGGCGGCAGCAAGCCCGGTACCAGCGCCTGATAGTAGGACAGGGTATCGAACGTGCCGCGCGGCCCGGCGTACTCGATCATGTTTGCGACCGTGCCAGCGTCCGCGGGAAGCAGGCGTCCCGCATGCATGGCGCCAAGCGCCGCGAGGCGTGAAGCAAAGCCGTCGTCGCGCCACGCATGCCAGCGCACCACGAAGTCATCGTCCGGCACGACCCCTGCAAAGCCGGCAATCGCGCCGGCGTCGAGAAGCGGCTGGATGGGGCGCACATCGGTCCAGATGGTTGCATTGCCGCTTTCGACCATCTCATGCGATGCGGCGAGGACAACCTTGCCCGATCCGGCGATGGCTTTCGCCAGCGCCTCGTCGTCCTCTTTCTTCGATGGCTCGGCGAACACCACGTCGAAACCGACCGCTGCCGCCCCGTCAGCAAGCACCCGTTCGATCACCCTTGCGTGGAAACGCCGCGGAAAGGGCCACTGCGTCTGCAGTTCCTGGAATGTCGGTTCATCGATCGCGAGGATCACCACCGGCACCGGTGCGACGCGCGGCGCGGTGACCGAGGTGTAGAAATCGAAGGTCTTGAACTCCATCGCGTGCCACGGCCGCCCGAGCGACAGGGCCCAGACGAGCAGCACGGCAAGCAGCCCGGCGGCGAACTGGAGGCCGTGCTTTTTCATGTGAGGGATCGACGGTTGTCGCAGGCTGCGGGCACGAGACCTCTAGAAACGGTAGCGCACATCGATCGTGTATCGCTCGGTCTGGCGGGGCGACTTCTTACCCCACAGGTTCAGCGCGGCAAAGCCGACCATCCAGCGCTTCTCCGGAGACTCCCACATGGCGAGCAGGTCGCCGCTCCAGCTTGCCGGCAGGGCGGTCAGGTTCTGCTGTTCCTCGAAGCGCTCCGACCGGTAGACCATGCGTCCGCTCAGGTAAAGCCGGTTGGGACCGGCCCAGGTGGTACCGATCACGAAGGTATGGCGCGGCACGAACGGAATGCGCTTGCCGGTCACCTGTCCGGACGGCTCGTCGCTGCTGTCGTAGGAACTCGACGTCTGCTGGTGATGGTATTTCAGGTAGCCGGACCAGTCCTGCCGGAATACGCGATTGATGCCGGCGGAAACGCTGCGCAGCGTGCCGCGCTCGAAATCCGGTGATTCCTCCAGCACATCGACGGTCGACAGGTTCAGGGTCTGGGCATTGCGCAGCTGTTCGAGGAAGGGCAGGCTGGGCGTGCGCAGGTCGACACCCAATGTACCCGGATTGTTGACCCGCGCATGATCGGCCTTGACGGTGAGGAAGGTGCGGTCGTTCGCGGTCCAGCCCACCTGCGCGACACTGCGCTTCATCCGGCCGCCGGCCTGCACGAGACGGTCCTCGACGGGAATGCCGGCCGTCTCGACGTTGTTCAATGTGCCGACGCTGGATGGCCGCAGCCAGTCCTGGTAGGCGGCGCGCACGACAACGTTGTCGTTGGGGCGCAGCACCATGCCGAAGCGGGGCGTAACGCGGTTGCGGGTTTCATCCTTGCGTTCGGCGATGGATTCATCCACTTCGGTAAGGAGCGTGAGAATCCGCGTGCTCCCGTCGACCTTTTCACGAACGCGGTTGAACGCGAGTGCGCCATCGAAGGCGACCTGCTTTGACAACTCGTGTTGCGCGGACAGCGTCAGAGCGGAGAAACGGCGATCGATGCGGTTCGAGCCGCCAAACGCGAGAAGGTCTTCGAATAGCGTGTCAGGATCCTCGGGAAATGTGCCTGCGATAACGCCTTCCGCGCCGACCTCGTTGTATTGCGATTCCTTCACATGCTCGAGCCCGACCGATAACCGCGTTCTGGCGCTGATGTCGGCGGTATGCCGAAGCTGGACATCGTTGAATTTCTTGTCCGGTTTACCTGCAAGACCCAGCAAACCGACCAGGCCGTTCTGAATGAACACGGTAGGCAAGTTGGAGAAAGACATTTTTTCCTTGGCATTCCCGACCATGAACCAGGTCTGGGAGGTCGGCGACCACCGATACGACAAGCCGATGGCATTCTGGCGTGTGACGTAGTCGGCGGTGCTGGAAAGGTTGTCGCCTTCCACTTCGAACAGGTTATTGCGGCCGCGAAGCTTGGCATCGAAATCGTTGTGGTAGGCGAACACACCGAGGCTGTCCGTCAGCTTGGTGCCAAGACCGGCAGTCGTCACATTCGCCCGCACATCAAAGGCGTCGCCTTCGAGAACCAGTTTCGGCAAGTCCGGTGCGCCGACCGGGATGGGCATCTGGTGTCCGATGGCCCGCTGATGCTGCAAGAAATACGCGACCGGCGCCACCGAATTGTTGAGCCCGTTGATTGTCAGCGATGGCGTGGCGAGGCGCGCAAATTCCTTGTCGTACACCACGTCAACCGCACCATAATTTCCGGATCGCTGCAGCAGCGACGAAAAGCGGTTGCTGGCGCCGAAGGCCAGCGGATCGGTCAGGAAACCCTGGAACAGTCGCGAATTCTTGTTGAACTCGCCGGCATAGCGGTCGGCAAGGAACAGGTGGCTGCCGCCCCAGTATGGGTAATCGCTCTGCTGCGCGATTTCCAGCGCCCAGTCTTCCAGGCCGAAATACGCCAGCGATGCGCCGAGGTTGGCGCTGCCCTTCTGGTCGTTGGCGAGCTGGTTGAGTGACTTCAGGTAAGGCAAGCGTTTCACCGCGTCGCGCGATGCCTGCACCGCTTCGCCCGGGCGCGCCAGGTCGGTGTAGATCTGCGAGAGCAGCATGTAGGGGACGGGGTCCTTGTCGTCCAGTTCGCTTGCCTGCAGCAGGGTCGAAATCGCGTCCTGGCGGCGGCCGAGCTGATAGTAGGCAACGGCGGTATAGGTCTTGGCCCGCGCATAGCGCGGCTCCATGACGCCGGCGCGCAGAAAGGCATCGAGCGCCGCGTCGGGCTGGCCCTGCTTCAACCGCAGCAGGCCTTGCGCAGTGAGTGCGAGGTAGTCGGACGAGTTTTGCGACAGCGCTTCGGCAAGCGTCTTCTCGGCATCGGCGAAGCGATTGATGAAGGTATCGAGCATGCCGAGCTCGCCCCGGTACCCGGCTCCGCCTGGATTCAGTTCCAGTGCTTTTGTCAGGTTGTCGCGGGCGGGCGTGGTGTCCTCGCGCTCGGTATGCGCGCTGCCGAGGCCGAACCAGCCACGGTCGTCGTTCGGCGCGAGCCGCTTTGCCTGTGCGTAGGCGTCCAGCGTGCCTGCGGCGTCGCCCTTGCGTCGCGCGATCTCGCCGCGCGCAAGCTGCAGGTTGATGTTGTCGGCATCGCGGGCTTGCGCCAGCGTGCGTTCGCTTTCCTCCACCCGGTCGCTCAGGAGCTGCACGCGCGCCAGCTGGGACAGCAGGTCGGCGTTGCCGGGGGAGCGTTGCAGCCCCTTCTGCAGCACCGCCGCCGCGCCGTCCATGTCGCCGGTCACCATGCCGATATCCGACAGCAGCAGATAAGCTGCGGCGGGAGCATCGCTTTCCTGCGCGAGCAGGCCGTTCAATCGCGTGCGCGCACCAGTCAGGTCGCCGGACAGGACGCTGCCTGCAGCCGAAAGGATGGCAGGCCAGGTCCGGTCGGGCGCATTGGCCAGCGTGGATTCAGCCTTGGCGATGTCGCCTTTCGCCAATGCATCCCTCGCTGGCGCCAGGCGCGCCGGCAGATCGGATGAGCGGATATGACGCAGCGGATCGGCGGTGAGGGAATTCACCCACTGCACACGGTCGCGTGGATTGGACAGCAGGATCTTGACCGGCGCCTTGCCCACTTCGGCGATGGCGGCTTCGTTTTTCGATACGGTAACACTGCCCTGCGCATTGAAGAAGTCCACCGTCCCCGACAGCACGGTCAGCATGGTCTTGCCAGCCGGGTCGACATCGAGTTCCCAGTCAGTGCCGCGGATCGCCGCCGTGGCGGCGGGAGATTCGAGATTCAGGCGGCTGTCCGACGTGCGCTTGCTCTGCATCCAGGCACGGCCGACCGACAGAGTCAGGGTCGTGACCGGTTGCGCGGGCGTTGCGACGCCCTTGATTTGCAATACGGAATTTTCATGCAGCCGGATCTGTGTCTGGTCGGCGAAGAGGAGGGCCATCTTGGATGCCGTCGCGGTGCGCACGAAGGCGCCAGCCGCCAGAGCCTGCCGGATCTGCGCGGCAGTCCACGCGGCACGCGCATCCTGGCGCTGTTCCCCCTTGCCTTGCAAATCGAGAATTTCGGCGCTCGATCCGGGCGGTACTGCCGCATTTACCCACACCGGCATGTGCAGCGCTGCTGCCAGCGCGAGCTTCCTCTTCAACTTTCCCACGTCACTTCCCCTGTCCCAGGTTAATGCGGCCCTGACGTCGGTAAGTCAGGGGGGCCGGCTATGAGCGTTGTCGTGCCCTGTTGTTTTTATGTTGGCTTATTACGATTTGTTAATTACTTTTCGTTTCTTTTCGGAACCGAAAAGTGTTCGAATTATATAGGGCAAGAATGGCAAAAAACCGTCAACGTGACGCTATTGCTTGCATAAATGCCTGTTATTGCCTGATGCACCTTCGGGTGCTATCTTTTCGTACTTCGTAATGTTGCATCTATTCAACGTTGCAAGTTCATGTTTTCATGCTCCGTTCGCCCGGCGGCGGACACACAGTCCTGTCTAAAAATAAAGAATTTCGGTCCCTTGGAGAACAAGCTTCATGAAACACGTGCAATTGATGGATGACGTCCATTTCTACGATCTACTCATGTCCGTGCTTCGCGACCTGTTCGGCGACTTCTGCGAGGATGACCTGGCAAAACTGCTGCCGCGCCTGCAGACGGTCGAACTGGCGGCGGGCGATGTGCTGATGCGCCAGGGCGATCCCTCGGATTCGATGTTCATCGTTCTCTCCGGCCGCCTGCGCGCCTATATCGCTTCCGAGGAGGGCGGCACCACGCTCATCGGCGAACTCGGGCGCGGCGATCCGCTCGGCGAGATGGGCATCATCAGCGGCACGCCACGCCGCGCCAGCATCCAGGCCATCCGGGATTGCGTGCTGGTCCGCCTGGCGGCGGAAGATTTCGAGGAAGTGCTGGTCTCCTGGCCGAAGGTCGCGCTGCCGCTGACGCGCAAGCTGCTCGAGCGCCAGGCACGCAGCAATCAGCCACCGGTGACGCAGCGCAAGATCGTCAATCTCTGCGTCCTGCCGATCCAAGACTTCAGCGGCGAAGCCGGTCTTGTCTCATCGGTCTGCACCCGCTTGCGCAAGGAGCTGGAAAGTGTCATCGCCCGCGCCGCGCATGGTGCCGGTGCCGCCACCGGCGTCGCGCTGTATCACCCGACAACCCTGCCGGCGGAGTTCGCGAACGGTCGCTGGGAATCGTCGGAGGAATCACACCGCAAGCTGCTGATGTGGCTGGATACGCAGGAACAGGCGCACGCGATGCAGGTGTTCGTGGCCGATGACGGCGACACCGCCTGGACGCGGCTCTGCATCCGGCACGCGGACCAGATCCTGTTGCTGGCGGACGCTGACGGCGATGCTACGCCCGGCACGTTCGAGCAACGCTATCTCACGCCCGGCAATTACCTCAGCCAGGCCACCCAGACACTGCTGCTGCTGCATCCGTCGTCGCGGCGCGCGCCGTCCGGCACTGCGCGCTGGCTGGATGCGCGTCCGCACATCGATACCCTCGGCCATTCCCATTACCACCTGCGGCGCAACACCGACGGCGACTGGGCGCGTGTGGCCCGTATCCTCAGCGGCAACGCGGTCGGCCTCGTGCTGGCCGGCGGCGGTGCGCGCGGATTCTCGCAGATCGGCATCATGCAGGCCCTCGAAGAGCAGGGCATCACCTGGGACTATGCCGGCGGCACCAGCATCGGCGCGGTGATGGCGGCCTATGCGGCGATGGACCTGCCGTCATCGCAGGTGCAGGCGCTGGCGCGCAAGTCGTTTTCCAAGAACCCCACCGGCGACTTCAACTGGCTGCCGCTGATGTCGGTGATGCGCGGCCGACGTCTGCAGCGCGTGATCCGCGATGCGGTCATCGACGTCATGGGCGGTGAGGGCGGCATCGAAGACCTGTGGAAACCGTTCTTCTGCATCGCGTCCAATTACTCGCGTGCCCGCGCCGACATCCTGCACAAGGGGCCGCTGGCGCTGATGCTGACCGCCAGCGTATCGATCCCGGCGGCGCTGCCGCCGGTGCTGTGGAAGGGCGACCTTCTCACGGACGGCGGCACCTTCAACAACTATCCGGTCGACATCATGCGCGAGCTCGGCGCGTCGAAAGTCATCGGCGTCGACCTGCGCCGCGACCGCTACCGGCCGCTGGAATTCGGCCAGATGCCGAGTGCCGAAAGCCTGCTGATCGACCGCATCACCCGTGGCCGCAAGACACAGCGCTTCCGTGGCATTCCGTCGCTGCCGACGGTGGTGTTCAACGTCGCGGCCATGGCCAGCATGGCGCACGACAAGCGCATGCGTGAACTGGTCGACCTGCAGTTCAATCCGGATGTGTCGCGTGTCGGCATGCTGGAATGGGAGGCCTTCGACCGGGTGCTTGATATCGGCTTGAAGCACGGACGTGAAATGCTCGGCGCGGTGGAAACCGGAGAGCTGTTGGGCGGACTGCAGGCGTTGGGCAGGAATGCCGCAACGGTACCTGCCAGCATCGATCCTGTCGTGCCGACTAGTAAGACGGTGCCGGTCCCGCAGACAGCATCATTGTAGGAATGGTCGGTTGTTCAATGCTGCTTTCAAGAGTAGTAGCTTGAGCACATAACCGATGGCGCATTCGATGGCATTGCCGTGAACACGATCGAACTATCCGCAAGGATCGTTTCCGAATGTGCACAGCGATGCCTTGGGGTTTTCTGCTTGCGATCTCAGTGATTGCATATCCTTACCGCTTTCCCCGGCCAAGATAAACCCACGATAGCAGCGCGGCGATCCCTGCAGCGGACACCAGGCATCCCAGCGCCGTCACCGAATCGGATGGCAGCCGGGTGATGATGTAGCTGCCTGCCGACCCTGCGCCCATGCGCAGGCAGCTGATCAGCGCAGCCGCCGAGCCGACCAGGAGCGGTGCGGCGCTCAAGCTGCCGATGGTGGCGGTCGGCATCACCAGGCCATTGCCGGCGCCGAAGAGCACCATCGGAATGGCGACCGCCCAGGGGCCGGGCGATGTCCACAGCGACAATCCGACGATTAGCATGCCGGAAACGATGAACAGCACGCAGCCCGCCTCGATCAGCGTTTCCGCTTTCGTATGCAATGCGATACGGGTGGTCGTGAAGGTGCCCATCATGAAGCCGAGTGCCGGCATGGCCGCGTAGATGCCGTAGTCGGCGGGGCTGACGTCCATGTGACCGATGAGCAGCACCGGCGCGCCGGTCTGGTAGGTGAAGAGGCCGACCGCGCCGCACATCACGGGCAGCGTGTACACATGGAATTTGCGCATGCCGAGCAGGCCGACATAGCTGACCAGCATCGACCAGTGGCTGTTGACGAAGCGCTTCTGGCTGGGCAGCGTCTCGACGAGCCGCCGCGCTGCCAGTGCGAGCAGCGCCATCCCGAACAATGCCACCACGAAAAAATTCGCTCGCCACCCGAACAGTTCCTGCACGTAGCCGCCGAACAGGGGCGCGAGCATCGGGGAGATGGCGACTGCCATCGACACCTGCGCCGCCGCCTTCGCCGCCACCTGGCCGTTCAATGCATCCTTGACCATCGAGCGCGACAGGACCAGTCCGCCGCTTGCGCCGATGCCCTGCAGGAGCCGCGCCGCCAGCAGCATCGTCACCGTCGTCGACAAGAGGGCGGCGACACTGCCGATGAAGAAGACGGCCAGCATGAGCAGCGCCACCGGACGTCGGCCGAGGCGGTCGCTTAGCGGACCGACGACCAGCGAAAACGCCGCCATGGCGGCCAGGTAGATTGTCAAGGTGAGTTGCATCAGGTCCGGGGTGACGCCGAAGTCCACCGCCATTGCGGGGATCGACGGCAGGTGCACCGCGGATGCGAACAGCCCGAGGGCAGGCAGCAGGCTGATCATCCATAACGGCGGCATGGCGAGGGGTTCAGCGTCGGGCGTGGCTGCCATGCATGGCCTTTTTTCTGTAACTCATTTCATGACTGTCTATTGAAATACGTTTGACGTTCCAGTGGAGAGTAGGGCAGGGAGCCTTGCTCTATGCTTGCGCAAAAACGTTCGCTTGCGAGGAAAAAACCAGGATGCATTGGTTTCGCAATTGAATGAGGTGACGCATCTCTGGGTCCCCGTCTTCACGGGGACGACAAGCCTCTATAGAAATGCTTTCACTTTTTATTCCTCGTCGTTAACGAAGAAGCATTGTGGTCGAATTGCGGCTTCCGCGACGGCGATGTACAGGCGTACCTGCCTATCCACTGCTCCACATCACTCATCCGTAAAATTCGGCGGACGTTTCTCGATGAATGCATTCACCGCTTCCTCATGCTGGCGCGTGTGGTGGGCAAGCGCCTGGAAGCCGGCCGACATTTCGAGCAGCGTTTCCAGCCGGGTATGCTGTCCTTCCCGCAGCAGGCGCTTCGTCATGCGTAGCGCGTGACCGGGATTGGCCGCAATTTTTTGTGCAAGCTCCTGTGCCTTTTCCATGAGCTGGTCATGGGGGACAACCTGCGATACGAGTCCGCAGGCGAGCGCTTCCTCCGCCGAGATCGGCGCGCCGGTGAATGCCATTTCGCTCGCCTTCGACATGCCGACCGCCCGCGGCAGCAGCCATGCGCCGCCGTCGCCGGGGATGATGCCGAGCTTGACGAAGCTTTCGGCGAAGCTCGCCCGGTCTGATGCGATGCGGATGTCGCACATGCACGCGACGTCATTGCCTGCGCCGACGGCCGGTCCGTTGACGGCGGCAATCGTCGGCACCTCCAGGTTATAGAGCGCGAGTGGTATGCGCTGGATGCCGTTCTTGTACGAATAGCGGACCATTGCCGGCTCGCCGGCTCCGCGGCCGACGTTCTCGCGCATCGTCTTCACGTTGCCGCCGGATGAGAATGCCGGTCCTGCACCGGTAAGGATGACGACGCGTACCGACAGATCCTTGGTGATGGTGTCGCAGGCATTGACGATTTCATTGATCGCCTCTGCGCCCGACAAGGCATTGCGGATGTCCGGGCGGTTCATCGTCAGCGTGACGATCGCACCCGATTTTTCATAGTTCAAAAACTCTGCCATTATCCTTCTCCTTGCGTAATGAATCGTGCCTTTAACGAAGAGCGTCTAACAAAATGCCTCCAGCTGCGTTGCGTCTCCTTGTCGTACGTCAGTACTGCCTGCGTCGACGCGCCTTGCCGGAGAGCGCGAAGCTGGCGCTTCGCTCATTTTGTTAGATGCTCTAAGGCACCTTTTTTTCCCTGATGACGCCGCGCTCCTTGAGGCCCTCGATTTCCTGTTCGGCATAACCGAGTTCGCGCAGGACGTCGCTGGAATGCTGACCGAGCAGCGGCGCCTGATAGCGCACCCGTGCCGGCGTGACGGAAAACCGGGTCGGCGGCGCAACGTAGCGGATCGGGCCTTCGGACGGATGCACATCGTTTTCGAACAAGCCGACTTCCTTCAGGTGCGGATGCTCGATCAGATCGTCGATGCTGTAAATCGGTGTGGCGGGAATGTCGAGTTCGTCGCAGATGGCCATCCATTCCGCGGTGCTGCGCTTGCAGGTGATCTGCGCCAGTTCGCGATACATGTCGACGATATGCGCGTTGCGCGCACGGCGGTCGGCGACGTCATATTTTTCCACCAGCTCCGGGCAGCCGGCGATGCGGAAGAATGCGATCCAGTGGTCGGCGGTGTACGGAAGAATGGCAATGTAGCCGTCGGTGGTGGGCGCCGGCTTACGGCCCCCGACCAGCAGGCGCGCATAGCCCGCCTTCGCCGGCGGCGGATCGAAGGTAAGGCCGCCGAGATGTTCGGTCAGCATGAAAGACACCATGGTTTCGAACATCGGCACTTCGACGTACTGACCGCGCCCGGTGCGCTCGTGATGAAACAGCGCGGCCAGCACCGAATTGACGACCGCCATGCCGGCGGTCTTGTCGGCCACCAGTGTCGGCGCGTAATCCGGCTGGTCCCTGCCGACGCTGTTGAGGCTGGCCAGTCCGCAGGCAGCCTGGATGATGTCGTCGAATGCCGGCTTGTCGCGGTGCGGTCCCGACTGCCCGAAGCCGGGTGCCGCGCAATAGACGATGTCGGGCTTGATCGATGAGACCACGTCGTATCCCAGGCCGAGCTTTTCAATCGCGGCCACCCGCATGTTGTGGATGAAGATATCGACTTCGGGAATCAGCTTCTTGATGATTTCCATGCCTTCCGGCGTTTTCAGATCCACCGCGATGGAGCGCTTGTTGCGGTTGACTGCGAGGAAGATCGAACTCATCCCCGCGTTGAGCGATACGCCGTTGGAGCGCATGAGATCGCCTTCGGGAATCTCCACCTTGATGATATCGGCACCGTAGTCGCCGAGAATCTGGGTGGCGATCGGGCCGAGCACGACGGAAGTCAGGTCGAGTATCCGCACGCCCGTCAGGGGACCATTTGTGCCATTCCTCTGCTGCGCTGTTGCTTCTGTAACCATTCGAGAACCTATTTTCGGAGAGATTTCCAGGTGTCGTCGGACCATTCCTGCATGACTTGCGTCGACGAGCCGGCGGCCCCTTGCAGCCATTTGCCGCCATCGATCGTGATGGCTTCGCCGGTGATGAATTCCGCGTTGTCCGAGATGAGAAAGGTGCAGAGATCAGCAAGCTCCTCATGCCGTCCGACGCGCCGCAACGCGATGCCGTTTTCGATCGGCTCGCTATACCGTTCCTTCGGCATCAGCTGCGACCATGCGCCTTCGGTGGGGAACGGTCCGGGCGCCACGCCGACCAGCCGTATGCCCTTCGGACCCCATTCGACGGCAAGGCTACGGATCATCGAGAGCAGACCGGCTTTGGCCATCGCCGACGGCACGGTGAATGGTGCGCCGGTCAGCGCCGACTGGGTCAGGATGCACAGCACCGTACCGCGCCGCTGCTGCGCGATCCATCGCCGCCCGGCGGCGATGGTGCAGTGCGCGCCGCCCTTCAGCACGATGTCGACAACCGCGTCCAGAGCCCGCGATGACAGGTGCTCGGTACGGGCGAGAAAATTGCCCGCCGCGTTATTCACCAGCACATCGAGCGGCCCGTTTTCCCAGATGCGCGACATCATGGCCTCAACCGCAACGGCATCGCGTACATCGCACACATGCGTTTCTACCACTGTGCCGAATGCATCCTTCACTTCACCTGCGGCCTGGTCCAGCATTTCCGCGCGACGTCCGCAGATGATCAGGCTGGCGCCGAGTTCGACGTAACGCCGGCCGATACTTTTACCCAACCCTGTGCCTCCGCCGGTGATGAGGACGCGCTTTCCAGCAAGAAGTCCGGTCTGGAACATGATGTCGTTTTCCCGCAATGCGTCGCGCTTACTGCGGCTTGATGCCGGCCGTTTCGGCAATGCGCCGGAAGCGGGCAATCTCCGCATTCTGGTATTCGCGCATCGCCTCGGCGGTATGGGGCATCAGTTCGCCGCCGGTTTTCTTGACGAACTCTTTTGCCGCATCGGAATGCAGGGCTTTCTGCATGGCGTCGGCCAGTTTCTTCGTGACATCGTCAGGCGTATCGGCGCGCACGTAGAACGAGGTCCACGAGTAATTCACATACTCGGGATAGCCGCTTTCCTTGATGGTCGGCACGTCAGGAAATTCCCTGTGCCGGGCTTCGCCGGAGACGGCGATGGCGCGCAGCTTGCCGGACTTCAGCATTTCAGCCGCACCGCCCATGTCGACCAGGCCGACTTCGAGGTGGCCGCCGATCACATCGGTAAAGATTGGCGCGCCGCCCTTGTAGGAGACATTCGTGAATTTGACCTTGGTCTGGTTCGACAGCCATTCCAGCGCCAGCTTGTAGCCGTCGGAATACGTGCCCACCGCGACTTCCCTCTGCTTGGCCGCGGCAACGAGGTCGGCAAGGTTCTTGATGCTGGAACCTGGCGCGACGACAAGACCATTCATTCCGCGTGTCACACCGGAGATCGGCTTCAAATCCTTGATGGGGTCATAGGGCAGGTTCTTGATCGTGACCGGATTCACCGCGATAGGGGAGTTGCTCGCCAGCAGGATGGTATGACCATCCGCCGGTGCGTTCTTCACGGTATTCACCGCGATGATGCCGCTGGCGCCCGGGCGATTTTCCACGATGAAGGACTGGTTGAATGCCTTGCTCAACTGCTCGCCGAAGAAGCGGGCCGAGGTATCCGATCCGCTGCCGGCGGTAAAGGGCACGACGATGGATACGGTCTTGGTGGGGAAGGCCTTGTCCTGCGCCTGGCTGACCGGGCTGGCAATCACCAGGGCGGTCAGGGTCGTTAATGCGACTGTTGCAAGTTTCATTTCGTCTCCTTTATGTATGAACAAACACAACCGCGGATATGTTTCCGCTTCAGATGGCAGTCAGCATCGGCCAGAGCGCATCCGCGCCTTTGCTTGCCACCATGCGGCCAAGGCGCGTCTGCCAGTACGCCTCATTGCCGAATTCATCGCGCCATGACCACAACCGGCGGGTACTGAAGTGCAGATTGTGTTCCCGCGTGTAACCCATCGCGGCATGGACCTGATGCGCGATTTCCGCGCCTTTCCCGGCTGCTTCGCCGGTGCGCGCCTTGGCGATCGCGATCGCCAGTTCGTTGGGGGCGGCGCCCGATGCCTCCACGGCGGCATGTGCCGCCGCGCTTGACGCGGCAGCGTGACCGGCCAGCACAGCAAGCAGGTGCTGCACCGCCTGGAACTTGCCGATCGGGCGGCCGAACTGCACGCGCTCGTTGGCATACTGCAGCGAATAGGCCAGCAGACGTTCGAGGGCGCCGGCCATCTGCACGCTCCGGTACAGCGCGCCTTCGAGTTCAAGACGGTCGTGGGCGTTGTCGAGCGGCGCAGCGGCGATCAGCGGTGCGGCCTCGAAGTCGAGATGCGCACGCGGCTCGCCGGCAAGGTTTTTCTCGATCGCCCGCACTGTCCCTGCTGTCTTTACGAGCCCGACCATCGCCTTGCCGTCCTGTTCGATGACCACCACCGCGTGTTCGCAGGCGTTTCCCCATGCCACGCGACGGGCCTCGCCGGAAATCGTTGCGCTGCCGCCGCTTGCCTGCAGCGGCTTGCCGTGCGGCGTGCGGACGATGGTCAACGGGCCGTCCGGGACGCTGAGACCGGCCGCGGCGAGCATGCGTCCGGCCAGCATCGTTTCCGCCAGCGGTACCGGCGCGGCATGGTAGGCGCTGCGCCGCAGTACCGCCATCGCGTCGGCGAAGTCGAGGCCGACGCCGCCTGCGGTCTCCGGCAGGGCGGCGCGGGTCAGTCCCACATCGTCCATTGCCTGCCACAGTTCGGCGGGCCACTTGCCCGCTTCGGCGCCTTCGCGTACGGCTTTCGTACAGGTGTCTTCAAATATCCGGTCAGTCGTCCGGATAAGGTCTTCTGTCATGTCGTTCATCGCAATCCCAGTCCCCGGGCAATCATTCCGCGCAATATCTCCCGCGTGCCGCCCCGGATCGTGAAACCGGGTGCACGCAGGACCGTCATTCCAAGCAGTTCCGCATAGCTGTCGCCGTCGCCCAATGTCGGCTCCGTCGGGATCAGGTGCCGGAAGACTTCGGGAATCTCGCGCTCGAAGGTGGTGCCGATGTCCTTGACGAGGGCCGCCTCCACGATCGGCTGTTCGCCGCGCGTCAGCATGCCGGCAATCGAGGTGGACATGCGCCGCAGCGTCGCGAGGTGGGCAACGAAGCGCCCGATCTCGTTGGCTGCGCGCTCGTCCGGCTCGGACCCGATGACGCGCATGGATTCGGCGAGAAGCTGATACGTGCTGAGGAAACGGTCGGGGCCGGAGCGCTCGAATGCCAGTTCCCCGGTCACCATCTTCCAGCCGGACCCGACTTCGCCCATCACCATGTCGTCCGGGACGAAATATTCATCGAAGACGACTTCGTTGAAGTCATGCCCGCCGTACAGGTTGTAGATGGGGCGTACGCTGATGCCGGGCTGGGACAGGTCGATGATGAACTGCGTCAGTCCCGCATGCCGCTCTTCCTCCTTCGGTGCGGTACGGACCAGCGCGATCATGTAGTGGGCGCGGTGCGCGCTGCTGGTCCATACCTTGGTGCCGCTGATCTTCCATCCACCGTCGACCTGGGTGGCGCGGGTGCGTACCGCTGCCAGGTCGGAGCCGGAATCCGGTTCGCTCATGCCGATGCTGAAGAAGCACTGGCCCGACGTGATCTTCGGCAGGATCTCCCGCTTTGCCCGTTCGCTGCCATAGCGCAGGATCTGGTGGCCGCTCTGCCGGTCGGCAACCCAATGCGCGCCGACCGGTGCGCCGCCGGCAAGCATTTCCTCCGTCATGACATAACGCTCCAGCGCAGTCCGTTCCTGGCCGCCGTACTGCTTCGGCCAGGTCATGCCGATAAAACCCCGTTCGCCGCATTTACGGCTGAAATCGGCATCGAACGACGACCAGGAGTTGCGCTTCGGCGTGAACCCGCCGCCGGCGACTTCCTCGGCGATGAAGGCGCGCACTTCCTTGCGCAGGTCTTCCACTGCGGCCGGCATCTGGACCGGCTCGAATTTGAATTCATGCATGTTGTCTCCTCACTCCTGTGCATGCCGTAAGGGCTTGCACGATGTGGAAAATTTATCGTGGACGCCGTAACGCTGTAAAGCTAAAATCGCATAATGTTTTCAAATCACACATATGAATTTTGGCGCCGCATTTCCCAATGGATTGCGGTTTTTCCTGCAGGAAAACACTCTTCGTCCCATTCATGGAAAAAAACCTCGTCAAATCCGCCGCCCGCGCCATCCAGGTCCTTGAATTCTTCGATACCGTCCGGCGCGCCAGTCCCGTCGCCGAGGTGGCCGATCATTTCGGCTGGCCGCACTCCAGCACGTCGGCGCTGATGCGCAGCCTGGTGTCGCTCGGCTATCTGCATTTCGAAGCCGGTACCCGCACCTATGTCCCGTCGATGCGGGTCGCGCTTCTCGGTGACTGGCTGCATGGCCCGATGCTCTCGCACGGGAAACTGTCGCAGCTGCTCGAGCAGCTCAACCATGCGACCGGGGAGACGGTCGTGCTGGCGGCCCAGAATGGCTTGCATTCCCAATATCTGCGCGTGCTGCAGGGAACGAACACGTTGCGCATGCATCTCCAGATCGGCACGCTGCGTCCGCTGCTGTCGTCGGGTACCGGGCGCATGCTCCTGACGCAGATGGATGACGGCGCCATCCGCAAGCTGACGCGTAAGTTCAACCTCGCCGGCGAGGCGGGGCATCATGTCGATCCCGATGATCTTCTGCGGCAGGTCTCGGAGGACCGGGAACGGGGCTATGCGGTATCGATGAACCAGGTCACGCCGCATGCCACGCTGATCGCCATGCTGCTGCCGACAAGGCCGACGGAAAAGCCGCTGGCCATCGGCATCGCCGGCCTGACCGATCGCCTGATCGCCAATGAACAGAAATACGTCGGGACGATGCGGGAGGCGATCAACACCTTGTCAGAATAAGCCGCCGGTCCAAGCCGGTAAAAGCGGGTATAAGCGGGTATAAGCCGATACAAACAAGTAGAAGCGAGCACACAACCTCAACGAAGGAGCGCACCATGCAAAGCGGCATCTACACCTATCCCGGAACAGCCCGGGTGATCTATGGCATCGACTTTGCGCAAGCGATCGCCGATGAACTCGACCGCGTCGATGCGCACCGCGTCTTCGTGCTTGCCAGCGGCACGCTGGAACGCGAAACCGATGTAGTCCGCCGCATGACCGCCACGCTTGGCGACCGCTTCGCCGGCCTGTACGCCGGCATCGGTGCGCATACACCGCGCAGCGATGTCGTGGCCGCCGCCAACGCCGCCCGCGCCGCGTCGGCGGACCTGCTGCTGGCCGTCGGCGGCGGATCGATTACCGATGCGACGAAGATGGTCGGCATCTGCCTCGGCAATGACATTACCGACCCCGCGCAGCTCGATGCGCTGCGTACCATCACGCGGGCGGACGGCACGACGAGCCGACCCGATTTCGATCCGCCATCGGTGGCGTCGGTCGTGATTCCGACAACGCTCTCGGCGGGCGAGTTTTCCGCCGCAGCCGGATGCACCGACACCGAACGGCAGGTGAAGGAGTCCTACTACCATCCGCAGGCGATTCCGCGCACCGTCATCCTCGATCCGGCGGTCACCCTGCATACTCCTGAATCGTTGTGGCTGTCGACGGGTGTGCGCGCAATCGATCATGCGGTGGAAGACTTGTGCGCCATCAACAGCAAGCCGTTTTCGGATGCGACGTCCTATCATGCGCTGCGCCTCCTGGGCGGCGGCCTGCGCGCTTGCAAGGCCGATCCGGCCGACCTGCAGGCGCGGCTGGACTGCCAGCTCGGCGCATGGATGTCGATCATCGGTACCAGCGCCGGCGTCACCAAGGGAGCGAGCCATGGCATCGGGCATGTCCTGGGCGGCACGGGCGGCATCCCGCACGGTTATACATCCTGCGTGATGCTGCCGCATGTGTTGCGATTCAATTTCCCGGTTAACGCGGAACGGCAAGCCTGGGTCAGCGAAGCGCTCGGTCGCAGGGGCGAGCCGGCAGCCGATGTCGTGGCCGCGCTCATTGCCGAGCTTGGCATGCCGCAGACCCTGCGCGATGTCGGCCTGAAGGAAGACCTGCTGGATCTGATTGCGCGAAACGCCATGCATGACCGCCTCATTCATACCAATCCGCGCAAGATCAGCGATCCGGCGACAGTGCGGCAGCTGCTGGACGCGGCGTGGTAATGCGTCAGCGTATGTACGTCATCCGACATTGCACGACCAGTTCCCCGCCATGCCGTGACCGGTCCTGCTCGGCTCGATCGCCTGCGCGGTGGTATTCCGGTGTCAGGCAGACCTGAATGCGGACGGAGATGCGGAATTGCTCGCACCGCATTTTTTGTTTCGGCACGATGGCGCATCGTGTTCTTGCCGCAATGGACGGGACACCATCATCCCGCTGTGCACAGAACTATCCCGGGCAGCAGAAGATCGAGTCGCGTAACGCCGTGTGGGTCGCATGGCTGCGCCTGCCGGCGGCCATGCGCATGCAACGAAATGCGCCGTCTATGCAGGTCGGTGGCGAACCGGCAGGTACTGAAGGGAGAATGGCTGAAGGTTGCGGGCGAATCGCCTTGGATATTTTGCAAGCGACGGACGCGTACCTGAAGCATGCAACGCAGACGTTGCATGCGAGTACCATGACATGGGCAGAACAGTATGAGGAGTATCAGGTCACGCCCTGCGCGAGCATCGCATCCGCAACCTTCACGAATCCCGCGATGTTGGCGCCGTCGATATAGCTGACGCTGCCATCCGCCCGCTGCCCGTATTGCAGGCAGGACTTGTGGATGTTGCACATGATCTGCTTCAGCCGATGATCGACTTCCTCCTTGTCCCACGACAGGCGCATCGCGTTCTGTGACATTTCAAGTCCGGACGTGGCCACGCCGCCGGCATTGCTTGCCTTGCCCGGCGCGTACAGCACGCCCTGTGCCTCGAAGTACTCCGCCGCTTCGGCGGTGCACGGCATGTTGGCACCTTCGGCCACGCACAGCAGGCCGTTCCTGACGAGTGTCCTGGCATCCTCGATGTTTAGTTCATTTTGCGTCGCGCAGGGAAGCGCCACGTCCACCGGTACATGCCACGGTGTCGCACCCTGCTCGAAGCGGGCGCCGATGACTTTCTCCGCATAGTCGCTGACCCTGCCGCGCAGGTGATTCTTGAATTCCATGAGAATGGCCAGCTTCTCCGGCGTAAATCCATTTTCGTCGATCACCGTGCCGCTCGAATCCGATACCGTCATCACTTTCGCACCAAGCTGCATCGCTTTTTCCACTGCGTACTGCGCGACATTGCCGGAGCCTGATACCGAGATACGCATGCCGTTCAATTCTTTCCCGACCCGCGCCAGCATCTCCTCGACGAAATAGACAGTGCCATAGCCGGTGGCCTCGGGGCGCATCAGCGATCCGCCGAAACTCAGCCCCTTGCCGGTAAATACGCTTTCTGCCCGGTTTGTGAGCTTCTTCACCATGCCGGTCATGAAGCCGACCTCGCGCCCGCCTACGCCGATGTCGCCTGCAGGGACATCGGTATCGGCACCGACATGGCGGAACAACTCCATGGCGAAGCCTTGGCAGAACCGCATGACCTCGCCGGGACTCCGGCCCTTCGGATTGAAATCGGCGCCACCCTTGCCGCCGCCCATCGGCAGGGTCGTCAAGGCATTTTTGAAAGTCTGTTCAAAGGCAAGGAATTTCAGGATCGACAGGTTTACTGAAGGATGAAAACGCAATCCGCCCTTGTAAGGCCCGATCGCCATGCTGTGCTGCACGCGGTAACCGCGATTCACCCGGACTTCACCCTTGTCGTCTACCCACGCGACGCGAAATTGCACCACGCGCTCCGGTTCCACCAACCGGTCGAGCAGACCATGCTCGGCATAGCGCGGGTGCTCGGCAATATACGGCCAGATGCTTTCCATCACTTCCACGACTGCCTGATGGAATTCGGGTTGTCCCGGATTGCGCTCATGGACATAGGAAAGAAATTCTTCAAGGCTTTGGTAACGCATTGCAATCTCCGTTTTTATTGTCGGCAATCCATGACAGGTCTTGTTCGACAGGAAGAAAACAGGCGTGTTCCTCGCAATGATTGGCTGGAAATGTTACTGGTGCGGGATGTCGGCTTCACCAAGTGGCCGGGACGCGTGCAGTTGACTGCAGCATTCCTTCCTCCGCTGGAGGAGGAAGGATGGGGGATGAAAAGGCGATCTGTTGAATGCAGGCTTAGCAGCGCGTTCGTGCCGCTATAAGCGCACAGTTGATCCTGAACTTTGCGCGCCGGTCGCCGAGTGCATTGCGAAGTTCATGAATGCTGATGCCGGTGACATCGGCGATCCAGAGCAGGGTCGATGCCGCAACCGGAATGAAACCGGCGCGGATCTTCTGGATAACGTCCTTCGTGATATTCAGTTTTTTGGAAAGGGCTTTGTCGCTGGAAAGACCCAGCTTTTTCATCAGGATGTCAAGAAAACGATTCGGGTCATAGTGCTGTGTTGCTGCTGCTTGGTTCATTGCTTCCTTTCAAGATAAAAAGCCCATCCGCATGAAGCGGTTCATGCGGATGGGCAGCCACAATACGGGCCATAGGAGTAACCCGGAGCAAGCTCGTGGCAAAACGCTTACATCACAAATATCAGGATGCGTGCTGTGAACGGATCACGCCGCTGCGAATATTGATCCAGTCAATCTCTTCGCCGCTTTCGAGGCTGACCGTACCAAAGCGTTCGTAATTCGCTTCATTACTCGAAACGCGCTCATACACCTGCTGTGCAAGGTCCAGGCTCGGCGCATAGACCGCGAATGTGCCGAGTATCCAGGGATGTCTCATGGTGCTGGAAAGATTGGTCATGGCCGTGTGTGTATAGGACTGAATGAAGAAAATTTTCCTACTCCTGTCGTCATTGGTCTGTATAGCTCCTGACAAAATAAAAAAAATTTTTAATACTTTGATGCGGCCAGATTCATCGAATGCATGAATGAATCAATACAGAAATGCGGTGCGTACTTCATTGAATAGATGCAACGCCTCCTGTATCAAGGAAACATTTCAACCATTTTCAATAAGCGAGTCCGCGTCCGATCCATCATGCGAAGTTGAGGACGACATTGTAGGCGTTGCCCCCTGCAAGAACAGCAGCTTAAGATTGAATGTCTTCAAGGTTTTCCGAACCACTTCTTTCAACGTGGCATCGTCTGCAGCTCTTACAATGCCGCGGGAAGAATTACAACACATTTATGCCGCCTCTTTCTGCGTTTCATGTGCCGCACAGGCCGCTCGTCTCCGGCACGATTCTCGCTGCGTCGCTTCCCTTTTTACAGGAGGTGATCATGAAAATACGATTGAAGAAACTTTCGGACCAGGTCATGGTAATCACCGGCGCCACCAGCGGCATCGGACTCGTTACAGGACGCAAGGCGGCAAAGCAGGGCGCCAGGCTGGTACTGGTGGCGCGCAACGAAGATGCATTGAAACAGATCTGCGACGAGCTGAATAGCCAGGGCACCGAAGCAACCTATGTCGTGGCGGATGTAGGGAAGGAAGACGAAGTTCACCTTGTTGCGTCGACCGCGATCCAGCGCTTCGGCCGTATCGATACCTGGGTGAACAATGCCGGCATCGGCATGTTCGGACGCAATGAAGAAGTGTCGACGGAAGACAAGCGGCGCCTGTTTGAAACCAACTTCTGGGGCGTGGTGTACGGCTCGCTCGCTGCGACAGAACACCTGAAGCGAAGCGGCGGCGCGCTGATCAACATCGGCAGCGAAGTGTCGGATGTCTCGGTGCCGTTGCAAGGCATTTACGCAGCCTCCAAGCATGCGGTGAAGGGCTTCACCGATTCACTGCGCATCGAGCTGGCCGAGGCCGGCGCGCCGGTGTCGGTGACGCTGATCAAGCCGGGCTCCATCGATACCATGTTTGCCGAGCATGCAAAGAACTACATGGATGTCGAACCAAAGCTGCCGGCCCCCATCTATGCGCCCGATATCGTCGCCGACGCCATCCTGCATGCCGCGACGCATCCTGAACGCGACATCTTTGTCGGTGGTGGAGCCAAGATGGCCGCCGCCGGGGCCTATTACATGCCGGGTGTGATCGATCGCGTCATGAAGCGCGTCATGTTCGGTCAGCAAAGATCCGACAAGCCGGCACGCCGCCGCGAGAACAGCCTGTACTCTCCTTCGCGGGATTTGAAGGAGCGCAACGGCGTGGGCGGGCGCACGCGTGAAACCAGCCTGTACACCAGTGTGGTCACGGGCGCGAAGTCGAACAAGGCCCTGATGCTGGGTGCCGGGCTTGCATTGGCGGCGATGTGGCAGCTGCGCCGCAACGGTGGCCTCAGGCACAAGTATGCGGTACCGAAGCAGTCATGATCATGCAGCGCTGATTGGTGCCGACTACACCGCGGACTGATCGTCCGCGGCAGTTGCTGGCGGGACTGCACCCGCCCGTTTCGCGGCGGCCGCCTGCCGGGCGACAAAACCGTCGAATGCCGCAAGCAGCGGCAAGTACCGTTGCGCATTGCCTTCCAGTTGCATCAGCGCATGGCATACCGCTTCCAGTGTTGAAAGCTGTCCGGCGCGGTGCGCCTTGCGGATCAGGTAGCGCGAGGCGGGCACATCCTGCAGCGGCAGGCGCGGCAATCGTTGCAGCAAGGGATTCAGGTAAAGCATCTTCCGGCTCTTGCGCCAGGTGGCGTCCAGGACGACGAGCCGCAGTTGCGGTGGATGATTGAGAAGCGTCATCGGCAATGCGTCCGGTTGCGCCAGTCCCATCGCTGCCGCTTCAGGAGTGTCCGGATACAGAAGGACCGGCTGTGGCACAGGGGATTTTGATGGAAACGGCGCATGCAGCAGCGCATGCAGTACCGGTTCGTCGAAGTGTTCGCCGACGATCATCCTGCTACCGGGAAGGCTGAGATGCAGCAGGCGGGCGCTGCCCTTCGCATTGCCCGTTTCCATCGGATGCTGCAGCACGAGTACGTCGGTCATAGGGACAACGGGCGTGACCCAGCAGCAGATGCAGGCGCGATCCGGACGCATGCAGGTGCCGCAGATCGGGCGTCCTGGCTGCCGTCCTGGCTCGGATTGGTTCACGGAAAAATACCGGCCATGCGTGGGTATCTCATTGCCGTCCGAGCCAGTTCCTAGCCGATCCGATGTCTTCGAACGCCTTGATGTCGACCTGCGACGGACTGAGCAACAGCAGCGCGCCTTCGGCAGAGATGCGGGAGAACCTGCTCGGACCGTAGACATGGGCGAATGACTTGAGTCCTGCTTTTCTGGCGCGCGGCAGCGCGTCATAAATCAGCCATGTCGCAACGCCCATCCATATGCCGAGCGTGTTGCTGTTGTCGTTCAGGATTTTTGACGCCTGGTATTCGTCCAGCATATGGATCATGCGATTGACGCCTTCCTTGACCGATTTGTCGGTCTGGTATCCCTTCCAGTTTGCGTATAACCAGGCGTTCTCTTCGTCGTACACGATATCGAGGAAGTTTTCGCCGTAGAGATTATCAACCATGCTGATTTGGACAAGTGCAAATATCCCGTTGTTCAGTGTGCCCGTCATCCGCCTCCTCGGTATTCCAGCCGGAAAAACGGACTTGCTGTTTCATTGCCGAAGTTTACCCCGGCACGACCATGCCCGCAGCATTGCCTCATTGCCCCATTGCCTCACTGCAGCCGCTGGCCATCGGCGCAGTCAGGAGCGCGAACGGCGATCGACGACGGGACGATGGTTGCGCTGCGCATCGATAAACCGGGCAAGCCTGTCGCGATCGAGGATGGTGACCGTGCCTTTTCTTTTTTCGATGAGCTGGTTGCGTTCGAGCGTGCCGAATGTGAGCGTCACCCAGGTGCGGGTGGCGCCGACCATCTTGCCGAAATCCTCCTGCGTCAGTCCGCTGACGTTCAGCCTTCGGCCGGATGGGTCGTTCGAGTCGGGCATTCCCAGTGTCAGCAGGATCGTTGCCAGGCGCACGACCGCCGAGTCGAGAGCCACCGGCACGATACCGTCGAGGGTCTCCACTGCCAGCGTTGCCAGTATCGTCATGATGTTGCGCGCGAACTGCGGAATGGCGTCCATGCAAAGGTGCAGGTCTTTCGTCGTGAGAATGCCGGCTTCGACATGATCGATGGATTCGGCGCAGACGATGCGCGGCTTCCCGAGGACCGCCGCAGCCAACCCGAGGACACGACCGCTGTCCATGATGCCGAGCGTGAATTCATCTCCGTGTTCGGTGCCGGCGTACAGTCTTACCCGGCCGCGCCGGATGACGTACAGCGAGTCGCTCGGTTCGCCCTGGATGAACAGGGACTGCCGGGGTTCGCAGGCGATGGAGTGCATGCGTGAATGGATCTGTTCCTGCTGATCTGGTGTCAGCCGGTCGAGGGCGATATCCCAATTGGGCAATGGCATGGTCGTTTGCACGAGGCAAGTATATCGGGAACATCCGGACCGATGCGCGCGAAAGGGCTGCCGTCATGCAGGCAAAGGTTAACTTGTTAACCGACATACCTGCGCCGGCGAGCCATAATCGGAGCCGACGATTCCGGTGCGCCATGCATCCGGATCGAACATTCCGTGAGGCCCGAAGGAGACGCCATGACCGTGTATGTAATCGTTCAATTGACCTTCAAGAAGCGCGATGCCTACGATCGGTACCAGGCGCGATTCGCGGAGGTATTCAGGCGCTTCAACGGCCAGCTTCTCGCAGCCGACGAACAGCCCCAGGTGCTTGAAGGGCAATGGCATGGAAACAAGGTCGTCCTGCTTTCTTTTCCCGACGAAACGTCATACCGCGATTGGGCGGATTCCCCGGCTTATCAGGATATTGCGAAAGATCGAAAGGCAGGTGCGGATGCGGTAGCCCTTCTGGTGCGCGGGATGGACAGCTACCGGCGCTGAATCGATCCCGACGGCCGCTATTCTTTTGGCCGCAGGAGGCCAGTGTCATAGATACTGGTGATCTTGGTGAATTTGCTGTGATCCGCTGTCAGCTCATAGATATTCACGCATTCGAACGAGATCGTCCGGCCATCCTTGCGTACCCACGTATAGTGAAAATGCAATGCGATGTGCCGCTCGTCGTTCATTGCATGGAAAACATTGATCAGGCGCCCCAGCGCGCGTCCGATGTCGGTGTCGGCAAAAAAACGTTCGTGGTACGACTGCGCATCCAGCGCACCATAGAGCGGCGATACCACGACCGCTCCCGCCTCGAACAACTGAAGCACTCTCTCCAGTTCTCCCTTGCCCAGCACGGCTAGGTATCGTTTGCAAAGCTCAAGCTGACGCATGTGCCTGTCTCCCCCGTTGCACTTTGCAGGTCCGGATCCACCGCCGCCTTCGCATGGGCCGCGTATGGTTGACCAAATTGCAGTATATCCACATATTTGCATATTGACACCCGGCACCGGTTTCAGTAATTTTTGGGAAACGGCAACATCCCTGTCGGTGATGCCATGTGTACGATTTCATACGGAGGGGGCCATGTGGATCGAGCGCTGCAGCGACTGGCGATGCCGGCGTCCATACCAGGTCAACGAATTCCGCAGCGAAGGCAATAGTCTCTTCGACGCCGAACTGCGGCCGGAAAAAATCAGTTGCCCGCATTGCGGCAACAGTGAAACCCGCTGGAGCCTGAGCATGTTCCTTGTTCACGCCTTGTCGCCGGAAGAAGAAGAGCGCTTCCAGCAGATCAGCCATACACCCTGATCGCGTTGCCGCTGGCACACAAAACGATCCTGCCGGCACTGGACCATCGGTACAATCTTGTCCTGCATGGGCGAAAGCCTGAATTGCATTATCGACAACGAGATTCCAATGGCCCGCCTCCAACTTGAATTCCCCGAAGACCAGTATTGCTATTCCACCCACCTGACGGTGCGCGTCACCGACATCAATTCCGCCAACCATCTCGGCAACGACTCGATGATCTCGATGATCTCCGAAGCCCGTGCCCGGTTTTTCTTCGACTTCGGGCTGGAAGGCACGCAGGCGGATGGCACCGGCACCATCGTGACCGATCTGGCCACCACCTACAAAAACGAAGCGCGTGCGCGCGACCAGTTACTGTTTGAAGTGGGTGTGATGGACTTCAACAAACACGGCGGCGATATCATGTTCCGCATCACCCGCCCGCGCGACCAATCGCTGATCGCCATGGCGAAGTCCGGATTCGTGTTTTTCAACTACCGCACCAGGAAAGTCGTGGCCATGCCGGAAGCCTTTCACCATAAGTTTCCGAAGGTGAACTGGATAGGCTGACGTGGCGTAGATGCAATGCGTGCACAGGATGCATTCGAAGACCGTGAGCTTGAACTGTTATCCAGCGGGCTGTTAAGGCGGATCAAGCCGGTGGCATTCCGTACGTTCTAGATTTGTTCATCGCCTTGTCGAACAACTTTAGGAGGACATTCCAATGCGCAAATTCCATGCATGCCTGATCGCCGGCGTAGTTGCCTTGTCTGCCACGTCCGCATTTGCGGCCAGCGATCATGCCGGGCATTCCGCAGTAAAGGCGGAAGACAAGGCAAATGCACAAGTAATAAAGAAAGACACGAGCAAGAAAGAGAAGGCAGCGGCGGGCAAGAATTCGGCGAAGCAGGGCAAGGATGCCGGCAGTTCAGGCAGCAGCGACGCCGGTGGCAGGGCTGCGACCGGAAGTGCGGCGGGCGTCACAGGAGGTCCGGCGGCAACCGGTGGCCACACCGGCAGCACGACGAACGATTCGAATAGCCCGAAACCGGGCAAGTAACAGGCTTCAGCCGGCGCGTTGCAAACGGCGCCTTGCAATCAAGTTAAGCGCGGTGCTCACACGGTGCGGTGCTGCGTTCCCTCGCCGCGCGTGATGTGGAGCATGCGGCAGGGCGCACGCACCCTTGCCGTATGCCATATGCCTTTCGGAACCAGCACCGCGCCTCGTCCGCGCAGCATGATGCTGCGAATCCCCGCTTCTTCCTCCAGCAGTATCTCTGCCTCGCCTGAAAGCAGGTAAACGAACTCATCGCCGTGCGGATGCATTTCCCAGTTGCGCCAGTCTTCCTCAAATACATATTCCGATACCAGCCAGCCGCGCGCGAAGCGGTCGATCATGTCGGGCGGTAGCGACCAGAACCGGTCGCCGCCTTCAATCTGCGTCGCGCTACCATCCGCTTCGAGATGGATATAAGTGGTTTCAGGATCGATGGACATTGCCGCTTTCCTTTCTCCTTCCATGACTCAATGCCGCATACGCTATGGCAGCAGCACCGACAGCTCCTGCGCCCCCCGCTGCAGCACCGGCAAGAACTCCTCACGCATTTTCTTCGCGCCAACCCGTGTTGCCTGCGCGCCGATATTCAGCGCCGCGATGACATTGCCGGATGCGCCGCGCACCGGCACCGCGATCGAGCGCAATCCGATCTCCAGTTCCTCCTCCACCAGCGCGTAGCCGTTGTGGCGGACGCGCTCCAGGATGTCGCGCACACCGCGTTCCGATACCACCGTCTTATCGGTAAACGCCTTGAGCTCGACGTGGGCGAAGTAGTCCGCCAGTGCATCCTCGGTGAAGTGCGCGAGCAGGACACGGCCGAGCGAGGTGCAGTAGGCGGGAAGCCTGCTGCCGGTGTTCAATGCGACCGACATGATGCGGGAGGTGGCGGAGCGGGCAACGTAGAGGATCTCGGTGTCGTCGAATACTGCAAGCGAGCAGGATTCGTTCAGCGTGCGGCTGATGCCGTTGAGGCAAGGCTGGGCCGAGACCGTCAGCGGGGTCGAGGAGAGATAGGAGTAGCCGAGTGTCAGGATCTTCGGCTTGAGCGAGAAGTTGTTCGCTTCCACATCGACATAACCGAGTTGCCTAAGGGTATGCAGGCAACGCCGCACGGCGGCACGCGGAATACCGGTACGGTGGCTGATCTGGGCGATCGTCAGGCTGCGTCGCTGGTCGCTGAACGCCCGGATCACCGCGAGGCCGCGCGCCAGCGAGGTCATGAAGCTCGGGTCGGTAAGGGCGTCGATTTCCTCCGCGATCGTAAGTGCTTTCAGCGGCTTCTTCGGTGCCGCGGCATCCGCATTGCCATCCATAACATATTCCTTTCTATGCCGGTCTTGCCACCGGCACGGCACTTACATTCCGTTCGGCCATCGAACACATTCTGCGGAAGCCGGCTTGACGCTGTGACAAGGCCGTGACTACACTGCATTGTGTTCTATAAACAGACATTAGTTCGGTAATCGAACAAAGTCAATCCGGGCGGCAAGGGCGCATGCTGTACTGCCCAGCCCGCAGGAACGCCTCACGCAAAGGCAACGATGTGATCGATAAAATCTTTCCCTCGCTGGAAGCGGCGGTCCGCGATATCCATGACGGCGCCACCATCATGATCGGCGGCTTCGGCAATGCCGGCATGCCATCCGCGCTGATCGATGCGCTGCTCGAGCAGGGCGCGCGCGAGCTCACTATCGTCAACAACAACGCCGGCAATGGCGAAACCGGCCTGGCGGCGCTGCTGAAAGCCAGGCGCGTACGCAAGATCATCTGCTCATTCCCGCGCCAGGCCGACTCCCATGTGTTCGACGCGCTGTATCGCGCCGGCGAAATCGAACTGGAACTGACGCCGCAGGGCAACCTCGCCGAGCGCATCCGCGCCGCCGGCGCCGGCATCGGCGGCTTTTTTTCGCCGACCGGTCACGGCACCCTGCTGGCCGAGGGCAAGGAGACACGCGAAATCAATGGCCGCCACTATGTACTGGAGTCGCCCATCCATGCCGACTTTGCGCTGATCAAGGCGCATCGCGGCGACCGCTGGGGCAACCTGGTGTACCGCAAGACGGCACGCAATTTCGGACCCATCATGGCGATGGCGGCAACCTGCGCGATCGCCCAGGTGAGCGAAGTCGTGCCCCTCGGCGAACTCGATCCGGAAGCGATCGTCACGCCCGGCATTTTCGTGCAGCGCGTGGTACGTGAAGGAACGACGGCATGAAGCGATTTACCCGCGACCAGATCGCCGCCCGCGTGGCGCGTGACATTCCCGAAGGCGCCTATGTGAACCTTGGCATTGGCCTGCCGACCATGGTGGCGAACCATCTGCCGCCCGAGCGCGAGGTGTTCCTGCATACTGAAAACGGCCTGCTCGGCATGGGGCCCGCCCCGGCACCGGGTGAGGAGGATGAAGACCTGATCAATGCCGGCAAGCAGCCTGTGACTATCCTGACCGGCGGCGCGTATTTCCATCACGCCGATTCCTTCGCGATGATGCGCGGCGGCCATCTCGATATCTGCGTGCTCGGCGCGTTCCAGGTATCGGCGGGCGGCGACCTTGCCAACTGGCATACCGGCGCGGCGGATGCGATCCCGGCCGTCGGCGGCGCGATGGATCTCGCCATCGGCGCAAAGCAGGTCTTCATCATGATGGAACACCAGACCAAGAACGGCGAGAGCAAGGTGGTGGAGCGATGCACCTATCCGCTGACCGCCGTGGGTTGCGTCAATCGCATCTATACCGACCTCGCGGTGATCGACGTGACGCCGCAGGGGCTGGTAGTGACCGACATCCTCGCCGACCTGCCGTTCGACGAATTGCAGCGCATCACCGGTGTGCCGCTGACGTACCGACCCCATTCAGACTGAAAGGACAGAGACGATGACCCATGCTTTCATTTGCGACGCCATCCGCACGCCGATCGGACGCTATGGCGGCGCACTCAAGGATGTACGCGCGGACGATCTCGGCGCCGTGCCGCTGCGCGCACTGATGGAACGCAACCGCGACGTCGACTGGGCCGCGGTGCAGGATGTGATCTTCGGTTGCGCCAACCAGGCCGGCGAGGACAACCGCAATGTCGCACGCATGTCGTCGCTGCTCGCAGGCTTGCCGCAGGATGTGCCGGGCTCCACCATCAACCGCCTGTGCGGTTCCGGCATGGATGCCGTCGGCAGCGCCGCCCGGGCGATCCGCGCAGGCGATACCAGCCTGATGATCGCCGGCGGCGTCGAATCGATGACCCGCGCGCCGTTCGTGATGGGCAAGGCCGACAGCGCCTTCTCCCGCAGCGCCGGACTGTTCGACACGACGATCGGCTGGCGCTTCATCAATCCGAAGATGAAGGCGCTGTACGGTGTCGATGCGATGCCCGAAACCGCCGAGAACGTCGCCGCCGACTACAAGGTCAGCCGGGAAGACCAGGACCTGTTCGCGCTGGCCAGCCAGGAGAAGGCCTCGTCGGCGCAGAAGGCCGGCATCCTGGCGCAGGAAATCGTGCCGGTGTCGATTGCGCAGAAAAAAGGCGATCCGCTGATCGTCGAGCATGACGAGCACCCGCGCGCCACTAGCATCGAGGCGCTCGCCAAATTGAAAGGCGTGGTACGCCCGGACGGCTCGGTAACCGCCGGCAATGCATCCGGCGTGAACGACGGCGCCTGCGCGCTGCTGCTGGCAAACGAGGAAGCGGCAGCGCGCCACGGATTGACGCCAATGGCGCGCATCGTCGGCATGGCGACCGCCGGTGTGCCGCCAAGGGTGATGGGCATCGGCCCGGCGCCGGCGGTGCAGAAGCTGCTGCAGCAGCTCGGCATGACGACCGACCAGATGGATGTGATCGAGTTGAATGAAGCCTTCGCGGCGCAGGGCCTTGCGGTGCTGCGCATGCTCGGCATCGCCGACAACGATCCGCGGGTGAACCCGAACGGCGGGGCGATTGCCTTGGGACATCCGCTGGGCATGAGCGGCGCGCGGCTGGTGACGACGGCGATGTACCAGCTGCACCGCACCGGCGGACGGTATGCGCTGTGCACGATGTGTATCGGAGTCGGGCAGGGGATTGCGGTGGTGATTGAGCGGGTGTGAGGTTGTCTATATCTGCTCAAGTTCATCCACAACTGAACGGTTCCCTCCCCCTTGCAGGGGGAGGGGTAGGGGTGTAGCAGGGGTTTCGTGCAGCACGCTGCACGCCTGCGAAACGATCTGCGCTTGGAAGCGCAGATGCGTCCTGCAAGGAGGGGTAGTGAGGTTGTGCTACTGCATGCGGTGGCTCGACCTTCCTACCCCTGCGCGGGCCGCCCCATCCCAGCCGAGAGAATTGCGCTTGCAAGCGCAATCCGCTCAGCAGGCAGACGGCATGCCGTCTGAATTCCCTGCTTCTCCCCCCTAAGAGGGGGAAGGAGCCTTACAAGGGCGAAGCTACCGCAGCCGAATAGAGTAGACGTCCTCAAAAAAACAAAGGAGACACCCATGCCCACCATCCCCCAATACCGGCGTCCCGCTCCCGGCACCCAGCCCGACTACCGCTGCGACACCTACATGTCGACCCACAAGCGGTCGCCATCCAGGCCGCTGATCCTGCTGCCGCAAACCCTGTCCGAAATCACCGGCCCGGTGTTTGGCCATGACATTGTCCAGCCGACCGACAGCGACCTGACGAAACAGCATGCGGGCGAGCCGCTCGGCGAGCGCATCATCGTCAGCGGCCGTGTGCTCGACGAAGGCGGCAGGCCGGTGCGCAATACCTTGCTGGAAATCTGGCAGGCCAATGCCGCCGGCCGCTACACCCACAAGAACGATGTTCATGACGCGCCAATCGATCCGAATTTTGGCGGCGGTGGACGGGCGATGACCGACAAGGACGGGTATTACCGCTTCATCACCATCAAGCCGGGCGCCTATCCCTGGCGCAATCACCACAACGCATGGCGTCCGGCGCATATTCACTTCTCGCTGTTCGGTGATGCATTCGCCACCCGGCTGGTGACGCAGATGTATTTTCCCGGTGATCCGCTGCTGCCCTTTGATCCCATCTTCAATGCCACCGCCGACGAACAATCACGCAACCGGCTGGTGTCGGCATTCGATTGGGAGCACACGGTGCCGGAGGTCGCGCTCGGCTACCGCTTCGATATTGTTTTGCGCGGACGCGATGCGACACCGATGGAGACATGACATGCGCCTGCACATGACCGCATCGCAAACCGTCGGACCTTTCCTGCATATCGGCATGGATGGCCTGAACAACGACAACCTTGCCGCCGATGGCGTCACCGGCGAACGGATCGGCATCGCGGGGCGCCTGTACGACGGCGACGGCAAGCCGGTATCGGATGGCGTGATCGAAATCTGGCAAGCCAACGCGCATGGCAGGTACGCCCATCCGGAGGATGCCCGCCCGTTGCCACTGGAACCGAACTTCACCGGCTTCGGACGCATTCCCACCGACGAGAACGGCCAGTTCAGTTTCATGACGGTGAAGCCGGGCAGCGTACCCGGCCCGGAGGGCACGCCGCAGGCGCCGCACATCGTCGTGTCGGTGTTCGCGCGTGGACTCATCAAGCGGCTGGTCACGCGCATCTATTTTCCGGACGACGCTGCCAATGCCACCGACCCTGTATTGGCCCTGGTGCCGACGGAGCGGCGCGCGACGCTCATCGCCCGCCACATCGATGGCAGGGACGGGGCGCTGGAATGGAATATCCTGATCCAGGGCGACTGGCATGGTCAGGGCGAAACTGTTTTCTTCGATGTCTGATGGCGACGCATGACCTCATGCCAGCATCCATTCCGCTTTGCCCGTTAAAGGAGTCGCCATGCCACCACCGCCGCTTGTCACCCTGACCGCGCCGATATTCTGCGGCGACTCGATGCCGGAGATATTTTCGGCGCGCGCCTGCGTGCAGGGCATGCTGGATTTTGAAGCCGCGCTCGCGCGAGCCGAGGCCCGTGCGGGTGTCATTCCGCAAACGGCAGTCGAGCCGATCGGCGCCAAATGCAATGCCTCGCTGATCGACCTGGCGCAGCTGGCGCAGGCGGGCGCGTCGGCCGGGAACCTCGCCATACCGCTGGTCCGGCAGCTCACCGCGCTGGTCGAGCGGGACGACAAGGACGCATCGAAATTCGTGCATTGGGGCGCCACCAGCCAGGACGCGATCGATACCGGCCTGGTGCTGCAACTGCGCAAGGCACTCGACCTGATCGACGCCGACCTAACGCGGCTGGCGAACGCACTCGCATCGCAGGCGCACACACACCGCAATACGCCACTGGTGGGCCGCACCTGGATGCAGCATGCGCTGCCGATCACCTTCGGCCTGAAGGTCGCCGGCTGGCTCGATGCGCTGCACCGTCACCAGGACAGGCTGGCAGAAATGCGCCGGCGCGTGCTCACGCTGCAATTCGGCGGCGCCGCAGGGACGCTTGCCAGCCTCGGCGACCAGGGCATGCCGGTGGCGCAGGCGCTGGCGGGCGAACTGCAACTCGCCTTGCCTGATACGCCCTGGCATACCCATCGCGACCGCATGGCGGAAACCGCGACCGTGCTCGGCATGCTGACCGGCACGCTCGGCAAGATGGCACGCGATATCTCGCTGCATATGCAGACCGATGTCGCCGAAGCCGCCGAACCGGTCGCGCATGGACGCGGCGGCTCGTCGACCATGCCGCACAAGCGCAATCCGGTCGGCAGCGCGGCGGCGCTGACCGCCGCGCTGCGGGTACCCGGCCTGGTCGCCACCATGCTGGCCGGCATGGTGCAGGAGCATGAACGCGCTCTCGGCGGCTGGCAGGCCGAGTGGGATACGCTGCCGGACATCGTGCAACTCACCGCAGGCGCACTGCAACAGATGGGGCAGGTGGCGGAAGGCCTGACGGTGAATGCGGTGCGCATGCGCGCCAACCTCGATGCGACCGGTGGCCAGATCATGGCCGAAGCGGTGACCCTGGCCCTCGGCGCGTCGATCGGCCGGCTGGCGGCGCACCAGTTGGTGGAAGCAGCCTGCCATCGCGCTGCGGGAGAAGGGCGGCACCTGCGCGACGTGCTGCTGGCCGATCCGGTGATCAGCGCCGAACTGTCGCCGCGGCAGATCGACCGCCTGCTCGATCCTGCCAACTATCTCGGACAGGCGGCGGCCTTCGTCGACCGCGTCCTTCATACTCATCGACAGCGAAACGAACGTTAAAGGAGAATCCGATATGCCTTTTTTCGACAGCAACGACGTACGTTTGCATTACCGCATCGACGGACGCCTGGACGACGAGCGCGCGCCATGGCTGATCCTGTCCAATTCCCTCGGCACCCGGCTCGATATGTGGGAGCCGCAAATGGCCGCGCTGCGGCGTGGCTTCCGCGTATTGCGATACGACACCCGCGGGCATGGCGAATCAGGCGTGCCGGCCGGTCCCTATGAAATTGCACAACTCGGCAGCGACGTCATCCGCCTGATGGATCACGTCGGGATTTCCCGCGCTCACTTCTGCGGGCTGTCGATGGGCGGAATGACAGGGCTCTGGCTCGGCATCAACAAGCCGGAACGCATCGACCGGCTGGCGCTGTGCAATACCGGCGCGAAAATCGGCACGGCGGAAGTCTGGAATGCGCGCGTCGAGACGGTGAATGCGCAAGGCATGGCCGCCATCGTTCCCGCGGTGCTGGAGCGCTGGTTCACGTCGAGCTATCGGCAACAGGCGGAGAAGGAGATCGAGCAGGTGCGGCAGATGCTGCTGCAGACGCCCGCAGCCGGCTATACCGCCAACTGCGCAGCGGTGCGCGACATGGATCAGCGTGACGGCATCGCACGGATTACCGCGGCGACGCTGGTGATCGCCGGCACGCACGACCTCGCGACGACGCCGCAGGACGGCAAGTTCATTGCCGACCGGGTGGTCGGTGCGCGCTATGTCGAGCTGGACGCGGCGCATTTGTCGAACTGGGAACAGGCGGATATCTTCACCCGGACCCTGGTGGATTTCCTGTCCGAAGGAGCAGACCGTGGATGACAAGGAACGGCATGCCAACGGCATGCATGTGCGCCGAGCGGTGCTGGGCGACGCGCATGTCGACCGCGCGCAGGCGAAGCTGAACGATTTCAACGGCGAGTTCCAGGACCTGATCACGCGATACGCCTGGGGCGAGATCTGGACCCGGCCCGGCCTGCCGCGCCACACGCGCAGCCTGCTGACGATCATGGCGATGGTGGCGCTGAACCGGGAAGAGGAGCTGAAGCTGCATTTGCGGGCCGCGGCCAACAACGGCGTCAGCAGGGAAGAGATCAAGGAAGTGCTGCTGCAGGCGGCGATTTATTGCGGGGTGCCAGCGGCGAATTCGGCGTTTAGATTGGCGGGGGAGGTGTTTGGGGAGGTGGATGCAAAGTGAATTTACACGTTGTATAGAGAAAGAAAAGGCCCCTTTCCCCTTGTAGGGGGGTGTAGCAGGGGTTTCGAACGGCATGCCGTTCGCCTGCAGAACGGATTGCGCGTAAGCGCGATCCTCTTGGTTGGGATGGGGTGGCCCGCACAGGGGTGTGCAGGTCGATTTAATGCATGCGTTGATTCGACCGCACTACCCCCACCCTAGCCCTCCCCCTGCATGGGGGAGGGGACCCTACGGTTATTTGGTGCAACTTTTTTCAAAATTACCGCCGACTAAAAGAACAAAACAATAGGAGACAACCCATGCACGTCAATTCCGACAACCGCCGCGTACCGCCATGCTAACCAACCTCTTCGGCGTCCTATTCGACGGCATCGCTTACGGCAGCCTGCTGTTCCTCATCAGCGTCGGCCTGTCGGTCACCATGGGGCTGATGAACTTTATCAACCTTGCCCATGGCGCGTTCGCGATGCTCGGCGGCTATGCCTGCGTGGTGCTGATGAGCCGTGCCGGCATGCCGTTCCTGCTGACCCTGCCGCTGGCATTCGCCGCCAGCGCGGCCGTCGGCTTCCTGCTCGAACGCACGCTCTACCGGCGCCTGTACAAGGCGCCCCATCTCGACCAGGTCCTGTTCTCCATTGGCCTGACCTTCATGGCGGTGGCGGGCGCAACCTATATCTTCGGCCCCACGCAGCAGCCGGTGGCACTCCCTGAATGGCTGCGCGGCCAGGTGTCGCTGTTCGGCCTCGATGTGGGAACCTACCGGCTGTTCCTCATCGGCATCGTCGTCGCCGTCACGCTCGCGCTCGGCTACCTGATCGAACGCACCCGCTTCGGCGCCCAGATACGGGCCTCGGTCGATAACCAGCAAGCGTCCGCCGGCCTCGGCATCAACGTCAACCGGGTATTCAGCCTGACTTTCGCACTCGGTTCCGGCCTTGCCGGCCTCGGCGGCGGATTGGGTATCGATGTGCTCGGCCTCGATCCGGTATTTCCGATCAAGTACATGGTCTACTTCCTGCTCGTGGTCGCGGTCGGCGGCGCCGGCACCATCAAGGGGCCGCTGTTCGCCGCGCTGATCCTCGGTGTCTTCGATGTGGCGGGCAAATACTACGTACCGGAAATCGGCGCGTTCGTCATCTATGGCCTGATGGTGGTGCTGCTGATCCTCTTTCCCGCCGGCCTGCTCGGGAGGCGCGCATGAAGCCGACAACCCTGTCCACGCCGCTGGCCCCTCCTGTCGGCGCGTCACCGGCGATGCGCCTGCCGAACGACCGCTGGCGGCCGCTCGAAATCATCTTCTGGCTGTCGCCGCTGCTGGCCTATTTCCTGTTTCCAGGCTATCTCGTGCTGATCAGCCAGATCATGATCGTCGGCCTGTTCGCCCTGTCGCTCGACCTGATTCTCGGCTACGCCGGCATCGTGTCGCTCGGCCATGCGGCGTTCTTCGGGCTGGGTGCCTATACCGCCGGCTTGCTGTCGGTACATGGCTGGGGCGAGCCGATCTCCGGCCTGCTGGCGGCGGGCGCATTGTCGGCGCTGGCCGGGTTCATCGTCAGCTTCCTGGTGGTGCGCGGCAACGACCTCACGCGCCTGATGGTCACGCTCGGCATCGGCCTGATGTTCTTCGAAGCGGCCAACAAGGCGGCCTTCATCACCGGCGGCGTCGACGGCCTGCAGGGCATGATGGTCGGCAAACTGTTTGGCATCTTCGAATTCGATCTGTACGGCAAGACCGCCTTCTTCTACAGCTTCGCCGTGCTGCTGATCCTGTTCGCGCTGCTGCGGCGCATCGTGCATTCGCCGTTCGGGCTCAGCCTTGTCGGCATCCGCGAGGGCGGGCGCAGGATGCCGGCCATCGGCGCCAATGTCCACCGGCGGCTTACCGTGGCTTTCACCATCGGCGCAGCCGTTGCCGGCATGGCCGGCGCGCTGCTGGCGCAGACCACGCAATTCGTCGGCCTCGACAGCCTCAGCTTCGCCCGCTCGGCGGAACTGGTGATCATCCTCGTGCTCGGCGGCACCGGCCGGCTCTACGGCGCGCTGATCGGCGCGATGGTCTTCATGCTGGCCCAGGACTATATCGCCGGCCTCAATCCCGCGTACTGGCAGTTCTGGATCGGCTTGCTGCTGATCGTGATCGTGCTGTTCGCCCGCGGCGGCATCCTCGGCGGGCTGGAAAAGATACGTGACCGGTTCCAGCCGAAGGGAGGCAGGAAATGAGCGCGAAGACCGATGTGATCCTGCGTACCGAAGGCCTCTCCAAGCAGTGGGGGGCCTTCAAGGCCAACAGCGACGTGAACCTGTCTTTCGAATCCGGCGCGCGGCATGCGCTGATCGGCCCCAACGGCGCCGGCAAGACGACCTTCATCAATCTGCTTACCGGCAGCCTGCCACCCACCTCGGGCAAGGTATTCTTCGGTGGGCAGGACATCACTGCCTTGCCGCAGCACCGGCGGGTGAAGCGCGGCATGACGCGCACCTTCCAGATCAATACCCTGTTCGCCGGATTGACCGTGCTGGAATCGGTAATGCTGGCGATTTTCGAACGCAAGGGGCTGCAGTTCACCTGGCACAGGACCGTCGCCCGGCACCAGGAAGAAGCCGATGAGGCGATGGCGCTGCTGGCGTCGCTGAAGATGGATCGCGATGCCGATGCGGTCACTCGCAATCTTCCGTACGGCAAGCAGAGACTGGTCGAGATAGCACTGGCGCTGGCGACCAGGCCGAAGGTGCTGCTGCTCGACGAACCGGCGGCCGGCATCCCGGCTGCCGAAAGCGCCGAACTGTTCGATGTCATCTCCAGCCTGCCGCGCGATGTCACCGTGGTCTTCATCGAGCACGACATGGGACTGGTATTCCGTTTCGCCGAGCGCATCACGGTGATGGTCGGCGGCAGGGTGCTGACCGAAGGCACCCCGGCGGAGATCGCCGCCGATCCGCGGGTGAAGGAAGTCTATCTGGGGGAGGCGGAACATGGCTGAGCTGCTCGCGCTCGACAAGGTCACCGCGGGCTATGGTGAATCGGTGGTGCTGGAAGAAATTTCATTCGCCATGCAGGAAGGCGACAGCCTGGCGCTGCTGGGCCGCAACGGCGTCGGCAAGAGCACGCTGCTGATTACGCTGATGGGCCTGACCCGGCAACATGGCGGCACGATACGCTGGCAGGGCGCCGACATCGGCCGCGTGCCGACGCATGCCCGTGCGCAGGCCGGCCTGGGCTGGGTGCCGCAGGAACGCTTCATGTTTCCTTCGTTGACAGTGGAGGAGCATCTCACGGTCGTGGCGCGGCCCGGCGAATGGAATGTGAAGAAGATCTACCAGATGTTCCCGCGCCTCGAAGAGCGGCGCGGCAACCTCGGCAGCCAGTTGTCCGGCGGCGAACAGCAGATGCTGGCCATCGCCAGGGCGCTGATGGTCAACCCGAAGCTGCTGCTGCTCGACGAACCGATGGAAGGGCTGGCGCCGATCATCGTGCAGGAATTGCTGCGTGCCCTGCGCGCCCTGATCGTCGACAAAGGCATGTCGGTGATCGTGGTCGAACAGCATGCACGCATGGCGCTATCGATTACCAGGCGTGCGATCGTGCTCGACCGCGGGCGCATCGTGCACGATTCCGACAGCGAAAGCCTGCTGCGTGCGCCGGAGGTGCTGGACCGGCTCGTGGCGGTCGCGTAATGGTGAGATCGCGCTTCAGTACATGCTTGCGGTCGGGCGCACGATGATTTCACTCACATCGACATCCGCCGGCTGCTCGATCGCGTAAGCGACGGCACGCGCGATCGCGTTGGATGGAATGGCGACCTTGCGGAATGTGCGCATTTCCTCCCGCCCCGTCGGATCGGAAATGGACTCCGCCAGTTCCGATTCGGTGACACCCGGGGACACCACCGTGACCCGGATGTCGCTGCCCACCTCCTGCCGCAATCCTTCCGAAATCGCCAGCACCGCATACTTGGTCGCGCAGTAGACTGCCGCGGTCGGGCTGACGGCATGCGCACCGATTGACGCCATGTTGATGAACTGCCCGGAGCGCTGATTCTGCATGATCGGCAGGGCGGCGGCGATGCCATGCAGCACGCCACGGATGTTGACGTCGATCATCCGGTTCCATTCATCGATCTTGAGTGCTTCCAGCTTGGATAGCGGCATCACGCCGGCATTGTTGATCACAACGTCGACCCGGCCGAATTCCTCCCGTGCGAAATCGACGAAACCCTGCACGTCTTCCTGTCGGGTCACGTCGAGCGCACGAAACCGCACCGATCCGCCGGCCGCCCGGATGTCGGCGGCAAGCGACTCCAGCCGGTCGGTGCGGCGCGCGCCCATCACCACGTGGGCGCCCCTGTGGGCGAGATGGCGGGCGGTCGCTTCACCTATACCGCTGCTGGCGCCGGTAATGACAACGACTTTGTCCTTGATGTAGCTGGATGCGAATGTGTTCATGATGGGATCCTCCTGTGAAGTAGTTGAAAATCGTGGTGCGCGATCAGCGCGGTGCACGGTCGGCGCGCGGTGCGGCAAACACCTCTCTCAGTGCCTGCGCCGCGTCGATGGCGCGTGGAAAGCCCGCTGTGACGGTCGTCAGGTAGACGATTTCCTTGAGCTCTTCTTCTGTCGCACCCAGTCTCAATGCATAACCCGCATGAATTTTCAGGACGGTCAGATTGCCCTGTGCGGCAAACGCCGCAACCGCCGCAAGCTGGCGCGTGCGGTCGTCGAGTACACCGCGTGACCACACGTCGCCGAGCGAGTAATCGACGATGCCGTCCGCAAGGACCGGAAAATCCTGGCGTAGCGCATTCAACACCGGCTGCCCGGCGCCGCCCGACAGCTTCGCGATGGTGGCCTCGCCTTTCGCGCGCCGGTCGCCGGCAGTATCGTCAGCACCCGCGGTTGCAGTGAACATGGATAACGCGAGGATGCTCAGGGAAAAGAATCTGTTGTTCATGACGTTCCTTTCAGAAGGTGAAGTGCAGATGGGAAGCAAGCGATCCGCAGGCACCATCGGCGGTGCTGCGATGAAGGAAGTTTACGAGCCGAAGGTGGAGAAATGAATGCCGAGAATTGTTGATCTATTGCCTAATCCTCTTAAGGCATGGAATCGACGGCAAACACGTGGTTAAATTGGCGCCTGTCCATGAATTCCTGGAGACGCATTGATGAATGCAGGCAATGAACATACTGACCCGGCCGCATCGCGCCAGGCACGCATGATCGACTTGCTAAGGACGCTGGCGCCGTCGGAGGGATATACGCTTTCCGCGCTTGACGGCGTGCGGTTCATGCGCTCGAACCATTCATTGCCGCGCACGCCGGTACTGTACGAGCCGAGCATCGTGGTCGTATGCCAGGGACGCAAGCGCGGCTATGTCAACGACAGAATCTACACCTACGATGCGCAGCAGTTCCTGGTTCTTTCGGTGCCGCTTCCGTTTGAAAGTGAAACCATGGCGAGCCCTGCCGAACCGATGCTGGCGGTCGCCATACGCATCAATCTATCGGTTGCGGCCGAACTGGCGCTGGCCCTCGACGAGACGCAGCGGCATACGCCGGCTGTGCCGGTCGGTATCTGCTCGACGCCTTTGGATAACAACCTGAGTGATGCGGTGCTGCGGCTTCTGGACGCCCTGAGTTCACCGCTCGACGCCCGTATTCTCGGTCCTTCCATCGTGCGCGAAATTTACTTCCGGGTACTGACAGGAGAGCAGGGACCCGCGCTGCGGGCGGCGCTGACGCACCATAGCCAGTTTGGCAAAATCGGCAAGGCGCTCCGCCGCATCCATGCGGACTACAACGGCGATCTGGATGTCGATACGCTCGCTGCCGAGGCTGGCATGAGCGTCGCGGCATTTCATGCGCATTTCAAGGCGGTGACGATGACTTCGCCGATCCAATATCTGAAAACCACGCGGCTGCACAAGGCGCGCCTGCTGATGGTGCAGGATGGGATGAGCGCCGCGACCGCGGCGGCGCATGTCGGTTATGAAAGCAACTCGCAATTCAGCCGCGAGTTCAAGCGGTTTTTCGGCCGTACGCCGGCGAGCGAAACGGCATTCATGAAAAATGCACTGATGCAGTCACCGGCTAGCAGCCCGGCGCAGTACGTGACGGCACAGTAAGCGGTAGGGCACCAGCAGAAGCCACCTTACGTGAAACGGCGGCGAGAAACGCTTTCCCGCCGCTACAAAGCGTGGACGATGACACTTATCGCAGGAAGCGCCCGTCTTTCGAGATCACCGTCAGGTCCACATCGCGCCAGGCCTGGCGATTGGTCTTGCTGTAGTTGACCACGTGCCCGCCGATATCGACCTTGTTCATCCCGTCCAGTGTCTCGGCCAGCTTTTCGCGCGTGAGATTCTTGCCTGCGCGGCGCAGCGCCTCGACCATGATCTTGGCATTGACGAAACCTTCGATGGATGAATAGGAGAGCTCCTTGGTGTCCACGCTTTTCATCAGCTTCTGGTATTCGCGCACCAGCGATGTGGTCCCGGAGAACGGGAAGGGCGCCACCTGCGACACCACCACGCCCACACCATCCTTGCCCAGGGCCTTGATCGATGCCTGCGACGACATCACGCTCATGGCGAAATACAGCGTGCCTGTCACCTGTTCGTTATAGGCGCGAATGACATCCACCGTCGGTTTGCCGGCGGTGATCAGGAGCACCGCTTTCGGCTTCACCGCCGCCAGCGCCTTCACGGTTTCCTCGACATTCTTGGAGTCGTTTTCGATCGGTGCCGCCACGCTGAGCTTGATCTTGCGCTCGGCGAGGATGCGTTCCAGGTTGGCCAGGCTTTCCTTGCCGAACGCGTTGTTCTGGTAGACCGCGCCGATGTCCTTGATGCCGCGCACGACGATATGGTCGATGATCTTCTGGGTCTCGTCGGTATAGCCTGCGCGCACATGGTAGACCCAGCGATGCTTCGGGTCGCGCAGCGCTTCGGAGCCGGTGTACGGCGCGAAATTGACGATGCCCACTTCGTTCACATACGGCATGATCGTCGTGTTGGCCGGCGTGCCGATGATGCCGAACAGGGCCACGACATTGTCTTTTTCCACCAGTTGCTTGACGTTGGCGGCGGCTTTCTCCGCGCTGTAGCCGTCATCCATGGTGATCAGGCGGATCTTGCGGCCGTGAATGCCGCCCTGCGAATTGATGAGGTCGAAGTACGCCTTGGAACTGGACGAGTTCGCCTGCCCCTGCTGGGCCAGGATTCCGGTCAGCGTCGTGGTCTGTCCCAGCACGATTTCATCACCGACGACGGTCTGCGGCTTCATCTCCGCCAATACGCTGGCATGCAAGCCCAGTCCGATGGCAAATAGTAAAGAAACGCTTCTATTCCTGCCTGCTTTCATTCACTTGTCTCCTCAAGTTCGACTTTTTTGGCTCCCGCTCCGGCGTGCCGGTGGGAAATCAGTATAGCCAGCGTGAAATTGCATCGGGAAAAATCTTTCATGAATGAAACAAATCTGCAACATCTGCAACGAGCCCAATGTTGCGTTTTATTGTCAATTCAGCCGTGGCGCAACATCGGTCCGGCGAGCTTCACAACTTTGTGTTTTCCCAATCGAACTAGCGCGGCGCTAGGTATTCTGAGTCAGTACGAATCCGTACGTAGCGCAGGAGACGCAATTGGAACTATCTAAAATACTGCTCGAAGGAATCCGGTCCGGTTCCGACGAAGCAAAGCACAAATCCCTTCCACAGATGCTAAGTGCCATCCGGCAGCACCTCAAGATGGATGTCGCCTTCATTTCCGAGTTTGAGAATGGACGGCGTACCTTTCGCGAGGTCGACCCCGCCAGTCCGGACAATCCGGTCCAGCCCGGCGCAAGCGATCCGCTGGAAGAGTCGTATTGCCAGCGCGTCGTCGACGGCCGCCTGCCCGAGCTGATGCGAGACGCGAGGGAAAATCCGGTTGCCGCCGCGCTGCCCGTCACGCATGCCCTGCCTGTCGGCGGCCACCTCAGCGTGCCGATCCGTACTGCCAACGGCAGGATCTACGGCACGTTCTGCTGCTTCAGTTATTCCCCGCACCAGATGCTCGATGAACGCGACCTGAACATGATGCGGGTGTTTGCCGACATCGCTGCCCAGTTGATCGACAGCGAGCGCGCCACGGCTGCGCGCCTGCGCGAACTGGAAGAACGCATCGATGCGGCGATTGTCAACAACAGCCTGTCGATGGTTTTCCAGCCGATCTACGATCTGGAACAGCAAGCTGCTATCGGCTTCGAGGCGCTGTCGCGCTTCAGCGGCGCGCTGGTCCGCAGTCCCGATGTCTGGTTCCGCGAGGCCAATGAAGTTGGCCGAGGCGCCGAACTGGAAGCCAAGGCGATCCGTCTCGCGATACAGTCGCTGCAGCATTTTCCGGAGGGCGTGTATGTATCGATCAATATGTCGCCCGAGCACGTCATCGCTGGTGCGCTGGACGCCGCATTGCAGGACATCGCGCTGGACAGGCTGGTCCTGGAAATTACCGAGCATGCGGTCGTGGAGCATTACGACGACCTGGCGGACGCGATCCGTCCGTTCCGCAACCGGGGTCTGCAGATTGCAGTCGACGATGCCGGCGCAGGCTATGCCAGCTTCCGTCATATTCTTCATCTCGCGCCGGACCGGATCAAGCTCGATATCAGCCTCACCCGCAATGTCGACACCGACATATCCCGGCGCGCACTGGCCGCCGCCTTCACCCGGTTCTCGAAGGATACCGGCGCCGGCATCGTTGCCGAAGGCGTGGAAACCGCGGCGGAGATGAATGCGCTGCATGAATTGGGCGTATCGACGATCCAGGGATTTTATGTCGCCAAGCCGATGGGACTCGATACGGCGGTGAAGATGTGCGGAAATCGCGAGCTGAGCCTGAAGCCGGGATGAAAGCGCGAAGCTTGGAAAAGCGCCATCGATCGGGCTGAACCAGTGATGGCGGAATTACCGGGTGGTATCGACAGGGTCCAGCAGATGCTGGCCCTGTCCAGCCGGTTTCAGGAATTCTAGTCCTGCTGTATTTCCGCGCTTTGCTGGTTCATTTTAGCGATCATGTGGTCCATTACGTGAGTATGCTCATGCTGCGGACTGAAAAGCACAAATTCCGCATTTTCTTCGACCCTGACCGTATGTCCCGGCGGCCAATAGAAAAGGTCGTTGGTGGTGGTCACTTCGTGGCTGCCGTCAGCATACGTGGTAACCAGCTTTCCCTGTATGACGTAGCCCCAGTGCGGCGCCTGGCACAGGTTTCCTTCCAGCCCGTGCAGCAAGGGCGAAATATCCATGCCTTCCGGGAGGGAAAAATATTCGCCGCTCATTTTCCCGTAGCCGGTTGCATCGCCGAAATTGAGTTGCTGCCGAGCGGTTGCTCCGGGTATACCGATCTTGACCGGAACGTCATTTTTGGTGATATGCATGATGTAATCCTTTACGAATGAAGTTGGTCTCGGGCCGGAAATCAAGGAATCTTGTTCGGGCAAAAGACCGGGATTAAGATTCGAAAAATGCACTACACGACAGCGCAAATCCTGTCTGTTGGGGCAGCCAAGACAATTGCGAGCGTTCGTTTGGCGTTGCTGTCGCTGGTTTTGCTGCTTGTGCAGCTCATCCGATCCTTCACTTGCAAGACCGCTTTAACCGGAACGATCCGGCCACGACACGTAGCACCGTAATGCGGGCAGGTTCGTCATATCGCTCTTCTGGATGGACGTTCGTGCGATGCAGCGCTGCTCACACGCGGATGATGTTGTCCTTCAGCGAATACAGGATTGCCGTAACTTCGCCGCGTGTGCCTGCATCGATGTCATTCTTTTCCAGGGCGCGGAGTATGTCGTCCATGGCGGCCATGTACTCCTGTTCGCTGATGTTCATGCCCTTATGCGCCACCAGCAAATCGCGGCCGGTATAAGTTTCAGAGCCGCCGCAGCCGACGCAGAAAAACTCAACTGCCATTTTCTTTGCATGGGCCAGGTCCTTGACGGCCTGAAAGCGAGGCGCTACCACCGGGTTGGAAAGGTGTCCGTCCATCACGTCGTGGACGATTCGCGTGATGCCGTCGAAACGGCCGAGCCGGTCATATAGGGACACAGTCTCTATAGCATTCATGGGAAATACTCCTTCAAAACGAGTTGGTGTCCTGCCATACTCCACACCAGATGTTCCCGAATCGTTCCTGGCAGGTCTCCAGCAGAGAGGAAGCTATGGTCAACTCGTTGCAACCATTTTCCGGGCACGCACCCATTCATGTTTTTGTATTGGGACAGTTTCGCTTGCAGTCGGGAAATGATGAGATTGGGAAAGCCAACGGCAAGGCAAGATTGCTCAGCCGCCGTGCTGGCGAGTTGATACGGTTGTTGAGCCTGCAGCGCCAGCGCAGCCTGTTGCATGAGCAGGTGCTGGAGGCGCTTTGGCCACACCTTGATCCCCAAGCCGGAAGTGCAAACCTGCGCAAGGCAGCACACCATGCCCGACATTTCATCGGTGACGCCGACGCACTGGTCCTGCGCGGTGGCCGGGTCTTCCTTTTTCCGCTTCGCACCGTGTATTGCGACGCATTGGCTTTCGAGCAGGCTGCGGATGACGCCCTGGCTACCAGGAACGCTGCCGCATGCCAGGCAGCCGCTGCGCTTTATGGCGGCGTCTTGCTGCCGGAGTTGCTATACGAACCCTGGACCGAGGCGCCGCGTCGCCGTCTGCGTGACAAATACCTCGATCTCCTGCGGCACGCTGGCTTGTTTGAGCGCCTTGTACAGGAAGAGCCCACCGAGGAATCCGCACACCTTGCGCTGATGCGCAGGGAGCTCGCCGCCGGACAGCGTTCTGCTGCGCTGCGCTGGTATGTTCACCTGCGTGACCACCTGCAACAAACGCTTGGCGTGAAACCCGGCCCGGAGGTTCAGAAGCTCTACCTGGAATGCGTGAGCGGACTCGAAGGCAATTCACCTGTTTTCGTTGGACGCGGCATGGAACTGGCGAAGGTGCTGAATGCGCTGCGCAATGCGTCGGCCCGCGATTCGTTAACCGGTGCGCGCGGCGGCATGCTGCTGCAGGCATCGGCGGGTATGGGCAAGACATCATTTTGCCGGCAGTTGACACGCGAGGCACGTAACCTCGGCTGGCAGGTGCGGTCGGTGGAGGCCACCGACTGGACCCGGCCATATGGCCTGGCGACGGATCTTGTCGAACCTTTGCTGCAGGAGGCGGACGGCGACGCCCGGCAGGCGTTGGGATCGCATGCGCAGGCGGTGCTTTCGGCCATGATCCCATCAAGCGGCGTGCCGCACGCCATGCCGCTGCCTATCGGCCGCCATCAGGTAATCGGCGCGGTGCGGCGCTTGCTTCTTGCCACGTCCTGGCAAAAACCCGTGCTGTTGATCGTCGATGACGCGCACGCGGCTGACGATGGCAGCGCCGAAGTGCTGGCGCAGCTTGCTGTCAGCGGCGCTCCCCTCTTTGTGTTGCTCGCATGCCGACCCTCGCTGCCGCCGGTCCTTGATGGTCATGTCCGCCGGATGCTGCGTGCCGGAACCCTGGATCTTATCGAGTTAGGTCCGCTGACCCATGATGAATCGATGCTGCTCGTCGCGCGGTCGGCGTCATCGCCTTTGCCGCCTGATGCCGCGGCGGATATTGCAACCACCTGCGAAGGTGTGCCGTTTGCGATCGTGGAACTGGCGCGCAGGGCAAATAGTTCCCGTCCAAACGCTCGCGGCAGGCTACCGCATGGCCTGTCCGCCGCAATCACCGATCGCCTGTGCGACGTGGGTGACGATACGCTTGCGGCGCTTCGCCGCCTTGCCATCTCGGCGGAAGTATTCGACGTTGCCACAGCCATGGCACTTGCAGGCGATTCCTTGAACGCCGCAACTTGCCATCTGGATCGTGCGCTGGCCAGCACCGTGCTGATCGTTGACGAGGGGCGCTATCGTTTCCGCCATGCGATCGTACGACAGTCGCTGATAGACGGCATCCCGCCACATGGCCATCTTGCTTTGCATCGCGACGTCGCATTGAGGCTGGAGCAGGCAGGGGCCAGCCCCGGTTTCGTCGGTATGCATTGGCTCAAGGTCGGCGACGTCGATCGTGCGCTTCCGTGGTCTCTGGCCGCTGCACGGGAAGCATTCCGTTTGGGTGCGTACGAGGATGTACTGCGCCACGTCGAGCCATTGCTGATCCATCTTCCCCGGCAGCCTGAGGCACTTGCCTTGCGTGCCGAAGCCATGGATGCACTCGCCCGTCCCGGCACACTGGCTGCATATGATGCCGCGGCTGACGTCGCACCACACGCCCAGGCCCATGAACTGCGGGCGAAGCGGGCTTTGGCGCAGGTAAAAATGAGTGACCCGCCAGGTGCCCTGAAATACCTGCAAAACGTCCATCCGACTACCGTTGCAGGCAGGCTCGCCGAAGCCCTTGCCTACAGCGGGGCTGCAGCGCTCGGCTTTGGCGACCCTGCCGAAGGCACGCGCCGCTCGGCCGAGGTGCGACGACTGGCACTTGAAACCGGCGATGAGGGAACGCTTGTCATTGCTTCATGGGCGCAGGCCGCCGCCGCCCATGCGCGAGGTGACTTGCATGGGAGCGTGTGGGCTGACCTGAAGGAGACCGGCCATCTTCCACAACTGGCGTTGCGCGTATTCGACGGCCATCTGTGCATCACGCAGCGGTTTTTATATGGCTCACGCCCCTATTCGGACGTGATTGCGTTCGCGGACTCCCTCGCAGCTGAGGCGCAAAAGCTTGGTGCTGCGCGGGGTCATGCCTTTGCAGTTACGTTGCGGGGCGAAGCCCGATTGCTAAGCGGCCAACTGGAGGCAGCCGAACAGGACCTGATTGCCGGGGGGCACCTTCATCGGAATCTTGGCGGCGCCACCGGTGAGGCGCTGTCGCTCCAGCGGCGTGCTGAACTCGCCATGTACCGCGGCCGGCGCGACCTCGCACGCGGTCTGCTTGACGAAGCCCTGGATGTCGCCCGCCAGTCCGACGTTGGATTTCACTTGCTGGACAGGATCTATGGCACCCGCATCGCCATCACGCATGATTCGGACGCTGCATTAGGCGTGCTCGAAGAAGCGGAAGCGGCGGTGCGTGGACCGGTCGAGACCTGTCCGGGCTGCCGAATCACCTTTGCCGTTCCGGCGACCATCGCCGCGGCGAAGGCGAGCGAGACGGGTTTGGCTATCAGCCATTTGCGTCAGTCCGAATACCTGGCAAATGTCGTGATGAAGCTTCCCGCCTGGCATGCGGCGCTGCACGAAGCCCGCGCCCATGTTGCGCTTGCGTCAGGTGACAGGGTGAGTGCCCACAGCAATTTCCTGCAAGCGGCGCAAGCCTTCCTGCATGCCGGACATCCGTTGGATGAGGCACGCTGCAGCGCGATGTTGCGGACTGGCCTGCGGTAGAAGCGCTTCGCGATACCGCGAATTGAAGGCCGGGTCTGACCGCGGGAAATCGATGCGCATCGTGACAGGCTTGCACTCATCGGTAGCCAATAACAGAAGGCCGTATCGAGCCAGGAGCGGTGATTGAAAACTGATTTCATATCTTCCCGATGGAACGACGCATCGAATGCATAGCAAGATGTTCATGGTTCTTGTGCATGCGTACCAACTGCACACGGTTGAAAGTGTTCATGCAAGAGTAGACGTACTTGAGTTACCACAAGAATTTTCACCACCGTACTGATAGACTGAGTCGATATTTCTGCAATCATGCAAGGGGTAACGATGCCCATGCCGATTCGTCCGCGCCTCTCCACGCCAAGCGATTCCCCTGCAGCAAAAGCCGTTCCCCCGGCTTCGTCGATTGACGCATCGGTTCATGTGCTCGCACATCGGAAATCTTCCAGTCATGCCACCCCGCCATTTTTCATACGCGTCAAGTTCGTCGTACTTGGCTTGCCCGGCGTGTGGGTGGCACTGATACCCATCAAGCTGTTCAAGGTTTACCGGCTGTTCATGCGACCCCAGATGGCACGGTTCACCCGGCTGGCATTCCTGTCGCGCGAGGTCTGCAATTATTCCTTCCACCATACCGATACATCAACCCGGCGGCTCGCGGTTCTGCTGGCCAATCACCTGGGCGGCATATCGGTGGAGGAGGTGCTGCGCTATTGTGGCGAGGTCGACCGCATCCCGCTATTGCAGGCCATCTACCAGGCGGCACGTAACCAAGACAAGGTGCTGCGCAATCTGACCGATCGTGAACTGCGGGTCGGCCGGCAGCTCCTCTATTACTGTCTTGTGCGGGTGCTCAAGCCGCGTCTGGTTTTCGAGGCAGGCACGGCACACGGCATCGGATCGCTGTTGTTGCTGCATGCTTTGAAACTCAATGCCGAGGAAGGGCAGGCAGGGCGGCTGATCACGGTGGACATGAATCCGAATGCCGGGAAGTTGCTCAAGCAATTGCCGCCCGACTATCAGGCGCTCGTCGAATTCGAACTCGGCCACAGCGAAATGAAACTGGCACACGCGCCTGCGGAAATCGATTTGTTCTTTCATGACACCGCCAATATTCCGGACCACGAATCCCGCCACTATGAATTGCTGCAGAAAAAATTGTCGGCACGTGGTGTGATCTGCACCACCTGGGGTATGGGCGGACAACTAGCCGAATTTTCCTTAAGGCAAGGGAGGCGCTACTTCGAGTTCACCAATGAAGCGCATGAGCACTGGTGTAACGACACGCTTGGCATTTCCATTCCGTCTACGACAACTAATCTTCAAGTACTGCAATAATCTGCTCCATTCCTTGCATGGCCGCTTTGATCGGGTAAGTCTTCTTCATAGCTGATCCGGTCCGGCATCCGCATCAACTGCTAAAAGAAATTTTTCTCCGTTAACTATTCATTTCTTCGTTGGTCAGCCGATGTCTTATACGAACCGATCCGGAATTGCACGGTCAATCATCCGGATAAAATGCAGGCTGGCGGCGTACCGGAGGAAGAAATGGTCGATGCAGGGCGAACGAATCGGAAGCAAGTCATGGCTCAAACGGCACGCGGTCGGCTGTGGCGCTGCCTGGTTGCCGCAATCATTCTGGCGGCGAGCGGCCAGGCTGTCTCGGAGGAGCCGGCGCTCCCGGCGCCGCCCTACCAGCATTCCCTTGTCGGCGATCCTGCCGACGTGAAGCGGCCCAAGCCGGGGTTTCCGTCCCTGGTGTTGATGGGCGGCGGCAGGTCCGTGCCGGAAGCGTTCCAATGGATGATCGGTAAAGGCGGTGGCGGCAACTTCGTCGTGATCCGTGCCACCGGGTCGGATGTTTACAACGATTATTTGTATTCGCTGGGAGGGGTTTCTTCCGTCGAGACACTGGTCATTCCTACCCGGGAGGCGGCGAATGATCCGTTCGTCATCGGTCGCGTACGCAATGCCGAAGCGATCTTCATCGCTGGAGGTAACCAGGGTGACTACGTCCGGTCCTGGAAAGATACGCCGCTCGAACGTGCAATACATGATCTTGCGGCCAATAACGTGCCGATTGCCGGCTTCAGCGCCGGCCTTGCCATTCTCGGCGAGTATGCATTTACCGCGGAACGCGGACCGATCCGTTCGGCCGCGGCCATGGCCGACCCCTTCGATCAGGCGATCACCCTCAGTCATGACTTCCTTGCGCTGCCTTATCTGACAAACGTCATTACCGACAGCCACTTCGACACGCGCGACCGCATTGGCCGCCTGATCACCTTCATGTCACGGCTCGTGGGCGACGGCCGCACGAAGTCGGTGCGCGGCATTGGTGTCAGCGTCGGAACGGCGCTGCTGGTGGAGAACGGCTGGGCGCAGAAAGTGGGGCAGGGGCCCGTGTTTTTTCTCGAGGCCAATACCCCGCCGGAAGTCCTGCAACCGAATGTCCCGCTCACGCATCGCGACATCGGCATCCAGCGCCTTGACGGTGCAGGACCGTTCGATATGCGCCGGTGGTCCGGCGGCGAAGACGGAAAGATTGAGCAGTACTCCGTCTCCATCATCAATGGCACGCTTAACGCCTACCAGGCGGGCGAAGAAAGCCACTGAACATTTGCGCCTGCATGGACTGCCAGGCCTTAGGCACCATCCAATCGGGGTGACCATCAAATGCTGGCCGGTGCCGTTCAGGCAATTCAGGCACGTTTAAAGTGGCGAGACGGGCATGAAGCGGAATGGCCGGTGAACGGAAATGCCGATCATTCTGGGGCGTGGCGCCTCTGTTGCGAACCGCAACCGTGCTGGTGATCTGTTTGCCAGTGTGACAAGGGGAGCGAAGAAGAAACATTGCAATCGGGATGGCACAGGATGCTCATGCCGGTATTTTTGCGCAACAACAATGCCCTCCACGAATGAAGCAGGCTAGACTGCGTTTTCAGACTGCGTTTCGTCGATTGTCGGGTGCAACTTTCATTGACGGCATGCCGTTCAGGCTGTCGCGCCAACGTGCATCAGGTTCTCGTTCTTCATCGCCATGCCGACAATGCCGGAGCGACAAGCCATGGCAGGTTCCGGCATTCTCATCTGCCGCCGGAGAACGACTTGAGTACGATTGCGGCCGATTCATCGGCGCATTCGGTTTGGCGACTGTGAATATTTCTGCTCTCGTGCAAGTTGTCGCGTGCACATCCTTGCAGAAGCTCGCCGTACACCGGATTGCATTGGACGTGGTTGCTGGTTGGGTTTCCAGGCCACGGATAACATCCCGTCGCTCCGGCATGCATGAAAATCATGGCGACCGTTTTAATGCGCAATACTGACGAACCCAATTGCTCTTCCGGCGGGATATAGTTCAGGCGCTTCGCAAGCTCTCTTTTGAAAGGTATTGGATAAGGTGCAAAAACTTCATGTAAATGGTGATCGATCGGCAGCCGTCGAAACGGAACCGCTGACCGAAAAACTCAATGCGATCATCGAAGAGTTGCCGACCGACGGTGTGACATTGCGTCATCTCCTTCAGCTGGTCGGGCAGGATGGCCTGATGGTGCTGACAGCATTGCTGTCCCTCGTATTTCTTATCCCGGTCTCGATACCCGGTGTCAGTACCGTGTTTGGCGCGGCGATTCTGCTGATCGCCGTGAGCCGCCTTTTCCACCGCGAGTTGTGGGTGCCGGCATCCTTCCAGGGCCGTGTCATCTCAACGGAAAAGCTGTTGCCGGTTTTTCGGCGAGCACTTGTCTGGCTGCACCGCCTGGAGAAGATCAGCAAGCCCCGGCGCCTGCACTGGCTGGCTGCCGATGGGCCGGTCGGCGTATTGAACAGCTTCGCCCTGATCCTGGGCGCAGTATTGCTCATGATGCCTTTTGGGTTGATTCCGTTCAGCAACACACTGCCGGCATTGGCGTTGCTCTGCCTGGCTGTCGGCATTGTGCAGCGGGATGGGGTTTGCATTCTGCTCGGTTATATCAGCAACCTGGGAACAATTATCTATTTCTCGGTGCTCATCGGCGGCAGCGGACTCGCAGTGCGTGAAGCGCTGCAATACTTTGTCGATCGTTAAGGCAAGCAATACCGTCAAGGCAAGCAACCTAAAGGCAAGCAACAACATGCAGCGCCGTGTTGTTTGCATGACGCAGGAAGGATGAAGCAATCCGGAATGGCGTGCGGAGACCGTCGACGCCCTTCATATCTAACGGCTTGCAGATGCGGCGGCTGACGGACCTGGTTTTTCCTGTCAGCTTGCCGATTCTTCCGTCGCGCAAGCGCTCTTGGTGCGGCTGCGTTCCGTGCAGCGGGTGCGCCAGCGCGATACAGACCGGAAGCGCCATATTGCATGTACTGCGACATATCCGAATACGCTGAGCAATACCGAGAGCACGACTATACCGGTGATCAGCGACGTGCCGACGGATTGAATCCACGACAGCGAATGGCGCAGCCATTCCAGGAGGGAACTGAAGTTGCTGTAATCGAACACGGCAGCCTGGGAATTCGCCACTGCAGCGGCATTGGATGGATCGCCTCCGACGAGGAACGCACCCAATTGATAAGCCAGGTACAGCAATGCCGGTGTCGTGAACGGATTTGACAGCAGGGTGCCGAACACGGCGACCGGAAGATTGACCTTGAACAGGATAGCGGCAATGGCCGCAAGCGGGATCTGCGCAATCGGAAACGCGATTGCAAAAAACAGGCCGACGGCTGCACCGCCAGCCACTGAGCGTCGGTTAAACTGCCACAGGCAATGATGATCCAGGAATCGGTGCACCGGTTTGAGTGCCCGATAGGTGAGGATGCTTTCCTGCGTTGGAATATGTTGTTTCCAGCGCCGGCTGCGCCGCGGTTTGCGGTTGCTTTCAGATGGTTTCATTCAGCGAAAAAAGATAGGCCAAAGTCGGATATTGACAGAATGCGTTACTGTTCAGCGCATTTAATTGTACGGATCGAAAAATACTGCAGCAACGGAGAGATCAATGTTTAGCAAAACGACTTGTTTATTTTTTCTGGCCCTGACAGCCGGTAGTGCGCTGGCCGAAACCATCGGTGAGGTAGATACGGTATTCAAGCTCATCGGTCCGGACCACAAGATTGTCGTCGACGTATTCGACGACCCGAAGGTGACTGGCGTGAGCTGTTACCTGTCACGCGCGAAAACAGGTGGCATCAAAGGTGCGCTCGGCGTTGCCGAAGACAAGGCGGAAGCGTCGGTCGCTTGCCGCCAGGTTGGCGAGATCCGCCTCAATGGCAAACTGCCCAAGCAGGAAGAAGTCTTCACGGAAAGAGCATCCTTGCTGTTCAAGCGGGTCCGTGTGGTGCGAATGGCGGATGCAAAACGCAATGCCCTTATCTACCTTGTCTATTCTGATCGCGTCATCGAAGGAAGCCCGCAAAACAGCGTGACGGTCGTTCCTGTCCCGGCAAACCTGCCGCTGCAACTCCAATAGCGTCACCCATATCGCTGGGCGGCACATCCGGCTCGCATCCGGTTTTACTGCTCCTGCCGCTGGAAGCCGCGGACAGGAGCGTCAGGCCAGTAATCAGCCCCGTAAAGCAGCAATGCGCTCTTCGATCGGAGGATGGCTGCTGAACAGGGACATCAACCCGCCGCCGCCCGATATGCCGGATGCGGCAATGTTTTTCGGCAGCTCGCCTTGCGACAGGCCGCCAAGGCGCTGCAAGGCGGCGATCATGTTCCTCGGCGTGCCGAGGATGTTTGCGGCGCCGCGGTCGGCACGGTACTCGCGCTGGCGAGAGAACCAGGCAACGATGATGCTTGCGAGGATGCCGAACAGGATGTCGCAGACGATCACGGTAACGGTGTACCCGATGCCCGGCCCGCTGCTCTCTTCGTCGTTCCGGCGCAGGAACTGGTCAACCAGGTAGCCGACCACGCGGGCAAGGAATATGACGAAGGTATTGACGACACCCTGGATCAGGGTCAGCGTAACCATGTCGCCGTTGGCGATGTGCGCTACTTCGTGCGCCAGCACGGCTTCGACTTCCTCGCGTGTCATCGACTGCAGCAATCCGGTCGATACCGCCACCAGGGAACTGTTCTTTGTCGCACCGGTGGCAAACGCATTGGGCTCACCTTCGTAGATGGCGACTTCCGGCATGCCGATGCCAGCTTTCTGTGCCTGCTTCGCAACGGTATCCATCAACCATAGCTCGGTTGAATTCGAAGGCTGATCGATGACGCGCGCGCCGGTCGACCATTTGGCGATGGGTTTGGAAAGAAACAGGGAAATGAATGCGCCACCAAAACCCATGAGCCCGGCAAAGGCGAGCAGCGCGCCAAGATTCAGGCCGTTCGCCGTCAGGAACTTGTTGACGCCTAACAGACTCGCGGTAATGCCCAGAACAAGCATGATAGCGAGGTTCGTGGCAAGGAAAAGAAAGACGCGTTTCATAATGGACTCGGATCTCCTGGTTCAAATAGTTGGGTGCTTCTAAAACATTGGCTGGGCTGCTTTATCCATGGTGGCAAGGACTTGCGCCACAACGTGCGTAAGAATAAGGCATACGCACATGAAGTAAAGCAACAAGTTCGACCGCATGGATATTTCGCTTCGGAAAGGCTGATGAAGCTCGCCGATTATAGAGGTGACCTGAATCCCGTAAAAGCGAAATTTGCAGCAATAAATATTCGTAAAATACGAAGTGAAAAGGACCTGCAAGGATTTTCTGCCAGGTCGGAAGGAGAAAGGCACTGAAAACGCCAGGCGCCGGACTGAGGTGGTTGGACCTCTGATTCTGGCTCGGCCGACAGTGCGGCATGGCGGTGTTCCGGCATGCGATTGCTGTCGTTGAAGCTTGTTTCGTCGATGGCCCTGGCTTATTCCAGGATGACGAGGCACCGGACTTCCATGCTGCGCCGGGGCGCCGCATGCGCAGGTGCAGTCGGGTCATCGAAGGCGCAATGCGGCGTCATCCTCGCAGGGACATCGGACCGGGAGTCATAGGTCTTGAATGCCAGCACTTCGCCGGGATGCATTTCGGGATAGTAGTACCAGTGATGGTCGTCCGAATGCGTGCCGAGGTAAATCTCGCCTTTTCTGTCCGGGTAGACGACGTCGCACTCCAGCCAGTCCCGCCTTGGAAAGCTGCGCGCATCGCATACCGCCAGTGGCGTGTCGATCGCCGGATAAAACACCGGCCGCCATAAATTGAGAATGACGAAGGGAAAGTCCGGAGCGGTATCCGGGAAGACCCTGTTCAGACGCTGCCTGCCCGAACGTTCGGAATAGTCGTTATGGACGCGGCCGACCGCAGACGGATTCGATCCATCCCCTTGACGCCCCATCCCCAACGCCGGCCGACCCTTCTCGCGCTGGCGCAGCAGATGATCGAAGACGACAGCCTTGACGCCTCCTGTCACATGCCGCGCGATTTCTTCAGCCTCACGGTAATAGACGGCGGTGACCTGTTCCTCATCACGAAAATCCGTCACCGCTGACGGTGCGTCGAATAGCTGGAAGCCGGTCGTCTCAAGAGAAACCGATGAGGCGACCAGCCGTGCATTGGCAATGCGGCAGGGACGCATGTCGTATCCGCAATTCGTTTGTTCCATTCCTTTGATCGGCTCATACATGTACTGGAATGCTCGCTCTCGGGGCGCTGCCAGATATCCCAAATTGCCGACTACACCGTTACTGTGCACTCTCGTATCCATGATTCACCTTTCGCCGTGGGGCGCGTTTGCACGCGTTCATTTGCACGCGCTCGCTATTTGAATTGAAGCGGCCGCTTTTGATGAATGCTCAACCGGCCGACGATTCAAACAAAGTGTATCGGGGTAACCGGAAGGTGCAACCGCAATCTATGCACCTCAGCCATGCGCCGCGAGCATATGAATGCCTTCTGCACATTCAATCCAGGTGCCTGTCCCGGCAGAATCGCAATGAAGAATGGCGCTTCGTCGCGACTACAGGCATCTGCCATCTCCAGCATCAATCTGGCAGCGGAATCGTGAAGCTTGATGTCGCCGGAATAACCATCAGCGCATCCATGCATGAGACGCATCCCATCCATGCATAAATGTCGGTTGAGTCGATAGCGTGGCCCGATAAACTGCATGGCAATACACCTACCGTCGCCTGCGGCACCCGTACGCAACGCGAAGCCGGTTAACTGGAGAGAGCATGACAACCAACCGATCCTGGAACACACCGCTGGCCATCGTCGTCTGCGGCGGCATCATCATGGGCCTCTCGCTCGGCGTGCGGCATGTAATGGGGTTGTTTCTGCTGCCGATGACGGGTGATCGCGGTTGGACCCGCGAGGACTTTGCATTGGCGATGGCATTGCAGAACCTGGTATGGGGTCTCCTCATGCCGATTTCCGGCATGATCGCGGATAAGTTCGGCTCCGCAAAAGTATTGCTGGCTGGTTGCCTGACATATGCCGCGGGTCTCTATCTGATGGCGCATTCAGCCAGCAGTGTCGGGTTATTGCTGACCTGTGGCGTGATGATCGGGGCAGCCCTGTCGGCGACATCGTTCGGCACTGTCTATGGTGCGCTGAGCCGGCTGGTCGTGCCTGAACGCCGCGGCTGGGCGCTCGGACTGGCGGGTGCGGTGGGCGGACTCGGCCAGTTCGCGATGGTGCCCGCTGCGCAAATCTTCATCTCCGGTTTCGGCTGGCTCATCGCATTGGTCATCCTTGGGGGTGTGCTTCTGGCGGCGGCCCCGTTGTCGAGTGCCCTGGCGGAGCCAGACAATTCGCCGCCGGCAGGAAGAATGGACCTCTCGCTGCGCGAGGCGCTGGCCGAAGCATTTTCACACAAGGGTTTCTGGATGCTGAATCTCGGATTTCTGGCATGCGGGTTCCAGCTCGCCTTTATCGCCGGTCACCTTCCGGCATACCTGATGGACAAGGGCATGAACGGCCGGCATGCAGTCATTGCGTTATCGCTGATTGCACTGGCCAATATCGCCGGCACATACTATTCCGGTGTACTGGGCATGAAGTACCGGCGCAAGCATCTGCTTGCCTATAATTACCTGACCAGGTCCGCCGCGATCGCCGCATTCGTGGTGCTACCGTTGAATGAATGGACCTTGTACGGCTTCTCGCTCATCATGGGTTTGCTGTGGCTTGGAACGGCGCCATTAACCAACGGATTGGTGTCGCAAGTATTTGGCGTGAAATACCTGACCACCTTGTTTGGCTTTGTGTTTGTCGGCCACCAGATTGGCGGATTCTTGGGTGCGTGGCTGGGCGGCGTGGTATTCGACGTCAGCGGGTCATACGACCTGGTATGGCTGGGTGCGATCGCGCTGGGTCTCGTTGCGGCCGCGCTTCACTTCCCGATCGATGACCGGCAACTTTCGCGCCTGCAACCTGCGTGAACGGAAATAACCACGGGCGTAAGGACATCCATCCAATGGGTAAGGCAGCAATATTATTGTTCATCGCGCATGTAGCGATCGGCGGATGGGCTTTCATGATGCTTCTGGAGCCTGGCCGGAGTGTCGACATTGTCCGCCTGTTCGCACTGTGCTAGTGAAGCCTGCATGAAGAGTCCTGCCAGACTCGTCATATTCAGGCAAGAAAATCATCGCAAAAAAGAATGGGGTTTCCCTGCCAGGCAGATGCGGTGATGGCGACGCCGGATACAATGCCGATCGATCCCTAATTCAAAAGGATGATGATGAAAGACGAGCCATCGGTTCCTGCGCTGCATGCTATGGATGTGCCGCCCCGCACGACACCGTCCAATTATCCGGAGCCTTATGCATCAAGAATGCAAGGGCGCGTCAAGCGCGCATTGGGCGACGTATTCAAACTGACCAACTTTGGCGTCAATCTCACGACGCTGGCACCCGGTGCCGTATCTGCATTGCGGCATGCACACACGAAGCAGGATGAATGGATATACGTCATCTCCGGAAAGCCGACCTTGATCAGCGATCAGGGGCGAATCTCCTTGCAATCCGGCATGTGCGCGGGCTTCAATGCGGGTACGGGCAATGCCCATTGTTTGATCAATGACACGGACGAGGAAGTTGTCTACCTGGAAGTCGGCGACCGGACGCCGGGCGACGAAGCGGTTTATCCGGATGACGACATTGCCGCGCGCCTGGTGGATGGAAAATGGAAGTTCTTTCGCAAGGATGGCACGCCGTATTGAATCGTCCCATCGTGCGTCAAAGTGCTCAGGTAACCCTCGCCCAGTCATCCAGACTAGTGCGCATTTCAAATGCACATTGTCTATCCAAACCTTACGCTTCTCCACCAGCCGGTAATAATTTCCTGATTGCATTTTGGCCGCCACTGTCACCGGTTCCGGAGCTTCGACATCGCGTCATGAATTAGCCAGTCGTTGCAAGCCAATCCGAAGTCGATCCGGACTTCATTCTGAGCCACCTCCAAAACCGGGTTGTAAAACCCGATTTCAAAACCCGCTTCCATCGCCTTTTCTTATACTTCATGGTTCCCATGCCGTTTGTTGATGTAAGGAAACGGCTTATCCAGAATTTCCACCACGGGCAACATGCGCATCCGGTCTCGCCTTTTACTGCTTGTGATTGCCATCCTTCTGCCCGCCATGATAGGCGCATGCCTGGGCATCTACTACGTATATAGCAAGCAGCGGGACACCTATCGCGAAAGCATCAAGGACCTGTCATATGCGATGGCGCTCTTGCTGGACAAGGAATTTTCCGCACGCGTCCGTACGCTGCAAATGCTGTCGCGTTCCCCGACGATTACCGACAACAATCTGTCCAGCTTTTATCGCTTCGCCGATGAGGTCGCCGTCAATTGGGACACGGTCATTGTCCTGTCCGATTCGTCCGGCGCACAGTTCCTGAATACACGGTCGCCTTGGGGTACACGCAATCTGCCAAAAATTACGCCCTCACTCCTGGCCAAGCGCAAGCAGCAGGGACCCGATGCTCCGCTTGTCTCGGATATCTACTACGCGCCATTAGGTAAGCAACATAGCTTCGCAGTGCAGGTTCCGGTGGAGCGCGACGGACGCGTCCTGTATTACCTGACCATGGGTACCTTCACCAGGCAATTGCAAACCCTGCTGGAGGAGCAGAAGCTGCCCCAAGGCTGGATAGCCACCATCCTGGACCGGCAGGGCGTTGTCGCGGCGCGCTCGCAGGAGCCGGAAAAATTCATCGGCGCGAAGGCTGACGAAACACTCGCCAACAAGATCAGAGCGATGGGACAAGGCACGAACGACGGGATTACTTTCGATGGCAGGCCTGTTACGGCATTCTTCAGCCGGGCGCCGCAATCGGAGTGGTCGATCGTAATCAGTGTGCCGCTCAGTGTGCTCAACGGACCTGCCGTGCAAGCCACTGCTTTCTTGGCAGGGATCGCCCTCCTGCTGCTCGGCGTGGGGCTTGGTGCTGCAGCGGTCATTGCGCGCAAGACGGCAAAGCCGATGGAAGATTTACGGCAGGCAGCGATCGATCTGGGCCAGGGTAAGGTGATCGCCAGGCAGTCGTCCGGCGTGGTGGAGATCGATGCGGTCAGTCTGGAAATGGCCCGGGCGAATGAACAGATTCTTTCGTCCAAGGCAGAACTGGAACGCAGAGTGGCCGACGCGGTAGCGACAGCCGAGCAGTCGCAAAAAACCTTGCTGCAGTCACAAAAGCTCGAAGCGCTGGGACGGTTGACCGGCGGCATCGCACATGACTTCAACAACATCATGCAAACGCTGACCACCGGTTTGCAGCTGGCGTTGTTGTCCCCGATCGAACCGCGCATCAAGCAGACCCTGGAGGCATGCCAGCGTGCAGTGGAGCGCGCAACCGAACTGACGCGGCAGCTGATGGCATTTGGCCGGGTGCAGGAAGCACATCTGGAAACGCTGAGGCTGGACCAGAGAATCGGGGATATTTTTCCACTACTCAAGGGTGCGCTACCGAGCAATATCGAGCTGCAAATCGATATCGAAGAGAACCTGTGGCCGGTCACGATCGATCCGATGCAGCTGGAACTGGCGTTGCTGAACGTGACCATCAATGCGCGGGATGCAATGTCCAATGGCGGTGTCATTTGCCTGACGATGCGAAATGCATCGCTGGCCCGGCTCGACAATGAACTTGCGGCCGGCAACTATGTGTCAATCGCCATTACCGACTCGGGAGAAGGGATGACAGCCGATGTACTTACCAATGCGCTGGATCCGTTTTTCACCACGAAGCCTGTCGGCAAGGGATCCGGCATGGGACTTCCCCAGGCATATGGTTTTGCCAGGCAAGTGGGCGGTACCCTCGTGATCCGTAGCGCGCCGGGAAAAGGCACCACCATCATGTTCTACATTCCTCGTGCGGAAAGCGTGCTTTCTGCCAGGGCACCCATGCAATCGGCGACGGAACGACCGCGGACGAAGGCAACAGGCAGGTTGCTGTTTGTTGAAGACGACATTCTGGTTGCAGCCGTCGTTGCGCCCGCATTGAAGACAGCCGGATTTGAGGTGGTTGAAGCGGACAATGTGGAAAAGGCGCTCGATCTGCTGCAATCCCAAGGCCCATTCGATGTGGTCTTCTCCGACATCGTCATGCCGGGTAAACTTACAGGGATTGATCTGGCCGAGCGGGTGCTGAAACATTTCCCCGATACGCGGGTGGTACTTGCCACCGGTTACTCGGAGCGCCAGCTTGCAGTGGCCGGTGTGGAAATCCTTCCGAAACCTTATGTCGTGGCAGACGCTGTTGAAATATTAAGCACCTCGCCCCGTACCGATGCGCCAGCCGAAAGCTGAGGTCATGGCTTTCAGGCCTTGCATGTATCGTTGCTCAGGGTCCGGCCTTCGACCCGACCATTTGAATGCCAAGTTGTACCAAGCGTAAATTTAACGTTCGTATGCATTGTTATATTGTCAGGAGCAATTCTTGTCCGAATCTTTGTCCGAATCCAAAATGCCAGTGAAACTGGCTGGTTCCACGCTAACCCATTCATGCCATGCCTGTGCTTTTTTTCATACCGAAGAAGAAAAGTATAGCGTTCTGATGCCTTTCATTAAAGATGGCTTTGAAAACGGCGATCGCGCCTTTCACATAGTGAACTCATATCGCCGCACCGAGCATTTACAAAGGATGGAGCAGGAAGGCATCGACACGGCGGCAGCCGAAGCGCGAGGTCAGCTTGAGGTCCAGCATTGGCAGGATACCTATATCAAGGATGGCCAGTTCGACCAGTACCTGATGATCGAGACACTCAAAGAGGCGCTTGCCCCCGAAAAAACACCACCCGGGAAAATCTCGCGCAACATCGCCAGCATGGAATGGGCGCTGGAGGACCTGCCGGGTGTTCACAACATCGTCGAATACGAGGCGCGGCTTAACCAGGCGCTGCCAAAAGACCATGATCCGGTCATCTGCACATACGATATTTCGCGGTTTGATGCCAGCACGTTGATCGACGTCTTGCGTACCCATCCCATGGTCATCATCGGCGGCATCCTCCAGGAAAATCCGTTTTATGTTCCGCCTGAAGAGATGCTCAAGGAAATCGAAGCGCGCAAGGTACGGTGATCGACGTGCCGGATTATTGTTCACCCGCACCGCAAATTTGTGCGGAAGTATCCAGTTGATATGCAGACGCCTGAAAACCCCGGTTCAGAAGTAGACCGCCTGCGAAAAACCATGCGAGATGTCATCGCCATGTCGACCCTTCCGGCGATCTGGGGCGGTCTTCATCCCGAAGGCATTATTAAAAGTTTATGTGATGTCCTGCTGAAATCACTCGATCTCGACTTGGTTTATATCCGGCTTGCCAACAGTCATGACAGTGACTTGATCGAGGCTTTTTGCAGTGAGCGCATTGGTACGGGCCAGCCCTTGCCACCCGAGGTGCGGGCTTCGCTGGACCTGGTTCTGACGCATATCGATGCAAATCAAATCACGACCATACCCGACCCGTTTGGTAACGGCACACTGCACATGACGTTCCTCCGGTTCGGGATCGCCGACGATAGTGGAATCGTTGTCGCCGGATCGCGGCGTCCCGGCTTTCCGTCCGAGCATGACCGGCTATTGCTGGGAATGGGCGCAAATCAGGCGGCAATCGTCGTGCAGCGCCAGCGCGCCGAACAGGCCCTGCAACGCAGCGAGATGCGCTTTCTCGACTTTGCCGACGCCGCGCCTGCCATGCTCTGGGTGACCGAGCCCGATGGTTACTGCTCGTTTCTCTCGCGTGGGTGGTATGAATTTACAGGGCAAACCAGGCAGGAAGGGCTTGGTTTCGGATGGACTGCAGCCATCCATCCGGAAGACCGGGAAGCAGCTGGCAACGCATTCCTGAATGCCAACCGGGAGAAGAAAGAATTCATTTTCGAGCACCGTCTTTTGCATGCAAACGGCAGCTATTGCTGGGTAATCGACATCGGCCGTCCCAGGTGGTCGCCGACAGGGGAGTTTCTGGGGTTCGTCGGCAATGTACTCGATATTACCCATCGCAAGCAGGCCGAGGAAGCACTGCGGGAAACGCAGGCCTGGCTCTCCGCCATTTTTGAGATCCTGCCGGTGGGCGTTGGCGTGGTTGATGCAGACGGAACGATCGTACTCTCGAACCAGGAGATGCACTCCTATGTGCCGACCAAGGTATTGCCTTCCCTGGACGATGCGCGGCATGGCCGCTGGCGAGCTCATCATGCGGATGGCCGTCCATTCGCCCGGGACGATTTTCCCGGTGCACGGGCTCTGCGCGGCGAACGGGTCGTGCCGGGAGTCGAGATGCTGTACGTGCAGGACCACAACACCGCAATCTGGACCCAGGTTGCGGCGGTGCCGATCAGGAACGACAGCGGCCAGATTACCGGGCAGGTGGCTGTCGTCAACAACATCGATGCGTTCAAACGCACTGAAGAAGCCTTGCGCTCGTCCGAGGAAAAATACCGCAGCCTGTTCAATGAAATGGACGAAGGCTTTTGCATTGTGCAGCTCATTTATGATGAGAACGACGCGCCGGTCGACTTTCGCTACCTGGAGATAAATCCGGTGTTCGAACAGCAGACCGGCTTGAAGAATGCATTAGGCAAAACCATCCTTGAACTGGTGCCGGATGTAGAAAAACATTGGATCGACACCTACGGAAAAATCGCTCTGACCGGGCAGGCGCAACGTTTCATGGATTACTCTCCAGCCTTGGGCAGGTGGTTTGACGTGAACGCATTTCGCATCGGTCCGCCCGGTAATCGCCAGGTGGCGTTGCTTTTCAGGGATATCACCGAGCGCAAGCTGATCGAACAGGAACTGCACGAATCGGGACGGCGCAAGGATGAGTTCCTGGCCATGCTGGCACATGAACTGCGCAATCCTCTTGCTCCCATCAGCGCCGGCGCGGAGATCCTGCAAATGATGAAACTGGATCATCCGCTGATAAGGCAGACCAGCGAAGTCCTTAGTCGTCAGGTCAGCCATATGACGAATCTTATTGACGACTTGCTGGATGTATCCCGGGTAACCAGAGGCCTGGTTGAACTGGACAATTCGCCGCTGGATATCCGCCATGTCGTTGCTAACGCGGTCGAGCAGGTCAATCCGCTGATTAACGCAAAGCGTCATCATCTGACGATGCATTTGCCTGCTGAAACGGCGATGGTTCTGGGCGACGGAAAGCGGCTCGTGCAGATTGTCGCCAATCTTCTCAACAATTCCGCCAAGTACACGCCGGAAGGCGGCAATATCGTTTTGAAGACCGATGCGCGCGATTCCCATGTACTGATCGAGGTGATGGACGACGGAATCGGCATGAAGCCGGAGTTGGTGAATCGGGTTTTCGATTTGTTTGCCCAGGCAGAACGCACCCCTGACCGGTCATCCGGCGGATTGGGATTAGGGCTGGCACTGGTCAGGAGCCTGGTGGAACTGCATGGCGGCACTGTAACGGCAAGGAGTGCAGGCGTCGGTGAAGGTAGTACATTCACGGTTTGCCTGCCGCGCCTGCATCAGCAAAACCGGGACGTTGATAGCACGGCTGCAAGTAACAATCTGAAAAGTGCAAGTCAACCGTTGAAGATCCTGCTGGTGGACGATAACACCGATGCTGCGATGTTATTAAGCATGCTGCTGGCGGAGGCGGGACATCAGGTATTGGTCGAACACAAAGCCAGGCGAGCCCTGGAAAGGGCGGTCATTGAGCGACCCGATGCGTGCCTGCTGGATATCGGCTTGCCCGATATGGATGGCAACGAACTGGCCTATCGACTGCGTACCCGGCCTGAGACCGCCCATGCAATGCTGATTGCCGTTACGGGTTATGGCCAGGAAGAGGACCGGAAAGCGACATTGGCTGCAGGATTTGATCATCATTTGATCAAGCCCGTGGACGTGAACAAGCTTGCTTCGATTCTTGCAGAAGCAAGACGGCGAACGGCGTGAATCGCAACCGCCAGGTCTTCGATTCAGGCAGGTAATCACTGTGTTGAAACAGCCGCTGCAAGCCGGCATCATTTACATGCTTGACCGGTAGCTGGATGGAAGAGCCTGTCCCCATACGCGGGGTGATGATGTTACCTTTCCCGACGAACACATCCGGCCGATGCCGATACATCCTATTATCGGAGCGATCACGTAGTCGCGGCCGCTGCGCAGCGCGCATACAAAAAAAGATGATCGATAGCCGTAAAAATTCGTTTGCGGCAGGCGTTGTGCTTCATAAGATAGTTTCATCGCCAACATGCATAGGAAACCGGTAGCAGGCGTCAGCCGCCGCTGCGCCTCGTCGCAGACCGCTGCGCTTGTTCTGCAGGTATTCCAAGTGAAATTACGATGTTGATAGTGCCGATGTCGAATCTGTCATCCTGTCGCAGTGCGGTTTCCGAACCCGCGCGGCAGCTTCTCTCCAGATATGTCATGCGCCGCCATCCATGCCTGTGCCACAACCCATCCGCAGAGCGCGGGCTTTCGCCAGCGTTAGGACATGGTCGAAGGCGGACATGGTCATGGTGAGGCGACTGGCGGATTTCCGCATCCTGATCGTTCCAGGGCTTCATGACAGCGGCCCCGGCCATTGGCAATCACGGTGGCAGGAGACGCATCCTTCGTTCGAGCGGGTGGAACAACGGCACTGGGATATCCCGGACATCGATGCATGGTCGGCCCAGATCGGCCATGTCCTGCGCCGTTCGGCCCGGCCAGCCGTGGTCGTCGCCCATAGCTTCGGTTGCTTGGCGACCGTTCACCGCGCCATTGTTGCCGGTACCCCCAACTTGCATGGCGCATTGTTGGTCGCGCCGGCCGAACCCGGAAAAGTCGGCCAAAGCGATTCATTGTTTCAGGGCCGCCTGCCGTTTCCGTCGATTGTCATCGCCAGTGAGAACGATCCATGGATGGAAGCACGCCGGTCGGCATCGTGGGCACGGCACTGGGGAAGCGAATTCATCATCGCTGGCGCGTTGGGGCATATCAACGCCGAGTCAGGACTCGGTGACTGGTTGTTCGGCATGACGCAGTTGCAGCAGCTGGTGCAATGTATTCCCGGTCGCCCTGTGTGCAAGTGCACGAGGCAGATTGACCACGCTGCGCGCATATCGACATAGGCGGATTGCGGCTTTTAGCATGCCGGGGCGCGGCATCCTCAAGCCAATGGCCGGCGACAACATGCAGGAACGATTTCGATTGCGCCGCTACAGCGATTGATAGCGGATGACCGGGGCCGGTACCGGCTCGATCAGCACGTTCAGGCAAGCGGGTTTGCCGCTGGCGATGGCGCGTGCCAGGGCTGCATCGAGCTGGTCTGCGTGTGTGACCAGTTCCCCATAACCGCCAAGTGCCTCCACGACCTTGTCGTACCGGGAAGGCAGCAAGTCACAACTATGCGTACGAGACGAGCCGAAGCCGCGCAGCTGAATCTGATATTCGGCATTCCACCTTGCATCATTGCCGATGATTACCACGACCGGCAAGCCGTAGCGGACGGCAGTATCGATCTCCGCCATATGAAAGCCGAAGCTGCCATCCCCCGTCATGACGACGACCAGCGATTCCGGCTCGGCCAATTGCGCGCCGATGGCAAACGGAAGTCCCACACCGATCGTGCCCGACACGCCATTGATCAGTCGTCGCTCCGGTTTTATGATCGCTTGCGCCCATTGACCGAATTCTCCGCCGTCCGACACGAAGGTCACCGACTGATGCCGCTCGAAAACACGGGCGACGGCATCGCAGAGGTCGACCGGATGTACCTTGCCATGATCGGGCGCACTGTAATCCGCCGGGGATTCATTCCAGTCAGGTGGTCGATGTCCGAGAAGGAGATGGACATGACGCAACCATGATTGTGGTGCAGGGGGAACATCGAGTTCGAGCTCCAGTGCATGCAATACCCCGAGTGCATCGGCATGGTGAACGACGTCGATGCGGGCGTTCGACAGACTGTGCGTGGCTGACGCAGCCGGATCGATGCTGACGATGCGACAATCGCTGCGGATTGCCGGAGACGACCCGAACCCGAGCGTGAAATCCAGATCCTTGTCGAGCAGCACGATCAGGTCGGCGTCACGCAGGATATCCGCGAATGCACCCAGCGAGGGATCTCGTCCACCGCGTGGACTTTCCATGCCGATGACCGGTACCTGGAGACAGGTTTCGAGCCTGCGCAGGCGGTTCCGGAAGCGGTGGCCGCAGAGCTGCGGACCATGCAGGATCAGCGGCTTGTCCGCCGCCGACAGCCGATCGAGTATGTCTTGTCGCGCCGCCGGGGACAGGGGCATATCGTCCGGCCGGGCGGCATCGTTGCGCGGCCAGCTGTTATCCATATCGGATAACGCCAGCCGCTGTTCCAGCAAATCGATTGGCATGCTGAGATGCACCGGGCCAGGTCGGCCACTGCGTGCAATCTTCAGCGCATCGGCGATGCGCATTCCAAGATGTGCGGTGCTATCCACCAAATGCGACAGTTTGGTGAGCGGAGCGGTGATCTGCACCTGGGACAATTCCTGGAATGCCCCGGAACCCAGTTCAGATAAGGCTGCATGACCGGACAACAGCACGACCGGCGACGACGATGCTGCGGCGGTCACCAATGCGGCAGTCGCATTGACATGCGCCTGTCCGCCTGTGACGAGCGCGATGCCGGGTTTGCCGCTCAGTCGCGCGTAAGCATCCGCCATATGCACGCATGCCGCCTCGTGCCGCGCATGGATGATATCGATGCGCGTATCGAGCAGGGCGTCGTACACCGGCATGATGTGGTTTCCGGAGACCGAAAAGATACGGTCGACCCCAGCTTCTCCAGCGTGCGGGCGACAATGTCCGCGCCGCGCAAGCTAGTCAAGATCCTGCCTCGTCATCGCAGCAATGCCGGTTCTGCCCGCGCGTGTCACGTCGCATCCAGCGCCTGGTTGAGGTCAGCAAGCAGGTCGTCGATATGCTCGATGCCTATCGACAATCTGACGGTGTCTTCAGTGACTCCCGCCTTGGCAAGCTCTTCCTCGTTAAGCTGCCGGTGCGTCGTCGACGCCGGGTGGCAAGCCAGGGATTTCGCATCGCCGATATTGACCAGGCGGGTGAAAAGTTTCAGCGCATCCTGAAAACGCGCACCGCCGTCACGGCCTCCTCTGACACCGAACGTCAGCACCCCGGACGGACGCCCGCCGAGATATTTCGTCGCCAGTTCATGATCGCGGTGATCCGGCAGTCCGGCATAGTTCACCCAGTTCACTTTGTCATGGGAGGCAAGGAAATTCGCAATCTTCAGCGTATTGTCGGTGATGCGTTCCATCCGCAGCGCGAGTGTTTCGATGCCTTGCAGGATGAGGAATGCATTGAATGGCGAAATCGCCGCCCCGGTGTTGCGCAGCGGTACGACCCGTGCGCGTCCAATAAACGCAGCCGGTCCAAGCGCATCTGTATAAACAACACCGTGGTAGGACACATCGGGTTCATTCAGCCGACGAAACCGTTCCTTGTGCTGCGCCCAGGGGAACTTGCCGGAATCGACGATCGCGCCGCCGATGGAATTGCCATGGCCGCCCAAATACTTGGTCAATGAGTGGACAACGATGTCCGCGCCGTGCTCGATGGGCCGCAGCAGGTAGGGCGTTGCCACGGTGTTGTCGACGATCAGCGGCACGCCGTGGCGGTGTGCGATAGCGGCGATCTTTTCAATATCGGTGATATTGCCGAGCGGATTGCCGATCGACTCGACATAAACGGCCTTGGTTTTTTCATCGATCAGGCGCTCGAAGGATGCCGGCTCGCGGTAATCCGCGAACCGGGTCGCAATACCAAACTGCGGCAAGGTATGTGCGAACAGATTGTAGGTTCCGCCGTAAAGCGTCGCCGCTGAAACGATGTTGTCGCCGGCTTCGGCGATGGTCATGATTGCATAAGTAATCGCCGCCTGGCCCGATGCCAGGGCCAGTGCGCCGACCCCGCCTTCCAGCGCGGCGACACGTTTTTCAAGCACATCCTGCGTCGGGTTCATGATGCGCGTGTAGATGTTTCCTGGCACCTTGAGATCGAACAGGTCCGCACCATGCTGCGTGTCGTCGAATGCGTACGACACGGTTTGATAGATCGGGACGGCAGCAGCTTTCGTGGTGGGGTCGGGCGAATAGCCGCCATGGACCGAGATGGTTTCGAGTTTCATAGTGGTTCCAGTAGTCAATAGAAAGGGTGGCGCGCAGCCTTCGTGCAAGTCTGGATCGGAGCCTTGGCATGCCGAAACTTTATTGATTCAAGCTCGATTTGAATACGAAGGTTTTCTTACTTGCTTATGTTGTTTTTGCAGTTGCCGGTTGCCAGAGAACGGCGTGCACTTCCATGGATGAGCGCATTCAGGATGCGGAAGCGCTTTTGCGCGAAGTGCCTTGAAAGTATATCGACGTGCGAAGAAATTCGTTTGATGAAAACGAGGCAAAAAATAGAATTAGTGTTTGCAGCCTCCTGCCCATCGTGCCGGGCAGTGTCATTCAAGGAAGAAACAAAAGGTGTAAACATGGGCCTGGATTTTTCGCCGCAATTTCATAAAAGGCTTTCATATAGAGAGGGGCATTCGATCTGGGTGGCAGCTCCATATCCGAAAACACTTGTTCCCATTAAGATGCGTCTTTATCAGGCATGGCGGCGTGAAGAGCATGCGAGGTTGCAGCGTGCCGGAGCGGATGTCATGGCCATTGCCATCAGCATTTGATGGTCACTTGCTTTGCCATGCAGGTTGAGTGAATCATTGCATTCGACGATGTGCCGCAGCAGCATATGGAGACGCGATTGTGTCGGCACATCGCTGACAATCCTTGCTGATGTCTCGTTCGAGTGTCCTGACATACCGATCAAGTAAAACCGGATGTGGTTCTATCGTTCATGTTGATGGCACGTCATCTCTCGGCACGTGCATTGACTTCAGATATGTATAAAACGCCTATCGATAAGCGCTAACATTCGTTTGCCGCATGATCGAACAGCAATAGAATTTCCTTCACTTTCCATTGCTGAAGGAAGTTACATGCCCGATGTCGCTGAGCTGGCGGATGTTGCCGCCGCAATTGCCATTCGACCGTTCGATGCGCCCCTGGGTGCGGAGGTAGTGGGTCTCGATCTCTCCAAGCCGCTTGATGACCGTGATTTCACGCGGATTCATCAAGCGCATCTTGATCATCATTTGCTGATCTTTCGCGATCAGCGCATCACGCCGCAGCAGCAGATCGATTTCAGCCGCCGCTTCGGCCCGCTCCAGATTCATGTGCTCCATCAATTCCAGCTGGCCGGATACCCGGAAATCCTGGTCGTTTCCAACATCAAGGAAAACCGCAAGCCGATCGGGCTAGGTGACGCAGGGCATTACTGGCATTCCGACCTGTCCTACAAGGAATTGCCCAGCCTGGGGTCATTGCTGCATGCGCAGGAATTGCCTGCGGAAGGCGGCGACACCTTGTTCGCCAATATGCATCTGGCGTGGGAGACGCTGCCCGATAGTCTGAAGCGCACGGTTGCCGGTCTCCAGGCCGAGCACAGCTATCTCACCAAGTATGCGGAGCTGCAGCGCCGCAGTCCATGGCGGCCCAACCTGACCGAGGAGCAGATCGCGGCGGTCAAGCCGGTCGTGCATCCGGTGGTACGCACTCATCCGGAAACCGGCCGCAAGGCGTTGTTCGTGAGCGAGCATTTCACGCCGCGTATCGTTGGCCTGCCAGAAGACGAAAGCAGGGATTTGCTCGATATCCTGTTCGCGCACAGCGTGAAGCCGGAACACATTTACCGCCATCAGTGGGAACCGCATGACATGGTGTTCTGGGATAACCGCTCATTGATGCATCTTGCGGCGGGCTGCCCGGAAGATCAGCGCCGGAAAATGTACCGAACAACCATCGAAGGCGACGCGCCGTTTTGATTTTTTCCACCAGGGATGCCATGAAAAATAACATCATCAGTTTTGTCCTCCGCACACGCAACGTCTTATCGTCCGTCGTGATCGGCCTGTCCATCACCGTCGCCGCAATGGCAGTGGCACCGCCGGCGCATGCGGAGGGTCGTATCCGTATTGCGGAGCAGTTTGGCGTCGTCTATCTGTTGCTGAACGTGGCGCAGGACCAGAAGCTCATCGAGAAGCACGGCAAGAAAAAAGGTGTCGACATCCAGGTGGAATGGGCAAAACTGTCCGGCGGCTCGTCGATCAACGATGCGCTCTTGTCCGGCAACATCGATATCGGCGCAGCTGGGGTCGGGCCGCTGCTGACCCTGTGGGACCGTACCGCCGGCAAGCAGAACGTCAAGGGCGTGGCATCGCTCGGCAATTTCCCCTATTACCTCGTGACGAACAATCCGAACGTCAAGACGATCGCCGATTTCACGGAGAAGGATCGCATTGCGTTGCCTGCCGTGACCGTGTCGGTTCAGGCGCGCATTCTGCAAATGGCGGCCGCAAAGCAATGGGGCGAGAAGGAATTCGCGCGATTGGACAAGCTGACGCAGGCATTGCCGCATCCGGATGCCGCAGCGGCAATCATCGCGGGCAGGACGGAGATCACCGGGCATTTCGGCAATCCGCCTTTCCAGGATCAGGAGCTTGCACAGAATCCGAATGCACGGGTGGTGCTGAATTCCTATGACGTCCTCGGCGGTCCCAGCTCCGCAACAGTGCTGTATGCCACCGAGAAATTCCGCAACGACAATCCGAAGACCTATTCCGCATTCGTGGAAGCGCTCGCCGAAGCGGCGCAGTTCATCACCGCGAATCCGGAGGCGGCGGCCGATATTTACCTGAAGGTCAATAAGAGCAATATCGATCGTGCCCTGCTGCTGAAAGTCATCACCAATCCGCAGGTGCAGTTCAAGGTCACGCCGCAGAACACCTTCGGCCTTGCGCAATTCCTGCACCGGGTCGGCGCGATTAAGAACCAGCCGAAAAGCTGGCGCGACTACTTTTTCGATGACCCTGTCACCGCGCAAGGCAGCTGACTTTCCGATTGGAGAACACCATGACAGTGCATCCCCTGCAAGTGATCGGAAGAGGGCAGTCCGGCATCCACGAAATGGAAAGGCCGCTCCTGCAGGTATCCGATCTCACGCTCGAATACCGGAGCGATGACCGGCTTGTACGGGCGACGCACCGTGTCAGCTTCGATGTGCACAAAGGCGACCGGTATGTATTGCTGGGTCCTTCCGGATGCGGCAAGTCGAGCCTGCTGAAATCGGTGGCCGGGTTCGTGCCGCCGCGCGAAGGAAGCATTTTGCTGGACGGACGTCCCGTTGCCGGGCCCGGCCCCGATCGCGTCGTCGTATTCCAGGAATTCGACCAGCTGCCGCCCTGGAAAACCGTCAAGGAAAACGTCGTCTTTCCGCTGCTGGCCAGCAAGCGGCATGCACGACGCGAGGCAGAGGCGCTCGCGCTGCACTGGCTGCACAAGGTAGGCCTCGACGGATTCAGGGATTCCTATCCGCACACCTTGTCCGGCGGCATGAAGCAGCGGGTCGCGATTGCCCGTGCGCTGGCCATGCAACCCGACATCCTGCTCATGGATGAACCGTTCGCGGCGCTCGATGCACTGACCCGTCGCAAGATGCAGGAGGAGTTGCAACTGCTGTGGGAGGAAGCGCGCTTCACATTGCTGTTCGTGACCCATTCGATCGAAGAAGCGCTCATCGTCGGTAATCGCATCCTGCTGCTGTCTCCTCATCCGGGCCGTGTCCGCGCCGAGCTGAACAGTCATCAGTTCGACCTGCACAGCGCCGGCAGCGACGAATTCCAGGCGGCGACCAAACGGATTCATCGATTGTTGTTCGAGCGCGAGGATCAGCAACCGCATGCACCAAACGCTGCGCCGGCTTCGACAGCTTCGACAGCGATCACCGAGCCACGGCGAAGGAACGAATCATGAACGTCTTGCTGCATCCCCCCATCAGGCCGGAATTTGAGCGCGAGCCGGAGGCGCCGGGCGCGGTGGCCGCGGAAATTCCGTTATCTACTGCGGCGCGGCTGTGGCGGCACGGCTGGCTGCGAAAAAGCCTGATCCTGTTCGCGCTTGCGATTTTTTGGGAAGCGATTGCGCGCTGGCAGGATAACGATCTTCTGCTGCCGGCGTTTGGCAGTGTCGCCAAGGCGTTGGGCGCCGGCATCATCAGCGGCGAAATCCTTGGCCATGTGGGCGTGTCGCTGCTGGTGCTTCTCAAGGGCTACGCCGCCGGCGTCGTCGGCGCATTCATCCTGACGTCGCTTGCGGCGTCGACCCAGCTTGGCCGCGACCTCCTGGAAACCCTTACCTCGATGTTCAATCCCTTGCCGGCAATTGCCTTGCTGCCCTTGGCCTTGCTGTGGTTCGGACTGGGGCAGGGCAGTCTGATCTTCGTTTTGCTGCATTCCGTACTGTGGCCGCTTGCATTGAGTACGTATGCCGGATTCCGGGGTGTGCCGGAGACGTTGCGAATGACAGGCCGCAACTATGGATTGCATGGTTTGCGCTTCGTGTGGCAAATCCTCGTGCCTGCGGCCTTGCCTTCGATTGTCTCTGGACTGAAGATCGGCTGGGCCTTTGCATGGCGCACCCTGATCGCAGCGGAGCTTGTGTTCGGCACGACATCGGGCAAGGGCGGACTGGGCTGGTACATATTCCAGAACCGGAATGAACTCTATACCGACAAGGTGTTCGCAGGGCTTGCCGCAGTAATCCTGATCGGGCTCGCCGTGGAAAATCTTGTGTTCGGCGTCATCGAACGCGTGACCTTGCGTCGCTGGGGCATGCAGCGCTGAGCTCGTTCACCCGCTGGGCGCGCATTTCCGTGCAGGAATGGAGAAGAACGATGGATTGGCTTGATATCACGACCGCGGTGCTCGCGGCAATCGCAGTAGTCGCTGCATTTTTGTATCCGCTCAACAGGCATAACGACGATTAACAGGATCGAATCCGATCCGGTGATCGAACGGCTTCGCAGGTTCAGCTGAAAAGGGCTTCAAGGCGATGAGATAGCACTTTTGCAAAAAACGCAATGCCCGACGCGCGTCCCGTTGCGGCGGAGAACGGGCGAGTGGTGATGTGTGTAAGCATGCATAAACACGCACGGACACACCGTGGACATACTGTGCTATGTTGCCTGTCTTGAAATTGCAACCTTGCACAGAATATGGCGCCGCCGCTCCCCCCTGACGAGACGAAGAATCCATCGCAACAGGGGCCGTACGGTTCCGAGTTTCGCTTCCAGGCATTGTTTGAACAGGCGCCCGTCAGCATCCAGTTGCTGGCTGCGGATGGCAGGACGGTTCAGGTCAACAAGACATGGCGTGCCTTGTGGGAAATGCCGAGCGGAACGGCATTGGGCGACTATGTGCTGGGCGGCGATTACAACGTTCTCACAGATCCGCAATTAGTTGAGAAAGGCATTACTCCGTACCTGAAGCGTGCCTTTGCCGGAGAGTCCGTCAAGATCCCGGCCGCGAAATACGATCCGGCCGCGTTGGGCAAGCCAGGACGAATCCGGTGGGTCACGGCCACCGCACACCCATTGAAAGATCAGGACGGACGGGTGCAGGAAGTCGTGCTGATGCACGAAGACATCACCGATCAGGTCGAGGCAGAGCGACTCATCCGCAACAGCGAAGAGCGATTCCGGTCCCTGGTCACGGCCACCAGCATCATGGTCTGGACGACGACGCCGGAGGGCGCTGCCCGCGAGGACTCGCCTTCCTGGCGCGCCTTCACCGGGCAGACTGTGGAGGAATGGCTGGGCGATGGCTGGCTGTCGGCGGTGCATCCGGAAGATCGTGAACGCGCAGCCGAGGTTTTCCGGAAATCCATTGCCACTCGATCGTTTTATGAAACCGAGTACCGGCTTCGGCGCGCGGACGGCCAGTACTGCTGGACGTCGGCGAAGGCGGTCCCGGTGCTGGATGCCGATGGTTCGCTGCGGGAGTGGGTGGGCGCCAACACCGATATTTCAGCGGCGAAGACTGCCACGCAAGCGCTGCAGGAAAGCGAAACCCGTTTCCGTACCATTATCGAAGCCATGCCCCAGATGGTGTGGTCCACCCGCCCGGACGGCTACCACGAATACTATAACCGGCGATGGTATGACTTCACGGGCGTCCCGGTCGGTTCCACCGACGGTGAGGGGTGGGAAAACGTTGTGCATCCGCAGGACCAGGACCGTGCATGGAACGTGTGGCGCCACTGTCTCGATACCGGCGAGCCTTATGAAACGCAGTACCGGCTTCGCCATCATTCCGGCGAATACCGGTGGGCGTTGGGCAGGGCCCTGCCGATGCGGGACGAGTCCGGGCAGATCACCCGCTGGTTCGGCACCTGTACGGAAATCCATGACCAGAAAATGGCCGAGGATGCATTGCGGGAGGCCGCGCGCAGGAAAGATGATTTTCTCGCCATGCTTGCCCATGAACTGAGAAATCCGCTGGCACCGATCAGCGCCGCTGCGGAGCTGATGGAGATGGTGCAATTCGATAAGGAGCGCATTAAGCAGACCAGCAAGGTAATCAGCCGGCAGGTACGTCACATGATGGCCCTGGTGGACGACTTGCTCGATGTCTCGCGGGTGACGCGCGGCCTCGTTACCATCGATAAACAGCCGCAGGACCTGAAGCTGATCGTGGCGAACGCGCTCGAGCAGGTCATGCCGCTATTGGAGACAAAGCGGCACCGCCTTACGATGGCGCTGGCATCTGACACCGCGATCGTGCTCGGCGACGAGAAGCGCCTGGTGCAGGTGTTGACCAACCTGCTGAACAATTCGGTGCGCTACACGCCTGAAGGCGGCGACATCCACCTTGCCATCGATGTGCAAGGCGAACGTATCGTTTTGCGTGTGAAGGACAATGGGATTGGCATGGCGCCGGAGTTGCAGCCGCACGTGTTCGACCTGTTCACCCAGGCCGACCGGAGCGCCGACCGGGCGCAGGGCGGACTGGGCGTCGGACTTGCGCTGGTGAAAAGCCTAGTGGAATTGCATGGCGGCGATGTGCGATGCAGCAGCGAAGGCATCGGCAAGGGAAGCGAATTCATCGTCACGCTGCCCCGCCTGCCGGAGGGGCGTATGCCCATCGAACAAGGTCCGCACCGTCAACTCGGAAAATCGGACAAGCCATTGCGGATCCTGGTGGTCGATGACAATGCCGATGCCGCGACGATGCTTGCGCTGTACCTGAATGCCGTTGGCCACGAGGTTACGGTGGAACACACCTCAGCCAATGCCCTGGCGCGCGCCGCATCGACACCCCTGGATGTGTGCATACTGGATATCGGCCTGCCCGAAATGGACGGCTATGAACTGGCATTGCAATTGAAGGCACAGAAGCGCACCGCGCACATCAGATTGTTCGCCGTCACCGGTTACGGGCAGGAGCAGGACAGGAAGCGGGGAAGAGATGCAGGCTTCGATCATCATTTCGTCAAGCCTGTCGATACCGCAAAACTCGCATCCGTACTGGCTGAAATCACGCTGGGCTTATTGGCGTAAGGCGAAACCGGAATCGCCGCGGAATCGTCGCGGAGTCGCCGGACCCATACAGCGTCGAATCAGCAGGCCTTCGCCGAGTCCGGTGTCCAGATGCCTGAAGGCGGACGGCGCGTCCACTCGCTCATTGAGGACGCGCCGACCGGACGGCCTTCCGGCGCGGCTATTCGATCGTCACGCCCGCCTGCTTCACAACATCCTTCATGCCGCGGTGGTCATTCTGCAGCAGTGTCGAGAATTTCTCTGGCGACATTGCCTGCGGCTCCGCGCCCTGCGCGTAAATGGCCTTTTTCATTTCCGGATTGTCCAGCAGCCTGTTCACTTCCGCATTGACCCGCGCCACAACCTCCTTGGGCACGCCGGCCGGCATGAAGAATCCGTACCACGTACTGACATCGAAATTCTTGTATCCCGCTTCTGCCACGGTAGGTACGTCCGGCAGCGACGTGCTGCGTTTCGCCGAAGTGACGGCAAGGGCGCGCAGCTTGCCAGCCTTGATCTGGCTTAACGCTGACGGCACGGACGACAATGCCAGGTCCACGGTGCCGCTCATGACATCGACCAGCGCGGGGCTCGATCCCTTGTACGGCACATGCACGAGCTTGATGCCGGCAGCGGTGTTGAGCGCTTCGCCGGCCAGGTGGATGGTGGTGCCGTTCCCCGGCGATCCATAGGGAATGGTTCCGGGCGCGGCACGTGCGGCGCTTACGACATCGGCCAGCGTCTTGTACCTGGAATTGACGGCCGTGACGATTACCACCGGGGTGTATGCCACGTGCGCCACGGCGGTGAAGTCCTTGAGAGGATCGTAGGACAGGTTTTTATACAGCCACGGCGCAACCGCCATGTTGTCCTTCTGCCCCATCAGCAGGGTATAACCGGACGGTGCTGCCCTGGCTGCTTCGCCGACGCCGATGGTGCCGCCGGCGCCGCCGCGATTCTCCGCCACGATGGTCCACTTGTTTGCTTCGGCAAGCCGGGTGGCGACCAGTCGGGACAGGATGTCCGTACCGCCGCCGGGTGGAAACGGGATGATCAGCCGGACGGATTCCGCCGGCCAGGTCTGGGCATTGCCGGTCAGGGCGGTGAAGGCAAGCGCGACTGTCACAAACGCCTTCTTCATCAGGATGCGTCGCGAGAAATCTTTTGGAGCGGCAGTGTTTGCTGTGATGGTGTACATGGACTATTCGAGGTGGAAAAAACAATACGGGCCAATGATGTTCGTCACGGGAGTTGAGTCTTGCGGGCATCTCGCCGTTGGAAAAAGAACCATTCTAATGGCAGTCATCGACATCCACATTGGCTGCCTTCTCCTGTCGATCCCGCTGATTCATTGCAGTTTCGGCAAAGAATCCATTGCACTTTGTGCATGGAACATTCCGATCGCGTTAAAACGTTGCACTTCTTTTCTTGCTGCTTTTGCGTTCGAAAAATATACTGTTCACACGTACAGCATTTCCACAGACCAATGTCCGAACTCATCCGCCTCAGCGAGCTGCCCACACTCGTACCCGTTATCTGGCCAATCAAGCCGACAGCCAAAGCGGTGGACAACCCGCACTTTCCCGCAAGACGCCCGACCGGCTTTCCGTCGCCGGCCGCGGATTATGTCGAATCGGGGGTGGACCTGAATGACTACCTGGTGAAGCATCGTGTATCGACATTCATCTTCGATGTGTGCGGTGAATCGATGCGCCATGCCGGCATCTTCGATGGTGACAGGATCGTCGTCGACCGGTCGGTAGAGGCAGGGCACGGTGCGATCGTCGTCGTGGTGCTGAACGGCGAATACACCGTCAAGCGATTGCATGCGCGCGGCGATGGCGTGGAGCTGCGTGCGGCGAATCCCGGCTATCCGCCGGTGTTCGTCAGGGAAGGTGAAGAGCTGGTGATTTTTGGTGTGGTCGTTGGCGTCGTGCGGAAGTTGCAGCCATGACTGCGCGCTTGTCGCCCCACAGCTCGTCGATTGAGCGGTTGTCGACCTGACGGTTTGCGAAGAGAAAGAGTACAACTGAAAAGACAATGCCCCCGAAGGGGCATGCGGCGATAGCAGATCAACCGGTTTCAGAACGCCTCAAGCTTGTCATGCCGCTTTCCGGGAAGCTACCACCATGGATGTCGATGTGGACGAGCCATCGAGCTTGAACACATTCACCACCTGCGCCAGTTGCGCCGCCTGGTCCTGCATCGACTCCGACGCGGCGGTTGCCTGCTCCACCAGCGCCGCATTCTGCTGCGTCACCTGGTCCATCTGTGCGATGGCGATGTTCACCTGCTCGATGCCCGATGTCTGTTCCTGGCTTGCCGCCGTGATTTCGGCAATGATGTCGGTCACCCGCCTGACGCATTCCACGATGTTCGTCATGGTTGTGCCAGCCTGATCGACGAGCTTGCTGCCGTTCTCGACCTTTTCCACCGATTCGTCGATCAATACCTTGATCTCCTTGGCCGCCGCCGCGCTGCGTTGCGCCAGGTTGCGGACTTCCGACGCCACGACGGCGAATCCCCGGCCCTGCTCGCCTGCACGCGCCGCTTCAACCGCGGCATTGAGGGCCAGGATGTTAGTCTGGAAAGCAATGCTGTCGATCACGGAAATGATGTCGACCACCTTCCTTGACGATTCATTGATCGCACCCATGGTATCGACGACCTGGGCGATGACCTGTCCGCCTTCGCTTGCCACTTCCGCTGCGGATACTGCCAGCGTATTGGCCTGTTGTGCATTGGCGGCGTTCTGCTTCACGGTGGAGGTGAGCTCCTCCATCGACGTAGCGGTTTCCCCCAGGGAGCTGGCCTGCTGCTCGGTACGTGAAGAGAGGTCCTGGTTGCCGGCGGCGATCTGGGTTGAACCGGTGGCGATCTGGTCGGTGCCGGAGTGAACCTGGGTCACGATACGGGCGAGGTTCTCGTTCATTTCCTGCAATGCCAGCATCAGCTGGCCGGTCTCGTCCCTGGATTTCACCGTCATTTGTCCGGTCAGGTCACCGGTCGTTACGCGCCTGGCGAATCTGACTGCCTCGCCAAGTGGCGTGGTGATGCTGCGTGCGAGCAGGATGGAGAGCGCCATGCCAATGACCAAAGCGATGGCGGAAACGGCGATCAGCAGGTTACGCGAGGTATTGATGATGCCGTGTACAGCGTGCGTGGCATTGTCCATTTCCTTTTCTGCGTTGCGGATGACGACATCCATGTCCTGCACGATCTGTCGCCGCAGCGGGCTGCATTCCTTGACAAGAAAATCACCGAACTCCGCCACTTGCATCGCTTCGCGAAATTTGCGTGGGCGATTCAATTCTTCAGCCATCTGCGTCAGGCCTTTGCTGACCTTGGCAAAGTCCGCGTCCCCGGCGTAATGCGGTGCCAGCGTCTTCAATGCATCCATGAAAATGGCTTTTTGCTGGTCGACGATATCCAGCTCCCGCTTCGCCTCGTCCATGGTGGTGAAAATGTAGGCATTGCGTGCCGCGATGCCACTCTGCGCCAGGGCCTCGCGGGCTACATACAAAGGTTGCAGGCGTTCCTCGATCACATGGTCTTCCTGCACGACCGTGGCATCGATGCCGAGCATGCGGAAAATCGAGAATGCCGACAGGGCCAATATCATCATCAGCAAAATGCCAAATCCCAAGGCAAGGCGTGCGCCGATGGTCATGTCTTTTAATTTCATTTCTATCTTCCGGAAAAATTGTATCGAGTGGCGAGCCGGGTGACGTCAATGCGGATGCGAAGGCACTCTTCGCAATACATTCATTCGGTAACGCGACGGTCGCTCAATGTGCCACCTGCCATTGATGTCGCTTTGTCATGCCTGCGTAACGAAGTCAATACGTTGCCAGGCAGTCATGCCCCTATTCGCGCTTGACACGGCAATGTCATATACACAAACGAAAGAACCTGCCGAATTTTTGTTATTGAGTGGCATTACTACGGGAGTAAGTTAGTACTCATTCGATACTAACGCTAACTTTGCGCCTCAATCTACGGAAAACGCGGGCGAAAAGCGTTGTGTTGCTGACCGCCAACAATTTTTGGTGGTCGATTTTGATAGATTGATTTTTTCGCCTTTTTCATCCCATATGTATGGGACAAAAGTGTGGGACAGAAACGTTGCCAACAGAATCAGGGGAAGTTTCTGACAACATGCTGTTTCTTTTCATTAGCGAGTCGATCGGTAAGTCATTCAGTGTTCCACGATGCAATTTCGACATCCCGTATGGACAATGGTGTTGCTTTGCCTAGTGCTTTTCCCGACTGGTTGTTGCCGGGATCCCAAACCACTTTTGGAAAATGAACCGGCCTTTCTCGTTACCGGAACACGGGGCAGTCCACCATTTATGCGCAAGTTCAAAATATGTGATCGGTACGTCAATACACTACACCCTGTACTACAACCCTCTTTCTTTCGTTCATCCATGCGCCAGCGCGATAGCGCTGCATCAATTTCAGGAGAAGTCATTCATGTCATCGCTTTCCATCAACTCGACTCTCGGCGATCTGCTCGACAATGAGGCAAGCAAAGCCATTCTCGAAAAGCATCTGCCCGGTATTTCCACTCACCCTCAGATTTCCATGGGTAGAGGTTTCCCGCTGAAGACGGTTGCCGGCTTTTCCGGTGGCCTCATCACCAACGATGCTCTCGACAAAGTCGACGCCGATCTCAAGACCTTGGGTTGATCCTGCGCCTCCCGCATCAGGCTCGATGCGGTATGGCATCAAGCCTGATGCGGGCAGATACAAAATTCCTACTGGATGCCCGGCGGTTGAAAAGCACGCCAGGCAAACAGAGGGTCTTTCGTGAGTGCTGTTCCGATGATGTATCCGAAAACAGCCACAGCGATAATCAGGCATGCAAGGCGAACAGGCTTCTGTTTTCCATACTTGAGGGCAACCGATCCGAGCATGATGTAACAGACAAGTGCGCCGACCTTGGCAGTAAGCCAGGGCTGCACAAACGGATATTGCCCGCTCCAGAACGCGAGTGTCAGGGCGCTGAGCAGCAATATCGAGTCGATCATATGCGGGACGGTTTTCACCCAGCGCCTGGTGAGCAGAGGTGGGTCGGTCATCATCCATACGCCGCGCACAAGAAAAAAGCTGCCGCTCAGGATTGCGCACGTGATGTGCAGTTGTTTGATCGCCAGGTAGTTCATCATCGGTCTCGGGACATTGCTCTGGGTTGTCGTCAACGCAGTTTGCTGCTCTCGGGTTCAACATGAAGCTTGGCGCTTCCCCTGGCTTCCCATGCGTTTTGTGCAGGTCGTCATGGTAGCGAAAACATTGCCGCCGTACTATCCCGAATGGATCAATGCCAATAAAGAACAATAAGTCGATGCATCCAACCGGCACGCTCATCGTGAGCGCGCTGATCCTTGGAATCGGGCTCGCTGCATTCCTTGTTCATGTGCTTGCCTTCCGGAAGTACACGATGGACGACTCGTTCATCACCTTTCGGTACGCTCGAAACCTGGTCGATGGATTTGGACTTGTCTTCAATCCGCAGGACGCTGACGCGCCGACCGAAGGTTTGACCAGCCCCCTGTACGCCATACTCCTGGCGCTCTTCAGTCTCTCCGGCATATCGTTCACCCTGATTGCCAAGGTGCTTGGCGTGGCCGCCTGCCTCATGGTCGCTGTGCTGTGCGGCAGGATCGTCTATGACGTGCACCGCCTGCTCGCAGGAGCGGACAACGGTCTTTCGCCGCTGGCTGCAGCCGGCGCTGCGGCCTATTTTCTGGCCGATCAGTATGTTGCGGTCAACGCCGTATCCGGCATGGAAACCGCCTGCTCAGTACTTGCATTCGCCTGTTTCATTTTTCTTGCATGGCGAAGCCTGTCGGACCCGCCAGGTACCGGCCGGCCAATCGCGATCGGCGTCATTGCAACGATCGTTCCGATGTTCCGTCCCGAGATGGCGGCGGCAGTGATCGCCTTTCTCGTCGGCCTCGCAAGCCTGAACCCGCAGTCGCGCGGAACCATTATTTCTGCGGGGTTCACCTTCCTCGTTCTCGGATCGCTGTATTTCGCTGCGCGCTACCTGTATTACGGGCTTCCGTTTCCGTTGCCGTTCTATGTCAAGCAGGGCGATCATGGCCTGATGGGCATGATCGAGATCGAGCGGTTTGCAAAGCACATGCCGCTCATGCTGATCGGCTCCGTCGTCCTGTTTGGCTACCTTGTCATCAGGCGGCGCAGCACGCGCAGCTTCGTGGTGGATTTTCTGTTCGCCTTGTTTGCCGCAGTTGCGCTGCAGATCGGTTACTACGCGACCATCAAGCACATCATGGGCCTCGGCCTGCGGTACTTTCAACCGGTGATTGTTGGCCTGATCATCCTGGGATTTTCTTCCCTTGCCTGTTTCCGGCACAAACGGCTGCAGGGGACAAGCGTCTCCGGCGGCACGTCATGGACTTTGCGCGCAGTTGCCGCCGGCATCCTTCTCATCGTGTCGGTGCAGGCCCTTCGCATGAAGGACGCACATGACTGGCTGATCAAGGGGTATGAGCCGGTCGGGCGGCGCGTGGTCGATATCGGCATGACGATGAAGAATGTGGCAAACGGTGAAGCATTCACGATGGCCGTCTTTGATTGCGGCGCGATTCCTTACCATGCCGATTTTCAGACGATCGACCTGGCCGGATTAAATAACAAGACAATCGCCCTCGGCGGCACCGGGGAATCGTCCTTGAAGGAATTGAACGACAGGCGCCCCGATTTCCTGTTCCTTGTGGGGTCTACCGCGCAGCCCGACTCCGTCATCGGGTGGGAAAATCTCACCGCGGACGACGTGACCGCTCTCGGCTACATGATGCGGGGCGCCATTCATGTGGGCCCCGGTTATTGGTACCACTTGTATTCGAAAAATAATCCGCGGGTGGTGCAGTACCTGCAAAGGCTGGCACAGGCAGCAGCACAATCGGAGCAAGCCCCGCCGCATTGATGCAGGCTGATGCACTCAATATGCATCGCCCTTCGGGACGACCGGTGCCGCATCGCCATTGAACTGCGCCCGCAACGCCCTCACTGACATTGCGAGCACGCGCGCTTCGATGCCGACCGCCACGAATTGACAGCCCATGTCCACGTAGCGCTTCGCCTCGGTGGGATCGGCTGTCAGGATACCGGCGGCCTTTCCGCTCCGGATGATTCGACCAAGGGCATCATCAATCACCTTCCGTACATCTGGATGCCCGGCGTTGCCGAGATGGCCGAGCGATGCCGACAGATCGGCAGGCCCGATGAACACGCCGTCGACGCCTTCCACATTGCAGATGGCTTCCAGGTTCTCGATTGCCGTCTTCGTTTCCGCCTGCACCAGCAGGCAGATTTCATCATTCGCCTTCTGCACATAGTCGGTTCGCATGCCCCAGGCCGATGCCCGTGCCGCGGCGGCGCCGACGCCGCGCACACCTTGCGGCGGATAGCGGGTCGCCCGCACCATCTCCTGCGCCTGCGCGGCAGTATCGATCATGGGTACCAGCAGCGATTGGGCGCCGATATCCAGCACTTGCTTAATCAGCGCGTTGTCGCCGATGACCGGGCGCACCACCGGATGGGAGCCGTAGGGCGCCACCGCCTGCAGCTGCGCGAGGATGCTGCGCACGTCGTTTGGCGAGTGCTCGCCGTCGATCAGCAGCCAGTCGAAATCCGCGGTGGCACAAATTTCGGTCGTATAGGCATTCGCCAGTGACAGCCAAAGCCCGATTTGCGGCTTGCCGGTTTTCAGTGCGGCCTTGAATGTGTTGTGCATGCAATTTCTCCTGATGTGGCGAAGCGCCGGGGTTCCTGGATCATCATCGATATAACCATAATCGGACGTTTTTTGTACGGTCGTGCCGGACGATGCAGCGCAAGGAATGACGCACCGTTCTCAACGGAAATCAGCCGCTGTTGCTGGAACGAACCAAGGATGCATTGATTGGGGCGAACTGCGGATCTTCCATCTGTTCGACCGTGTGCCGCACTTCTGCGATAAGCCAATCCCGGAACAGCGCAACTTCGGCGCGGGCATCCGGCATGGCTTGCACCAGCCAATAGGCGTAGTCGCTTTCCCGGATCGTATCGGTCGGCATGGCGATCAACCGCCCGTCCGCCAGCATCGGAAGAACCAGCGCGACACGTCCGAGTGCAACGCCGTGGCCGTCCACGGCCAGTTGCACCACCTGATTGTATTGGTTGCAATGAAGGAAGGCTTTGGGCTTGGCCTCCGCCATGCCGGCGGAAGCGAGCCATTCGGACCAGCGCAGCCAGGGACGAGCCTGTGGCTCGTCGTACTCCAGCAGCACTTCATTCAGCAAGGCATGCGGGTGCAGGAATGCGCGTGCCGCGACGGCTTTGCTTGCCATCGGAACGACACGTTCCCCGAACAGCCTGATCGCGCTTGGCGGCACGTCTGCCTCACGCGCATACCGGATCGCAAGATCGATGCCTTCCTGCTTCAAGTCCAGGATGCGATTGTTGGCCGCGACCCTGATATCGATGTTGGGGTGGGCATCCTGATAGGCCGCAAGTTTGGGCAGCACCCACAGCGCCGTGACGCCGAACGAGGCGGTGATCGTAATAGGGCGGGGACGTTCGTTGTGGCGGATGGCGTCGCTGCATTCAGCCAATCGATCCATCCATGGTGACGCAAGCGCCATCAGGCGTTCACCCGCTTCGGTCAGGGCAATTGCCCGGTGTTTCCGGACCAGCACCGGTGTGCCGAGGTACTCTTCAAGAGCGAGGATCTGCCGGCTGACGGCGGACTGGGTCAGGCAAAGATCATTCGCCGCCTGCGTGATGCTCATGCGCCTTGCCACCGCGACAAAGCCGCGCAGTGCGTCCAGCGGCGGAAGATTCAATAATGGATTTTCCATGCGCGGCTCTCGTATGGTGAATGCTGTTTAGGCAGCTGCCCGGATGAAGACACGGCAGAATTTGAGGATATGCGGGAATTCTATTGCATGCGCGCGATGCATGCTTTTTGCACAAAGCAATTTTGGTTTGCCTAGTCAGGTCCGGTCATTCGCATTCTCTTTATGAATGCCACCAATGCATAAATACCGATTGAGCAAATACCGTCGACACGGTTTAATGGGCTATCAAACGTCACCCTAAACGACACAACAGGAGGTAGAGATGATCATCGCCATGACTGCGTTCACATTGCCGAAGCCGATCACGCGAGAGGAAGCGCGGGCGATCTTCCTGAGCACCGCGCCGAAGTATCAAGGCGTACAAGGCCTGCTGCGCAAGCACTATGTGCTCTCCGAAGATGGGTGTACTGCGGGTGGCATGTATCTTTGGCATTCCAAGGCCGAGGCGGAAGCGATGTACACGCAAGCATGGCGCGTCTTCGTCAGGGAGAAGTACGGCACCGATCCAACCGTCACCTACTTCGACAGCCCCGTGGTGGTCGACAACGTCGCCGGGCAAATCCTGTCCGGCGACTAGGAACGCATGTGCCGGTTGAACGCAAGGGCAGGACCGTTCCGCCCAATGCGTTATCCGGCTTTCTTTTCCCTTGGCACACGCCCCATCAGATAGAACTCCGGATTTGGCATCATTCCCGCCGCATTGGCCATCCGATTGGATAGCGCGAAGAACGCGGCGATCGCACTGATATCCCAAATGTCGTCATCGCTGAATCCATGGGCGTGGAGCTCGTCGAAGTCCGCGTCGTCGATGGCGTACGAGGATGTCGAGACCTTTAACGCAAAATCAAGCATTGCGCGTTGGCGTGGCGTGATCGGTGCCTTGCGGTAATTCGTTGCAATCTGGTCCGCGATCAGGGGATTCTTTTCAAAAATCCGGAGCAGCGCACCGTGCGCGACGACACAGTAGAGGCATTGGTTCGGCGCGCTGGTGGCCACGACGATCATTTCCTTCTCGCCCTTGGTGAGTCCTCCTTCACGCAACATCAGCGCGTCGTGGTAGGCGAAGAACGCCCGGTATTCATCAGGCCGGCGGGCGAGTTTCAGGAATACGTTGGGAACGAAACCGGATTTCTCCTGGACGGCAAGAATCTGTGCCCGGATATCCTCCGGCAGGTTATCGAGTTCGGCAACCGGGTAGCGGTCGGAAGGGGTCATGTTGTCTCCTTGCTGCGTGATGTTGTTCGGACTGCAAAGCTGGCCACAGGCTATCGGCCCTGATCGAATCGTGATGTCTGCTCTGGAGCCTAGCACAGGACCATGAGGTGCCGAAGAGTGGCGACGCGACGTTTGCCTGATCGCATAGATTTTGGCTCGCCGGCACAAGCAGCGCCCAGGAGCGTGGCTGGCAACAATCGATGGAACTTGTGCCCGCTCAGCCTTTGCTTGCAACTGTGTTGCAAAATAAATAGGTTTCGAATACACTCCCGAACTTGCAACAAAGTTGCAAATACGGTTTCGCTCTGGTCCTTGACGAAGCAGCGGGAGCACATTGCGAAAGGGCCTGAAGCCATCAGTGAGCCTCAACAATAAGTTGAGCACGCCTGTCGGCGTGTTTCCCGCCGTTGAGAGGCTCGTTGCTTAGCCTGGTTCCAAATTTTTTTTACACATTCAATGCAACTTGGTTGCATTGAATGTCAGCGAGATGTCGTCATGCGGCGTGAGTGCTTTCTCACACAGTTGTGACACATCTCATTTTTTAACAATGTTTATGCAACACAGTTGCAAAAAGGGTGTGATCCACGTCGATTCTTTTTGTTGCTGCTGACCCAGTCCTGTCACCAGCCCCGAAAAAAATACTTCCACCCAGGACCGTCGTACCCGCACTTTTCATCGGAGATTTCATGGCTAAAAATTTTTACTCTTTCCGTCTCAGTCTGTTGAGCCTTGCAAGCATTGCCCTGTTGGCAGGCTGTGGCGGCGGGGGCGGGGGCGGCGGCAATAATGATGATCACAGCGATGCCACGATCAACACGGCAGGTCGTATCGTTGTCGCTGAAAACGGCACCAATGCATTACGTGTGCATGATCTCGACAACAATAACGTCGAAGCCACGCATCGGCTGGATCATTCGCCATCAGGGCTCTATGCAAGTCCGGGCGGACGCTATGTCGTGGCGCTCCAGGGTTCCCAAAACCAGGTGCAGTTCGTCGATGGCGGCATCTGGCAGGAGGACCATGGCGACCATAAACACGACTACAAGAACGCGTCTCGTGTGATGTCGTGGAAACTCGCCGGCACGCGGCCATCCCATTACGATGTGCAGGAAGGCAGGCAGGCAAGCATATTCTTCGATGGCGACGGCACCGCAACTCCGGCTGTGGTTGCCGGCATGCGAATGATCACCGATGCTTCCATTGCTGCCGGCAACGCCGTGGCGTCGATGAGCCTGGCGGCACCCATTCACGGCTTCGCAGAACCACTCGACAACAAGCTCCTGAGCGTTCACCGCGCGAGCGACGCACCCGACACCTTGCCTACGCACCTGCAACTGCACCTGCGGTCGGGCGCCACATACACCCCCCAGCGCCTCCTCACCACGCGCTGCGACGCGATGCATGGCAGTTATACGTCCGGCACCTACACGGCAGTCGGTTGTGCCGACGGCGTTCTGCTTGCAAGGCATGTATCCGCCACAGACGTCACCGATCAGAAAATCCCCACGCCGATACGTGTCAGCACGGTGATCGGCCATCCGAAGACGCCGGGGCAATTCATTGCTTTCGGTAACGAAGGAACCGCTCCCGCGCCGGTGACGACACGCTTCTACGCCATCCATGGCGACAGCGCTTCCGCTACACCGATCGTTCCGACGGGATGGGCGGAAGGTAATCTCAGGCGTGCACACGGCATGGACCGCAGCGGCAACCGCTTCTACATCCTGGACGACAAGGGCACGCTCATCGTCATGGCGCGTGAGGGCAATGCCTGGACTACGGTGACCAGGATTGCTTCGGCGATCCCCTCCATGCCGACTGCCGCGCCATGGCCGACGATCACCACCAACGGCGCACGTGATGAAGTCTACGTCACTGATCCGGTCGCGCGTCAGTTGGTCGTGCTGAACTCCCAGACCTCGACCGTCGTCGCCCGCCGTGACCTCGGCTATGTTCCGTCGAACGCATTGTGGATGGGAATCAACAGATGAAGAAAACCCTATGCATGGTAGTCGCGGCCGGTGCCGTGTTTGGTGCGCAGGCCCAGGAAAAGGGCTGGGAATTTGGCGCGGTACTGGATGTGTCGCATACCACGCGCGAGCTGGCGTTGGGTCAGCGCGAACAGGGCCTGGCACTCGGACATAGCGATGCAGTCGCACGCGGTCCGCTGGGCCGGCATTTCAGTGCCCAGGTCGGCGCGGTGGCGCACCAGCATGACGGAAAAGTCGAGTTCGAGATGGAAGAGGCATGGGTGCAGACACGCAGCCTGCCTGCCGGGCTCCAGGGGCGCGCCGGCCGGTTTGCTTCGCAGATCGGCTACCTGAATGAGCAGCATCCGCATGCCGATGATTTTGTCGAGCGTCCTTTGCTATACCGGGCATTCCTGGGCGGCCACTGGTTCGATGATGGCTTGCGACTGAACTGGACGGCGCCCACGCCGTTTTACATGACGCTCGGCGCCGAAGTATTCCGCGGACGTCAATTGATCAAAGAAGCGGCATCGTCACGCAATCCCGGTGCAATGACGCTCAGCGTGAAAGTCGGCAATGACATCAGCCGGTCACAGAGCTGGCAGCTCGGCGCATCCTACCTTCATAACCGGAGAGAAGCGGCCATCGAGGAGGAGCACCGGGAGGAAGGCCAGGCCGGAGAGGAAGAGCATGCACACGGCCACGGCCATACCCATGCGCATGGCGCCGCGCTCAGCGGAAAGCGGATGTGGTTGCTGGACGCGGCATGGAAATGGTCCCCGGACGGAAACAACCGGCAGCAGCAACTCAAGCTGGTCGCCGAATACGCGCGGGTGACGAAGCCCAACCGGTATGCGGACAGCTCGGATTACCACGACGCCTTGTCGCTGGGCGCGGTATGGCGATTTGCGCCGGAATGGGAAGTGGGAGCACGCACCGACTGGCTAAGAGCACGCGTGCCGCATGGCGATCACTTTCACGACGGACGGCTGCGTGAGCATGCGGTGATGGTTGCATGGAAGCCGACGCACAGCCAGGCGCTGCGACTGCAACTGACGAGCCAGCCGCGTGCCGAAGAATTCGAGAATCGCTCGAAACGGACTGTTCAACTGCAATACGTATTGAGCTTTGGAGCCCACGGTGCGCACTCTTTCTAAATGGACGTTGCTGCTCGCGAGTGCGATATGCGCGCCGGCCAGCGCGTTGACCGTCTTTGCCTGCGAACCGGAATGGGCAGCGTTGACGCGCGTGCTCATGCCGGCGGCGACCATCCATACCGCAACACATTCCCGCCAGGACCCACACCACATCGAGGCCAGGCCCGCCCTGATTGCCCAACTGCGTTCCGCCGATCTCGCCGTGTGCACCGGCGCATCGCTGGAAGTCGGTTGGCTGCCTGCATTGCAACAGCGCGCCGGCAACGCCAGAGTGCAGGACGGTGCACCGGGAATGTTATACGCGGCGTCGCATATCGACCTGATCGATCCACAACCCGGCGCGGGCGGAAATCCCTTTGCCGGCGATGTGCATGCCGAAGGTAATCCGCACGTGCATGCCGATCCGCGCAATCTGCTCAAAATATCCGTGGTGCTTGCGGAGCGGCTGCAAAAACTCGTTCCGTCAGAAGCAAATGCGATTCAGCAGCGCCGGACGCAGTTTGAATCCGCCTTGACGCAACGCATCAAGGACTGGGAACAGCGTGCCGCAGCGTTGCGCGGAACCACCGTAGCGGCGCAGCATACGGCCTTCGGCTATCTGTGGAAGTGGCTTGGCATCAAGCAAGTCGCGGATCTCGAACCGAAACCGGGTATGGCGCCGACCCCCGGTCACCTGCAACGCCTTCTCGCGAGTCTGCAACCTCAACCGCCGCTGGCGATCGTCATCGCCGATTACCAGGACCCGCGTGCCGCACGCTGGCTAGCCGGCCAGTTGGGCAATACGGTCCCGGTGATCGCGCTGCCGGCCACGGTAACGGATGAGAAATTGCCGGATGCACTGGTGCAGTGGTACGACCAGCTTCTCGATGCATTGATCAAGGCAAAAGGACGTTGATGGAGTACTGGTTTCTTGCACCGATGGCCGCACTCCTGTTCGGCCTGCTGGCATTGGCCCCGCTCGGCGCGCAGGTGCTGGCGCGTGGTGTGGTGTTCATCGACCTGGCCGTTGCCCAGGCTGCGGCAGCGGCGGCACTGGCTGCGATGGCCTGGCTTGATCACCCGGAGATGCTTGCCATTCAACTGACAGCCGCCCTGGGTGCCTTATCCTGCGCGGGTTTCGTTGCCGCCCTGGCCCGCAAGTGGCCGCAACAGCGTGAGGCGTTGATCGGTCTGACTTATGTTGCGGGCGCATGTCTGGCGATGCTTGCCGCGCGTGCCGACCCGCACGGACGGGAGCATCTCGCGGAATTGCTGGCGGCCGACATTTTGTGGGCGGGGTGGGACCAGGTCATCATACTGGCTGCTTGTGCGGCAGTTGTCCTGCTTCTGCAGCTTCGGTGGCCGCATTGGCTGGGCAAGGATCTCGTCTTCTTTCCCTGCTTTGCATTGGCGGCGAGCATGGCCGTTCCGGCGTTGGGTCTCCTGCTGGTATTTGCATGCCTGATCGGTCCCGGATTATGGATGCGAGCAGGATGGCCGATGAGCATGTCCATCGTTGCGGCCGTGATGGCAGCGGGTGTTGGGCTCATGACTTCCTGGTGGCTGGATGCGCCTAGTGGGGCATGTGTGGCGCTGGCACTGGCGATTTGGGGCGTATCGAGCGCAATCATTGCGAAAACAACGGACTTTTCACGCCAGCAGAGTTGACGGTACCCTTTGACGGTACCCTTTGGCGGGATGCTGTCAGCTCCTTCCGCCTGAGAACAGACGAAGGGACGGACAGGCGGACAGGTTCACTCTTTCGCCGATCTGGCCTCGTGCAGGAAGGCGCCGAGACACAGCTTGTCGCGCACATCCAGTTTGCCGAACTCGAAACCGTGCCGGTAGGAATCCGTTCCGTCGTCGCGCTGTACCGAGCGCAAGGTGACCGGAATATCGAGGAACAGGTCTTCGTCCGCAACCCTGACCTTGAACTTCAGCCGGAACATTTCGCCCGGAACACCCATGAGCACTTTCATTGTCCCGGCCGCGCCGCCCAGGCTGATGTCCTTCAGGACAACCGCCGCGGTGTGATCGGTGCCGCTGACCGCCACGGCGGCGACGATGCTCACGTCGAGGCGGGCGCCGCGGCGGACCACGGCGCAGGTGACCTGCTTCGGATAGCTGAGGTGAAGATAGGGATAGGGGACATGCACGGTTTTCAGTACCGACGAACTGAAGGCGTAGGCCTTTCGTCCCGAGAAGGTCCGTACGACAAACACCTGTCCGTCGCGAACCAGCTGGTACTTTCCATCCGCCATGGGCGCGGAGACGAGGACGGATTTTCCCTCGGTAAAGCCAATCAGCTTCACCAGGTGGCGGGTGGTGTCGTGCTGCAGAAAAAGCGTCTGGCCGATCTGCCATTCGTTGTCGGCCAGATTGACGATCGTGCTCTTCGCTTCCGGTTCGGCAGGACCGCCAGGGGCCTTGCCAGCATTGTCAGTGGCACGTTCGCGCTGGCCGTCTTCCGTCAGATTGCGATTCACGTTTTCTCTCCCGCTCTTCGTGGCACGATGCATGACTGTGCGCAGGCCGTACCGGGTACGCCGCATGCATACCCGATACCGTCAATCTACCGCAAATACGAATCGCATTGCCCGGCGATGTTTTGCCGAAGATGCTCTTCGCAACATTCACAACGGTATGTCGCGGAATGTAGCGCCCAGTTCGTCGTTTTATCTGCGACGGACAATTGCTGGGGCAGCTTTGCTTTCCGTGACGGCATGCACGTTCATCTGAACGGGCCGACGCGGAAATCCGGCCTGGAACACGGTTCCCTTTTCGCCGCACGATGTCACGCTGACGCGGCCTCCGTGTGCGTCGACAAACTTCTTCACGATGTACAAGCCGAGACCCAGGCCGTGGCTCGGACGGTTGATCGTATGGCTGCTGGTGAACGGCTCGAATATGCTACCGATCGCGTTCTCCGGAATAATGCCGCCGTTGCTTACTTCGACCACGATCTCGTGTTTGGCCGTGCCGTCGATGCGGGCCATGATCGGCTTGTCCGGTGCGCCGTGCTGGATTGCATTGCCCAGCAGATTGGAAAGAACCTGCGCCAGCCTGTCCGGGTCAGCGGCGCCTACCACGTCGCCGGCGGTTTCGATCCGGATGCGGGAAATTTCGTCGGCGCCCGCAAGTTCGTCGGCGATCATCCTGCACAACGCCGCGTAGTCGGTGTCCTTCGGACGCACTTCGATACCGCCGGCGCGGATGCGGGCGACATCGAGCAACTGCTCGACCATGCGCGTCATGCGATGGACGCTGGATTGAATCCGGCCCGCCGCAGACTTCACGACTGATTCATTGGAGACCTTGAGGATCAACTCGGAGCCGATCAGCACCGACGAAAGCGGATTGCGCAGGTCGTGACCAAGCACCGCGGTGAACAGTTCGTTCAGGGCAAGCGCCTGTCGCAGTTCGTCCAGCTGCCGGGAAAGCTGTTTTTCCTTCGCATGCAGGTCGACGAATACATTGACCTTGCTTTTCAGGACGGTGTCGTCAAGCGGCTTGTACAGAAAATCGACGGCACCGGCCTCATAGCCGCGAAACGAGGTCCTGGTTTCCCGTGCGCCGGCGGTCAGAAAGATCAGCGGCACGCTGCGGGTGCGTTCACTGCCACGGATCAGTTCGGCCAGCTCGAATCCATCCATCTGCGGCATCTGCACATCGACCAGTGCCAGCGCTACTTCCTGCACCAGCAGGATTTCGAGCGCCTCAGGACCGGACGATGCTTTCAGGATATTCAGGCCGGGTCGCGCCAGCAGGGCTTCGATGGCGATCAGGTTCTGCGGGATGTCGTCGACAACCAGGATATTGATATCGTCGATATTCATATTGATGTTCTCGATTGGCCATCTGAAGTGGAGAGGCTTGCCAGCCGGCGTGCCATGTCATGCAATGACAATATCTGGTCGGTGCCCGAATGCGCGATTGCGGCGAGCGGCATGACGCGCGCCTGCGCCTCATCCGGGTCCTGCACCCATGCCTGGCCGCCCTGACGGCGCACTGTCGTCAGGCCGGCAGCCCCATCGGCGCTGGCGCCGGTGAGGACGATCCCCAGCAGCCGGTCGCGGTATGCCAGGGCCGCCGACTCAAACAGGATATCGATCGACGGCCGGGAAAAATGCACGGGATCGTCGCAGGACAGCGAGAACAGGCGGCTCGGCTCGACCAGCATATGGTAGTCGGGGGCGGCAATGTAAACCGTTCCCGCTATTGCCGGTTCCTTGTCCTCCACTTCCTTCACCCGCAACATGGTGCGCCGCGAGAAGATCTCCGGCAACAGGCTCGGCCGGTTGGCAGGCACATGGAGCACGATCGCGACCGGGGCGGCAAAGCCGGCCGGGAGTGCTTCCAGCAGTGTGCCGACCGCTTCCACGCCACCGGCGGACGCGCCGATCACAAGCATTTCGATGGGCGGGCTATGGATGGTTCCGGTCATCGCAGCACTCGCTGGTAAATTTTTTCGGTACGGGCAAATTCGGTGAATGTGGCCGCATAACGTGTGAAGCGCAGGCTTTCCTTCGATCCCAGACCGAGGAAACCCCGGTTCACCAGCGAATCGGCGAACAGGCCGATCGCACGCTCCTGCAACTCCGGATTGAAATAGATGAGCACGTTGCGGCAGGACACGAACTGGACCTCCGAGAACACGCTATCCGTCGCCAGGCTGTGATCGGCGAAGACCATGCGCTTGCGCAGGTCCCGGTCGAAAATGGCGCCGCCGTATCCGGTTGTGTAGTAGTCGGATAGCGACTGTCTGCCGCCGGATTGCAGATAATTCGCGCTGAAATCGGCGATGCGCTCGACGGAGTAAATGCCCGTCTCAGCCGTTTTCAGGGAGTCGACGTTGATATCGGTGGCATAGATCAGCGTGTTTTCCAGCAAGCCTTCCTCGGCCAGCAGGATCGCCAGCGACCAGACTTCCTCGCCGGTGCTGCAACCGGCAATCCAAATCTTCACCGACGGGTAGGTTTTCAGCACCGGGACCACCTGTTCCCGTATCGCCTTGAAGTACGGCGGATCGCGGAACATCTCGCTGACCTGTACCGTGAAGTACTGCAGCATCTTCGCGAACACTTCCGGTTCGTGCAGTACGCGGCTCTGCAGTTGCGACACGGTCTTGCAATCGAATTGCGCCATTGCCTGCATGATGCGACGGCGCAGCGACGCAATCGCGTACTGGCGAAAATCATGCTGGTAGGTCAGATAAACGCCTTCCAGCAACAGCTTGAGCTCGATGTCGAAGCGGGAATCGAATTCTTCCAAGGCCGTTCCTATTTGGGCATCCATACGCGACACAGCGAAATCAGCTTGTCGACATCGATCGGCTTGGCGATGTAGTCGCTCGCACCGGCTTCCAGGCAGCTCTTGCGGTCGTCCATCATCGCCTTCGCGGTCAGCGCGATGATCGGCAGCCGCGCCATGTCCGGGCGTTTCCGGATCTCGCGCATCGCGGTCAGGCCGTCCATTTCAGGCATCATCAAATCCATCAGCACCAGGTCGATCTCGGCATCCCTGTCGAGCAGGTGCAGCGCCTCGCGGCCATTGCGCGCGATTTCCAGCCTCGCGCCGAGCGGCTCGAACACACTGCTCAGCGCGAAGATGTTGCGCACATCGTCCTCGGCCAGCAGGATGCGGCGGCCCTCGAATACCGTATCGCGCTGCCGGGCTTGCTGCAGCATCTTTTGCTGGTCCGGCGGAATCAGGGACTCCACCCTGTGCAGGAACAGGGTAACTTCGTCGAGCAGGCGCTCGGGCGACTTGGCGCCCTTGATGATGATCGACCTGGAATAGCGCCGCAGCTTCTGCTCATCGTCCCGCGACAGCATCCGGCCGGTATAGACGATGACCGGCGGGAAGGAATACTTGCCGCCCCCGGAAATCTTTTCAAGCAGGTCGTAGCCGCTGGTATCGGGAAGATTCAGGTCCATCACCATGCAATCGAAGGTCTGGTTCGACACCAGTTCCAGCGCTTCCGCCGCCGTGCCGACCGTCGTGATGTCGATGTCGTCCGCCTGGAGCAGCAGGGCGATATTGCTGCGCAGCGCGGCGTCGTCCTCGACCACCAGCAGCTTGCGTGCGCGCTTATCGAGTTGCGCCTCAAGCCTGGCGAATGCCGCGACCACGTCTTCCCGCGCCACCGGCTTGAAGGCATATCCCACCGCACCCATCTCCAGTGCGGTCTGCGCATGATCCTCGATCGATACCATGTGGATCGGTATGTGGCGGGTGGCGGGATCGCGCTTGAGGCGTTCCAGGACGCTCAGGCCCGATTGGTCCGGCAGGCCGACGTCGAGCAGGATGCCGCTGGGGCGCAATTCGGACGCGAGCCGGATCGCTTCCGAGCCGGTATGTGCCATGACGCAATCAAATTGCGCTTCCTGTGCCAGGTCGCGCAGCACCGACGCGAAATGCGGATCGTCCTCCACCACCATGATCAACCGTTCATGCCGGCGCTCCAGCGTCCCGCCGTCGCCCGGTCGTGACGCGGGCGGCAATGGCGTCTCTTCATGCACCGCCTGCCGCTCGACGTTCGCCATGGGTGCAAAGCGCGTCGGAGTGGAGATCGGGGCGGCGCCATAGGTGGAGGATGTACCGTCGGACCCGGCGGTTTCTTCCGTCTTTAGATCGCTCGAAACCTCCAGCGTGAAGGTGCTGCCGAGTCCCGGCGCGCTTTGGACGCGGATTTCACCACCGAGGCGGCGGGCAAGTTCCCTGGAGATCGACAAGCCCAGCCCGGTGCCGCCGTATTTGCGGCTAGTCGTACCGTCAGCCTGGCGGAAGGCCTCGAAGATGATGCCTTGCTGCTGTTCCGGGATGCCGATGCCGGTGTCGCGCACGGCGAAGCCGAGACGGCCATTTGCTGCCGGCGCAATGTGCAGCACGACCTCTCCCTGTTCGGTGAACTTAATTGCATTGGCCAACAGGTTTCTCAGGACCTGCTGCAGGCGTTGATTGTCGGTCACGATGACCGCGGGCGCGTCCTCACTGACGCCGATGGTGAAGTTCAGCCGCTTTTCCCTGGCGACAGGCTCGAAGATTTGCTTCAGGGTTTGCACGATGCTCGGAACCGATACCGGCTCGGGGTGGATGTCGGCATGACCCGACTCGATCTTCGACAGATCAAGAATGTCGTTGATCAATACCAGCAGCGCATTGTTGGATTCGTGGATGGTTTGCGCATAGCGGACCTGCTCGTCGCTCAGGGTGCCGGTCTTGTTTTCCATCAGGATTTTCGACAGGATTAGCGAGCTGTTGAGGGGAGTGCGCAGTTCATGCGACATGTTCGCAAGGAACTCAGACTTGTAACGATTTGCCTTGCCGAGTTCCTCGGCATTCAGTTGCAGCGCCCGTTGCGTGTTGAGCAATTCGCGCTTCTGGCCTTCAAGGCGTTCTGCCTGTTCTTCCAGTTGCACGTTGGTCTGTTCGAGTTCCGCCTGCTGGTTTTCCAGGCGTGCCTGGGATTCCAGCAGTGCGCGGCCCTGTTCCTCCAGTTCTTCGTTCGACACGCGCAGCTCTTCCTGCTGTGTCTGCAATTCTTCCGACTGGCGCTGGGTTTCTTCGAGCAAATCCTGCAGGTGGCGGCGGTACTCTGCCGAGCGGATGGCGCTGCCGATCTTGTCGGCGACCAGCGTCAGGAGTTCGATTTCATCATCGAACACATCTTTGTTCAGGAAACCGAATTCCATTACGCCGCAGACTTTTCCTTCCGCCATCACCGGCGCGATCAGCAATTGTCCCGGCAGCATACTGCCGGTCGCCGAGCTGATGCGCAGATAGTCATGCGGCAGGTTGCGCAACACCAGCGGCTTGCCGTCTTGCGCCACTTCACCGGCAAGCGTGCTGCCAAGTTCGAGTTCGGGACGGACCTGTTTCGCGTCGATGGCAAAGGCAGCGGTATGCATCAGCCGGCCGCCGTCAAGCCGGTAGAGCACCGCGATCTGTGCGCCGACATAACGAGCAAGCGCGTGGAGAATCTTTTCGGCGACTTCGTTGACTGTGGGCTCGCCGAGCATGCTGCGAGCCACTTCGGCCCGGCCACGCTCCAGCCACATGAGGTGATCGGCCACGGTCTTTTCCTTGACGATCCGGTGCACCAGGTACGCTACGCCGAAGAGTGCAAAAAATGCCAGGGCGCGATTGACGATCGCCATGGTTGCATTCGCGCCCTCGGGGGAGAGCAGATAACCGAAAATTAACAGGGGCATCAGCGCAACCGCGACCACCAGCGGGAGCTGGGAATTTGGCTGGCGCACGCACAAGGCGACCGGAATGACGTAGAACACCCATTCCGCGAAACCGAGCGGAGTGATCGCATCGACAAGGAAGACGAAAATAGCCATCCCCAGGATGAGGGCATAGGTCGCACGGTTCGCCTGATGCGAAGAAGGCATAGGACTCTCTACAGGTAAGGAAAGGGCGGGATCGAAAAAAATGTGTGGCTATTTTCATCTCGCCGGAGGCGGCGCGCATCGCCTGATAACCTTCGGCGAGATAGCTCTTTTGTTGCCCCGAAGTTTAACAGCAAACAAGAATGAAAAACCCGGCGCCGGCGCACGATTGATTCATGCATCGGCATGAGGCGAACGAGGTGCTTGCCTGCTTATCTGCATATCACCAGCCGCTTATGTATGTGACATGACATATGGGTTGACCCAGCGCTTCGTTGCAGACCAGAGGTGTTCGGTAGGAAGGCGGGCAGGCTTCCGGTCCGGAAGACCGGAAGCCTGTTTTCATGCGGTACTGCTGATGACGTTACCGGCTGAGCGCCACGCCCAGCTCCGCGGGCGTCGGCACCGCCGCTGGTCTTGCGCCGGTACGCGCGAATACCCAGTCCACCAGCGTGTTGGCAACAAGGCTGCTGCCCGGTTCGCCGGGCGCCGGACGTGACGGCCCATCGCCGAGCGAGTCGTCCGCCGCGACAAAGTCGGTGTGCTTGTAATGGCGCGAGCTGACGCTTGCCGGAACAGGCGACCGTGCGATCGCGGTTGCCGACTGCAACGTACCGGTCGAGCCGATGTTCGTATAGTCGGTGACGTTCGGGAAGACCGATGGTGCAGTGGTCGAAGCCGGCCCTTGGTGGGCGTAGTACAGCGGGACGTTCACCACGCTCTTGTCGATGTTGATGTTCACCCCTTTATAGTTGAAGGCGAATGTAGGCCCCGCACCGACGAAGCTCATTTCCACATCGTAGCGTTCCGACGGATACCAGTTCGCCGTCACCACTTCGCGCGCATCCACTGTCCTGCTGCCGCTGACCGGGAAGTTGAACGTGACGGGTTTGATGTTGGTCCGGTTGGTGGTCCACGCATAGCCCTTCATGAACTGGCTTGCCTTGCTGACGCCGATCTTCGTGGCTGCGGGGATGGTCGAATTTCCCCCGGTGTCTTTCCATCGATAGACTTTGGCCGGATCGATCTGCGAAAGAAGGGGAATGCATCGTCCCGCCAGCGAGTTCGGATCGCAATCGTTTTCCTTGCCCGCCACCGGCGTGAAATCGAGCAGTCCCAGGCTTTCCCCGAGGGAGATGATCAACGGGTCCTGCAGGTTCACCTGCAGCGGCGAGAACGGTGCAATGGCCGTCGTGGTGGGACTGGTGTCAAAGTTCATGCCGGCGCGCGCCACGTGGGAAAGCCGGATAGTGCTCAGGAAGGCGTTGGCCGTATTGGCGGTGGTTGCGGGATAGGATGCCGATGGCGTGATCAGCCCGGCCTGGCGCGGCGCAAACAGGGATTCCGCATTCGGGTCCTCCTTCGCGTAATAACGGGTGCTGGCCACTTCCCGTGCGGCTGCTGCCGGCCCGGATGCGGTGTTGGCGCCGCTGGCGTCGGTATACACCGCCCGTGTTCCGGCACGGAAGGCATCGATGGCCGCCTGGTGCGCGGTGATCTGGGTTGCCGATGGCGCGCCGGCGGTGCCGTATCCGCCGCCGTCCAGCATCACGATGCCTGCCAGGTTCTCCTGCCCGCGCCTGTTGTCCGGACGAAGGCTGGCGGCATAGGCAGCGGTAAAGCTGCCACCCTGGGAATGCCCGGCGAGGAATACATTCTTGTTGCCGGTCTGCTGCCTGACGAGCGCGAGCATGTTATCCACGTCGCGCGCGTAGGCTTCGAAGCCCCAATCCGCCATAAAGCGCAGGTCGCCCTGTTCGAGGGGCTTCCAAGTCGCATCCGTGCGGCCGGTCAGGTTCTTCGGAGCGCTTGCCGGAAATTTGCCGCGGCCGTCCAGCGCGAAGCGTCCGTCGCTGCCCATGATGGAAGAACCGAAGTAGTAGCTCACCGCGAGGGCGGGATTGTCGTTCACGATGGCGTTCCGTGCCCCGAGCGTGTCCGCAAGGTGGGCGCCGCGGCGCTGTACGATCCAGATTTCGAGGCGGCAATCGGTCGCCGCCGTTCCATCCTTGCAGCCGCCTGTTTTCAGGTTCGCCTTGTGGACGAGTTGGGCAGCCAGGTACATCCAGTGCCCGGGGGTGCTGGAAAAGCCGGGCATCGCAAGAATGACCGCATGGGCGGGTTTCGGCGATTCCCCATCCAGTGCCGACCGGACGCGCAGGAAGGTTGCCTTGTTGAAATCGACGGGTGTTTGAAGAACGTCGGTGTGGATGTCCTGTGCGCCGCCGTTGATCTGGATATATTCGCCGACCACATCGGGAAAGTCCGGCATCAGCGCTTTCGACAGCGCAAGCTGGGGATTGGGTGGCGCTTCCGGAGTCGCCTGGCCATTGTCGCTGCCGCCGCAGGCGGCAAGCAGTAGCGCGCTGCTCAAGACCAGCACGCCGGTCTTCAACCGTGGGTAAGTCATTAATCTGTCTCCGTTATTTGTTGTTTTGTTCTGGAACAGCCAACCTGGACAAGTTTCTGATTGAAGCTCCATGCCTTATCCAGATGGGCACTGACGCAAAATTAGTTCCACTGTGCGGAACTCAGTTTCGCAAGTTGCAGTCTATATAACGTTGGAGTCGCTGTAAAGCTTCACCCATTGCCAGAAGAAGCAAGCAGTTAGCGTTCACTTCGCTTGAGGCCTTATGGTATAGAGTCAACCGCGACCAGTCGTCATCTTGATGAACGAAATTCTTGATCGGGGGATGAGAGCTGCGTAACTTCAGAAGCCGTATTTCTTGAAAGGTGGAAATCAGCTTAATCACTCTCAAAAATGGCGCAATTAGTGTTGTTGGAACTAACAATGCGGAGCACCAAACTGCGGTTGCGCAATCAATAACAAGGGGTGGCATTTAACAATAATCACCAATGATTCACCTTGCCAATAGGTTGTTTGTAGGAAAATTCCTAATGGAAAGCGGAATTTTCCGACTGTAAATAGATAAAGACGTTATGGATAATATTGGGCTTACCGCTTCGATTCCGTCTGTTGTTCCCTATTGGCTATCCATGTCCATGCCGCAGCTCAATGTTCTTGTCGTAGAAGACAATGCAGAATCCCGCACACTTCTTTCCGATATGCTCGCCTTGCTGGGGCACAAGGTACACGCTGTAGAAAGCGCCGAGGACGCCCTTGCACTCCTGGCACAGCAGCAGTTCGACGTCCTGCTGACAGACATCAACCTCCCGGGAATGTCCGGCGTGGAGCTGGCGCAGGCAGCGGTGGAAATCATGCCGCCGTTGAAAGTCATATTCGCTTCTGGTTTCGGCTTCCTGGTGGTTGACAACGATCGCATCAATTTTGATTTCCTGCTTCTTTCGAAACCGTACAGCCTCATGCAGCTGAAAGATGCGATGGGCCGCATTGGTGCGCTGGTCAGCAAGTTCAAGCGCGCAACCTCAGACTGACGCTGCAACTTCCTTCGACTCTCTTCTTTATCTTTACCCTTGCCGCAATTGCCGGAAAGTATGCTTGCGCGTCACGACGGCGAATAAAGGCAGACTCACTTTCCGCCGACTCTTCAGCTTCTGCTGGGTAGCCCATGAAAGTACGAGTATGATCACGGCCACGCGAATCATCATCGGCGCAAGAACCGTTAAAAAGTAGGCAATCAATGCGACTGCGGACACATCTCATCAGCCTGGTTTTTGCAGCACTCATACCCATCATCGTCTTTTCGGCAATTTCCCTCGTCAATCTGCGGGATGCGCATCGCGCCGCTGCGCTGAACAGCATTCGCGAAACAGCCAGAGCGACCACCCTGATCATCGACCGCGAGTTTTCCGGCGTGCGTGCCGCATTGAAGGTCCTGGCGACATCGGATGCGCTGAGGGAAGGAAACTTCAAGCAATTCTACGAACAGGCAAAGATCGCCAATCTGGCGGGGGACGGGTGGATCATTCTCTACGGGGAAGATGGGCAGCAGATCATCAGTACCCGCGTTCCTTTCGGAACGCCATTGCCGAAACGTTCGGTCAATCTCGACGACTTCGCCAAGATCAAAAGCGGTGGCACCGTTCATGTATCCAACCTCACATGGGGCGTTCACATCCAGAGGCACGTGATCCTCGTCGACAGTTTGGTGACGATCGGTTCGAAACGCTACGTCCTGACCCAGGCCGTGCCGCAGGACTATTTCAACCGGGCTTTCGCGGGACGGGGCATCAAATCAAGCTGGGTCGTGGCGATTTTCGATCAGGTGGGCAATACCCTGGCACGCAGCCATGGCGCGCATGAGTTCGTCGGTAAAAAAGCAAATGCCGACACGGTCAGGGCCATTCAAACCGGCTATGAAGGCGTGATGCGTCACAAGATCAGGGGCAACATCGAGGTCTACGATGTCTTCACCCATTCCGCATTGGCGGACTGGACCGTCGCCATCGGCGCGCCGGTCGAAGAAATCGACTCCGCGGTGCGCCAGGCAATATGGGTCACGGGCCTGGGGCTGCTGACTGCAATTCTTCTTGCATCGGGCGTCGCCTGGATCGTGGGTCGAAAGATCCTGCATGCCGTCGACGGCGCGGTGCTGGCCGCCAGCGGTCTTGGAAAAGGTCAGGCCATCCAGATTCCACGATCGGGCGTGGCCGAAATGAATGAACTGAACGCAACCCTGGTGGAGGCCAGCCAAACGCTTGAACGCGAAAAGGCATCCCGGCATGCGGCGGAAGCGGAACGAAACAGATTGCTGCTGAGCGAACAGGCGGCGCGCCGGTTCGCGGAAGACCAGAACAAGGCGAAGGACCAGTTTCTCGCGATGCTGGGCCACGAGTTGCGCAATCCGCTCGCTGCCATCATCAGTGCGATCGATATCCTTGACGTGGCGGATAACACGGCCATGTCCGAACGCGCACGCAAGATCATCAGTCGGCAGGGAGATCATCTGACGCACATCGTCGACGACCTGCTGGATGTGAGCCGCGTCCTGTCCGGGAAGGTGATGCTGAACAAGCAGCCACTGGACCTGGCCGGCATGGTCAGTCAGTGCGTCGGCACCCTGCAATCCACCGGACGGGCGCGCCATCATTCCATGGAACTGGCTGCAACAGAGCCTCTCTGGATCGAAGCGGACGCAACCCGCATCGAACAGATCGTCAACAACCTGCTGGATAACGCGATCAAGTACACGCCGGACGGCGGCGATATCAAGGTCAGTACCCAGGCGAGCGGCCATGAAGCGGTGTTGACGGTGACCGATACCGGCATCGGCATTTCCGCCGAGCTGTTGCCCAATATCTTCGATGTGTTCGTGCAGGGAGAACGATCGCTGGAACGGGCAAAAGGTGGCCTCGGCATCGGCCTCGCACTGGTACGCCAGCTTACGGAACTGCATGGCGGCTCGATCACCTGCACAAGCAACGGTGCGGGCCGCGGCAGCCTATTTACGCTCAGGTTCCCGCTTGCGCAGGTCAACCGCACGACGCTTGCGGACAAAGCTGTGGCAGGCGTGCAGCAAACCTGCACCGTCGTACTGATCGACGATCATGACGATGCGCGGGAAATGACGACAGGCATGCTTGAAAAACATGGTTTTCACGTCATCGCATTGTCGGATGGGGAGGCAGGGATCAGTGCATGCCTGTCGGGCACGGCCGATGTCGCCCTGATCGATATCGGCATGCCGACGCTGAGCGGTTACGACATTGCAAGGCGCGTGCGGTCCGTGCAGCAGAAAGGCCGTACCAAACTGATCGCTCTTACAGGTTATGGTTCGAAGGAGGACCATCAACGTTCATTCGATGCCGGATTCGATGCGCATCTCACCAAGCCGCTGACCCTCGCAAAATTCAGCGAGGCGCTGAAGGCGTTGAACAAGTCTTCGGATTAGGCAGGCAAAGGATACGTCCGTCATTCCCTCAATGCAAACGGCTGCAAAGTCATTCAGAGTCGAAGAACAGAGTCGGGGGCAGGAACGACAGGCGGTGGCTCATGGACGAGTCCTTGCTGCCGTCAGTGAGGAGACCCAAGGGTCCGCCTTAACGCTTCAAAGAAAAGCTCCGATTGCAATCGTTCGCCCATCGCCTGTTCGGCCACGCGGCGCGCAATCGTTTCGCTGACAGGCGCCAGGCGGCGGCCGGTGGATTCGGCGAGCACCTGGGATGCGCATGCACGCTCGAGATAATACAAATCGTCGTAGGCATGATCGATGCGCGGACCGCACACCACTACGCCATGATTTCCCAGGAAAGCAACATCGGCGCCATTCATGGTCCGGGCGATCCGTTCTCCTTCCGAAGCATCCAGCGCGAGCCCGTTGTAACAGTCATCCACGGCGATGCGGCCATGGAAGCGCATCGCGTTCTGCGACAGCGTCGTATCGAGCGTTCGCCCTTCGGTAAGCGTCAGCGCGGTGGCGTAGGGCATATGGGTATGCAGTACGCAGGCTTTGCGGGCGATGCGATGGATGGCGGCATGGATGAACATGGCCGTCGGTTCGACGTCGCGATGTCCGGCCAGCTTGCGGCCGGCATCGTCGATCAGCACGATATCGTCAGCCTGCACTTCACTCCACAAGAGGCCGCGCGGATTCAGCAGAAATAGCGAATCGTTGCCGGGTACGGCGATGCTGAAATGATTGCATACCCCTTCACCCAATCCGTGATGCGCGGCGGCCCGAAGCGCCAGCGCCAGATCTGCGCGAAGCCCGGCGATGGCGGGGGAGCGGAATACGTCGTCAAACGACGATGCCGGCATGTTCATGGTGTCTCCTTGTCAGTCTCATTAATTTCCCGGCAGGGCCATGTCGCAATGCCGTCACGCCGGGTCCCGCAGTGCGAATCCGTACGCCAGGTTGGTGCGACCCGCCCCATGCTTGTCGTACAGTTCCCGATATGCGGCGAGCTTGTCCGTCGCCAGTTCGGACCGCTGTTGCGGCTTGTAGTTATACAGTCGTGCATTGTTGTCGCCGAAAATCGCCGTCTTGACCGGGCCATCCACAGGTCCCAGCGGCGCAAGGCCATATTTCTTCTGCAACGCCGCCGGGATTTCCAGCCGGCGCAGCGCTTCGATCTGCCATTGCGGCGAACCGGTCCAGATGGCATCCGTTCCCCAGCAAACATGATCGGCGCCCAGCCCACGGATGAGTTGCCCCATCATGACCGCGGCGACGCGCGGATCGGCAATGGTCGACTGGGCGAACAATTGTCCGACATCCGCATACACGTTATTGACGCCATATTTTGCGGGTATCTCCGCGAGGTCGGTAACCCATTCGATGCGTCCCGTTTTTTCAAACTGTGTCCAGGCGTCCTGCACCGCGCCGCCGCCGGACCATCGGTAACCGCCGTGATAGATGATGAAATTGAGCTGCGGCCAGTCCTTTGCCGCCTTGCCGACGTCCCGCACGTCCGAGTATTGCAGCAGGTGGGGAAACTGCTTTTCCACCGACGGCGGAAACAGGCCCTTATGGATGCAGACATTCCGGATGCCCGCCTTCAGGAATTTTTCATAGGCGGGATACACCAGCTTTTCATCGTCCAGGCGCCACGGGTGTTTTGACAGGTCCTTGTGGGTGTTGTCGCCGATGGTGTAACCCTTCATCGAATCCGGCTTGAGTGCGGCAAGCGCATGATCGATCTGGTCCATCCAGCCCGGATAGCCGGGCGTGAAGATCGCATGGGAAAACATGCGTTTCGTGCCGGCCAGGCCGTTCACCGCGGCTCTTGCCTGGGCCTTCATCTCGTTGGTCAGGAACCAGTCGTCCGGTATTTCGGAAGGCGCGCCGCTGATGCACGCAACCTTGGTATCGCTGTCGAGGTAGATTTCCTTGATGTAGTTGGTGAACATCAGGTCATCGATGGTTTGCTCCTTGTCCACCAGTCCGGGATTCCAGCCCGCCTTGCCGACCGCCTTGCGCTGATTGACGAAGCCTTGCAGCCGTGTGCCGGGACGCAGGAAATGGGTGTGCATGTCCATGATGAACTGTCCCGATAATTTGCCGGCCCGTTCATCCGCCTGTTCCGGTGTTTGCGCTTCCGCACGCGTGACGCCGAATAGCGGACCGTAGGTATCGTTCATCGCCAGAAATGCGGTCGCCATGCCGGCCGCTGTCTGGAAGAATCGCCTGCGGCTGATTCCCAGCCGCTTTGCCGTCTGTGCACCCATCTCCTTCACCCGGTGCTCGAACTCGCGCTGCCTGGGCGTTTGCGCATTGGGCATGAATTCGTCGCTGGAAACCGATTGCACCGGAATCGGCGATGGAAACAGGGATTCGGCAGAACTCAGACGGGAAGTTTCCTCGGGGGAAAGCATGCTCATTGCGTACTCCTTGACCGGTGATAGGCGAATACATCGATGGTCATTCTGGCATAGCGGCATTGAACGCGCAGGGTTGCGTGCGGCAGATTTCACGACCGCCTTTGACGATATCGGGCACGCGATCATGCGGGACCGCTGCACCGCTGCACCGCTGTTTCATGGTCGCTGATCGACGATGAGGACGGATCGGGTACCATGTCCCGAATCCGCAAATCCCCGTCCAGGAGGCACTGCCGCCGTCCTGCCGATACCAAACCGTTCTTACGACCGCATGCAGATGAAATCCGGATACCAGGAATATCATGCCGCTGCGCTGGACAGCCGGATCGTCGAGGCATTGTGGTCGTTCAAACCGCACTGCGCCGATGACCATCGCGTTCTTCCGGACGGTCGCATCGACCTGCTCATGCGTTTCAACCTGCACGGCGATAACAGGATTTCGGACGCCCGGCCGGTGATTGCCGGGCCGGCACAGCGGTATGTGACGGTACCTGCCGGATCGACGACCGGATTCCTGGGGATCCGGTTTCGCCCCGGCTGGGGCGCCGCATGCCTGCGACTGAGTGCGCAAGGACTCAAAAACAGCGCCCTCATCCGGGCCGAAGCACAGGCCGCGCTCGGCGCGCTGGCCATTCCCTTGCTGCATGCCGGCAGCACGGATGAGCTGGAACGTCGTCTCATCGGCACCGTGCGAACCTTGACCGACAGGCAGTCGCAATCGGTGCAGCACGCACGAATCATCCATGCCGTGCAATTGCTTGAATCCAGCGGTGGCCGGCACTCCGTCGTCGCGCTTGCCGATGAGATCGGCATCAGCGTACGCACGCTGCACCGGGATTTCACGTCGGTCGTGGGCCTGCCGGTGAAATCCTTCGCATCCATCGTGCGCTTCCAGCGTGCCATGCGGTATATCCAGGCAAGTCCTTCAATGGCGCTCGCGGAAATCGCGACCGAATGCGGCTATAGCGACCAGGCCCACATGACCCGCGAATTCCGTTTCCTCGGCGGCTTCACGCCGTCCGCCCGGCCCGATGTGCCGATCATCAATCTGCCGCATCGATGTGCGAATTGATCGTCTGTGGCGATGTCCGATTTCTTCAAGACCCGATCCTTGCATTCCAGTACTGTGCTTCCTGCTGCTTCATATTAATCGCCGGATTCCTCCGGCACGCCTTCATTCAAACCACAGGTACGGAATGTACGTTCAGAAGATTTTTGAAGAGACGCGAACCGACGTCCTCCACGCACTCATGTCGGATTATCCGATGGCATCCCTGGTGGTCCAGGTCGACGGATGCCTGGAGGCGAACAATGTGCCGTTCGAAATCGACAGGGCAGCGGGACAGCTGGGAACGCTGCGTTGCCATGTCGCGCGGGCGAGCGGATTCTGGCAAACCCATTCCCCTGATGTGGAGGCGATGGTGATCTTCCAGGGACCCAATGCGTATGTCTCGCCGCGCTGGTATGTGAACGGGCAGAAGAGCGGCAAGGTCCTGCCGGGATGGAACTATGCCGTCGTGCATGCCTACGGAAGGCTGCGCGTCATGGATGACGAGCAATGGTTGCTGACACACCTTGCCAATCTCGCCTTGCCGAATGAAGCGACGCGCGAGAGTCCATGGCATCTGGATGAAGCGCCGGCCGACTTTGTGAAGGCGGCGGCGTCCCACATCATCGGACTTGAGATGACCATCACGAACCTCGTCGGCAAGTGGCATGTCAGCCAGCACCGCACGCCGGCCGACCGGGACAGTGTCGCCGCTGCGCTGATGCAGGAGAACAAGCCGGGTGCCGCAGGCATCGCCCGACTGATCGCGCAGGTCGGAAAGTAGGTGTTGCCCGTGATGCGATGAGCTTCGCAAGCCGAATGCCGGCGCCCCCCTGAAGTCCTTATTCCGGCAGCAGTTCAAAGGTCTCCTTGATCAGCTTCCGCAGCCAGATATTGGCCGCGTCATGGTGATAACGCGGATGCCAGTGCTGCCGGATCGCGAAGTGCGGCAGCGAGATCGGCGTCTCGACCATGCGGACAGCCTTGTAGCTGTCGAAAATCTTCCCCAGTTCCTTCGGCACGGTCGCAATCAATTCGGGATTGCGTTCGATGATCAGCGGTACGGTGAGGAAGTGCGGCGTCGTGAGGAAAATCTTGCGCTTCCGGCCGTAATCATCGATGACACTGTCATAGCTTTCTTCCGTCTTCCCCGACAGGGCAACGACGATATGCTCCAGCGCGAAGAATTGCTCAAGCGAAATTTCCTTTCCGATCGATCGGTTCTTCCTGTTCACGATCGTGACGAAGGAGCGGGTGAACAGTTGCTGCTGGAACAAACCTTCCGGCATTGAATGCAGCGAGCCGACCGCGAGATCCGCCTCGCCGGATTCGAGTGCCGACGAGATGGATTTCGGCGGAATCTGAAGCGTCCGGATGGTGCAATGCGGCGCGGTCAGCCGAAGCTGCTCGATCAGGCGCGGCAGGAAGATCAGCTCCCCCATGTCCGTCAGGCAAATGCTGAACCGGCGCCTGCTCTTCGCCGCATCGAAACCAGCCTGTGTCAGCAGGTCGGTACGGATGCTTCCCATGACGCCCAGCACCGCCTGCGTCAATTCCAGCGCGCGGGGTGTCGGCTGCATGCCTTCGGCCGTCTTGACGAACAGCGGGTCATCGAAGAATTCCCTGAGCCGGCGCAGCGCATGGCTGATCGCGCTTTGCGACATCCCCAGCTGATCCGCCGCCCTTGTCACATTGCGCTCCCGGATCATGGCATCCAGCACGGCAATGAGGTTGAGGTCGAAGGGAGTGTTATGAATATTCTTCATAAAGAGTATGAGCCTGCGCTTATTTACACATAACGCCTGCAACCCTAACATGGCCATTCCTACCAGTCCAGGCAAGCCGCCCAGGCATCACGATCTTCACTGGACAAATGATGACCTAAAGAAAGTCATTCCCAATTTATGGAGCGTTTCAGATGAGTGAGAAAAAGTTTGCTTCCCAGGCCGACCTGCAGGAAAAGAAGACGAGCTTCGTCAAGTTGTCCGATAACGCGTATGCCTATACCGCCGAGGGCGATCCGAATTCCGGCGTCATCGTCGGCGACGACAGCGTGATGGTGATCGACACGACCGCGACGCCGGTGCTCGCGCGATCCCTGATCCGGCACATCCGGGAAGTCACCGACCTGCCGATCAAGCATGTGGTGCTGTCGCATTACCACGCGGTGCGGGTTCTCGGCGCGTCCGCTTATTTTGAAGAAGGCGCGCAGCATGTCATCGCATCGCGTGGCACCTATGAACTGATCGTCGAGCGCGGCGCGCAGGATATGCAATCGGAGATCGAGCGCTTTCCGCGCCTGTTCGCCGGTGTCGAATCGGTGCCCGGCCTGACCTGGCCGACCATGGTGTTTGAAAAAGAACTGACGATCTTCATGGGCAAGCTGGAAGTCCGGCTGATGCATATCGGCATGGGACACACCAGGGGCGACACGATCGCCTGGATTCCGTCCCAGAAGATCTGCTTCTCCGGCGACCTGGTGGAGTATGGTGCGGCGGCCTATACCGGCGACGCCCAGCTTGAGGAGTGGCCCGCAACGCTCGACGCGCTGCGTGCCATGGGCGCTGAAAAACTGGTGCCCGGCCGCGGACCTGCGCTGATGAACCCGGACGAGGTGAATGCCGGCATCGATTACACCAAGGACTTCGTCACCACGCTGCTGCGCTGCGCGAAGGAAGCGGTCGCGGCCGGCAAATCGCTGAAGGATGCGATGGCCCATACCCGCGCCAGCATGGATCCGAAATTCGGCCATGTATTCATCTACGAACACTGCCTGCCGTTCGACGTGACGCGCGCCGTGGACGAAGCGAGCGGCATCAAGCACCCGCGCATCTGGACGGCGGAACGCGACAAGGAAATGTGGCATTCGCTGCAGGACTGAACGCAAGCCACCGACGCCACCCACCACATACAAACAGAGAACCAGGAGACATCAATGACACTGCCATTCGTCCATCGACGTGCTTTGCTGAAGGCCGCACTTTCCCTGACGATTGCCCTGCCGTCCTTCGCGTCGGCACAGGACAAGCCCATCGAGTGGATTGTCGGCTATGCAGCAGGCGGCGGCTCCGACGTTGTCGCACGTACCGTTGCAGCACAGATGTCGCAGTCGCTCGGACGCAGCATCGTCGTCAACAACAAGCCGGGCGCGGCGACCAATATCGCTGCGGGATATGTGGCGCAATCGAAAGACCTGGGCAATGTCATGCTCACCGCGGATTTCGCCACCCTGGCGGCCAACCCGGCGCTCTTCGCCAAGCTGCCGTATGACCCGGAAAAGGATTTCAAGCCAATCGGCCTCCTCGCACGATTCCCGCTCCTGCTGGTAGTCGGTCCCAACGTACCGGTGAAGAACTTCAAGGAATTTCAGGAATGGGTGCAGTCTAATCCCGCCAACGCCCTGTATGCGTCTGCCGGCGTCGGCAGTCCGCATCACCTCGCCGCGGAATTGCTGCGCGAGCGAACCGGCCTGAAGATCCAGCATGTCGCCTATCGTGGCGCAGCGCCGGCGGTCCAGGATCTGCTTGGCGGGCAGGTGCCTTTCGGCTTGATGGACACCGCGAGCGTCCAGCAATACCTGTCGAACGGCAAGCTGCGCGCGATCGGCGTGGCAAGCCCCAGGCGACTGAGTGCATTCCCGGATATCCCGACCCTGGCGGAGCAGGGTGTCGAAGGCTATGAGGCCTATGCGTGGCAAGGGCTCGTGGTCCCGGCCGCAACACCGGCACCGGTGGTCGCCAATCTGACGAAGGCGCTGCAGGCCGCGCTAGCCTCGGCCCCGGTCAAAGAACGATTCCAGGCGCTGTCGCTTGAAGCACTGCCCGGCACGCCGGAGCAGATGGCGAGCTATGCCCGCAGCGAACGCGAGCGATGGGGCAAGGTGATCCGGACCAACAACATCAGGATGGATTAGCAGGGCGTTGAACGGCGGTTGCATATCGAGTTCGCCGCAATGCCTGTCGAGGCATATCGAGGCATATCGAGGCAGTCATTGTGAAGCGGATTGAAGAACATAGCGTCCCGGAACCAGCATCATGGAAAAAGATTTTCAACATATCGAGTTCGACTATGCCGCTTCGTTCGCAGCCGGTGCCGGTTCGACGGACGTGCATCCCGTCATCGTTGTGGGAGCGGGACCGGTCGGACTGGCCGCGGCAATCGATCTGGCACAGCAGGGCATACGTACCATCCTGCTCGACGACGACAACAAGCTTTCCGTCGGATCGCGGGCGATCTGCTTTGCCAAGCGAACGCTCGAAATCTTTGACCGGATGCAGTGCGGCGAGCCGATGGTGAAGAAGGGCGTCAGCTGGAATGTCGGCAAGGTGTTCTTCCGGGATGCGCCGGTGTACAGCTTCAACCTGCTGCCCGAACAGGGGCACCGGCGCCCGGCGTTCATCAACCTGCAGCAGTATTACGTCGAGGGATATCTCTACGAGCAGGCGCGGCAGGAGGAGAAGCTGGATCTGCGCTGGAAAAGCAAGGTGGTCGGCTTAACGCAATCGGGCGATGGCGTCGAACTGACGGTGGAAACCCCGGAGGGCCAGTACATGCTGCGCGCCGCCTATGTCGTCGCGGCGGACGGCAGCCGCAGTGCGATGCGCAACCTGATGGGGCTGGAAAGCAAGGGGCGCACATTCAAGGACCGCTTCCTGATCGCCGACATCAAGGTGAAAGCGGATTTTCCGCCCGAGCGCTGGTTCTGGTTCGATCCGCCGTTTCACCCCAACCAGTCGGTCCTGCTGCACAAGCAGCCGGACAACGTCTGGCGCATCGACTTCCAGCTTGGGTGGGATGCGGACCCGGTCGCGGAAAAAGCGCCGGAACGTGTGATCCCGCGGGTGCGGGCATTGCTTGGCAAGGATGTCGAGTTCGATCTGGAATGGGTCAGCATCTATACCTTTTCCTGCTTGCGCATGGAGCATTTCCGGCATGGCCGCGTATTGTTCGCCGGCGATGCGGCGCATGGCGTATCGCCCTTCGGCGCTCGTGGCGCCAACAGCGGCGTGCAGGACGCCGACAACCTCGCATGGAAACTCAGGCTGGTTCTGGACCGGAAAGCACCGGCTGCCTTGCTGGATAGCTATGGGTACGAACGCGAGCAGGCGGCGGACGAGAATATCCTCAATTCGACGCGTTCCACCGACTTCATCACGCCCAAGAGTCCGGTGAGCAAGACATTCAGGGATGCCGTCCTGCTGCTGTCGAAGCACTATCCATTCGCCCGCACCATCGTCAACAGCGGCCGCTTGTCCCTGCCCACCACCTATCGCGACTCGCCGCTCAATACGCCGGATACCGATGCATTCGGCGGCGCAATGGTTCCCGGCGCGCCGAGCACGGATGCGCCAATCGGCGTGCAGGAAGGGGAAGGCTGGCTGCTTTCAATGCTGGGCAACGGATTCACCGGATTGTATTTCGCCGATGATGGCGAGATTCCGCGCAGGGACATGGATGGTCTGCGTTCCCTGGCAGACATGGACATACCGGTAAAGCCGGTTGTCGTACTGCCGCCGACGGCCCTTCCGACGCCTATGGGCAGCCTGAGCGTCGTCGTGGATACCCAGGGACTGGTGCACAAGCGCTTCGACGCAACACCGGGGACTTGCTATCTGCTGCGTCCCGACCAGCATGTCTGCGGCCGCTGGCGCAGCCTGGACGGGGATAAAGTCCGTGCGGCGCTTGCCAGAGCGACGTGTAACACTTGATCGGGAAAAATGATGCAGAAACTGATCCTTGAACCGAACTTGTCCAGCACTGACGATTTTTACCAGATGCTCATCGATATGCATCAGGGCTTGGACGATGCGGAGAGTCAATTGGTCAACGCCAAGTTGATTCTCCTGTTGTCAAACCATATCGGCGAACTCGGCATATTGCGCGAGGCGATGGACATCGCCCGGACTGCACAATGAGACGCAGCGTCCTGCGCTCCGGGCAGGCAGCAGCCAGTGTCGGGTCATCAATCCGGCTTCGGCAACGCGTTCGCAACTGAAGCGCTATCGGGCTCCTTGCCGGCAACATGGCCTTCATGTTCGAAACGCCCGCCATCATCAGGCCGACGCAATTTGCGCTGGAGACGGCGCAACGGCAAAGCGAATACTTCCAATGCTGGCAGAATATCGAAAACAACTTCCCGCACCCGTCCGCATAATCCATGCCGGCTTGACGGTGCGTACGAAACAGATAAAAGGATTGGAATCGTAATGATCGAACTGAATGAAACTCATGACCCTGGCTTGCGTAGCTGGGTAACGTCCGCCAACGTGGCAGGCACTGACTTCCCGATTCAGAACCTGCCATTTGCGGTCTTCCGCCGGCAAGGCAGCAATGACGCTTTTCGAGGCGGCGTCGCAATCGGCGACCAGATACTGGACCTGGCGGCGGTGGCCGGGACAGGCGCCATTGATGGCGAGGCAGCCGCCGCACTGCAGGCAGGTGCGCTGCCGACGCTCAATTCCCTCATGGCTCTCGGCGCCACCGCCTGGAGCGCCCTGCGCTTGTCGCTCTCGCGCGCATTGCGGGAGGGCGCCACCGCACAGGCGGCGCTGCAGGCATGCCTGGTGTCGCAAGCCGAGGCGGAATATGACATACCGGCCCGCATCGGCGATTACACCGATTTTTATACGTCGGTCTACCATGCCACCAACATCGGGAAACAATTTCGCCCCGACAATCCGCTTCTGCCGAACTACAAGTGGGTGCCGATCGGCTACCATGGACGCGCTTCAAGTATCGGGATCTCGGGCCGTGCATTCCGCCGGCCGCACGGTCAGCTCATGCCACCGGGTGCAACGCAACCGGCTCTTGGCCCGAGCAAGCGCCTGGACATCGAACTGGAGCTCGGCGTGTTCATCGGCAGCGGAAACAGCCTGGGCGAGCCGATACCCATCACGCAAGCCGAGGATCACGTATTCGGCATCTGCCTGCTCAATGACTGGTCGGCCCGCGACATCCAGGGGTGGGAATACCAGCCGCTGGGGCCGTTCCTTGCGAAGAATTTCGCCACCACCATTTCGCCCTGGATCGTGACGCTGGAAGCACTGGCGCCCTTCAGGGTGCCGTTCACCCGTCCTGCCGACGACCCGCAGCCGCTGCCTTACCTGGATTCCGATCGCAACCGTCGCGCCGGTTCCATCGATATCCAGCTGAGCGCGGGCCTGCAGACACCGGCAATGCGCGACGCCCGCCAGTCCGATTTTTCCTTTTGCCGCACCAGCTATCGCCATGCGTACTGGACCGTCGCGCAGATGGTGGCGCACCACACGGTCAACGGCTGCAACCTGCAGCCGGGCGACCTGTTCGGCAGCGGCACCTTGTCTGGCCCGACGGAAGACCAGGCCGCTGCACTCGTCGAGCTGACGGTCGGCGGCAAAAAACCGTTGCAATTGCCGAACGGCGAAACCCGCGGATTCCTGGAAGACGGCGACGCGGTGGTGCTGCGCGGATGGTGTGAAAAGCCGGGCGCGGCGCGCATCGGCTTCGGTGAATGCTGGGGAACGGTCCTGCCGGCCAGGACCGGTTAAGCCGCTACGCCGGCTTCACGCTCAATCCCGCCCGAGCCAATCGCGGCGGGTCCTCGAAGTCGCGGAAGGCCTCGCCACCGGCGCGCAGCAGCAACTGATCAACGGCGGCACGGTCCTGTCCTTCCAGGGATTGGTAATAATCCCGCGCCCGTTGCAGCATCCACAAACTGTAGGGACGGATGATCCGTTTTCCCTGCTGTCCATTCAGCGTGAACTCGTGAAAGCCGATGGCGCGCGGCAGCGGCTTGCCGGGATTGTCCGCCATCCATTCGCGCACGCGCCGGGCCGAGTCGGCAAGCACCGGCATCTGCTCGCTGAACATGCGCTTCAATACCGGGATCAGGGAATCGGGCACCAGGTCCTCGTCGAGGAACGCGCCCGCCAGCGGCTCGGGATTTTGCATCCGTTCGACCCATTGCGCCACGAGCGGCGCGTGCTCGCGCATATGCCTGCCGGTCCAGGGGTCCCGGTACTGATGCGCGTACAGCGGACCGATGAGGCCGATGTCGCCTATGCTGGGGCGGTCGCCGAACAGGAACGGATGGTTCTCGAAGTGGCCGGACAATTCCGCCAGCAGACTTTCATATGACATCTCGATTGCTGCGTGCATATGCGGCTCGGCACCGAGAAGCACCGCCGCATTCGCGAACGGTTCCGCTCGCCTGGTCCCGATTGCCAACTGCTCGTCAGGCGAAGCGTCCGGGGCGCTCAGTTCGCCGAATGCCCGCATTGCCCATTCCCTGTTGTGGTGCCAGCGATAATGCATTGCGGGGATGACCAGCCATTCATCGCCGTACACTTCAAGCAGCAATGCGGCAAGGTGCTGGCGCGGCGTGGCCGGGTAGACCGACGGACCGGGGTGGCGGCGTTCAAGCTCGTCGATGATATCGGTACTGTCCTGCAGGCAGTGGTCTTCCGGCGTGAGCACCACGGGAATGACCGGAAAGCCGACGCGGGGAAGGATGATTTCCTTGAACACGCGCGCGTCCGACAGGAGTTCCTCGAAAGGCAGGTTCTTCCAGCGCAGATAGGAACGCACCTTCCCGGTGAAATAACTGATTTCCGATCCGTATAACTTATAAGTGTTTTGCATCTCGTTTCCTCGTGAATCGCACAATGCTATCAGAAGGGGGCAGGGCAATCCGAGGGCGGGAACAGCACGGTCCGCTGTCATTGCTCAGGGTTTTTAACAGGCGGGACAGTCCGGCATTCTCAGTGTGATGGACGTCGTGCGATGCGCGCTTGCGCACTGAGCGCATTGAAGCATGGCTTTCGATCAGGCACTTCACATGCAGCATTGAGCGCCGTACTGAACTGGACACGCCAGGGCCTCTCACGGATATGGATTGATACCGCTGAATAAATTTGTGGACGGCGTACACAAGATCCCATACTATATGTGTGCAGTGTACACAAGCATGCCGGATTTCTTGTCGGGCATCGAAAGCCGGCATTGATCGCCATCCTGCATATAAGAATGATTGGGATTCCCAAACGACGAGAGGAGAAGAAAATGCAAGTACAACCTTATCTGATGCTGGAAGGGCGTTGCGAAGAGGCAATCACGTTTTATGCGAATGCGCTGGGGGCCGAAGTGGAGATGCTCATGCGTTTCAGCGACAACCCCGACTTCCAGGGCAAACGTGATGAAATCGCGCAGGCATGCATGATTCCTCCCGGCTGCGAAGACAAGGTCATGCACGCCAGCTTCCGCATCGGCGATTCGACGATCATGGCCTCCGATGGTCGTTGCTCCGGGCAGTCTGCATTCGGGGGATTCTCGTTGTCGATCACCGTACCGAATGATGCAAAGGCGAACGAGGTTTTCGCGATCCTGGCAGAAGGCGGCCAGGTAGAAATGCCGTTGCAGCAAACTTTCTTCTCGCCGCGATTCGGCATGGTGGCCGACAGATTCGGCATCAGCTGGATGGTCGTGGTCGCGTCCTGAGCGCCATCATCCTCATCAGTCGCTGAGGCCGCGCGCACCGGCCAGTCACTCAATAAACTTCAAGGAGTCAGCGTCATGGAATACATCGATGGTTTTGTCGTTGCCGTACCTACTGCAAACCGTGAAATCTACAGGCAGCATGCGGAAAAAGCAGCAGTCGTGTTCAAGGAGCATGGCGCATTGAAACTGGTCGAGTGCTGGGGCAACGACGTACCGGACGGGAAGGTCACTTCCTTTCCCATGGCAGTGCAGCGCAAGCCGGAGGAGACGGTCGTCTTCTCCTGGATTTCCTGGCCGTCGAAGGAAGTGCGTGACGAAGGGATGAAAAAAGTGATGGCTGATCCAAGATTGCAGTCGGACACCAACCCGATGCCGTTCGACGGCAAGCGGATGATCTATGGCGGATTCCAGATGATCGTCAACGCCTGATTTCCGTTCCGGGTAATTCAGGTGGCATGGCACGTCCGGCGGTACCAGGTCACGGGAAGGCGCGACATGCAATGCGGAAGACAAATCATCAACGACCGTTGCGGCATGAAAGGCGATGTTACCGGCCAGACCGGATTCAATCCAGGAGGGCAGAAAAATGAATTACCACGGAAGTTGTCATTGCGGTCAGGTCGCTTTTGACGTTGAAGGCGACCTATCGGAAGTCGTGTCCTGCAATTGCTCGATCTGCCAGCGCAAGGGCACCCTGATGTGGTTTGTTCCCATGTCCGCAGTAACCTTGCGAACGCCGCCCGAGAACATGCGTACCTATACGTTCAACAAGCACGTCATCAAGCATCACTTTTGCCCGTCATGCGGTATTCATCCGTTTGGTGTGGGTGTCACGCCATCCGGAGATCAAGTGATGGCGATCAATGCCCGTTGCGTGGACGATGTCGATCTGTTGGGTTTGAAAGTGCAGCATTTCGACGGACGCAGCATCGAGCTGGTGGCGGCCTGATAGTGCCATCCATGGGTAGACGATCCCACTGCGTGGCGGCGCAAGGGGCGTCCTGCACTTATGCTTCGTGGTGCGCGAACAGTTGTTCAAACTGATCCGGCGGTAAAGGCCGGGAGAAAAGATAACCCTGTCCGTAGTCGCAGCCTGCCTGCTTGAGCCAGTCGAGCTGTTCCTGGGTTTCGATGCCTTCGGCAATGACTTGCAGTCCGAGCTTGTGTGCCATGACGATGATGGTTTCCGCAATGGTTCTGGAGATCGTGTCCGCAGTGGAGCCGGCGACGAACGACTGGTCGATCTTCAGATAATCGACATCAAACTTCTTAAGGTAGGCCATCGAGGAGTAGCCGGTACCAAAGTCATCGATGGCCACCTGAATGCCGGAGTCGCGCATGGCGAGCAGCCTTTCCGCCGTGGTGGTCGTCGTGTTGAACAGCAGGTTTTCGGTAATCTCAACCGATATGCTGTTCCAGGCGATGCCAAGATTGCGCAGGTGGGTTCCCCAATTCATGGCGTTTTTCTGTGGCATGAACTGGATTGGCGACTTGTTGATGCTGACCTGAAACAGTTTGCCGGCCTGCTCGGTCCATCGCTTCGACCAATTGGCCGCCTCGATGAAAACCCAATTGCCGATGTCGTTGATCAAGCCGCTTTCTTCCGCAAGACCGATAAACTCGGAGGGCGGCAAAATACCTTTTTGCGGATGCTGCCAGCGCAGCAGCGCTTCACTCTTTGATATGTGGCCGGTGCGCAATTCCACAATCGGCTGGAAATACACCTGCAGCTGGTTCCTCGGCAGCGCCTCGCGCAACTCGGCAATCATCGAGATGCGGTGCCGTGCCTTTTCCTGCATCGAACGCGTGAAGAAACAGAACTGATTTCTTCCGGCATTCTTCGCAACATACATCGCCTGGTCCGCATTCCGGACCAGATCCTCCGGATGGCTGCCGTCATCGGGATGCATGGTGATCCCGATACTGCCGGAGACATGAATGCGCTCATGGCCCAGATCGAACGGCCGCGCCAATACGTTCAAAATCTTTTGTGCAATGAATTCGACGTGAGCCCGACCGTCCAGATCGGTCAGGATGACGGTAAATTCATCGCCACCCAGACGCGCAACCGTATCGACGGCACGGACACAGGAACGGATACGCTTTGCACACTCGCGCAGCAGGCTGTCTCCCGCACCATGGCCGAGCAGATCGTTGACTTCCTTGAACCGGTCCAGATCGAGAAACATCAATGCGAGCGGCTTGCCGGTCCGTCGGGATATCTCCACTTCATGCTCAAGCCGGTCACGGAACAGATTTCGGTTCGGCAGGCTGGTCAGCGAGTCGAAATTGGCCCGGCGCAAGGTTTCCTGTTCTGAGGATATATCGATGGTCGTACCGACCATACGGGTCGCCCGGCCCGAGGCGTCGCGGTGAATGACGGCACCTCTTGCAAGCAGCCATTTCCAGCTGCCGTTTTTGCAGCGCACGCGATACTCGCAGGAAAGAAAGGGAATGCGCCCTTGCACGCAGGCCATTGCATGGTCTCTGGCAGGTTCCTGATCCTCGGGATGCGTGATTGAAAACCAGGCTTCCAGCGAGTCGCCGATCTCGTTGGCGTCATATCCGAGCATGGCTCTTCCGCGGGCCGAAAGCGAGAATGTCTGCTTGGCGATGTTCCAGTCCCAGACCCCGTCTCCGGCCGCTTCCAGCGCGAGATGGAAGCGGTCTTCGCTACTGCGAAGTTCATCGCGCACGAGCACTTCCTTTGTCACGTCGTAACCGAACGCAAGTATGCCCGCGACAGCCCCATTTTCGTTAAAGATGGGCCGATACACAAAATTGACATAAGCCTCGATGCAGCTGGCGCCCGGCGATGGCTGTAGTTTCAGTTTATGCGCTCGGCCGACATAGGGTTTGCCTGTGGCGTACACATGGTCGAGTAACCTGACAAGCTCATAGTTGCCGCCTTCGGACGATATGTCCCGAGCCGACATGCCTACGACTGGCCGGTGGCATACGATTTGATAACAGGGCTTGTTAACGAGTTCGACGATATGGGTTGGTCCACGGGTAACGCAGAGGAAGCCCGGAGCATGGTCAAATACTTCCTGCAGTGAAATCAGTGTTTTCGGCTCGGCGTCATTGCTTCGCGCCTTTTTTTCTTTACCTGGAAATATGTCGAAAACCGACTTTCCCGCGATCTCGTCGCGCCGGAGCGACCACTCCGCCAGAAAGATGTTTGTGGCGTCGATGATCGATAAGTCATTTGCGAGCACCAGATAGGATTTTGCCGATCTGCTGAACTCGAAAAAATCGTCAATGACCTGAGTCATGGTTCACCCTGTTGCTGCTAATTGAAGAAATGCAGAGGAAATGCAGATGAAATGCAGTGTTCGAAAAACACGGATGCATCCATATTTGGCGCAACAGAGTTCCCATAGTTCATTCTGTAACGATAAGTATTTGGCGGCGACAATGGAGTGCCGCCTGGAATGGAAGTGAATCCTGGGACAGGAGAGGGCGATACATCTCCTGATTGCAAGAGCAGATGTGACGGACCGATCGGCGCAAACGCTGTTTTCCGGCAGCCGTAGCCTGTGTTTAAAAGGGCGGCAATGGATCAGTCAGCCCACATTCTTGAGGCATGAGAAACAATCGAATGAAACGCCAATGCATTATCCCGCGTGAATTTCGTGCCAGGTGTTCGCAACGACATCACAGGACCTCATTGATCAGATAGAACATGTTGTCCTTCATCTTGTGCCATGTGCTGCGCCTGGTCCATTTCTCGAGTTCGATTTCCCTGGCCTGCGGCATATATTTCTCGAACACCGCATCCAGTCGTTGTGCGGTTGCGGCATCCTTGATGCCAAGGGTGATTTCATCATTGGTATCAAAAGAACGATCATCGAAATTGCTCGATCCGACCGCACTCCATATGCCATCAATCGTCATGATCTTTTGATGCAGCAATGTGTGGGGATACTCGAACAGACGTACCCCGCAACGCAGCAATTTTTCGAAATTGCGGTGCCCGGCATGCTGCACCATCGGGTTGTCCGATCCGCTGGTCGACGGCATCAATACCCGCACATCGACGCCGCGGGAAACCGCGGCTCCGAATGCGTCGATCGCTTCCGGTTCCGGGATGAAATAGGGATTCTGAATCCAGATGCGCTTGCGGGCGAGACAGATGGCTGTGTGATGCAGAATCTTTACGGCGGGCGCGGAGCCTTCCGGCTTGACGAATGCCGCATGGATCAGCACGTCACCCGCCGGTTCAAGGGCAGGGAACACGTCGTCGCCGACGAACAGTTCGCCGGTTTGCCCCACCCAGTTTTCGCTGAAGGCAGCCTGCACGCTATTCACGATCGGACCTTGCAGCCGCAAGCTGACGTCGGCAAAGTGATCGTTGTCCTGCGCATCGCCAAGCCATGTATCGACGATGCAGTGACCGCCGACAAATGCTTCGCGGCCATCGATGACGACGAGCTTTCGATGGTCCCGGTCATTCAAAACGCCGATGTTGCGGAATTTCTTGTCGTGGAAGAAAACAACCTTGCACCCGGCGCCCTCCATTTGCTGACGAGCAGCCTTGCCAAGCTTCTTGCAGCCGGTAGCGTCCAGCAGTACACGTACCTGCTTGCCTGCGCGGGCACGCTCGCACAGTGCATCGGCTAATCGCTGTCCGAGGATGCCTTCCTTCCAGAGAAAAGTCTCGAAATGCACCGATTGTTGCGCCTGGCCGATCCGTTCAAAAAGAGCATCGAAGAACGCGCCATTCTCGAAGACTTCGACGGCATTGCCCGCTACCGCTGTACCGAGTGTAAGGCCAGCGAGGGAGGGCATGAGTTCATCGATCGATGTACTGCACTCGACATGCAGTTTGGGCGAGCGATGGCGTCGGACTGACCAAAGAGCGACCAGGAGAAACAGCGCGATGCCGAGCAAGGCAATGATCAAATAGAAGGACAGTTCGTTCCACATTGCATGACCCATCGTTTCGTTGTTCTGAAGCAGGAAAGAACGGCGGCACTGCGCACGCGGCCATGCGGATTGAGGGCCGGGAACGAATTCAAGCGGGATACCTGTCTTTATCCAGGAAAACCGGATAGCAGATTTCGGACAGTCGTTGTCGAAATGTTAATTGGTTCTACAGGCGACATATTGTGCCGGCGCAAGCCCGATTGACCGTATGAGCTCCACCCGCCGCGTAAGGTATGAAAGAAGGGATAGCAGCTTTCGATACGACGTAATACCTGACGGAGGTCGGCTGTCAGCCAAAGGGATATTTCAATGCTGCCTGGTCAGGCGTGCAAGCGGAATCGGTCGCAAGATTGTTCTGCTGGGAATTTAGTCTCGCCAGTCACCACGGAAAGGTCGCAGCAGATCATCGATCCCTCCCTGCAGAAATTTCTTGGTATTGATGCGCGATATGCGGGCCGGTACAACCGGTATGGTCGGTATTTATGCCATGACGATGCTGATGCCGATGAAAGGAAGGCCGGCTGGTAATGACCCCGCGGCGACAAGCGGAACAACACGGCGGCGTGCTGGTGTTTAATTCAACCGGGATCGCAACCGGGCCGGCCGCCGTCACTTTGTTTTCATCGCCCGGCATCTTTAGCCAAGCTGCCGTACGCCGGCAATGCGAACAATCGTAGCGGCAGTTCAGGCATTGAAGTGCTGTCAGTGCATTGACGTCGCAGGCTTTCTCAAGCCGTGCGCTATGACTTCTGTGGGTCGTGGCCCCAGTTCATGAGCGAATACCGCCAGTCGCTCGTAGCCGGATCGTTCTTGCTCGGTCCTTGCGCACTGTGACGGTGGATGTACCCAACCACTTTCCGCATGTGTGCAAGGTCATCTTCACTTAACTCCTGTTCCCGTCGCTGCAGCAGCTCGATGATGCGCCTGCCCGACTGGTGCCCGACAGATTCGCCATCACCATGCTTCTGTCCCACGCGCTTTGAATCGTCGCTGTCGAGCCATTTTTCCAACTGCGCCGGCGTCATGTTCACCGCTTCCTTGAATGCCACGATTGTCTGCTTGACGGCGCTTTGGTCATCGTTGCTTGCGTGCTTGGTCATTTTGATGTTCCTTCATGGTTTTCAAATCCGCATGGGATGGCTGCTTGTCCGGCAGGTCCGGGACGGGTGCCAATTCCGGACTTAGACAGGAATGGAGCAGATTGTTTCTTTGTCCACTGAAGACGCCATGAATGATGACAGGCAACCTGCGTCGAATAAGCGCGAGCCGGAAAGTCATTTCAGGCGGCAGGCCGGAGTGATGTCATGATGGCTTGCCCGGCACGTTTGTGAAAAAGTGAAAGTGGTTTGCCGGGTCGGTCTGTGCGCGAAACTCGGACATGGCGCTTTGCTCGGCAACGCATCTTTGACCCACATCGATGCCGATTTCCTGTACCTGATGACAGACGCGCACTTATTCCATGCATTGCAAGACGACGTCACCAGCAATATGGCGACGTGATCCGGGACAACCGAGGAGCACGACATGCCAGCACAACTCATCATTGCAATATTTGCCCGACATGGCTGACAGTCAGCCGGGATTACAGTGCGGATGGTTCAATGCTAAACACTTTTCGTTCGCCGGATAGCGCCTGCTTCTCATGGCAGTCGCTTAGCGCGCCAGACGGTTTGCTTGTCATTGGCATATGATTCGCTGTAACGCCAATCCGACATGCACGGAGATAAGGCGAGTAACATGCGTCTTGACGGTGAATTCTGTACGTGCTCCATGGCCATGCGGGATAATAGGCGCAACGACTCACTCACTCCATCCGCACAACTTTTAGACTCACTATGCTAATCGGGTATTTTGACCGTCCGCTGGTTCTGGTATCCGTGCTCGTTGCCATTCTGGCTTCTTTTACGGCCCTTAGCATGGCCGGACGCGTCGCAAGCAACAGGGGAGCATCTGAGCGCTCCTGGATCGCCGGCGGCGCCTTTGCAATGAGCATTGGCATCTGGTCCATGCATTTCATCGGCATGCTGGCTTTTCGCCTTCCCATCCCGATCGGCTATGATCCCTGGATCACGACCTTGTCGTGGCTTCTTGCGTTCGGCGCATCGTGGCTCGCCCTCTGGCAGGTCAGTCAACCGAACCTGGCATTCCGCAGCCTCGCCGCCGCTGCGGTACTGATGGGCATCGGCATCAATGCGATGCACTACACCGGCATGGCAGCCATGCGCATGCAGCCCGGGATTCAATACGACGTTGCCCTGTTCATCCTGTCGGTCGCGATTGCCATTCTGGCCTCGGGCGCAGCGCTTTGGATCGCCTTCCGGCTGCGGGATGGCGGCCGGCATGTCTGGATTGCCAGGGGCATCGGCGCGGTGGTCATGGGAATTGCCATCGCAGGCATGCACTACACCGGCATGGCGGCTGCGGCATTCCCGGGGAACAGCATCTGCATGGCGGCGAGCAGTGGCTTCGGCACGGATGGCCTGGCGATCAGCACCATCGTCGCCACGGTGTCGGTGCTCGTCGTCGCGCTGTTAACCTCTGTGTATGATTCGAAGCTGACGGCACGTACGCAGACACTCGCATTGTCGCAAGCCATTTCGGAAGAGCGCCAGGTGCTGCTTTCGCGTGAACGTGCCGCGCGGGCGCAGGCCGAGAAGGTGAGTGCGATGAAAGACGAGTTTCTCGCAACGCTATCGCACGAGCTGCGCACGCCGCTCAATTCCATTCTCGGCTGGACGCAACTGCTGCGCCTCAAGGCCCACGACAAGGCCACACTGGAAAAAGGGCTGGAGACGATTGAGCGGAATGCCCGCGCCCAGGCGCAGCTGATCTCCGACCTGCTTGACATGAGCCGCATCATCTCCGGCAAGGTAAGAATGGAAATGCAACCCCTTGCCCTGCAATCGGTCATCGATGCGGCGATTGCAACCGTCACGCCGACGGCACAGACGAAAAATATCACCCTCGAATGGCAATGCGACGCAGACATCGGACTTATCCAAGGCGATGCGGAGCGCTTGCAGCAGGTGATGTGGAATCTGTTGTCGAATGCCGTCAAGTTCAGCAGTGCCGGAGGCAAGGTACAGGTCGTATCCAGGAAGATGAACGGTTATGCCAGCGTTGCCATCTCCGATACCGGGATCGGCATCAGTGCGGAATTCCTGCCCTTCGTGTTCGATCGTTTTCGACAGGCCGATTCTTCGACGACCCGCCACTATGGCGGGCTGGGACTGGGCCTTTCGATTGTCCGGCAGCTGGTCGAGCTGCACGGCGGAGCAATTCGTGCCGAAAGCGACGGCGAAGGCAAAGGCGCCCGCTTCATCATGCAGCTTCCGCTTGTGCAGTTGGCGCACTCCGCCGGCGACGCGTCAGATGAGCAGCCAGGAGAGTATCCATCGGCGTTCCGGCGTGACAAGGCATTTGACCTGTCCGGGATTGCGGCACTGGTGGTGGACGACGATCCGGATGCGCTCGACCTGGTCGAAAGCCTCCTGCGGGAATGTGGTGCCGAAGTGACCCGCGCGACCTCGGTGGAGGACGCGCTTCGACATATCGGCATTCATCGTCCGGATGTCATTGTCAGCGACATCGGCATGCCCGGCGAGGATGGCTACAGTTTTCTGCGACGGTTGCGGGCACTCGAGCAGGGGAGCGGAAGAAGGGTGCCGGCGATTGCCCTTTCGGCATTCACCCGCCTCGCCGACCGGGAACAGGCACTGTCGGCGGGATTCGATCTGTACTTGTCCAAGCCCTTTGAGCCGGCCGACTTGGCAGGAAGTATCCGGCGTGTCGTCGCGCTGGCGCCTGACTCGCAGGTCCCGACATGACCACAAAATAGCGCGACGCCTCGATAGACCCTTGTCCACGGTGAATGCGGTTTGGTCAGCCTCGCAGCAGGGATGGCGGCGATGTCGCGCTCATTCGCCCATGGATGAACTTCATCCCAATGCAATACAGTCCTTTCAACATCATCGGCACTGCACATTCCAAACTTGCAGTGCCTTTCATCCATCGCGCTAATTAACATCCGTTCTCGATAAATTAGAGCTGTTGCCAGAGATAGCGCGACTCCCTGATTTCATGCAGTGGCGAATTCGGCAGTTTTCGAGTTCCACGGCTCCTGGGGAAAGTCGATGTCTATGGTCAAGAATGCTGGCGGTAAATTGCAGATGGGTTACACTTCACCGTCCCACTAGCAGCTTCTTCGAAACCCCTATTCCCCCAGCTTATGCGCGCTGCTAGAACCTGGCATCTTCGTCAATTACTCCTTCTGCTTGCGGCGATCGCCTTGTTACCTGTCATGCTGGCCAGCGGATGGGCGGTCCAGAGTGCGATGGAGCAGCAGCGCCTGGAGGTGGAACGTTCGGCACTGGACCTGTCCCGTGCCATAGCAACCTCTGTCGGAACCGAGCTCGAATCGACGATTGCGTCGCTGCGTATCCTCTCCCGATCGCAGGCACTCGTGGAGGACGATTTTCCCGCCTTTTACGAAGCGGCGCTGCGCGTTCAGCAGACATATCCCACATGGCAATCAGTGATTCTATTGAATGCCGAGGGACGTTTATTGTTCAACACGTCGCGCCCGTTCGGTGACGACCCGGTACGCGTTGTTGATATTGATAGCTTTCGCAAATCCCTGGAAAGCGGCCGTCCTGTCGTGGGGAGCGCGCTTGTCGGCCCGCTGGGCAACTTTGCCTTCCCTGTGCGCGTCCCCATCCATCGTAACTCGGCATTGGCGTACATCCTGACCGCGGCGGTTGCACCGGAACGCATTCTCGACATCCTGCTGCAGCAGAAAGTACCCGATAACTGGATCGTCGCCGTGTTCGACGCATCGGGGAAACGGGTGGCGCGCACAAAAGACCATGCCAGCAATTCACCATCTCCCTCGCTCGCGGCCCTGCTCTCCAAGGGCGGCGCCGAGGGCGTTGGAATAACGACTACATTGGAAGGTACGGAATCGGTGTCCGCCTTTTCCCGCGTTCCTGGTCATAGCTGGACCGTGGCGGTCGGGATACCGACATCCGTGACCCGCACAGCGTTTCTTCGTGGCGCGCTGCTGTACTTTGCCGGCGTCCTGGTGTCACTGGCCGTCTGGATAATCGCAGCCTCCTGGCTGTCCCGCAGGATTGCCGACTCTGTGGATCGACTGCGGCAGCGGGCGGTAAGGCTGGTGCGCGCCGGTGAGGTGCTTGCGCCGGCGCGTGGCCGGGTCCACGAAATCAACGAAGCCGACGATGCACTGGTTCTGCTGTCCCGGGAGCGGGCCGAAGTCGAGGCCGAGCGGGAACGGCTGCTTGCATCACTGAACGCAGCGCTCGACGCTTCGCGGGTAGCCCTGTCGCAAGCCGAGGAAGCCGGGCGGGCCAAAGACAATTTTCTCGCCATGCTCGGCCATGAAATGCGCAATCCGCTCGCGCCCATCGTGTCCGCGCTCGATCTGCTGGACCTGCGCGGCGATGAACGCACCCATCCGGAACGGGCGATCCTGCGGCGCCAAGTGAACCATTTGCATCGTCTCGTCGACGACCTGCTGGATGTTTCCCGTATCGCGCAAGGCAAGTTGCAGATCCGCAGGGAACAGGTGGATCTAAGGCAGGTGGGACTCAGGGGGCAAGAATCCGTACGCCATGCCGCACAGACGTGCGGTGCACGCCTGGAGCTCGATCTGGGTGATGCGCCGCTATTCGTTCACGGTGACCCGGGACGGCTGGAGCAGGCCGTGACGAATCTATTGTCGAATGCGATACGTTTCACCGCCGGCGGAACGATACGGCTGCAAGCCGCGCGCGACGGCGACGATGCGCTCCTCGTCGTCGAGGATGACGGGGCCGGTATGGATGCGGCGACCGTGGAAAAGGTGTTTCAGCCATTCTTCCAGGCACCACAGTCGCTGGCGCGTTCACAGGGAGGACTTGGCCTTGGCTTGACCATTGTGAAAACCATTGTTGAATTGCATGACGGCCGCATTCAAGTGAGCAGCGGTGGGCCCGGCATGGGAAGTCGCTTCGAGATTCGCCTGCCGCAGTCATCGATGCCCGGGGCACCGGCGCACGAGCGGATAACGACCGAGGGAGAAGGAGGCCGTCGCGTGCTGGTCGTGGATGACAACGTCGACGCTGCCGAGCTTCTTGCAGCGGGTCTCAGGGCGACAGGGCACGAGGTGCAGACGGCGTACACGGGACGCGGCGCACTCGCCCTGATGCGGTCCTTTTCGCCCGAAGTGGCAATACTGGATATCGGCATGCCGGAAATCGATGGGTATGAACTGGCCCGCGCAATCCGCGACCAGCATGCCGGCTGGACCGGTCAGTTGATTGCGTTGAGCGGATACGGCCAGGTCAAGGATAAGGAGCAGGCCCGTGCCGCCGGCTTCGATCACCATCTCACCAAACCGGTACGTCTTATCGAGCTGAACAATATGATCGGTATGGCGCTAAAGGCCTGACTGTCGGCGCGCCGAATTTGTCCGGACTGCTCCGGTGTGCTCCAGTTTGCGTAATGGTCGCTGCCGGCGCCTGGTCGCCATCGATTCGGGTCGGTAGAGTACGGCCATGGATGCCATGACAAACCTGAATGAAGCCATGCAGGCAGTCAAGCCACATCGGCTGGTAGCGAACCCCTGAAGTACAAAAGCGGCGCACCAAATTGACGCGTTTTCGCAACGGTCAGTGAATGTGCTTAACTGAATTCGCTGTCTAGTACGTCAGCATCAATCCTGTTATCGCGACGTTTGCGATTCGCTGATGCCATGGACCATTCCGTCTGCCGGTTTCTGTCCTCATGCGAACCCGTTTGATTGGGTCCTGAAAAGGCCTGAAAGCAGGTATTCGCTATACAACGCCTGTATCCGTGAATGAACTGCCGGATAAGCACAGTCGATCTGCGAAGAGCGATCATCAAGGCTCCTTTTCCACTCATCGGCCAGCGCTGATCGGCAAATCGGGACGCATGCCCACGCGTTGTTCAATACAACCTGGTCGTCCGTCTTGAAAATCTCCCTTTGCAAGCATGAAGCCGAAGCACTTCACCTCACCGGGCCGTCATTTGGATGCTTCGTTATGCCGGCGTCGAGCGTAGTATTAGTTTCTGTAGGGAAATTCCTACGGCATTCGGATTTTTCTTGATATCGCTCGACGGAGTTCAGTCATGGTTACAAATATCAGTGCGGGTGCCGATACAGGCACTGACGCCGAGGTGCTGTCCTTCACACTTGGCAAAGAGGAGTACGGGATCAGCATCCTCAAGGTGCAGGAAATCAGGGGGTACGACACCGTCACACGTATCGCCAATGCACCGGAGTATGTCAAGGGTGTCATTAACCTGCGGGGAATCATCGTGCCCGTGGTTGACATGCGGATCAAATTCAACCTCGGCACACCGACCTACGACGAGTTCACCGTCGTCGTCATCCTCAACATCGGCCATCGCGTCATCGGCATGGTGGTCGACAGCGTATCCGACGTCGTCACGCTCGGCGCCGAACAGATCAAGCCAGCTCCGGACATGGGGTCGGTGGTCGATACGGACTTTCTTCTGGGCCTCGGTACCATCGGTGCCCGCATGCTCATCCTGCTGGACATAGACCGACTCATGTCAAGCGACGAGATGGGGTTGATCAGCAAACTGGCAGCGTAATAGCCTTACCCGACGTTGCCGGCTTCGGCTTGCCCCGGCTTCCGTACAAAATTTATAACTAATTACATAACAGTGAGACAAGAATGTTCCAAAACATGAAGGTGGGATCAAAACTGATTATCGGATTTTTGAGCGTCGCGGTACTGGGCGCCATCGTCGCTGCGATCGGCATATACAACATGGGGCGCATCAGCAATCTCGCAGATCAGATGTACGAGACGGAGCTGATGGGGCTTTCCTATATCAAGGAAGCCAACATCAACCTGATCTATGTCGGCCGTGCCCGTGGAAACGCGCTCCTGGCGACCACGACGGACGAGCGGGAAATCAATAAGGCAAACGTAAAGAAGTACCTGGCTGCCGTGAAAGAACATCTCGATAAGGCACGACCGCTTTTCGTCACGGAAAAGGCAAGGGAGATTTTTGCGAAGTATGCACAAGTGTCTGAACTGTATGAACGGGAAATGTGGAACAGCCTGAAGCTTGCAGACAACGAAAAACTCCAGGAGCGCAGTGCTGAATTAGCCAAGGCACTTGTCGAAACACGCAATCATGCCAATGTCCTTGACGATCTGCTGACGGACCTGACAAAGCTGAAAGAACAAAGGGCAAAAGCGGCTTCTGAAGCAGCGACTGACACCTACCGTTCAAGTGTGACCCTGATGGGAATCCTCGTTCTTTGCAGCATGGTGACCGGTATCGCCCTGGGAGCGTTGATCACGCGAAGCCTGACGAAACAGCTTGGCGGCGAACCCGGCTATGCAGCAAACATCGCGAAGAAGATTGCAGAGGGCGACCTGAGCGTAACCGTCGACACGAAGACTGGCGACCAGTCAAGCATGTTGTTTGCCATGAGGCAGATGCGGGACAGCCTGTCCGCCATCGTCGGACAGGTGCGTGCCGGCACGGACACGATTGCAACCGCATCAGGGCAGATCGCCAGCGGCAATGCCGACCTTTCTTCACGCACCGAAGAGCAGGCAAGTTCCCTTGAAGAGACCGCTTCCTCCATGGAGGAACTGACTTCCACCGTGAAGCAGAACGCGGACAACGCGCGCCAGGCCAACCAGCTTGCCGTGTCTGCCTCGGAAGTGGCCAGCAAGGGCGGCGCCGTGGTATCCCAGGTGGTTGACACGATGGGCGCCATTAACGATTCATCGAAAAAGATTGCTGACATTATTGGTGTCATCGACGGCATTGCGTTTCAAACCAATATCCTGGCACTCAATGCGGCGGTGGAAGCCGCGCGTGCCGGCGAACAAGGACGAGGCTTTGCAGTCGTGGCATCGGAAGTACGCAACCTGGCGCAACGATCAGCGGCAGCGGCAAAGGAAATCAAGTCGCTCATTGGCGATTCGGTCGAGAAGGTGGATGCCGGAGGCAAGCTTGTGAATCAGGCGGGCGAGACCATGCACGAGATCGTGGAAAGCGTGAAGCGGGTGACCGACATCATGGCCGAGATCATGGCGGCGAGCGACGAGCAGACGGCAGGAATCGAGCAGATCAACCAGGCCATTGCCCAGATGGACCAGGTGACGCAGCAGAATGCGGCACTGGTGGAAGAGGCCGCTGCCGCATCCGAGGCAATGCAGGACCAGGCGGGCAATCTTGCGCAGGTGGTCAGTGTCTTCAAATTGGACGGTGGGCATAGCGTTACTCGTACCAATTCACCCGCTGCAAGCAAGCGCAGGTCTATGGCTGCACCAGTGGCGTTGGCGTCAGCGAGAAAGCGATCTGCGCCGACGGTTCCCGCTCCACGTCAGAAGCAAATCGAAACAACAAGGACAAGTGACGACTGGGAGGAATTTTAAGTGTCAAGGTGACTGCCGGGAGAACAGATGTTCAACCGTCGATCTGCCCCGGTCGTCGCTTCGCTACCGTTCCCCAGCCCGGGTTTTCCTGGCTGGGGAATGAATATCGTTGCATTCATTGAGTAGTTCACTTCCAATTCTCATTCGACATTGTCGGCATATTCTTTCGCCGCGCCGGTTGATGTTCGTTAACCGTCAATGACATGCGGAGCCCGGTTCCTGTGGCGTCATAGTCACGGTCGCGCTTATCCCTTGTGCCTGTATGCACCTATAATCGCTCACAGCACCCACCGATACATTGAGATCTGATGTCGAAGCCGATCAAGGTACTTTCTGCCACCCTTCCCGAAGCCTTGCCTGTGCTCGGCGAAGCGTATCCTGCGCCCGAGTTCGAATACACTGCGGCATTGAATCTTGCCGAAGCAATTACCCTGCTGGACCAGCCCTACGATCTGATCGCATGCAGCGTGCATTTCAATGATGGACAGTTTTATGATTTCCTGCGGATCGTAAAACTACATCCAATAGCCAGGGATGCGCCTTTCCTGGTGCACTTTACGGGTATGGAAAATAAACACCATTACGTCGCCCAAAGCGTGGAAATTGCATCGAAGGCAATGGGAGCGGCGGAAGTCATCCCGATCTATCAATGGCGTGCCGAATTGGGCAATGAAGCTGCCTTCAGGAAGTACAGGGAAGTCATACGCAAGTGGGTAGGGCGCTAGCCCGCCTGTCACGGGTTCGTCGCTGTAGCGCCATCTTCCTGGCAGCAATCATTTCGCCCAAGCTTGCATTCCGGTTGACCGGCAATTGCGAAGCCAGATGCATCGACATAACAATCCGGCGAAGTCAACTCTTCCAGGATCGTCATGTCGAATGACTACAAGGATGTCATCAGGCCATCGACTGCATTTTCCCGATCAGCTTGTCGAGCGTGATCGGATAGTCGCGTACCCGGACGCCGGTGGCGTTGTAGACCGCATTGGCCACAGCTGCTGCAATACCGCAGATACCGAGTTCGCCCACGCCCTTGGCTTTCATCGGGGACGAAATAGGGTCCGTCTCATCCAGAAATATCACCTCCTGGTGCGGGATGTCGGCATGCACGGGAACCTCGTACAAGGCAAGGTCGTGGTTGACGAAAAAGCCATAGCGCGTGTCCACCGCAAGTTCTTCCATCAGCGCAGCGCCCACGCCCATCGTCATCGCACCGATCACCTGGCTGCGCGCGGTTTTCGGATTGAGGATGCGTCCCGCCGCGCACACGGCGAGCATCCGCCGTACGCGGGTTTCCCCTGTTGCCGCATCGACGCCGACCTCGACGAAATGCGCGCCGAAGGTGGACTGCTGGTAACGTTTGTCGAGGTCACCAAATTCAATCATGTCTTCCGCAACGAGTCCGCGGCTGCCTGCCAGTTCGGCAAGCGGGATGCTGGTCTGGCCGGAGCGTATCTGTCCATCCGCGAAAACGGCATCGGTGGCGTTCAAGCCCGCCTTTTGCGCAACGACCTCGCGCAGCTTCATGCAGGCGGCATACACGCCGGATGTCGAACTGTTGCCTCCCCATTGCCCACCCGAGCCGCACGATGCCGGAAAGGTCGAGTCGCCAAGGCGCACATTGACCTTGTTCAGCGGCACGCCCATCATTTCGGCTGCCGTCTGGGCGATGATGGTATAGCTGCCGGTGCCGATGTCCGTCATGTCTGTTTCGACGGTGACATTGCCGTTACGGTCCAGGCGCACCCTTGCCGCCGACTTGGTCACCAGATTGTCGCGGAAGGCCGATGCCACCCCCATGCCGATGAGCCACCGTCCGTCACGCACCTGGCCCGGTTTCGGATTGCGCTTGTCCCAGCCGAACTGTTTGGCGCCGACCTGGAAGCACTGGACCAGTTGCCGCTTCGAGAACGGCGGGGTCGAATTCTGCTTTTCCTTCTGCTCCGGCTTCTTGGACTGCGGATCGCTTGATGCAGGCTTGCCCGGAAAATCGGGAACTACCTGGGTGTCGTTCTTGATGCGGAACTCGATCGGATCCATCGCCAGTTTTTCCGCCATCTCATCCATCGCGATTTCCAGTACCGCGAGGCCGGGCGCCTCGTTCGGCGCACGCATCGCATTTGCTTCCGGCAGGTCCAGCGTGGCCAGTCGGTTCGATGTAATGCGGTTGGCGCCTGCATACAGGGCGCGCGTCTGGACCGCGCCAGCTTCAAGTCCGCCGCCCGGCAGATTGCCTGACCAGCTTTCGTGCCCGATCGCGGTGATCTGGCCCTCCCTGGTGGCGCCGATCCGCAGGCGCTGGATGGTTGCGGAGCGATGAACCGTGTTGTTGGGAATCAGGGCGCGCTGCAACGCAACCTTCACGGGACGCCGGGCCGCGCGCGCGGCGAGTGCCGCCATCAATGCATCGGAGCGCAGGAACAGCTTCGCGCCGAAGCCGCCGCCGATATACGGCGACATGACCCGGATTTTCTCCTTCGGTATGCCAAGCGTCTTGGCCATGTCGCTGACCGCCCATGCAATCATCTGATTGGAGGTCCACAGCGTAAGCCGGTCGCCGTCCCATGCGGCCACCGTCGCATGCGGCTCGAGCATCGAGTGCGATTCGTGCGCGGTCGAGTAGGTTGCGTCCAATTGGACGGGCGCCGCTGGAAAGGCAGTGGTGAAGTTGCCGACGGATGTTTCTCCGGCGGAATTGAAGACATCCGCAGAGACCGCCTTGTCTTTCACCGCATCCAGATCGAACGATCCCTTCGCGCCGGAATAGTTGACGCGTATGAGCATGGCAGCGGCGCGCGCCTGTTCGAACGTCTCGGCGACAACGACTGCAACGGCCTGGTGATAGTGCTGAATTTCAGGACCGCCCAGCAGCTTCGCCGTATTGAGGTCGCCTTTCGCCAGCTTGCCGGCATTCTGCGCGGTGACGATCGTAATCACACCCGGCGCGGCTTTCGCGGCAGCCAGGTCCATTCCGGCGATGCGGCCTTTGGCGATCGCGGAGCCCAGAACATAGCCATACGCCTGGTTCTGGACCACGTCGTACCGGTCATAAGCGTAGGGCGCGGTCCCGGTTGTCTTGAGTGGCCCGTCAATGCGGTCAACGGGTTGGCCGACGACCTTGAGCTGGTCGATGGGATTGGTGGTGGCAGGATTGTCGAATTTCATGAATCACCTCTTTGCTTCGGCAAGGACGGCTGCAAGCGTGCGCTCTACCAGCGGAATCTTGAATGCGTTGTCGTGTGTGGTTCGTGCATTTGCGAGCAGCGCGGCCGCGACCGCGTTGCCCGAACGCGGCATCTCCCGTTCGGCCGCCTCGATACGCCACGGCTTATGCGCCACACCACCCAGCGCCACGCTGCCGGTGCCGTCGCGCTGAACGATGGCGGCGACGGACACAAGCGCAAACGCGTAGGAAGCACGATCCCGTACCTTCCTGTACACCTGGGTGCCACCGACCGGGCGAGGAAGCGTGACTGCGGTAATCAGTTCACCTGGTTCGAGGGTATTTTCGATATGCGGCGTGTTTCCCGGCAACCGGTGGAAGTCCGCAATCGGAATGGTGCGCGCCGATCCGTTGGGACGTACGGTCTCAACCGTTGCATCGAGGACGCGCATTGCGACAGCCATGTCACTCGGATGGGTGGCGATGCAGGCATCGCTCGTGCCGACGACGGCATGATGCCGGCTGTAGCCGCCGATGGCGCCGCAGCCGCTGCCGGGTCGCCGCTTGTTGCACGGCTGGTTGGTGTCGTAGAAATAGGGGCAGCGGGTGCGCTGGAGGAGATTGCCGCCTGTCGTCGCCTGGTTGCGCAACTGTCCGGAGGCACCGGCAAGCAGCGCGCGAGAGAGCACGGCATAATCGCGCCGGACGCGCTCGTTTGCGGCCAGATCGGTATTGCGCACCAATGCGCCGATCCGCAAACCGCCATCCGCCGCCGGTTCGATCTTGTCGAGGCCAAGGTCATTGATGTCGATCAGGTGGGTAGGCGTTTCGATCTGCAGCTTCATCAGGTCGAGCAGGTTGGTGCCGCCGGCAATGAATCTTGCGCCCTGGGTTCGCGCTGCAGCTGCGGCAGCTTCGGCGGGAGAAGTCGCTCTCTCATAGGTGAACAGTTTCATGCTTTGACCCCCGCGACCTCGGCGATCGCTTCCTGGATGTTGGAATAGGCGCCGCAGCGGCAGATATTGCCGCTCATGCGCTCACGGAATTCGACGGTTGTCATTCGAGGCGCAGCGGTCAGGTCTTCCGTCGCATGGCTCGGTATGCCCGCCTTGACCTCATCGAGCATGGCGACGGCCGAGCAGATCTGGCCAGGTGTACAGAATCCGCACTGGTAGCCATCGTGCTTGATGAAAGCCGCCTGCATCGGATGCAGGTTCGCCGGCGTTCCCAGCCCCTCGATCGTCTTGATGTCGTGTCCCTCCTGCATGACGGCAAGGGTGAGGCAGGAGGTGATTCGCCGTCCGTCGACAATCACGGTGCAGGCGCCGCACTGGCCCTGGTCGCATCCTTTCTTGCTGCCTGTGAGATGCAGGCGTTCACGCAGTGCGTCCAACAGCGTGGTTCTCGGATCGATCATCAATTGGTGCTCGCTGCCGTTGACACGCAGGAGCACATTGACGTTTGCAGGGGTGGATGACTGCGGCGGTTGCGCGGCAGGCGCAGGGGCAGCTTCGGCTTCCGGGACAACCCGCCCTGCGATCACCGCACCGCTGGTCGCCACTGCGGTGGCCTTGAGTAGTTTCCTGCGTGATGGATCAAATTCGGTCATTCCGGCTCTCCTCGAATGGATAGAAGCTTGCTGGGACCGACCACCATGGACTACGTTGCCGCCAACTGTGATGGCATTGAGCAAGCCCGATAGGGTAGGTCGAATTGCTTGGGTTCTAGAACAAGGCGGCAAGGCGCGCACGATCAGTAGTGCCGCCCCAGGTGGTCACCATTGCCGACAATGAATGAATCGACAACCAAGAGAGCCGTGCCATCGGATAAAGTTGCGGCGATCAATAGATGATCAGGAAGCAACCCGTCGGACGATGCACCTGGCATGATCGAAGGCTGAATCCCGGCAACTATTCAACCACCATTGCGTTACGGTTCCTCGCCGACTTCCTTCGATTCTGCAAATTGCAATTTATGTGCCACTGCCTAGCGCAAGCCAGCTCTTAACATCGTTCATGCTAACAGCTGCATGCGGGTAAAAAACCTGTAGAAATTTGCAAGCCCTTATGAATGGAATTCATGAATGGACCGGCTATGTTCTGGTGCAAAGACAGAATGTTGAAGTGAGAAATACAAAACATTCAGGATGGGTAAGGAATCGCCTTCTGTGCGAAACAAAAATTATGACCGTGAGCCTGTTCTGGATGAGCCATTCATGCTGGCGCTGCCATCTGGGCATCCGCTCGCTGCAAGAAAAAGGGCTGTGCAGGAAAACGATCTGGATGGTGAGGCCTTTGTTGCACCCGGCAGTCCCGAGCCCTCGGCAAGAAGGCAGTTCCTGGAGAGTTGCGCGCGAAGCGGGTTTGCGCCGCACATTCGCCATGAAGCTGCCGATCTCTCAACGGCAATAGAGCTTGTCGCTGCGGGATTGGGCATGGCACTTGTCCAGCAGTCCGTTGCACGACGGTATCTGGATGAGATTGTGCTGAAGCCCGTCAGGTTCTACGGAGAACGATTGCAGATCTCCGGCGTCCGGTCAATGCAAGCTGATGCGCGCCTTGACTCCATGTTCGACTGTTGAATTTTGTACAGGAAATGCTAAGGCCGGACGTGCTACGAATGCGACTCGCTGCGATCGTCATCCTGCAAATAGAAACGGCCCGCATTCTTACGAATGCGGGCCGGGAATTGAACCTGTCGCACGTTGCCAGCACCCCAGAACCATGGGTTTAGGGGGTCAGAAGCGGCTTGGCTTTGGGATCATCTGCATATGACAATCGCTCCCACTAAGACTCGTTTCCAACCAATGCGCGTCGATCGTCCAAAGGATGTTTTGGCACGTTGAAAGCGACAGGTGATTTGCATACTACGCTCTTAACGGCCGATGTCAAGAGAGTATGCTGCCATTTCGCCTATTGCATTTTGGCAGTCGTAGCGGTGTCTTGTTGAAGCAAGGTATTTACGGCTTGAAGTGGACAATCTTGCTGCATCTTATCTTGTTGACGCCTGTAAATTTGATCGCTTCACGATGTCATTGCGTCTCGATTCATGCCATGCTGTGCAGGAAAATAAAAGTGCAATAAAAGCATTCGGAGACAGTCACATGCGCCAGCTCGATCTTTGCAAGAGGTACTTGGCGTTGCTCAGCCAAGGTGATCTCGAACGAGTACTTCAGCTTTTTGAACCCGATGCCAAAGTGGTCTCGCCACATTACGGCACGCTGGATGCACGCGCCTATCATGAGCGCTTCTTTGCCGATACCGATATGAGCCGTGCGATCGGAAGAATCGTGAATACGTATCAGGCAATGAAAGACACGCAGCACATCGCATTGCATTTCCACTATACGTGGGTGCGCAAGGACGGCAAAACCATCGTGTTTGACTGCATGAATCTATATGACCTGAATGCGGATTTAACGCGATTCACGAAGATCACCCGCATTTATGACACGGCTGTTTTGCAAGGTAGATTGCGTTCAATCGATTGATTGAACGCATCCTGCTCAAAAGAATCAGCTGAACGCAATCCGGAGCAGTCACCGCCAAACAAGAATGGGCCGTCTGACCACGGTAGCGACCGGCCCTTCGGCGATTGGTACTGCGCAGCGGCTACAACCAGGTACCCGTCAATATCGGTCCGACAGCGAAGCGGCAAACATTGGCCACAAGCTGACGCTCATCGCACGATGCAAGGTTTTTCCCGCCGACCGGAAGCGGGGTCAACCCGCTTTCGCGCTGTCGACTATGGTGTAACCGTTGTGCTGCCAGGCGCGCCGAAAAAGATGCCTTGCTGAGGAAACCCAGGCGCACCGACATGCATCACTTGTATCGAGCCCGTCCTGTTCAGGTAGGTCGCTGCATCGATCACATTGGACACGCAGCTCGCGCCGGAGGATCGCACGCCGGGTGTGGCAACCGCCTGCGGCACCAACTGCGCTGAGCACAGAGCAACGCGGTGGTCCGGGTTGCCGTTAAGGCTCGTCTTGAAATAGAAAACAGCGCCTCCCGTCGGCGGGCCATTGGGTTCTGGCACGCGGTCATCAATGGTTGCCACCAACGACAGTTGTGTGCCTCCCGATGCCTGCAGTTGTGCCACGTCGGTAACCGCCATCTTCATCACATGCGCAGTCGCAGTCGCCGTGGCAGTGGTGTTTTTTCCATCGGTGCTCGTTGCGGTAACAACGATGGGGCCAATGGTGGATACCGGCCTGACAGTGGGGCGAAGCCGGATCACGCCATTCGCATCAATGATCAAAGCGTTGCTACCGGTACCTGCCATCCAGCTGACAGTGGCAGGCACATCGTTCATGTAAGCAGTAAATTGGCTGGTGTAACCAGCTGCCAGAAAATGTACCTCCTGCGGCTGGATCTTCAGCGACACGGGATAGGGCGTCGTCTGTGCAATATCAGCAAGCAACAGTTGAAATTCTTCCGTCGTCGAATTTTTCAATGCCGGCACTGTTTGAAGCAATGCCGCACGATCGGCCTCCGACATCGTCGCCATTTGGGCAGTCAGGCTTTCCTGCTGTTTTGCAGGCAGACTTTGCCAGGCCGCCAAGGCGCTTAACTGGGCATTCTGGGCCTGTACGGCGTTCTGCTTTTGTTGCGCGGTGACTTTGCCAAAGGGTGATGTGTTTGCGCCTGCGGTTTGCGCATGGGCTGCATTGAATATGCCGGTTGCGCACAGTGCGCCGACGAGCATGGTTACCGGGAAAAATTTCATGAAAATCCTAATGGTATGGATGACTGATGGAAGCACGGTGAGGCAGCAATCCTCCTTTATTAACGCACCCGATCGTTGATTTATCTCAAACATCAACAACAAATCCTTGATGTTTCTTAATAACAAAAAGAGGAAATTATGGTGAATGTCGACTGCTCTTAGGGGCTTCCTGATGCCGTTGTTTGCCCGTTGGAATTAACAAGTAGCGAACTGGCTTGGCGTCTCGTACAAATAAGTGATTGGCACAGGATAGAAGCTTAAGAAATGACGCGACCACAGTCTTGCGCTGTTTATTCATCCGCTCATCCCGACAGTTGCGAAAACCCCTTAAGCAGCACCTGATGCCCCGTTTGTGAACGGGAATTATGATTGGCGCCAGGTTGTCGCATCCTGTGCTTATACAAACTCACCCGATAGCTGACATGCCTTCTCTTTCCGAATTGCAGCAATGGACAGGCCGCTTGGAAACAAGGTCCGACACGATCAACGTCATGCCGATTGCCGCCCTGCAGGCCACGCTCGACATCGACGCGCCGTTCCCTGCATCCGGCGATGCATTGCCTCCGCTATGGCACTGGCTGTATTTCCTGCCGCTACACCGTCACTCCGATATTGGCGAGGACGGTCATGCAAAGCGTGGCGGTTTTTTGCCGCCGGTACCCTTGCCTCGGCGCATGCGGGCAGGCGGCAGGCTGCAGTTCCTGCAGCCGCTGTGCGTCGGCGATGCGATTGAGCGCACGTCGCGCATCGTGAGCGTGGATGCCAGGGAAGGGCGCACCGGCAGTCTGGTTTTCGTACTGGTGAGGCATGAGATTTCCGGCCCGTCCGGGCTGGCGGTGGTGGAGGAACATGACATCGTCTATCGCGGCCTAGGCGGCACGACCCCGGCCAACGGTGTGCCGGTTCCAGCGGGTCATGACTGGGAGCGCACGATCAGTCCTGATGCAGTGATGCTGTTTCGGTACTCCGCGCTGACTTTTAACGGTCACCGCATTCATTACGATCGGTCGTATGTCACTTCCGTCGAAGGCTATCCCGGCCTGATCGTGCATGGCCCGCTGGTTGCCACGCTACTGCTGGAACTGGTACGCGAAAAGCTTCCGGACGCGCGCGTCACCGGCTACCGCTTCAAGGCAGTGCGTCCGCTGTTCGACACCAGCGACTTCAGTGTGTGCGGCAAGCCGTCCGAAGACGGCAAGAGCGTCAGCCTGTGGGCAAGGGATGCGGAGGGTATGCTGGCGATGGAAGCGACCGCAGAACTCGGCTGATATGGGTCCTCGTGTCAATGCATGCTTTACTGTGCCCCGGCCGACATAGCGGGCCTTGAGCGATGCGTCTGCAGCATGTGGCGTCAGGGTCTTGCCGCTGAATGGAAAACCGACGGCCAGTGCGATCGTCTACAGTCACGCAAAGCCGGCTAGCCGATCGGCCAGGTCGTCGGCATAGCCTTGTGCAAGTACGTCACCGCTTGTTCAGGCTGGCGGTCAACTCGTACCAACAGCTGCACTTTCGCGAAACAAGGCCCGATAGGCAGAGGGCGATGTACGAAACGCTGAGCGGAAATGTTGTCGCAACGAGAGGGCAGTGCCAAACCCTGTCTCTTGCGCGATAAGCTCGATAGACGCATCACTACTTTCCAGCATCCGTTGCGCATGGGCCAGCCGTTGATTCAACAGCCACTGTTTGAATGAGGTGCCCGTCGCCTGTCTGAAATGGCGTGTGAAATTACGCCGGCTCATGGCTGCACGTTCGGCGAGCGAATCAAGACTGTGTTCGTTCGCCAGGTGCTTGGCGACCCATTCAAGAACCTGGGAAAACCGATTGTCGCTATGTGAGGCCGGTACGGGCCGTTCAATGAACTGTGCCTGACCGCCCTGACGATGAGGGGCAACGACAAGTCGTCTGGCGACCCGATTGGCAATCTCGGCACCGCAGGTTTCGCGTAGCAGGTACAGGCAGCAGTCCAGGCCGGCAGCCACCCCGGCAGACGTCAGCACACTCTCCTGCGCGACATACAGTGCATCGTGGTCAACGATTACTTTTGGAAAGCGCTTCGCCAATACATCCGCTGCTTGCCAGTGCGTTGTCGCCGTTTTGCCGTCGAGCAGCCCGGCTTCAGCCAAAGGAAATGAGCCAAGGCATAAGCCCACCATGCGTGCGCCGCGCTTGTGGGCACGGCGCAATGCATCAAGGAGATCGGGAGGTGCTGCGCGGCAGTCGTCGTGCCATGACGGCATGATGACGATGTCGGCAGCCTTAAGTGCAGAAAGATCGGCGTCGATTGCGATGCCGAACCCTGCCGATGTACGTATGGGACCCTTGTCGATCGAACAGGCAAGCACATCGAAGGCGGGCGTTCCCGCATCGTCGCGAACATTGCCAAAGACCAATGACGGTACTGACAAATGGAATGGTGTGATCCCATCAAACGCGATGACGGCAACCCGGATTGTCCTGAGTGGTGTATTGAATCGTTTCATGGCCCGATTTTATCTTATAAAGTCCTTCAGGCCACTGTCGCGGGGTGCTGCATGACGCCACAATGTCGTCATTGGGAAGCGTTTTTCCCAAGACGACTTCACTATCTACTCAGGAGAACACCATGTCGGCTTCACCTCGGCGCGCACTACTCGTCATTGACGTACAAAACGAATACTTCACTGGTAACTTCAAGATTGAGTATCCGCCAACAACGACTTCTTTAAGCAATATCGGACTTGCCATGGATGCAGCGTGCGCTGCCGGAGTGCCTGTGATCGTGGTTCAACATGATTTACCCCAGGGCGCGCCTATTTTTGCCAATGGCTCGCATGGCTGGCAACTCCATCCGGAGGTCGCCAACCGGCCGGCTGACCATCGCATCCTGAAAACGATGGCAAGTGCATTTACAGGGACGGACCTGGCAGAGTGGCTTTCAGCCAATGCCATCGATACCCTTACGGTCATCGGCTACATGACACATAACTGTGATGCCGCGACGATCTTCCATGCTTCCCATGCCGGATTCAAGGTCGAGCTGCTGGACGATGCGACCGGCTCGCTTCCTTATGAGAATGCTGCAGGCAAGGCGTCCGCAGAAGAGATACATCGCGTCTTCTGTACCGTGTTCCATTCCAACTTTGCTGCCGTGACGACCACCAGGAACTGGATTGCCGCAGTTAATGAAGGTCAGGCAATCGAGCCGGACAATGTCTACCTGTCCAACCAGCGCGCCATTACCACGAAAAAGGCTGCGTAAGTTTCCATGATCCGGCGCTCTCCTGCATAACCTGCGGGGGAATGTGCGGCTGGCATATCGCCGTCAGCACGTCTGTCGAGAAAGTACGGCTAGCCATGCAATGCACGTCATTCACATCGGTTAGCTGCACTGCCTTTCTCCGCTCATCCTGCTTCAGATGTTCCTCACCGGACGCGCTTACTAAGACCTGCATTGAACAAGCACGCAAGTTGCTATTGAATGTCTTGCTGGCCGACATCGCCAACTGAATAGTATGTATGGCGCCTTGCTTCGGCCTGCACAAGAATGATTCATGATCCGCAGCGGTTTCCTAACTTCCGCAGCAGGTGAGGCCGCCATCACAATCACCGCATGGTATGCACGGATCAGCCGGTGGAGCAGGGATGTTCGGTTACCGAAACAGCCTGATTCGATGAGCGCTATGCGGTTTAAGTCTTATGCCAATTCCTGGATAAACCATGCTTTCCAAGTGAAATCCACCTGCTACTCCTTGTTCTCCACGTCAACTCCCTACCTTCAACGAGACGATTGTTTGAAGCATGCATGCATTTTGTCTCGCTACGCCAGTAGATTGGCCTCGTGTGCAAGCGACGTTCACACGGGCAGTGCTTATAGTCTATTGATAAATGTAGATTTGCATAATCTTTCCGTTTCACGATCTACCGCATTGGTCTTCCTTTGCGGACATTGATGAATCCGTTCTACATAGGGCGAAGGAAATGCCACTTCCGCCTACCTCGCGAGAAGTTAAAGGACTCGCGGAAATGGCTGGCTGGTGCACGGCAGGCGTTTGGTTGAACAAGTAAAGAAGAGGGCTGAAAAGCACGAACGAAACTAGTGGAGAAAGCGATGCGTTTCGCCCGGATCAATGTCGGCACGCTTATGGTCGCCGGCGGCGGTACAGTCTTTTCCGCCTTTCTGGCTATTGAGATGGTAGTCGCATTTGCCCTCTTCAATACTCCCGGTGACGTCGCCCTGTTGCGCCTCGCTCTTGGATTGACCATAACAACGCATGCAGTCTTTGCCATGATCATGTGGATGGCAAGGAGCATGTTAAACGACGGATTGCATGAAGCGATAGCGGTCGCCAGGGGCGTCGCGGCTGGCGATCTTGCTGACCCGGTAAGAATCGACAGGAGTGGTGAAATAGGCGAATTGGCGCGCGGACTTCAAGACATCAGCGACAGCATGTTCAAAATTGTAAGTCAGGTGCGATCCGGAACAACGACAATCGCAACGGCGGCCGGGATGATCACGAACGACAATGCCGCGCTCGCATCCCGAACACAGGAACAATCGGCGTCACTGGAAAAAGCGGCTTCTTCACTCGAAGAGCTTACGTCAACGGTATCCCAAAATGCGGACAACGCGGAACAGGCGAATACGCTGGCAGCTGCTGCCGCCAGCTCTGCCTGTAAAAATGGAGAGATAGTCGGCAACGTTGTTTCCACCATGCGCGGTATTCAAGACAGTTCGCGCAAGGTCGCAGAAATTATCAGCGTGATTGACGGCATTGCATTTCAGACCAATATCCTGGCATTGAACGCTGCAGTCGAGGCAGCGCGGGCGGGTGAACAGGGACGCGGCTTTGCAGTCGTCGCATCAGAGGTGCGCACGCTCGCACAACGGTCGGCCAACGCTGCGAAGGAAATCAGGGAACTCATCTCGGATTCAGTTAAGAAAACGGATGCGGGTGGCGAGCTGGTCAGTCAGGCCGGTCGATCCACGGGCGAAATTGTCGAGTCAGTCCAGCATCTGGCCGATCTCATGGCGGAAATAACGGCAGCAAGCCGGGAGCAGCGTGCTGGTATCGAAGAAATCAATCGCGCGGTGATGCAAATCGATACCTCTACCCAGAAAAACTCCACCTTGGTAAATGATGTGTCCAAAGGCCTCGCACAATTGAACGACCAGGCAGTAGCCCTGACCGAGGCTGTCTCAAACTTCAATCTGGGTGCGCGTGAGTTTGGAAACGCTGACGAGGCCGTTGAGATGGTCAAGCGGGGCATCGAATTCGCACGGGTCAACGGGAAGCAGGAGTTGATCGCAGACGTCAACAAACTAAGCAGAGGCCGTTTCATCGACCGTGATCTCTACCTGAGTGTTTATTCAGTCGACTGCATTGCCCTGGCACATGGCGCCAATCCCCGGTTGGTCGGGGTTGACGGGAACAGTTTCAAGGATATCGAAGGGAAGTTCTTCATCAAGGATATTGTTGCCAAGGCAAAGGCCAGTGGCACTGGGTGGGTCGACTACAAATGGAGCCATCCTGTGACAAAGAAGATGCTGGTGAAAGCGTCGTATTTTGAGATCGCCGGCGATATGGTAATCGCCTGCGGATTTTATAAATAACCTTGTATTGATGACGAGTCGGATGCGTTTAGTTCAAATGCGTCAACAGTGATAAGTCAATCACGTAGTCCATAGTTTGAATGATGGGATCAACTCATCAGGTTGTACCGCCCGTGGCTGGGAAAAATTAACAGCAGAAAACCACAATGGAGACGAGTGTCATGAGAGAAGTACGTTTGAAGAAGCCGATTCATCGATCAGCACGCCTGTTTGCAACAGCAGGCATGGCGATTTCCCTGCTCAGCGCATGCGGCGGAAGTGACAATGCAGTTACGCCAACGGTGACTTCGCCGGTGGTGAAGTCAACGACCTATGGCCAGATAGAAGGTGTCGACAACGCCGGCACGACGGGCACTTATACCTGGAAAGGCGTACCGTTTGCCAAGGCGCCTGTCGGCGCTTTGCGGTGGAGGGCGCCGGTCGACCCGGACTCGTGGACGGAAACCCGCCCGACCAAGGAATTTGGGAATGCATGCGCGCAGTACGGCCGCATTTACGGTCCAGGAGCGAACAATCGTTATGACGAAACGATCGGCACCACCCTGAACCAGGCTGTCGGCAGCGAAGATTGCCTGTATCTCAATATCTGGCGCCCGTCGACGACCGAAACCAATCTTCCGGTCATTGTCTTTTTCCACGGCGGCAGTAACGTCTCGGGCTATACGGCCGATCCGATGTATGACGGCGCCAATCTTGCACGCACCGCAAATGCCGTCGTGGTCACACCGAATTTCCGGCTCGGCATCTTCGGCTTCTTCAACGCTGCTGCACTGAGGACTGGCACTGATGCGTCCACTGATTCCGGCAACTATGCGATCCTCGACAGCATCAAGGCGCTTCAGTTCATCAACCGGAATATTGCTTCCTTCGGCGGCAATGCATCCAATGTGACCATCATGGGTGAGTCGGCGGGCGCGATCAATGTGTACGCGTTGCAGACCTCGCCGGTGATGGTAAATGCCAATCCGAAGCTCTTCAATAAAGTCGTTCCGATGAGCGGCGGGCTGGGCCTCGCTTCCAATCTGCCGGCAGGAAGCATCCCGCTGATGAATCCTGTCTCCACTGCAGTCTCGCAAGGTACTGCGATGTTGCACAATCTGCTGATTGCTGACGGCAGGGCGACCGACACTGCGTCGGCACAGGCTTATGTGGCTACGCAATCCAATGCACAGATTGCTGACTATCTGCGATCGAAGAGCCCGGGCACGCTGTTCACGACCCTGCTTACCCGACTCGCAGCTGTGGGGTTGAGCGGATCAGGTCCGATACCGGAAGGCACGGTCGTGACTACCGACGCGATTGCGGCAATCAATGCCGGAAATTACGTCAAGGGGCCGGTACTGGCCGGCAATACACGAGACGAAGGCAAACTGTTTCCATCTTTCCTGCCCTTGGTAGGCGGAACCGGTAATGCACGGGCGGTCACAGACGCGGCATTGTTTGCACATCATCTCAGCTACAAGCCGGATGCCCCTGCGCAGACAACCATCGAGCAGTGGATATCGCCTTCCTATCTGCCGGTCGATGCGCCGGTAACCGGCTTTACCGCACGCGCGCAACAGCTCACCAACGTGTTCTTCCTGTCCAACCGCGACGTGATCCTGAATGCCTTGAAGGCGAAGCAACCGGAAGTCTGGTATTACCAGTTCAACTGGGACGAACAACCGGCCCCCTGGAACCAGATTTACGGAGCCGCGCACTTGTTCGATCTTCCTTTCGTGTTCGGCAATTTCGGACCGTCGCTGATGGCGAATATCATGAACACGACTGCGAACCGCGCCGGAAGACTGGACTTGTCGAATGCCATGATGCGGAGTATCGGTACCTTTGCAAGGACCGGCAATCCGAATGATCCGGCATTGGGTACGACATGGCCGGCCTGGCCGCAGAAGCTGCTGTTTGACGCAAGCCTCACTCAAAAGCAGATCACTGTTGAATAGAAGAGAGGGGAGTCTGGCGTGGTGTATCCATCAGACTCCCATGTATATGCTGGCGGACGGCTATTCTGATAAGGCATCGTCACTGTCTGGCCGTCATGAACAAAAAGGCCCGATTCTATCTAGCCGGTTGGGTAACGTGTTGTTAAACGACCTGTGACATCACATGAGATCCCGTTATGAAGAACATCGTAGCGGGATTCTCTCGATAAAAAATCTGATTCAGCCAAAAAGTCGCTGCATAGACTCTCTGGTCGGGAGTGCGCGCTACTCTCGTTGTCGGGCACAAAATACAATATTCGTTCGGGGGGAAATCGGGCCTTTTGCAAGCCCTAACCGCATACCGAGCGTCTTTTTGTCCTCGCCAGTTTGGCAATAGTCGGAATAAATTCGAATGATTTCCAGTATCTGCATAAGGTCACCTGGCTGGTAAGCACCATTGCCATTCCAAACGCGTCTCAGGTTAGCCGATGATGCAATCAGTCGGCCAGTGTGATGCTCAGGTACGGCGTTGCTCAAGGGTGCCACGATGGGCGGATACCGCCTCTTCGTGATGTGCCGTATTTATTGATGCTATAAGAATTCCCTGGGTGACGTCCCCGTTACTTTGCGGAAGGCGATACTGAAATGACTTAGACTGGCAAACCCTAAATCCAACGCCACATCGGTGATTAATCTGTCAGCCGATTTAAGCATCGTCTTTGCCTTGTCAATGCGCGCATGCAGCACATAGCGATAAGGAGGCATGCCGGTCGCCATGCTGAAGTTTCGTGACAATTGGCTTGGACTCATTTGGGCAAGTGTGGCAAGTTCAGTAAGTGATATGTTATTGGCGAGATTTGCGTGGATGTATTCGTCTAAAAGTTTTAGTTTGGCCGGAGATAATCCTTTGCCTTGCCCTCGCATAGGGGGCTGTTTATCTCGATGCTTACCATAAAAGTAACTTAATAGTGCCAGGGACATCGACTCCGCAAAGATTCTGCCAGAAGGACAGCCTCTGGAAATCTCATCTTTCATTAACAATGCCATGTTCAAAAGATAGGGATCCTCGCCATAGAGAAACGGCGCAAATGATGTTAAGGAAGTGGATTTGCCAGATCGATCGTCTTGCATCCATTCGTGAACTTTTTCGCATGGAATTTTGATAGCTAAGCCCTCCTGGTCGCCGTCGATACATAAATCGCGTATCTCAAAATCCTTACTAACAAGGGTGTAGTCGCCATACTTCGCATTTCTAAAGAAAGTTTTTCTTTCAATGCGCCAACTTAGTTTTGGACTGCCCTTCAGGAGGAAATAAAGGTACATCGATCGATGAACGGGGGGGGGTGGTTCAAAACCCGAGCTGGCGAAGAAAGTTTGAATACCAAGCCCACCCCAAGAAGCTCCTCCGACAGTAGGAAGGGGTGTTAGCAGTGGCATTCCAATATTGATAGTCATTTTGCCTCCACCTAAGTCATAGGTTCTTGGAACACTCCCCTATTACATATTTTTGTATTCGTTCTTTTGAAAAGCGAGTCATTTCCGATTAAAGAATCCGCCTTTTTACTTACACAGTTCTTACTTTGCATAGTTACATGTTCATGGGAAATGCATCGTGCTCCAAGCATCAACTCCCAATACCTCCTCTACCAGATTTGGGCAACATCGGCTGCTAACAATTAGAAGCTGACAAGTTGTGCTTAAAAAGCGATCAAGGATTCCGGCTGACTGCTTTCATTGCGCCCATGCAATTACTTCAAAACTTTCAACCGAAAATTTACGAATAATCGCGCATAACAAGATTTTTATGAAAATCACGCGTGTTTTACGGAAGCCGATTCCGTTCAAAAGCTGGATTATTAAAAAACCAATAGCTCCACGCTAGCGCGCTCTGAGTGCAAGCGTTCAATCCACTCAATGCGAGAGACGAAGCCGTTGCCTTTAATCAATCCAGGAGACTCGTGCCATGAAAAAAAGGTTATTAACGTCGCTACTTGCCAATGGGGTTGCCGCAGCGGCCCTGGTGGTTCTTCCTCAAACAAGCTTTGCGCGTGTCACGAAATTTGATGTGGAAGATCGAACGCCAGTGGCGGACGGCATGAGTTGGGGGGCCGCCGGCGCATACGAGCGGCTACGCGGAACGGCGCATATGGAAGTGGATCCAAAGGATCCGCTGAATGCGGTCATTTTTAACATCGACAAAGCGCCCCGCAACGGCCGTGGCATGGTCGAGTTTTCAACCCCGTTCGTAATTCTTAAGCCGGCCGACATGAGCCGCAGCAACAACAAGCTCTGGGTTGGCTTGAACAATCGGGGCAATTGTATAGAGGTTGGTAGTATCCGCACATTTCCGACCCCGGCTAGCGGGAATGGAACCTGCAACCGACTTTCGGCTGAGGAGATCGGACCAGACAATCCGCTTTTGCAGCAAGGGTTCGCCATTGTCGACGTCGGCTGGCAGGGTGACGGGATTCCTGATCCCAATCGGAACCAGCTATACCCAAGCTTCCCAGTCGCTGTCAATCCCGATGGCAGTTCTATAACCGGCCCGCTTCGTCTGGAGTATCAGGTCCCAGCAGCCACCTTTACGCAACCGCTTCCACCAGCTTCGCTTGGTACATGGCGTGCATATCCTGCAGCTGACATGGACCCAGCCAATGCGAGGCTAAAGGTGCAGGAACGCGCCGGCGCGCCCAGAGTGCAGATTGCAGCAGACCGCTGGGCGTTTGGAAAGTGCGCGGAAGGGCAGAGCAGCCTTGTACCGAGCAATACTGACATTTGCCTGTTCGATGGTTTTGCACCAGACAAAATCTACGAACTTACTTACATCGCCAAGGATCCCATCGTCATGGGACTGGCATACGCGGTGACGCGTGACATCGGCTCGTTTCTTCGTTATTCGATGAAAGACGATGCTGACAATCCTAATCCGCTGGCAAAGGGCGGGTCCGATACCGGTATTCAGCGCGCTTATTCATCCGGAACATCCTCGACCGGCATGTACCAACGTGAATTTTTATACCTCGGCTTCAATGAAGATGAAGAACATCGAAAAGTGTTCGATGGCGTGACCATCTATTCGGCTGCAACCCACCGGTTGTTTGCCAACGTTCAGTTCGCTCACCCGACATTCTTTTCGGGTCAGGACCGGAATCAAGACTATACGTCGAACTCGATCGTGCCATTCACGTTCGCCGTTACGACCGACCCTGTCAGCGGCGTGACCGATGGCCTTCTTAAACGCCCGGCGACCGATCCGCTGGTCATGCAGATTGATGAAGAGCTCGTGTTTTGGCAATGGAAAGCGTCGCTTAATGTGGTCGATTCTGCTGGCACGCCGGTTCCAATTCCCGACAACGTCCGACTTTACTATCAGAACGGCTATGGGCACATAGGCGCTGCAGGGCTGCTCGCGCCGCCTCAGCCGGTGGGGATCTGCAAAAACAGTACGCAGAGAGGCACCTCCATGACGCCGCGAGCGCTTGTCAAGGTGATGGACGACTGGGTGGATCGCGGTATTGCACCCCCGCCCAGCAATTACCCGACGAAGAGCGATTTGGTGACAGTGGAACAATTTCAATCTTTATTTCCCACCATCCCTAATGTACAGCCGCCAAGCGTCATGAACCAGGTCAACGTATTGGACTTCGGTCCAGCGTTCGGACCGACCGGCGGGAATCAGACGGTTCTGCCGCCGCGCGTCGGTGCGCAGTACCAGGCTTTGGTTCCTAAGCCATCGAGGGATAACGGTGCAGGTGCTAGTGGCATTAACACAATGTACACGCGTGCGCCGACAGGCACCAACGTTGGATGGAACATCCGCGCTAACCGCGTGCCTGACCTTTGCTTTCTCTCTGGCTCATACATTCCCTTTGCCCGTACCTTGGCCGAACGGCAGGCAAACGGGGATTCCCGCCCATCCCTGGAAGAACGCTACGGCAATCACGGTGGATTCGTCAGCGCGGTGCGGCGTGCAGCTGACGAGCTTGTCAGGGAGCGGTTTATGTTGAAGGAGGATGCTGACAAGTTCATTCGAGCTGCCGCCGAAAGCGACGTGCTGAAATGATCATGGGGTAAACGTCAATCACGATGTTATAAGCCACTAGGATGACTAGTGGCTTTTTTTGTACTTAAAACTGAACAGGGAACTACAGAGTCACAGACAACAGGTTAACCAACCGGCTAGCGTTTCTACGGGCCTTTTTCGACCTTGCAATGCATCTGAACGACGCATTGAATGCTTGCGATAGCTGTTCGCATGCCGATGGTCTCGATGACCATGCAGGTTCAATGGTGTTTGCTCGATTGCTGATGGACGGGCTTCCGACGATCCGGCCAGGGAGATTGATTCGACGGCGTCGGAATAGTGAATCTTTGATGTCGGTCCTGATGCGCAGGATCAGTCAGGGTTCTGCGGCAACAATGCAGTTTTTCCCATTCAATTTGGCTTTGTATAGCGCCGCATCAGCGCGACTGAATGTCTTCTCGACTTGTTCGCCGTCCTGATATGTCGCCACGCCGATTGACGTTGTGAGCCTGATGCCTGCGGCAAGTGTGTTCCAGGCATGATGTTCGACGGCATTCCGAATGCGCTGCAGCAGACCTGTTGCGGCCGTGGCGGTCACATTGTTCATCACGATGACAAACTCATCTCCGCCATACCGGGCCAGGTAATCGACGACACGTATTTCTGATTGCACGATCCTGGCAAACGCCTTGATGACTTCATCACCCAGCGTGTGACCGCATTGATCGTTCACCGCCTTGAATCCATCCAGGTCGAGGACCGCTATGCTGAAGGGCAGACGGGTGCGGTTGAAAAGCTGCCGTTCCATTTCCAGTTTGTTGTTCAAGTCCCGTCGATTGCCAACTCCTGTCATCTCGTCATGTACTGTCAGCTCACGAAGCCTTTCCATGGCATTCTCAAGTTCTGCAGTTCTTTGAGTGACCAGCCTCTCAAGCTGATTTCGGTATTGCAGCAGCTCCTGCTCGGCTTGATGACGTGCCGTTATGTCTCGCACGACGGCGACCAGCAACAATTCATCCTGCATCTTGAAGGTTGCCAGCGACGCCTCGACAAGGAGATGTTCCCCGCTTTTTCTGCGGAAGTAGGTTGTGATGGATATCTTGTCCTGGTGTCGCAGTGCCTCGACCGCCGCATCCCGGTCATCTTCGCTTACCCACAACTGGATGCTTGCAGATGTTCTACCGATCACTTCTTCACGCCGGTAGCCGATCATGTTTTCAAACCCAAGATTGACATCGATGAACTTACCCGTTTCCATATTTGAAAAGGTGGCGTAGTCCGGCATTCCATGAAAAATGCGCCTGTACTTTTCCATCTCTTCCGGGAAAATCTGATCGTCTGGCAAAGCCATCATTTATCCATATGGGAAAATTTTATTCAGGCGTCATACGACTACGGTATTCGCCGGGCGTCGTATTGAACCACCGCTTGCAGGCACGGTAGAAAGTGCTCTGATCGGCGAAGCCGAGCAGGTAGGCAGCTTGTGTCAACGTCAGATCACTTTTCCGGAGATATTGTTCGGCAAGCTTGCAGCGGGTGTCGTCCACGAGTTCATTGAATGAGGTACCTTCTTCGTGCAAGCGACGCTGAAGGGTGCGTTCGCTCAGGCACATTTCCTTGGCAACGTCGGCCCGCAATGGATCGCCACCGGGAAGCCGGTGAATTATCAGCTCGCGAACTTTGTGGCTGATGCCCGTCGTCGCGAGGCGTTGCAGATGCTCTCCCGCCATCCGGTCGACCATGGAGGCCAACTCGGCATTTGCCATTGGAAGTGGTGCATTGAGGTCCGCAGCGGTAAAGTGAATCTGATGCGTGCCCGCATTGAAGCGCAAGGGGCAACGAAAGGCATCCTCGTAGGCCTTGGTATTGGCCGGTGCGGGATAAGGAAAATCTACTGCGGTCGGTTGAATGTTACGGGCGGTGAGCCAGCGGCAAAGATTGAGAATCGTTATCAGGACAAATTCTATTCGCGCTCTCGGCACGGGGTGCCCATTGCCCTCCAGGGTGAGCGTCAAGCCATATCCTCCCTGTTCCTTGTGCAGCTCGATATGGGCAGCATCACTTACGATTCGCAGGTATCGCAAAAATCGCTCGAGCCCCGCAAGCAAATGGGGGCAGGACATCATCACGTAGGCAATGGAATCAAAGCTGACAGGATGCGCCAGATCCGGCCTGGCCAGTCCAATGTCCGGATTTCCTGAAGACTCCACCGCCAGGTCCCATAGCGTGCTGACTTTCTCCGGTAAAAATCGTGCGTGGCTATCGTTCAGGTCTTCGATATTCAATCCCGCTTTTCGAAATAAAGCAGGCGTGTTCAATTCAAGTGCCTGAAATAATTCGACGATTCCTTTTACCCAAGCAGCGGAAACCGTTCCTGCAGTCACCATGCTCCATTACCCCTCGTCTCTCTGTCTTAAGCCGGTTTCTTATATTGTTTTTAACCAGCTCATTATTTTTCTTGTCTTTTGCCAGCTTATGTTCTCTCAATATAGTTGAGATGTTGCCGTGAAAGCCAAGCTTTTACCTTGCTGTTATACATGCGTCGATCCGATTCTTCAACAGCAAGTTGCATGAAGCATAAGTATTCGTAGTCGATCTTTTTATGCCAATCTTTGGAGTTTGCCGGACAAGACGAAATCCCGTCCTGCCAAAGTCAGATCTGTCATTTTTTGCAACTTTTGCGGTCACATCGTGCTCTGACAAGAACTTGGCACGGTTTCCGCCGTCATTCACAAAGCATGTATTTCCTTCACATGCCAAATCGATACTTAACAGCAAAAGGTGACTATATGGAAAAGAACGACGTGATCTCAACCCTGAATGATTTGATCCAAACCTGCAAAGACGGGGTGGAAGGATTTCGCACCTGCGCCGAGGATATAAACAACCCGGAATTGAAGGCTTATTTCAACGATCGAGCCGAGCGTTGCACCCGCGCTGCTGAAGAGTTGCAAGACCTGGTGATTGCCTACGGTGGCGATCCTGCCGTCTCATCGCATATCAGCGGCACATTGCATCGCCGCTGGGTGGACGTTCGCTCTACAATTACTGGGAAAAGCGAGCAGGACGTCCTGGATGAATGCGAACGTGGCGAAGACGTCGCCAAGCATTACTATGAAGCCGCTCTTAAGAAGGAACTGCCTGAAGACGTTCGTTTGATCGTGGAAGACCAATACCGCGGTGTCCGGCTGAATCACGATCAGGTAAAGGGTATGCGCAACCAGGCGCGCGCACGTCCGTAATCGGATCGTTAAGGGGAGGCGTGAGCCGCCTCCTTGCTTTCCTTTCAGTAAACCTCTTTTTGGCAAGGGCGACATATTTATTACTTGGCGCATGCAACAGAGATACTGAGCTGCCTTTTCGGCGGCGATGCAAATCAATGCAAGGTTCACTTCATGTCTGCGCCTGCACTATCAGCGTGCGTACAACTGACCGGCTGTGCATCTACTGTGTATCGAGAATGGATGGCTGACCCATTGGTCGGCCCTGTTCTTAAAGAGTGGGAGCAATGGTGATGCGGACTGTCCCACCAGCTTGCCTGGTCGAAAGAAGGACAAGCAACCAACCATGCAGCACACGGCGCATGGTTGGGTGTAACAAGGTGCCAATTCAAGTTGCAGATCAGGCGCCAGGAGCAATCAATCTTTCTGTGTCAATTCAGGTAAATGTTTGTGGACCAATGCCATCGCGCGATAGCAGTCACAGCTGATTTCTTCAATCTTGTCCCGCTGTAACAGCGTAATGTACCCGTCCGCATAGCGAAGCAGGCCGGCATGTACAAAGGTGTTCGCAACCAGTTTTACCCTTGATCGGGGCTCACCCAGCATATACGTCAGAAATTCGGTATTGAGTGAAAAGTGATCGCTGCCAGCCCGATCACGCATCATCAATGTCCAACGGGCAAAACGCTCTTCCGTCGAGTGCACACGATTGCAGGCAGCAGTCTGCGCAATCTGGCTGATGTATGTTCTCATGTACTGGTGCGAGAGCTTGCGTAACGACGTGTCTCCGTCAACCGCCTGCTGGAACGCTGCTACCCGCATCCGCGCGCTTTTCCCGGGTACCTGGCAAATGCAATTCTCGACTGCGACGGTTCCGCCGATAAGAAGATCGAAGCCTGTAAATCCCTCATTCCCAATCGAAGCGACTTCGACGGAAACGTCGTTTCTCAATGGCGTAATGACGGACATGACACAGGATATTGGAAAGTAGACGTAACGAAATTCCCTGTTGCGCTTGAACGCAGCTTCCCGGACAGAGACCTCTACGATCTCGATATGCTCCTTTAGCGACTCATACTCCTGCAATGACAGTCTGCTTAAAAGGTGATTTCCATTCTGCAATGAATCGGGTTGAGTTGACATGGCGGCCCCACTTCGGAAAGTATCCCTGAAACACTTGCGCTATTGCCTTGAGCTAGCGGATTCAGCGGAGCAAGTGCGTGGGATAGGACGGATGGAGCCGTGAACATCACTGCGCGGTTGAGCGAGGAACCAGTGGAATTTTCAAGGGAAATTATATCCACTAAAAAATTGATCATTCATAGTTCAGATCGTTCTTGAAAATATGGCAATTAGCGACGTACATATTGACGATGAATGAAAGAACTTCCGGAAAGTCTCTCTGCAATCGGCAGCTATTGCGCAGGGTCGACAATCAATAACCCCCCTGTTTAAACGGGTGCCGGTCTTTTATACATCTGCTCAGAGTCAATAGTGGACTGTGGGGAACGGCAGTAATCAGCCAGAGCCGCCTTTCGGGCAGCCAAACTGACCGCTCATCCATCGCACGTTCACCAGGAGTAATCGGAAAGGTGTGCCGGACTTTAGCGTTGATGTTCAAAACGTCAATCAGGCACGTTGCCACAGCAGTCTTCCTGTAAATAGATGCCTTGACCTTTCCTGAGCGGCGACACTGGTGACATCGCTTGATGCGGTGCGTACAACGACAGCACGGCAAGCAATGCCATGCTGATCGCTCAAATGGTTGTGCGGTTTCGCCACGACCCTCTTTGCAACTTTCATCACCATTCAGCGAACTAAACTGGAATAGGCAATTTCGGAGGTGACGGAAGATCGCAAGACATGCATAACCGATGTGGAGACAGCTGATGAAGAAAAGCAATTCGGAAGAACTGATTTCGGCAGAAAGAGCAGGCAAAGCTTTTACTTCAATGGTCGAGCATGTTTCCGACTATGCGATCTTCCTGCTGGACTTGAACGGGATAGTTCTGACCTGGAACAACGCCGCAAAAAAGATGAAAGGGTACGAAGCCGACGAAGTTATCGGACAGTTTTTCGGCATGCTCTATACCGATGAAGATCAGGGAAGAGGCCAACCCGGACATAATCTTGAGCTGGCGGCACGTAATGGCACCTATCAGGAAGAAACCTGGCGACAGAAAAAGGACGGCTCCCTGTTCTGGGCGATGGTTGAAGTCATCGCCATTAAAGACCCGGATGGCGGGCTGAGCGGCTTTTGCAAGCTCACGCGGGACATCACTGTTCGAAAAGCGCTTCAGGATCAGATGGCAGCGGAAAAGCAGCGCGCTGAAGTAACGCTGAGAGCGATTGGCGATGCGGTCATTTCAACCGATGCCGACGGTAACATCGAGTCTCTTAATCCAAAGGCCGAACAACTGACCGGATGGACGACCGCCGAAGCATTCGGCCGGCCGTTTTCCACTATTTTTCGTCTTATGAACGACCCGGCACTGGATCAGGATTTCCGTCAACATGAATTAGCGTCCATGCTGAGGCAGGCTGAGGTCATCGCCGCACATTCTCCGGCCGTACTGGTCGCCAGAGATGGATCGCAATACGCAATCGAGGATGCCGTAGCGCCAATCTGCCTTCCCGATGGACGCATTATCGGTGGCGTCATCGTGTTCCGCGATGTGACACAATCGCGACAATTCCTCGATGCGATCACCCATCAGGCGACACACGACGCACTGACCGGACTAGTGAACCGTATCGAGTTCGAGCATCGCCTTGAACGGTCGCTCGACCGGGCGCATCATTTTCATTCCGCCGGTGCGCTTCTGTACATGGATCTCGACCAGTTCAAGATGGTCAATGACACTGGCGGACATGCAGCCGGCGATGCATTGCTGAAACAATTGTCCAGCCTTTATCGCGAAAAAATCCGGGATCGCGATACCCTGGCGCGGCTGGGCGGTGATGAGTTCGCACTCCTTGCCGACCATTGCAGCATGGATGAGGCTTTTTCGATCGCCACGAAGATACTCCAATCCACGCGCGCCTTCCAATTTACCTATGCGGACCGTGTTTTCAGGATCGGGGTCAGCATAGGCTTGGTGTGCTTCGATCAACACACCGGCAGCGTGGAAGAAATCGTGCGACGAGCTGATAACGCGTGCTACATCGCAAAAGAACAAGGCCGTAACCGGATCTGCCTTGAGCAGGCTCAGCAAGCCGATCAAGCCGACATGGCTCGTCGAAATGGAGATCTCGACTGGTCGACCCGGCTGACTGAAGCAATTCGCCTGGATCAGTTGCAGCTGCATTATCAGCCGATCGCCACCACGCATGGGGATGGTGACGGTTTTCATTGTGAAGTGTTGCTGCGCCTGTTCGATCCCGACCATGGCGTCATTCTTCCGAATGCGTTTTTGCCAGCCGCCGAGCGTCTGGACCTGATGCCGACCATTGATCGATGGGTGGTGCATCGCGTGCTTCAATGGCTGGACAAGTATCGCGAACACACTTTTCAGGTCGATCTGTGTGCCATCAATCTGTCAGGGAAAACCCTGGCCGACGAAACCTTTCTCGCGGATATGGACGTTTTTTTCAGCGACTACGACATCGAACCTGAAAAAATATGTTTCGAGATTGCCGAGCCGGCAGCTCTCCTCGATGCACCCCGAAGCATGGAAATAATCAGTGGGTTGAGGGAGATGGGCTGCAAGATATGCCTTTCAGGTTTTGGAAAGGGTATAGGCTCATTTGCCTTTCTGAAGCAGTTGCCGGCGGATTTCATCAAGATCGACGGCTCGCTTGTATCTGTGATGGCGGAAAGCGCTATCGATGAAAAGATGGTCACGCTGATGCATGAGATTGCGCACATGACGGGCAGGAAGACAATCGCCGAATGGGTAGAAAATGCTGCCACCGCGGAAGTGCTGTCCAAGATCGGCATCGACTATCTGCAAGGGCATTGGATTGCCTATCCGAATCAGCTCGATCAGCCTTTTCGGCAAATTCATTAGCACAGGGATTCGTTTGCCGTCCGCCGTTACGCAATTATCTTTGCCTTCTGCCATTGGTCTAGATTGTTCACTTTTGTATTGAGAGACCGCTTTCCTCAACAAAGCAGGCGCTAAAAAAATTCGTACGACATTTCGGATCGAGAGCGGTCGGCAGGGCGCAGCAGCGCGGTGCCAAAAGCATTTACAGGCACCGGCGCCATTTAATGAGCAATGTCGCTAATACGAAGACTTACTAGACCACACCTGCGGAGGTTGCTGTCGATGGCGAGGTTGCATGTTGCAAGGCCGCGTATCCGTTCCACCAATTGCATACGGATGTGGATGGCCAAGAGTTCATTCAATTTGAGTGGAGCCTTCGGCCCGACCAATCTACCTTCGTTCCAAGGTTGTTTTTGTACCGATAATTACATGAGTTCCTCCCTGAAGCGGTGAAAGGAACCTCGTTTTGCACTTCTTTAAAGATGACTGCGAGTCAGTAGCGGTCGCAAGCGAAGGACTAGTATCGGCCGGAAACAGCGGTCCGGAAGGTGTGCCGCCAGCCGTGTAGTGACATTCGCATTTGTGCTGATTCTGCGAATGTCCTCGTGCTTATAACGTTTGCCCGTTTTCTGCTTTGACAATCTGCCCGGTCATCGACTCAGCGGTAAGTAGCATGAGCGCCGTTTCCGCTATGTCTTCAGGTGTCGAGATACGCTCAAGTGCCAGACTCCCTGCCAGAGCATGCATTTTTGCTTCATTACCGCTCCACCAGCGGGTTCTTACTGCCCCTGGTGCCAGGCAGTTGACGCGAATACGTGGCGCGAGGGCGCGTGCCAGTGATTTTGTGAGGCCATGCATGGCCGCCTTGGACACTGCATACGGCAGCGACGATCCATAGCCCGTCTCGCCTGCAATACTGCCGATGTTAAGTATCGCGCTTCCCAGGTTTTTGCTCAGATGGGGAGCGGCTGCCCTACTACAATAGAACGCGCCTTTTACGTTCACAGCCAATAAATCGCTCCACATCGCGTCGTCTATCAGGTCGAGATCGCCGAAGGGAAGTTGCTTGGTAGTGCCGGCATTGTTGACGAGATAGTCTATCCTGCCGAACGACTTCAGGACCTTGCCGGTCATTTGGATGATCTCTTCATCGCAAGCGATATTCGTTCGTAGTGCAATTGCTCTACCGCCGGCGTCTTCTATTTCGCGGACCGTTGCCACGGCATCGTTCATGCTGTGCGCGTACACAATCGCAACCTTGGCGCCGTTCCGGGCAAGCAATAGGCTCATTGCGCGCCCGATGCCCGTGCCACCCCCTGTTACGATCGCCGTCTTGCCCATGAATATCGGATTCATTGGTACTCTCCTCGGATCATTGTGGCTTCACCACGGCCGAACGACCAGTCCGCAGCCCCATTCTCTGAGATCACGACCATGACATCTTCCGGCTGTATTCCCGGGGATGTCGCCAGCCTTTCATTCAACCGTTTATAGAAGGCCTGTTTCACCGCTGGCGAGCGAGGGCGGCCAGCCGTGATTGCGATAAGAATGAAACCATCGGAACGAGGGCCGCATAGATAGTGCGGATCAATGACGAATTCATGTCGGTCGTGCTGATGAATAATGTGGAAACGATCGGCTTGCGGCACGTCAAATGCCTCGACCATTGCGCAATGCAGGCCTTCCGAAACTGCAGCAATGAATTCGGTCGAGTGACCCCTGAGTAGTGAGATGCGGGCGACTGGCATTAGGTACCTCCATCCGCCACAGTTGGCTGCCGGTCCGCCAATGACAGGTTCTGAAGCAGATTCAAGGCACTGACAGCCGCCGGCCACCCGGCGTAAAAGGCGAGATGGGTCAAACCTTCAACCAGTTCGTCGATCGAGACGCCGTTTTCGACGGCCCGCTCCAGATGGAAGGGTAGTTGTTCAAGCCGATAGAGTGCTGTCAGAGCCGCAACAGTGATCAGGCTCCGGTCCCGTTTGCACAACTCGGGGCGCTCCCAGATATCGCCGAACAGGATGTCCCGGGAAATCTCGTCAAGCTTCGGTGCGATCTGCCCTAGGGCGGGCAGTCGCGCTTCTTTCGTATTGTTCACTTTCAGCTCCTGATCGAATTGACTCGGTCATCCTAATCAGAGATGATGCTTTCGAAAATCAGAAAGTTTTTCATCAACGCTTTTGAAAATCAGGACGATCAATGCGACGGGTGAACTTTGACCTGGATGCCCTACGCAGTTTTGCGATGGGAATCGAACTTGGCAGCTTCGCGAAAGCGGCAGACCGGGTAGGACGCTCCGCTTCCGCAGTGAGTGCTCAATTGAAAAAGCTCGAGGAGCAGGCGGGCGTACCACTGCTGCAGAAATCCGGACGGGGCATGATCCTGACGCTTGCTGGCGAAACCCTGCTTAGTTATGCACGGCGCATGCTGGCCCTGAATGATGAAGCGGCGTTGGCGATCTCGGGACATGAAGTCGAGGGCATGGTGCGTTTGGGACTACAGGAAGACTTTAGCGAGCAATTGCTTCGTGCCGTGCTCGGCGAATTCGTTCGCAGTCACAAGGGAGTGCACATCGAAGTCAAGGTAGCAAGGAACAGAGAGCTATTGGACGGTATCGCCGAGGGAAGTCTCGATCTTGCGCTTGCCTGGCACAATGGACGCGATACACCGCACATGACTGCCCTCGGAAGCTATTCATTGAGCTGGATAGGGCCGGCAGAAATCGGTGAACATCCATGCTCGCGTCTCGGCGATCCATTGCCATTGGTGACTTTCGATGCCCCGTGCCAGCTTCGCACTGCCGCAACGGCTGCATTGGATGCAGCAAAGATTCCATGGCGTATCGTTTATTCCAGTCCAAGCCTGAGCGGCGTATGGGCCGCCGTGGCGGCCGGGTTGGGTATTACAGTTCGTACCGAATTTGGATTGCCGGATGCATTGGTTTCATTGAATCCGTTAAGAACGGGCCTGCCGACACTTCCGTTCATTAATCTGGCACTTCACAGGTCGGAAGCACAGATTTCGCCGGCTGCGTCGCGCCTGCATGACCTCATACAGGAACAGCTTCTCGTTCGGTAAGCGCTTCTTCTTGGGTGCGTGAAGTTCATGGCAATCTGGATAACGATGCGACGACGATGTCGCAAACTGTTGGCCAACAGAGGGAGAGTGTAACAACGCGAAGACCTGCTTTGGATCGATAGCGGGCCTTCAGGAAAGACATCAGTTCGCTTGTGGGGCAACTCTTCGGCAAACAGCAGTCAGATTTTTTGATTGCAGCGAGTTTCGATCTACTTGCGCTTACCGCGCGAGTCGGTGTCGCGCACAGTGAAAGCGATTAGCCGCGAGACGATGCCAGCAAGATACGCTAGTCCGACAAGCATCTCGATACTGGCCAGCGCCCGCGCGTGCGACGATACCGGCACGACTTGCCCCATGCCGGTGCCGGTAAGCAGGGCGAAGCTCAGATGATTGAGATCGAACCAGCTCTTTGCCGGCTCGCCCGGCATGCTGAAGGCGCCTGGTTGCAGGGCCTGCGTCATGACGAATAAGTACGTGAACGCCCAGACGAGAAGCGTAAAGGTCCCGGCTGCAGCATACATTTCGTCGACCGTTGTACGATTGTCAGCCATCATGTAGCAGATCAGGCTGTAAGCGGCATAGAAGTAATAGGCGGATTCCAGGCCGGCTGACCATGAGAGCAGGTGTTCCATGTCAAACTCGACCTGCAGCACCACCAGTGCCACAACCATTGCGCCAATGATGGCGCTGACCCAGGCGCTCGCTGGGGTTGTGCGCACCAGGTTCAGGGTGATCAGCAACATGATCAATCCAAACAGGTTGAGGGCAATCGCGCTGTAACCGGTATCCTCGATGAACGGGTACAGCAGCACGCCGGCCAGTTGAACGGCGAGTAGCACTCCTGAAGGAGTGCGTCGTATCGTTACAAGAACTCGCAGCAGTTGCCTTATAGCCATCTTGGGATCAGTCAACGTTGATTCAATTGGAAAGCGTGACCGGGTAGCGGTGCACAGGATGCAAGCCGCCGATTCTACCAATTACGGTGCCTATTCACGGATCGGCATACGGTCATTTCGCAAGGCTCTTCCGGTATTTAATGCTTTGGGTGATCACCATGCTCGGGCTACACAACCCTGCTCGACCTTGGTTGGAATGCGTGCGTTGACACAGTCATCTTGCGGGGTTTTGTCGGCAGCCATGAAGAACTCAAGTTATTGATTGATGACTTAATCGGTATTTGTGACGGCATGTGAAACGGGAATCAGTGTCAGTCAAGGATATTGAAGACCGACCTGCCGATCGGCAAGCGCATCCTAAGTTATCAGCACCAACATCGTCACTGCTTCCGTCGTTGCCCTGGTCAATGCGGTCAACAGGCTGGCAGCTCGCGGCTGCTCGGTGACGCCGGCTGCCGAAAGGGCTCCGGCAAACTAGGCATGGGTAAGGTAATCGAATACGCGCGCACGCCCGGCGAATGCTGATTTGATGATTTGACCGGCTTAATCAGATAGGGGGCAGCGTAAGGCTGGCCCTTGTCGACTTTGGATTGAATAAATCAATGTGCGCGGGTCGGCTGCCCGTCCGTTCAAGGTGGACGGAAAAAGAGCAGTCAGGGAATCGCCCGGCTGTTTGTCGTAACCCGAAGTCCAGGCAAATGACAGAATCAGCGACGCCAGTCCAAATGTAGCGGGCCCGTCTCGCAACAGGCCCGCTAGCGAAGCCCGGGATTTAATTGGGCATCACAACCTTATCGATGACGTGGATGACGCCGTTATCCGCGACGACATCCGTCTTCACGACATTGGCGTTGTTAACGCCAACTTTTCCACCTTTCATGCTAACGGTAAGCGGGCTGCCTTCGACCGTTTTGACGGCGCCTGCCTTCACATCCGCTGCCATGACTTTGCCGGGTACGACGTGGTAAGTCAGGATTTTGGTCAACGCAGCTTTGTCTTTCAGCAGCGCGTCGAGTTTCTCCTTTGGAATACTGGCGAATGCTTCGTCAGTCGGAGCGAAGACAGTGAATGGGCCTGGTCCTTTCAAGGTGTCCACCAATCCTGCGGCCTGTACTGCGGCGACGAGGGTATTGAAGGAACCGGCCGACTTGGCCGTATCCACGATGTCGGCTGCCTGGGCGGCGCCGAAGGTAAAGGCGAGCGATGTTGCCAAAATAATCTGTTTCATTGCTAACTCCTGTCATACGTAAGATGAACCGCCGCGGACCGCGGAGGACCGGAAAATCACAAATGGACACCCGGTGTATATGAACCGGGTATGTGCTTAATCTATGCTTAATTTCGCGTGTCGTCCATGATTTGAACCGGTATAATGGTTATATTAACGGTTCAAATACGGTTCAATCCATGAAGAAAGCATCCAAACCCGACCAAGTTCAAGCGGCTGCCGAGGATAGTCGTGTTGCCTACCGCAGTGGCGTGGCAGCGCGGCTTGCGGGTCTCTCCGCGGAAACCCTGCGCGTCTGGGAGCGCCGATACGACTTGTCGGATACCGAGCGTTCGACGAGCGGGCAGCGCCTGTATTCAGCAGAGCAGGTACGGCGGCTCGGCCTGCTCAAACAGCTGGTGGACCAGGGGCATGCGATCGGTGTTCTCGCAAAGCTGCCGATTGAGCAATTGCAGGAGTTGACCCGCACGCGTGCCGGCGACGCGCAGGTGGCAGGGCCACTGCGGGTGGCAGTGATCGGTGACGGACTGGTCAGGCGGATTGCGGCTGCCGGGCGGGAGGGCGTAGAGCTTGCGGTTCAATGCAGTTGCTCACGGCTTGAGCAGGCCGCATCGTTGCCGAAGCAGGCAGACGTGGAATTGTTGCTGGTCGAGTTATCCGAACTTGATGACGATGCGCTGCCGATGATTGCGTCGGCACGGGAGGCATGCGGGGCGGAAGGCGTCGTTGTCCTTTACCGGTTCTGCGCGAGCTCCACCATCCGCGCGTTGCGTGCGCAGAACTGTTTGGTCGCCCGCGTTCCGGCCGAATTGGGCGAACTGGTGCTGCTATGTCGTTCAGCGCTTGAGGGGGAACGACTGCCGCCGCTGGAGCGGGTGGACGTGCCCGAGGTACGCTTTGATGAAGAGATCCTTTCCACGATCACGGCTGCAGGTAATCATCTGGCCTGCGAATGCCCCCGCCATCTTGCCGACCTCCTGTTGATGGTCGGGAGCTTCGAGCGCTACAGTGCCCAGTGCGCATCCCGCAACGAGGACGATGCGAAACTGCACCAGGAGTTGCAACACGCCGCCGGTCGCGCACGCGCCATTCTGGAAACCGCCATGGAGCGCCTCGCACGCGCGGAGGGGATACCGCTGCCGAGATGATCGCAGGAGATGTGAAGGCTTTGAAGTTGGCTGATTGGCCGGGGCTATCTCTCTTTACTATCCCAGCCGTTCACTTTTGCCGACTAAAACGCGTGTATCCATCGAATGCATCCTGAAAACGTTTGAACAGGAACAGCCGTCGAGAGCCGGTGCTTTCATCGGTTATGGTCCTGCCAGCAAGTGTTTTGTGGGGGCCAAGTTGCTCTACAATGGCGCGTTCGTTCTTCCAGGCGGAGATATATGAGGATCCGGTCTTATCTTGTCGTAATGGCGCTGCTGATCCTCGTGCCGATCATCGCTTCTTCCATTGTTGCACTCAACCTGCTGCAACGAGCTGAACTCAAGGCAGCCCTGCACGGCTTGCATGAGTCGGTCAATGGCCTTGCCTTGCTTGTCGACGGAGAGCTTTCCAGTACAGAAGCCGCGCTACAAGTGTTGGCCTCATCTCCATCGCTTGCAAATAGCGACTTCCAGGCCTTTCATGCGCAGGCAAAAAGGTTCAACCGTGGTCCAGATGCATGGATTGTTTTGTCGGACCAAGACAGTCGCCAGATCGCGAATACATTACGGCCCTTCGGCTCTCCATTGCCGCCACCCGGCGAACAAGAGCTTGCCAGGAAGATCCTCAGCGCAAACAAAACGTGGGTTTCCCACATACGGCCTGGTCCTGTCAGCGGCAAGATGGTCACGACGCTGACCGTGCCAGTGATCTTGGCCAACGGGAAACCGTACCTTCTGAGCGAAGTGTTTTCTACTGATCATTTCAAGCGGCTGATCAATACGTTTCGCGTGCCTGAAGGCTGGCTGTTCGCTGTTTTTGATCAGGACGGCAACTTCATTGCACGAAGCCTCAACGACGATAAATTGATCGGGAAGCCAGCCCGTGCGGAACTCATTGCAGCGGCTCGCCAAACAGGAAGGGGGCATATACGTCACCGGACGATCGAAGGCATTGAGGTCTATGATGCCTTTGCTCGTTCTTCTCTATCGGGCTGGACAGTTGCCATTGCTGCGCCGGTGGATGTTCTTGAAAGCTCCGCAAGACAGGCAACGATGGTGGCCGGCCTTGGCATTTTGGCAGCTCTCCTGTTTGCGGGCACCAGCGTGTTACTGCTCGGCGGCTGGCATGTACGCGATATTCAGCGTGCGGTAAAGGCTTCTACGGAGCTTGGGCTCGGAAAAGTCTCCACGCCGTTCAACTCTCCGGTTGCCGAAGTCAACGATCTCTATGCGGCAATCCATAACGCAGGACAGGAGTTGTTGCAGGCGGAAGAGTACAGGCGCGCTACCGAACTCGAAAGGCAATCGCTCTTGCAACGCGAAAAGAGCGCTCGAGAACTCGCCGAAGAACAGAACAAGGCAAAGGATCAGTTTCTTGCGATGCTTGGCCATGAGCTGCGAAATCCTCTTGCGCCCATTGCCAGCGCAGCTGAGCTTCTGCAGCGTCCAGGGACCAGTCCGGAACATGTGCAACAGGTAAGCACCATCATTTCCCGGCAGGTGCTGCACATGACCAGTCTGTTGGAAGACCTGCTCGACGTTTCCCGCGTGACGCGCGGTTTGATACAGCTTCACATGGTTCCGCTGGATATGGCAATCGTCGTTGCCAATGCAGTGGAACAGGTACGTCCGCTCATTGAATCGAAAGGGCATCAACTTATCCTGCGCACACCATCGGAGCATCTCCTCGTCCATGGTGACAAGATTCGCCTTGTCCAGACTGCTGCTAATTTGTTGACCAACGCAGCCAAGTACACCGAAGGCGGCGGCAAGATCGATTTGCAGCTGCATTCGGAAGGTGACTGGGTGACGCTCAGCGTGCGGGACAATGGGATGGGCATATCAGCGGATCTGTTGCCACGGGTCTTTGAGCTGTTCTCACAAGGCGAGCGAACTCTTGGCCGGTCCCAGGGTGGGCTGGGATTGGGGCTGACATTGGTCAAGAAATTGGTGGAGTTGCATGGCGGCCAGGTGACTGCCGAGAGCGCAGGAGAAGGCAGAGGAAGCACCTTCACCGTACGGTTGCCACGCATCGACAAGCCGGATTCGCGGGAAGAACTGAAACAGGTGGGTGCTGCCGCCATCCAGAGCACATTGAAGGTCCTGGTGGTAGACGACAACGTCGATGCGGCGCAAACGCTTGCCATGATCTTGCGTGAAGCGAATGGCTATGATGTGACGGTATGTCACGACGGCCTGAGCGCACTGCAGCTTGCAGAAGACCATCAACCCGATGCAGTCATCCTGGACATTGGTTTGCCCGATATTGATGGCTACGAGGTCGCGAAGCGGATGCGGGAAATGAAACCTGTAGCCAATGCCTTGCTGCTTGCGCTAACCGGATACGGGCAACCGCAGGATGTGGAGTTGGCCAAAGGGGCCGGCTTTGATCATCATCTATCCAAACCGGCAAACCCCAAAGCAATCGTCGATTTACTGACGCTGCATCCTTGCGCGTCACGATTGCCGAACGAAGGCTCGATGGCGACGTAACGCAACAAGCAAGTCGATCTGGCAAAGGACTGCGCTACGTCGATTTAGAGTCGGAAGCGGCCGGTATGGAAGGGCAGTAATCGCGAAAAGCGGACGTTCGTTACATCAGTTCTTCTTTCTCAACCACGACATTTCCTGTCGTTTCATCGTAGCGGTGCACCGATAGGGGCCGCTGCTTTTTAAAAAAGGCCTCAAACTATTGCCGTGTCTCTAGGGGCGCTTTCCTCATCCTGTTTTCTGAAATGACAAACCTTGGCTCAGTGCCTGGCGTGGATCATGGCAAGCCGGGAAAAGAGAGGTGAAGCGTCACAGCTTATTCAGGTTTTACCCTGCCTTTTGGAATCACCCGGTAGCCTTCAAACAATTGTCCCGGATACTTTTTCGATATCTCGCGCTGCGCCTTGAGCATTTCCTCGTAGGTCATCAGCCGATAAGTTGGCACAGTTTCATAAATCGCTTCGTGGCCTCCTGGGGCATGTTCGTTTGGTCGCCATCCAGTCCATCTCTGGATTAACCATACCCGATCTTTCCTGATGTTTTCCTTGACTGCGTCAATCGCTTCGCGTGCTTGGGTGTAATCAGCCATAAGGTTCTGTTGTTCCATAACATGTCCGTCAGCTTTGCTACAGACGCTATCTATGTAAGACAGAACATTGAAACGAATAGTTTTCTGGCATGAATGCCAATGACAAATTTTGCAGGCAATCGCACAGCAGGTAATTTGATCATCGAACATGTTGCAATACATAAACCTGGCAAGAGAGCCCGCTGTTGGCCCGAAGCCGACATTCATCGACGTACCTGGGCTGCGTTAGGCGCGTCCTATGGGCTATGCCCTTCTCAGCGCGGGTAGGTAAAGCCGGTGCGGATATCCATCGGTACCAGGCGGCTGCCCTCGCGCACCATGAGCCGTTGAGGCGGTTCGTCGCCTGCCAGTGCGCGCGGCGTGACGGGCAGTCCTTCACCACTGCGCAACAGGGGGTCGCAGCGTTCGAAAACGTTCCGGCAACCCGTGGCATTCAGGAGCGCCTGCACGATAGGCACTTTCCAAAGATCGACGCCACCGGCATTGAACTGGCAAACCAGATAACCTGCGACGCCGCCATAGCTGTGCACCAGAAGACCAGACAGGCCGTCCTTTTCGCCATCGATCAGCTGGAACAGCGCTTGCGGATCAGCGCGACGCATCGCATCGACGCGAAGAAGCACGCCAGCCTGTACGCGTCGCTTTATCATCGCGTGGTCAACCGGCTCGTCCTCGCGCAACGTCCAGACGCGGGCGGCGATTTGCGATTTGGCGTTATAGGCCGCACGTGCCAGGAACTGGCGCGCCGACGATTGCACGATCGCCGTGGCACCCGGTTTGTTGCGTTCCTGCGGCTTGCCCTCGACCTTTTCGACGGCCGAGGCATAAATCCACGGATCGCCGGAAAGCAGTCCTTTTTCCTTACCTTGTTTGATGGTGATGATGAGCATGCGCGGCTTTCGTTTTCAGGAACGGGATGATACAGCAAGCTGCCGACGTCCCTTTCGCCGCATACTGCTCCTGAAGCGATCTGTTCGGCGCCCTTGACTTGCTGAAATTCAATGCAGTGCGTGCGCCGCGGCCAAACAGGCGACGCAGGCTGATCAGCACTGTGCGATGTACTAAGAGGTCAGTCCGCGAAGAAGGCTGCTGTCGGTCGATATCGGCGCGTCGGCCAGCCCCGGTGCAGCTTCGGGAGCCGGCGGGCTTGCTGGCTGGGGTGCAGGCACTGCATCTTCCCACTCCCGGCCCCAGCGTGTTGCCGCAATCGCTATGGCACCGGGATGAGTAAGTCTTGCCTTCAGTTCAGGAAGGCGGTGCTCCCTGATACGCTTGTCTGCAGCAAGCAAGATGTCCACGATATGCCAACGGTCGGCGAAGGCGAAGCTGAGCAACTGGTCGGTTGGCGTGTCGACGTACTCACGCAATAAGCTCGATAGCGATGACACGTCCGTGTCGAAAGGATAGTACGTGGCGTTTTCACCGACATTGCGCGGGTAATCCCAGATCACGTCTTTGCCCAGCGTGCACCAGTAGCGGGGCAGGTCGGTGCTGCCGCCGGCCGATGCCATGCGGTACGCGCGGCACTGGATCTGCAGACGCAGCCCCTCCGCAAAAAGTTTGCTGACCTCGCGCTGGAGTTTGCTCCATGGTTTCACATTGGCCTCAGATTTACCAAGCTGCGAACATGATAACCGCTGGCGTTGCAATGCCCAAGGAGCGGTCGTCATCTTCGCAGCACCCGTCTCCGAGAAAAACCTGAGATTTGTTTGAGGCGATACCTGCTGTTAGAGTAGGGCGGCAATCGGCCAGCACCAGACATTCCTGATGTCCAAGAGTAAGATTTGGTTTTTAATTTTCCGAAACAGCCCGTACCTTGATCAACCTGAATCCACGTTCCATCGGGCTACTTTGTCTCGTTGTAACCTCCGTAGGGTGGGGACTAAACTGGCCAGCAATGAAGTTCCTGCTGAAGGAATGGCCTCCGTTGTTTGCAAGAGGAACTTCCGGGTTGTGTGCCGCAGCCCTGATCGCCATTGTCGCCGTAAAGGCTGGCCAAAGCTTGACAGTGCCACACCATCTGCGAGGCAGACTTGCTCTTGCTGCTTTCCTCAACATCTTTGCCTGGATGGGATTCTCAACGCTGTCTATGCGCTGGTTGAATGCAGGGCAAGGTGCACTTCTTGTCTATACCATGCCAGTGTGGGCGACTCTTATGGCCTGGCCTTTTCTCGGCAAAAGACCGACCATGTCGAGTATTGGCGGCCTGGTTCTCTGCCTCTCTGGAATCGCGTTGTTGTTTGCTGGAGCTAACTCCGGGATCCGATTAGATCAAGCTGCCGGCGTAATGTTTGCGTTGGGGGCGGCCTCGCTGTTTGCATTTGGCACCATCGTTTTGAAGCCCTTGCCTATTCCTCCGCTCACCTCAGTCACATGGCAACTCTTGATAGGCTGCTTGCCCATGATGCTTTTCGGTGTGGTTGCTGAACATCCCGATTTACATGCACTAAGTGGTAAAGGCTTTGCAGTCATGGTGTACATGACACTTGTTCCAATGGGAGTATGTTATGTCACATGGTTTGCTGCTCTTCAGCGTTTGCCACCTGCATTGGCTTCCATAGCAACCCTCCTGACACCGGTAGTTGGAGTCCTCGCAGCCGCAGTAAGCCTTGGTGAGCCCCTCGGCATAAAAGAAATCTCGGCAATGACGTTGACGCTTGCCGGAGTCACCTTGGCATTGCGCACTTCCAGAACCTAGCCAGCCGGTTGCGGCAATCAATGAATGTCAGTTAAGAGTCTGGGCCGTGTGAAAGCGCTGCAACCAGTCACCGTTCACCCTACGAGATCACGCTTTTGTAGTACTTGCAGGCAAATGGCAGCTTTCTGAAAAGGACTATGCCTGCTATGGGTCGAAAGCAGTCGGCGGAAAGGGCGGGAGTCGGCCATAAGCGGTTAGTCCGGACAAGCCTTATAAATTTGGCCAGAGATAACGATTTCAAATGCCAGCAAAGTAGTGGTGAAAAAAGTCTTGACCTTCCAATCATTGGAAACTTGAGAATGGCTTCACATGACGAATCGCATACTTGGAGCTATGATGTCTGCCACAAACTTGAATTCGGTCGCGCTCGATCGCCGCACATTGCGCTTGTCCTTGATTGTCGTGGCCACCGCCCAGTTGATGCTGGTGCTCGATGACACGATCGCTAATATCGCCCTGCCAAGCATTCAGCAAGAGTTCGGTGTTCCAGCAGCGCTCTTGCCCTGGATTATTAGTGCTTACGTCCTTGCCTTTGGCAGTTTGCTACTGTTCGGAGGTCGCGTGGGAGACCTGTATGGGCGCCGGCGCGTCCTTCGAATCGGCCTGGGGTTGTTCACCTTAGCTTCCTTGCTAGGTGGCCTTGGCCAGAATGCCGCAATGCTCATAGCCTCGCGCGGCCTGCAGGGCATTGGCGCGGCACTGGTCGCGCCCAATGTGCTGGCCTTGATTGCCACCACTTTTCCAGTAGGCAAGGAGCGCAATTCTGCCATGGCGGTATATGCAGCGATGTCGGCGGTAGGAATGACGGTTGGCATTTTGCTGGGTGGTGTGTTGACCGGTTTTCTTAGCTGGCGTTGGGTGTTCCTGATCAATGTTCCGATCGGCCTGGCTGTACTTGCCGGCACCCGGATTCTGAGCGAGGAAAAAGGTAACACCGGCACCCTTCATGCGTTCGATGCCATCAGTGGATCCATTGCAATGTTCGCATTGGCGTACGGCATCACACGAGGCGGTGAACATGGTTGGAACGACGTAGTAACGCTAGGCGCGTTCGTTGCCTTTGCGGTGCTCGGCATGATGTTTCTCCTGCTCCAGCGCCGTCGCCAGCACCCTATGCTTCCGCTGGGGCTGTTCAGTAATCGGAATCGATCCGGGTCTTATCTTGCAGTGCTGTTCATCGGTGGCGGCCTGATGGCGACCTATTACCTGTTGACGCTGTTCATGCAGCAGGTCATGCAGTTCACGCCGGTCATGGCTGGCTTGGCGTCCTTGCCGGTGAGCGTCGGGATTGTCCTGGCGGCAGGCACCAGTACCAAACTGGTCGAGCGTTTTGCACCGCGTGCGGTCGCTGTTCCCGGGCTGCTGATCGCAGCCGTTGGCATGTACCTGCTTTCGTTGTTGAGTCCTGGTTCATCGTACTTGTGGCATATCCTGCCGGCCTTATTCGTGACCTACTTTGGGCTTGGGATGGGATTTATGCCGCTGACCCTGACCGCCGTGCAAGGCGTGTCTGACGAACAGACAGGCGCGGCCTCGGCAATGCTCAACACTTCTCAGCAGATTGGGGCCGCGCTTGGCGTTTCCCTTCTCGGGACCATTTCGACGCTGGTGGCCCATCGAAGCGTACCTCAGGCAAGCGCCGTCTTGCAGCAAGGCTTGGCGGCTGGTGAACAGAGTCGTGTCGTTGAAGCGAGCAGCGCGTTGACCCAAGGCTATACAACAGCGTTTCTCGTAGCTGCAGTGTTGCTCATCGTTGCAGCAGTGATCGTGGCGATGGTGGTGAATACCCGGCAGCGACAAAGCGCATCAGCTGTTGTTATCTAAACTTGGACTGTTACTTAAGAGTGAAAGGGCTGCTTAGGGTCGGAAGCAGCCGGTTGAGAAGGGCGGCAATCGGTAAAAATCGGACAATCAACCATCTTTAATGCGACCTTAACAAACGAACGACAATATGCAGTAAGTCATCAAAATGATCGTGTTATCCGCGCTATCAAACTTCGACTATGGCTAAATTAGCTGCCTGCGAGCTTGAGTTTGTTCCAGTATGAAGCGAAACTGCGGTCTTAAGATGATTTACCACTGCAGAGGCATCAACTCCGACGCCCCGTAAAGTAGCGGAAGCGAAAGTGCGCTGATAAGAAATTCCCATGAAGTACAGCCCAGAAACCGTTTTACTCACCCCTTCGAGTTGCAGAGCATTTCCATCTTTATCCAAGGCCCCAAGCGGCGCAAGATAATCAAAGCTAGGTTGAAAGCCAGTCGCAAATATTACAGAGTCGACTTTTTCGGATGCCCCATCGGTCCAAACGACACCTTCTTGAGTAAAACGATCAAACATCATGCGTTGATCAGGCGTCTGTTGTTGAAGCGCCTTGCGATAAACACCTGCATCCAGCACCGCAGGTCCATTGCCGGAAACCAGCCATCGAAACAGCTTACCTTTCAAGCTTTTAGGCGTGCTTGTGTCCAGGCCCAACAACCACCACCAGAAATGCACATCCTTCCTTAAGAGTCGCTGTCCAATAAGCCGCACCGGTTGGCGTGCTGCGATCGTGACATGAGCAAATTTTGAAAGCTCCGCTGCTATCTGAACAGCAGAGTTTCCTCCGCCTACTACGATCACTCGTTGGTCGACAAAGGACTTCGGCTCTCTATATTCATAGGAATGCATCAAACGACCTCTAAACGTTTCTTCGCCTTTAATCTTTGGGATTTGTGGCTTATGAAATGCACCGCTTGCTGCAATAACGGTTTTGGCGTAAAAAATTCGGTCATCCGCTGCCCGCACCATGAAGAGATCGTTCGTCTTGCTCACTTCGACTACTCGTGCCTTGGTGATGGGAAGCTTGAAATGCGCGGCATAAGAGCGCAAATATGTGATGGTCTCGTCGCGAGTTGGATAGCGCTCTGGATCGCCTGGAAATGGGAAGCCAGGAAGCGACGAAAAGCGAGCAGGGGAGAAAAGCCGAAGACTGTTGTAGTAATGAGGCCATGATCCTCCTGGCTGTCCTTCACCATCCAAGAGCACAAACTTTAATCCCGCATTTTGAAGGTGATACCCAGTCGCAAGGCCGCTTTGACCAGCACCAATCACTAACGCGTCATATACCAAAGCACTCAACGAACTGCTATCGAAATTGACATCAAGTTGATTTGACATCTTAAAGTCCTTTATTTGCAATTCGTCGAATGACGAATAAAAGAGAAAAAATTTTTTTAAAGTTGATTTATAAATTGTTTCAACAGTTCCAGTCGTTTTGGGTTGATGCAGTAGCACATGCGTTGTTCATCAGGAGAGCCAATAATCAAACCTGCTTCCTTCAAAATAGTAACGTGCTGCGAAATGGTTGATGCAGCCAGCGGGACTACATCCGTAAATTTCCCGAAAAAACATGTTCCATGGTTGTTCAAGTGCAGAAGCAATTGCACTCTGACCGGATGGCCAAGCGCCTTGCAAAGTATCGCTAGCTCTTCAACGTTGAAGTCGACCGAGTCTTTAAGCAACGCAGATTTGCATGTTGAGGTTTTCATGGTTTATTCGTAATAAGACGAATAGAGAATAACACAGTCAATCTATTTGTCAAAAAAATTAAATAACTAAAGAAAGGTTTCGAAAGGAGTCAATTGCATTTTTACTACGTGCGTTTTGAAACTAAAGTTCGCTTTGGGTCGATAGCAGTCGGATAGGGAAAAGCTGCAATCGGCCAGCGTCTGCTTTAGCGTCTCGAACGGACTTTCAGATGTGGCCGTCACTGTGACGGTTCTTCCGCAAAAAGAAAACGCTCCCGCCCCGTCGTTTATTGATTTACAAACGACCAGGCGTGAGCGTTTCTATGCCAATGTGCACTACTGCTGTCCCGTCACACGCTGCACCATCCTGTAGAGTACCGACATCTGCGCGCCGCTCTTCAGCGCATAGTTGGGGTCGACCTGATTTGAGTAGCCCCACCAGTCATAGCAGCCATTCGGGTTGGTCGGTCCTGGCGCGGACGACGCGATGGTGTCGGGATAGACAACCACGAGGTTGTTGGTGTCGGCCCATTCATTGATGCCCGCCTGGGTCACCCAGCGATTGCCGATGAGTGCCGAATACTGCTTGCAGCCATGCAATGCGAGCACCATGCCGCATGTTTTTCCTTGCGCGCAGGCTTTCGGCACGAAGACATTACCGGTGGAATTCAACGACACGTTGGGCGCTGCGCCGAATTCGGTCTGGTCGAAGGTCGACAGCCTGCCTTGCAGCTGTCCATTATTGCGTGGGGTCAGTCGTCCCAGGAAGTGCTTCAGCCAGGTTTGCACGGAATCGTAGGGGGCGCCATTGAGGAAGCATTTCACCATGAAGGGGCTGCCTGCGGTGCCGCAGTCAAGTTCACCGTTCGGCGATTCCCAGCCGTGCGCGGCTGGAAAGCCATTATCGAACACCACCTTGGCTCCATAGTGAAGGTACTCCGCATTGAGGTCGGCCATCTGGCGTGGATTGACGGTGGCGTCCTTGGTGCCGGACCACAGATAGACCGGCTGACCGCTGAGATGCACCGATGAGTCGATCGTGCCCAGGGCAGATTGGGTGTCCAGATAAGCGATCGACTGGGCAAGCATGCTGTTGTAGGACGCTTCATTCGTCGGCAAGGTCTGGCCGCCACAGTTGGCGAGAGCGGTCGCGGCGCCGCCGGCGCCCGCGCACCAGTAGACGCCGCCCGCATAGATGGCAGCTCCCTTGAAGGTTGCGGAATGGGCCACGTGCATCTGCACCGCGGTGAAGCCGCCGGAGGAAATGCCTGCGACAAAGACCTTCGCCGGATCGATCTGATAGCGCTGGAGTTTTTCGACGGACGGCGCAGTCGCTGTCGTCTGTGCGCCGGCACCGGTGACCGCGAGAAATGCAATGACGAATACGGCGGGCCATGCCAATCGAAAATTAAGCTTCTTCATGATGATCGTCTCCTGGTTGACTCAGGAAAAGTAAGCCTGCTTGAGCGCCTGTTTTTTGATTTACCGCAGCGTTGATTCCATTAAAAGCAACAGTGGGATTTTTTGGGCTGGTGCAAAGCCGAATGTTGTTGAGACTCTACTTTTATCTTGCGTTCATCCATGGGTGTGCGCAGGAGGGTAATCGCCCGGTTGCCTGTCGGCTGGCAAGCCATCAGGGGCGTCATTGCCGACTATCGGGGGGTATTGCATGAATGCTTGTATCCGCCGGGGTTGGTGACGGTAATTGGCGTAGACGAGGAACACCAGCATCGGCACGGCGGACGTGGCGGTGCTGTTCAGCAGTCGCAGCCGATGGATCAACGGCCAGCGCATTGCGGCATCCGGTGGAATGATGCTCTGACTGTCTCGCGCGGCTGGTACCTACCGAATCACTGATCTGGTATTGAACGCTCCCGACTCGCCACAGCAAGAAGTTGAAGGGGCGCTTTCCGCCATGGCCACAGGGGGATGTGGGTCTATAGCGGCCAGTAGGGAAGGGCAGCACTCGGCCAAAAGTGGACAGTCTGACACCGACGCACCCCGGAGTCCGTCGCGATAGCTCAAATTGCTTTTCTGCATCAAAGTCCACAGCCGTGCCAAAGACGAGCACGAAGATCAGGTTGCTTGCCTACACAATGCCGGTTTGGCTCTACCGATCCTGTACGCATCGGTAGAGGATTGTCACGATTTTCTGAACACTGTAGTCGTTACTGGTCGGTTTATCACTCATCGTTATCTGTTTAAACTTTGTCGTATTGATGATGAGGGCCGCGAACATGGATATGCTTTTTCTGAAGGCGGTAATGCTGGTTCCGCTTACGTTGCTACCGATATTGAATCCTGTAGGCAACGCGCCGGTGTTCGCCGCTGCGGTCGCTGGCGCCGGCGGCCTCACCGAGCAAAGGGTAGCGCGCCAGGTTGCGCTGAACTGCTGGTTCCTGCTGATCGGCGCCATGTTCATTGGCTCCCATGTGCTGGACTTCTTTGGCATCTCGCTTCCGGTTGTCCGTGTGGGCGGCGGTTTGCTGGTGGCAAGTACCGGCTGGCGCTATCTGAATGAGCAGTCGCAGGACGCGCAAAAGGCCGGAAATTTGCCCGTTGCCTGGACAGAAGAGGTACTGAAGACGCGCAGCTTTTATCCGATCAGCTTCCCGCTGACTGTCGGCCCGGGGAGCATTGCGGCGGCCATTACACTAGGCGCAGCCGCGCCGGCACAATTCCTCGACCGTTTGCTGTCGTTCGGCAGCTCGGCGCTTGGCCTGGCCCTTACTGCAGGCATCATCTATCTGTTCTACCGCTACGCAAGCCGCATCGTCGGCATGGTCGGCAAACCTGGTACCGTCATTGTGCGCCGGATGTTTTCCTTCATCCTGCTGTGCGTCGGTATTCAGATTGCTTGGCACGGCGTGACTGACTTGCTTCTGCAGGCAGGCATGGTTGCAGGCTAAACCGGAACAGGAGAACAGCGATGTCATTTCTGCTGCAGCTAATCGAGGAATATGGCCTGGCTGCCGTCTTCCTCAATGTTCTTATTGAACAGGGTGGTGCGCCGGTGCCTGCTTACCCGACCCTTGTGCTGACAGGCGCACTTGCCGCCCAGGGCAGTTATTCGCCGGGCGTATTGCTGTTAGTGGCAGTACTTGCCGCGCTGATCGCCGATCTCGGCTGGTATTACGCTGGGCGCCGCTACGGCAGAAAAGTCATGGCGCTGTTGTGCAAGATTTCGCTATCGCCCGACTCCTGCGTGCGGCAGACCGAGAATGCCTTCGGTCGCTGGGGTGCATCTTCCTTGCTGGTCGCGAAATTCATCCCCGGCTTCGCCTCGGTTGCCAGTGCGCTCGCCGGGACCACCGGCACCCGGCTGCCTGCCTTTATTTTGTTCGACGCACTTGGCGCCGCACTGTGGGCTGGTTCGGCTATCTATCTCGGTTCCTTGTTCAGTTCGACAATCGATGACCTGCTCAACGTGCTTGATCAACTGGGCAAGGGAGGATTGCTACTGATTGCGGTCGCGCTGGCCGCCTTCGTTGCCGCCAAATGGTGGAAGCGGCATCTGTTTCATCGCAGCCTCAGGATGTCCCGGATCTCGGCGGCTGATCTGTTTGAACTGCTGCAGAAGGGAAAACACCCGCTCATTGTCGATGTCCGCGCGCCGGCATCGCAGCGCGAGGGCCGTATTCCCGGTGCCATCGCGCTTTCCGGCGACCCAAGCCTTTTTGCTGCCTCACTTCCGGCAGCGGAGGAGGTCATCGTCTATTGCGCCTGCCCGAACGATGCGTCTGCGGCCCGCGTGGCGCGCCAGCTGATGAAGCACGGATATACCCGCGTACGGCCGCTGCAGGGCGGGATCGACGCGTGGCTCAGTGCAGGTTACCTGCTCGAATCCGACCCGCTTAGCGCAGGTGCGGATGCGTCCTGAACAGTTCGATCAGCCAGTCGACAAATACCCGCACGCGCGTGCTGAGATGGCGGTTCGGTGCATAGACGATGGAGATTGGCACCGCTTCCGCCTGCCACTCCTCAAGCACCGGTTGCAGCAGGCCCGCGTTTATCTGCGGGAGGGCAAGAAAGGCTGGCAGATGCACGATGCCCAGCCCGGCAAGACCGGCGGCAAGCAGCGCATTTCCGTCATTTACCGCGACAAACTGGCGGCCGCGTGCCGTGTATTCCTGGTCGCCGCTGGAAAGCACGATCGGCAGGTGCCGCCCCGACGCGAAAAAGTACTTCACCAATGTATGCCCCTCTTCCAGTTCGGACGGGTGCGCAGGAATTCCGTTTCGCTCCAGGTAGGACGGTGTCGCACAGGTCACGAAGGGGAAATCACCAAGGTGCCTCGCGATCAATGATGGATCGGTAATTTTCCCTGATCGCACCACGCAGTCGACCCGATCACTAATGAAATCGGACGGCCGGTCGCTGACACCGATATCAAGCTGCAGATCAGGATAGCGTTGCTGGAATGCGGGCAATGCGGGAATGACCAACAGCGTCGCCGTCGCGGACGCCATATCGACGCGCAGCCGGCCGCGCGGACTGGCCTGCGCGTGTGCCAGTTCTGCTTCCACTTCCTGCCATTCCTCCACCAAACGCGAAATGCGCTCGTAATAGGCGGCACCGTCATTGGTCAGGGACACCCGGCGCGTCGTCCGGTTCAGGAGCTTGGTACGCAAGTGCACTTCCAGTGCCTGAACAAGCTTGGTCACTGTATTGCGCGGCATATGCAGCGAGGCCGCCGCATTGACGAAACTGCCGGTCTCGACCACGCGGGTGAAGGCGCGCGCCGCATTGAAGTAATCCATTCCCGCACTCCGAGAGTAAAGGCGTTGATTATCACCGAAAAAGGAATTCTGGTGGATCGAAGTGCTTGTTTATCCCGATTATGACGATGGATACACTGAACTCATCAAAGCTTGAACGAAACACAGCGTTTCCTTCGGCGGCGATCAAGCAACGCTATCCACTTAACTGACATTCATCCTGAAGGAGCCATCATGAACACATTGAACCAACAAACTTCCACCCTCCCGCTGATCGGCCGTCTCCTGCTGGCAGCGATTTTTCTCATTAGCGGTGTCGGCAAGATTGCTGCTCCGGCTGCGACTGCCGGCTACATCGCAGCCATGGGCCTGCCCCTGCCTGCACTCGGCGTAGTGGTCGCTGTCCTGGTCGAGGTAGGTGGCGGCCTGCTTCTAGTATTCGGCTTCAAAACGCGCCTTATAGCGCTGCTGTTGGCTGCGTTTTCAATCGTGACCGGCATTGTGTTCCATCACGCTGTGGGTGACCAGAACCAGATGATTCATTTGCTGAAGAACTTCGCAATGGCAGGCGGCCTGCTCCAGGTCGCTGCTTTTGGCGCCGGCGCCCTGAGCATTGACGGCATCCGCAGCAATAAGGTGGCAGTACGCGCCGCCTGAGCAGAACGCGCCAGTAAATGCACGGCACAGCGGCATGGCACAGCGGAGACGGCGTAAGCCCTCTCCGCTTTTTGTCGACTCCTCCATCCCTCGCAAGGGCGCACACGTCGCCGGGACATATCCTTCGTAGCAATCCTTTTCACCTAAACCGGCTTCCCGACAAAAGGCAATAGAGAACGGGAAGAGCCACGGGCAATGCAAGAAGGCCAGCGCCTAACGCCTGTGGCTCAGCCAAGGAAGCATCCCTCCGTCCTACGGCGACTCGCCGGTGCCTGCCACAAGCCACCGCTCCACGAAAGCCCGACGTCAATCAATTTTGCCCCCATGCGGACCGACGCATTACCGTGACGCGCCTGTGCGCAAGCCAGCCATGCGGTCTTATACGAGGAAACGGCAAGGCTGTCTCCGCTGGAACAACGATCCGCGCCTCGATGAAGAGGCACTGTTCCGGCCAAAGGCGGCTGTGCAGGAGAAAGCGCCTCAGCTTTGCAAGGTACACAGCGAAGTCATCGCCCACGATCTGGACATTGTCACTGAATTGGGAATACTGGTGTGCACGATTGGCTGTTTATCACCATTGAGCAGGCTTATAGACTGCTTCCATCACAGCTTGAAAGGGAAACGCAGCGTTTCCCTGGGCTGGCAGGGACACGGCGTGCCGTTCCTTGCACCGATTGGAGAACACTCATGTCACAGCATCGCGTCCGTATTTATCAAACCGGGGCTCCCACCGTCATGCAATACGAAACATTACCCGCCGATATCGGCGCACCCGGGCCTGGTCAGGTCCGGCTGGCACACCAGGCGATCGGCTTGAACTTTGTTGACACCCTGTTCCGCAGCGGCGCCTTTAACGTCCCGGTTCCTTTCGACATGGGAGTCGAAGGCGCGGGAACGGTTGAAGCCGTCGGACCTGGCGTCACCAGCGTGCAGGTTGGTGACCGTGCCGCTTATTTCTTCACTCCGGGAGCGTATAGCGATGTGCGCCTGATTGATGCCGCGGCACTGGTGAAACTGCCCGAAGACATCGGCAGCGACGTCGCCGCTGCCCTGCTGACCAAAGGCCTCACCGCCTGGATGCTGCTCAAGCGCGTTCATCCGGTGCAGGCGGGCGAGACAGTGCTGGTCCACGGTGCCGCAGGAGGCGTCGGCTCCCTGGTAGCCGCGTGGGCGAAGGCGCTCGGCGCAACTGCCATTGCCACCGTCGGTTCGCCGCAGAAGGCCAATGCCGTGCGCGCCTTGGGCATCGAGCATGTGCTGCATACCGGCGATCCGGAATTCAACGATCGCATCCGGTCGATCACCGGTGGACGCGGGGTCGATGTCGTGTATGAGTTTGTCGGCAAAACCACCTTCGGTCTATCGATATCCGCCCTGCGCGACGGCGGTACCTTGGCGCATGTGGGCAATGCCTCCGGCGCACCGTCCGCCGCTGATAAGGCTGAACTGCCGGCACGCGGCATTCGCTATGTCCAGCCCACCACGTCGCAATATGTCGGCGAACGAAATAGCCTGGAACTGGCAAGTGCGGACGTATTCGATGCTTGGCGTTCAGGAATTTTCGGAGAACTGCGGGCCACCCGGTATCCGCTGTCGGAAGTCGTGCGTGCACATGAGGATCTTGCCGCCCGCCGCATCACCGGCGCCGCCATCCTGCTGCCCTGATGTCATCGTCCATCACTTTACTTAAGCGAGAAGAATATGCATGACGCCGCAAGAATACTGGAACAGCATTTTGAAACCCTGGTGAACAACAATGAAAGCTGGAAGAAGCTGATCGCTGACGACATTGTGTGGGAACTGCCTTACGCGCCCACGCTGGGGCACCCCCTTAGCCTTGAGGGGCGCGCCGCGGTCGAGCGACATGTCGACTGGTTTGTCTCCGCGGTAGAAAACTTCCGTTTTTATGACCTGCGCATCCTGCCCGGCTCGGACCCGAACGCAGCGGTGGCGGAGGTAAAAGCAGAAGGCATCATCAAGCCTACCGGCCGGCTCTACCAGCAGGAATATGTCGTGTTCATGCGTGCTGCTAAAGGCAGGATTGTCTTTCTGCGGGAGTACTTCAACCCGGTTCGCGCTGCGTATGCGCTCGACGAACCGCTGCGCGGCCCTGGCACCTGAAGCCATGCGCTCCATGGCAGATGCAGTCGCTGACGATGGCAGAGAAGTGCTGGATATCGCTCTGCCATTGCCCGCCGCGCGCGATAACGTCGCGGTCCGGATCATCAGGGGGCGGACAGGGGCAAAGCAGGCCTGCATCGTCTATCTGCACGGCGGTTACTTCAACGACGGTGGCATGGACGACGCCATGCCGCTTGCACGTGAGCTTGCCAATGCCGCGACCGTCGTAATGGTCGATTATCCGCTGGCGCCGGTAGCGGTGTTCCCCGCCGCGCTTGAAACCTCTTTTTCGGTACTGGAGTGGGTTGCCGGAAATGCACGCCTGATGCAGATCGATCCGTTGCGGCTGTATGTGGGAGGCGACGAGGCCGGCGGCAATCTTGCCGCTGCATTGGCGATGGTCGCGCGCGATCGCCTGTTCGGCCACAACAGGTACAGGCGAGTTGCGGGACAGATCCTCATTACGCCATTGCTTGACTCGGTTCAGACCACTGCATCTTTGCGGGCAGCTCCCTCGCATCCAGCCCATCGGGCCTGGGCCAGATATCTTTCAACGCCTCGGGACATCCATCACCCATACGTATCCCCGCTCTGGTCACGCCGCCTGCCAGGTCTGCCGCCTGCATTGCTGGTCACTGCCGACGGACATCCGTTAAGGGATGAGACGGAGCTTTATGCCGCGCGGCTTCGTAAAGCAGGTGTGCAGGTACAGTTGCATACAAACAGCGCGCAGTCGCAAAAGCCGGCCGGAATTCATGATCCCGGATTTGCCGCTACCGCAAAAGCCGTGCAAGCCTTTCTGCGCACCTCGTAGTGCTAAATAAGATACTAGTTGCGTTGTTTACCCGGAAAGCAGCCTTGAGCCGTCACCGGAAGCGGCATGTACTTCGAGACTGCTCGAATGGCGAGAATGGATCGAGAGCAACCGGTAGGGAAGAGCAGCAATCAGCCAGAAGCGGGCCTTCGGGAATGCTCTTCATAATGCGAGTAAATGTCGTTGTGTAAAATCACGTGCTGCTGCAAGTGGCGACATATCTGCGTCACCCATCCTTATGAATCTACAAGAAAAAATCACGGCTGTTCATGCTGAAGAATTCCCACGCCTGGTCGAGATCTGGGAACTCGCCGTGCGCCAAACGCATCACTTTCTATCCGAATCAGACATCGCCTATTTCAAGCCGCTCGTCCGTGATCAGTTCCTCTACATGGTCGACCTGGTCGCGATTCGCGATAAGCTTCAGAAAGTGCTTGGCTTTGCAGGGGTGGCAGAGGGCAAACTGGAGATGCTGTTCGTCGACCCCCTCTGGCACGGGCAAGGTTATGGAGCACGCCTGCTTCGTCATGCCGTTGAGAATATGAAAGCACATCTTGTGGACGTCAATGAACAGAACCCGCAAGCGGTCGGGTTTTATCAGCGGAGAGGCGCCGTGGTGATCGGCCGGTCGGAGCAAGACAGCATGGGCAAACCTTTTCCACTACTGCATATGCGATTGCCGGAATATAAGAAAGAATTTTCGTAAGACTGCGCTTGAGCAAAGTTAAGTAAAGCGAGATCGCCGCTGGTGTTTTTATCGGTGGCTTGTCTTGCGACGCCAGTTCTAAAACGAAACTCGTCTATGAATAAGCTGGCAGCGACGCTCACTGGCAGAGAATCGAGGGTGACAGTGTTCTCTAGTCCGTGCATCAAATGGACGCCCTCCGGAAAGCGCCGCTTGCCTGATGCAGTTCACGGCAGTTGTTACCCACATGGTCGCCGGTTACCCCTGTCACCAAAATCGTTCCCTGCGATCCTTCCTGGTCAACAACCTTCGAAGCCGAGGAGGCAGCGTTGCGGGAAGTTCTGGGCGACTTGGCAGGATCAATCCAGCATGTTGGCTTCACCGCTGTACCCGGTTTGGCCGCGAAAGCAGTGATCGATATGCAGATTTCAGTACACTTTTTGCATCCAATGTACCGAACACGATCTGACAGATTCATCGTTGCAGCGTTGGTCACAAATACCCAACTACGGCAGTTTTAGGCTTGAAAGTAGCAAGCATTGCAATGATTCAGGCATGCCACCCTGGTTGCGCCTGAATCCTCGTCGCGTAAGGCTGAGCCAAGCAGCGTGGCCTGAACGCTGATAGCATGCCTTCCAATGTGAAGTTCAGCTATGGAAGAATTTTTAACGTGACTATTTCTGCAAGTTCTACTGTTTCATCGGGGGCCATTCAGCGCCTCGACTTTGGCCGTGTCTCAGTCATCTTGGGCGAGAAAAGCGGAAAGTATCCTAATGGAAACCAGGTTCTCATTCGAGGTACAGACACGCGTGCAGCCTTCGACACCCCGATCGTCTCGAACTACATTGGTCCCGAGTTCGACGCTACAGAACTGGTGGTCATGGGGCACGTGCATGAAGACCACATGGCCGGTCTACACCGGCTGCCGGAAGCACGGGTATATGTTCATGAAGCCGATGTGGTTGCGGCCCGCAGCTGGGATGGCATGGTGACGGCCTTCGGCATGACGGACGAGAAGGTCATTTCCCAGACTTTGAGCAAATTTCAGCGCGAATTCTTCTATGCGCCACGTCCGGATGCGCTGAGTTACGAAGACGGTATGACCTGGAATCTGGGCCAATCTGCGATCCGTGCATTTCATATGCCTGGCCATACGGCAGGCCATTGCGTTCTGCTGGTCGAGCCGGAGGGTGTGGCCTTTATCGGCGACATCGATCTGACAGGTTTCGGACCGTATTACGGCGATGCCTGTTCAAACCTGGCCGATTTTCGTCGCACCTTGCAACGACTGCCGGATATTCCGGCAAAGATCTGGGTCACATCCCATCATCGGGGCGTCTATACGGACCGAGATCGATTCTTGCGTGATCTTGCGGCGTTCGCGGCGAAGATGGATGAGCGCGAGCGGCAGATACTGACATGGCTTGGCGAATCGCCGAAGACATTGCAACAGATGGTTGAACGGCGGTTGTTGTACCCCCGAGGTTTCGAAGGCGCCTGGGTGACAGACGCAGAGACTCGGACGATTTCACAGCATCTGGGCGAACTCCTTTCCAGTGGCCGGGTGCAGGTGGATGAGCAGGGTTTCTACCATTCAGTTGGTTGACCCTGCCATCAAGTTCTGCTCGTTCTGGCTGGCATTGAACGCATGCACACGATCCAGAAGGACCAGGTAGGCATGTCACGTATTCATCCGATGCTATCGGCAGCACGGCAATAAAGTACGCCTGGCTATTTGCAGGCAGTTATCGGTTTCAGATATTGAGCATGCCCCGCGCTGCCAGCGCCTGGGCTTCCTCGATCAACGCACGCATCTTTGGCTGCGCTTGTGTCCGAACCGGAAAGTACAAATACAGGCCGGTCGTCTTTGGCACGAAGGTGCCAAGCACGCGTAGGAGATGGCCTTGACGCAGATCGGCCTCGATTTCGATATCGGGAAGGTAGGCACAGCCGAGTCCCTGGCGCGCAAATTCGGCGATGGCTGCCGTATCGTTGGCGATCAAGACTGTATCGGTTTCGAGCTCGTATGCCCCATCCGGGCCGGAAAACTGCCACGCATGCAGAAGACCGGAGCTGTTGAAGCGGTAGCGGATCGTCCGATGTCCCAGCAAGTCCTGCGGCACGCCCGGCACACCGTGCGTCTCGAGATACTTTGGTGTGGCAACGACGGACCAGGACAGTTCGCGGGTTAGACGTACCGCGACCATGTCCTGCTCGATCGACTGGCCCAGCCGGATGCCGGCATCATATCCCTCTGCCACCAGATCAATAACACCATCGTTCAGCGACAAGTCGAGTGACACGTCCGGAAAATTCGTGCGCATGCCTGGCACCAGCAGTCGCAAAACCCGCAAGCCAAGCGCCCGCGGGGCAGTGATGCGGAGACGGCCTGCCGGGCGTTCACGGAATGGCTCAAGTGCAGTGAACGCCTCCTCAATTTGTTCAACTGCAGGCTTGAGCATCGCAAGCAGGCTGAGCCCGGGTTCCGTCAGCGATACGCTGCGCGTAGTGCGACTGAACAGCACTACTCCGTGACGGCGCTCGAGTGCCCGTACCCCCTTGCTGCAGGCAGTCGGGCTGATCGACAACTCCTGAGCAGCGAGCGTAAAGCTGCGGTGTTTGGCGACGGCCAAAAAAATGCGGATGAGATCAAGTGAGGTCATTACAGTCATTATGAACCAGAAGTTCATAAGCCATGTAGCCAGGCATTGTTTTTCCCAAGAGTTTAACGGCTTAGACTGCCTGCTCAACTTCTGGAGACCACCATGATTCAACTTCCTTTACCAATTGAGGCCTATCTCAGGGCGGCGAACGCTGACAACCCGCACGATGTTGCCGCCTGCTTCACGGCCGACGCCGTCGTTCATGATGAAGCAAGGCAATGTCGTGGTATCGAAGCCATCAGGGCGTGGAACGTCGAAGCCAACGCCCGTTATCGCCCGACCGTGGAAGCCCGGCGAATCGAAGGCGCCGACCAGGACTATCGGCTGTACGCGCTCGTAAGTGGCAATTTTCCGGGCAGCCCTGTCATGCTCGCCTACAACTTTGCACTACGCGGCGACCAGATCGCCGCCCTGGAGATCGGTGTATGAGCCCGCTGGAATTCAATGGCAAGCGGGCTCTGGTGACGGGCGGAACCAAAGGCATGGGCGAGGCGATCATACGCCTGCTGGCGCAACGCGGCGCAACAGTCGTAACCACCGCCCGTCAATTGCCGGCAAACCCACTGGACGGGGTACGCTACCTGCAGGCCGACGTTGCGACCCTTGAAGGGGTAAATAGCGTCGTTGATGCCGTCGAGCGCGAGATCGGTGGTCTCGATTTGCTGGTCAATAACGTCGGAGGTTCCTCGGCACCGGTTGGCGGGGCACTCGCGCTGACCGATGCGATGTGGGATGCCGCGATCCAGGCTAACCTGATGGGGGCAGTACGACTCGACCGCGCTTTTATACCCAAAATGGTTGCGCAAGGACATGGAGCCATTGTTCACATCACCTCGATTCAACGCCGTTTGCCGCTCTATGAGTCGACTGTGGCGTACGCTGCCGCGAAAGCCGCACTTGCAAACTACAGTAAATCGCTCGCCAATGAATTCGGGCCGCAGGGCATCAGGGTGAATGCGGTGGCGCCGGGCTTTGTCGAAACCATCGCAGCGACGGCACTGATAGAACGCATGGCGACGCATCGTGACATCAGCCCTGATGAAGCGCGCGGTGCGCTGATGGACTCGCTCGGCGGTATTCCGACCGGGCGGCCGGGCAGGCCTGAAGATGTGGCTGAGGTGGTAGCATTTTTGTTATCTCCACGCGCGGCATTTGTTCAGGGTGCGGAGTATGTCGTTGACGGCGGCACGCTTCCAACCGTTTGAATCGGGAGCACGGCCTGCTTTCATACCCGGCGTGGCGATTGTTCCGGACGGACCTTTCGCTAAGCTGGTTATCGTGACAACACGCAAGCAGGTCGTGTAACGACCGAAATTGGGCGAGAGCGGCCGATAGAGAAGGGCAGCACTCGGCCAGAAGCGGACGCTTGCTATATCCCTTCTGAGTTACGTAACCAAAGAAACTGAGGAATGTCCGGCAATGGAGGGGCATTAGGTGTACCCTACGCGGATGACAAATCACCTTCTTTTGATTGAAGACGACGAAATCGCTGTCTATCTCACGCTTAAAATGCTCAAAGCGTCTGGATTTGCCAATGAAATTGATGTCGTGCGCGATGGCAGGGAGGCTATGGCGTATCTAAATTACCATGGCCTTTACGAGAATAGGCGGTCCGGCAATCCATCTCTCATTCTGCTTGACTTGAAATTGCCCGATCTGGACGGATTCGAGGTGCTAAAACAAATTCGTACCAACCCCGTTCTCTCTACGATTCCTGTCTTTATCCTCAGTGCGTCGAATACCGAAGAGGATATGTATCGGAGCAATTTACTCGGTATCTCGAAATACCTGGTCAAACCTCTGGATATGGATGAATTTGGCCAGGAAGCTGCAAAAGTATTCACCTCCACGAATTCCTCCCTTCATTGAAAGCGCACGGAGTGGTAAAGGCAGAAGCTGTGCTTTCAGCTGCGGCGTAACCGCAAGTTGGCATGAGCCAAAAGACTGCTGGTCACATTCAGTCTGAACCTGAAGGCGTGCACATCGCTTCCTGCGATCCATGCGCCGGACCCTGACGCTTTCGAAACGAAGGGGGCCGCAATTGGTAAAGCGTGTCGACTGCGGTCTTGGAAGATATGCCAAATAAAAACGTACAAGTAGCTTCTGTCGCCTCGACAATCTGCACTTCCGAAAGTCATCAAGTAAAGAAACGAATTTTGGCGAATCTACGGGTTTGACGAAGTGATGATCAAATCCTGCAGCGAAAGCCTCTTTCTAATCCTGCTCTTGTCCATATCCGGTAACCGCAATCAGCATGGCATCTTCTGTTGCCGGCTGTACCTGAAGGCGACCCGCCAGCTCATTACTGTCAATTCCGGGCAAGCCAATATCGGGCACGCACGCATCTGATGCTGCGGCTCGGGCACGTTTAAGTGCTTGATCGGGTAAATGCTCAACCAGCGCGTCATGTCCCAGCGCCTCCAGAAGCATCGCAAGCATGTGTGCTGCGAGCGAGAGAGTGCATGTAGACTATGTCGGATTGAAGACAGACTGTTGCGTCAGAAGCGTGTAAACCGACGTACCACTCCTAATAAGGAGAGCGACCAATGCCATTGGCTGGAATTTTGGCGTTGACCTGCGGCAGACCATTTTCAGTCAACAGATTTAATATGCTGTGTGCATCAAAGCCTCGCAAAACCTAGTGAATGGATTGATTTCGGATGAATAGCCCTGAGCGTGTGCAAGACAGTAGTAAATCAACAAGCGACGTCTCGGATTGGCAGAGTCTGCATGCCCTTAGTAGTCGTTTGCTCCAGCTTTCTACGCTCGCGGACCAGTTGCAAGAAGTGCTGTGTACTGTTGCCGACTTCCATGGCAGTAAGCACGGGGTGATTTCGTTATTCAAAGGCGAAGCCGGTGGATTGGTACCTATCGCAAGCCTGGGACTTTCAGACGAAGGGAAAGCGCAGCTTCGGTGCATTCCCATCGGGGACGGCGCGTGTGGTCTGGCATTCAAGGAAAAGCGCCGGATCATCATCGAGGATACCGAGACAGATCCGATTTACTCGAAATACGTTTGTTTCGCTCGCAACGAAGGAATACGTAGTGTCTTTAGCACGCCATTCTATGCCGCTACTGGTAAAGCTTTGGGTGTGCTGTCGATTTACGCGTATACGCCCAGGGTGCCGGATGAACGAGAGCTTCGGTTGACTGACATCTGTGTCGGGCAAGTAGCATTGCTGGTCGAGCGCGAGCAATCGCACAATGCGCTTAAGGCCGAGCAAGAGCGTAGTCATCAGGTTCTGTCCTCCATAAAAGACGGATTTATTCTGATGGACTCCGAGTTTAGAGTGCAGCAGATCAACAAGGAAGGACTGCGAATTGACGGCCGGTCCATTCAGGAGATTGTTGGGAGGTCGCACTGGGAGTTGTGGGCTGGCTCTGAGACCTTGTCTGTTGGCGAAGCATACAAGCGGGCAATGAAAGAACGCATTCCGGTTAACCTCGAACAGTGCTATTCCCATTTTGGACAGGATATCTGGCTCGATATCCAAGCCTATCCGTCCGGTGACGGTCTTGCCGTGTTTTACCGTGACATTAGCGCGCGGAAAAATGCGGAAAAAGCACTGCGCGAGCGTGAGGAACAGCTACGCCTTGCAATCGATGCTGCGGATATCGGCCTATGGGATGTTGATCTGGTCGCCAATACGTTGTTCTGGCAAGCTCGTGTAAAAGCCATGTTTGGTATTTCTGCAGACAGGCCAGTATTAATGGATGATTTTTATGCCGGCCTTCATCCTGATGATCTCGCCCATACCTCGGCTGCTTTTGCAAACGCAGCCGACCCGCAAATACGGGCAGTGTATGACGTCGAGTATCGAACAATCGGCAAGGAAGACAACGTCATCCGGTGGGTGGCGGCAAAAGGGCGGGGTATCTTTAATGACGCTGGCCGCTGTGTGCGCGTCATCGGAACAGCAATTGATATCTCAAGGCGGAAAGCCAGTGAAGAAGCGTTGCGAGAAAGTGAGGAGCGCCTGCGCCAGTCGGACAAGAGGAAAGACGAATTTCTTGCCATGCTCGCGCATGAACTACGCAATCCATTGGCACCTATCAGTGCTGCTGCGGAATTGATCGGCATGGTCAGGCTCAACGACACGCAACTGCAAAGCACCAGCAGCGTAATCACTCGTCAAGTCAATCATCTGACTGAGTTGGTAGACGATTTGCTCGACGTATCGCGTGTGACGCGGGGCCTTATCAGACTGAGCAAGTCAAGGCAAGACATGAAAGATTTGATAGCGAGTGCTGTCGAACAGGTACGGCCGCTCATGGAAGCGCAGCGCCATCATTTCTCTATAGAGCTGTCACCGCAAGCTGCGGATGTGCTGGGTGATCGAAAGCGGCTGGTACAGATAGTCACGAACTTATTGAACAATGCAGCCAAATACACTCCCTCTCACGGAAACATCAAGTTGATACTTGAAGTGGACGCAGCGTGTGTGTTGGTGCGCATAGAGGACAATGGCATTGGCATTGCGCCTGAAATGCAGCCCTATATCTTTGAGCTTTTTGCACAAGCCGAGCGTACAGCCGACCGAACACAAGGCGGCTTGGGACTGGGATTGGCGTTAGTGAAGAATCTTATCGAATTACACGATGGATCGGTAAGGTGCCAGAGCAAGGGATTGGGTGAAGGTAGCTGCTTTACAATTTCCTTGCCGAAGCTTGCAGTTGAAACGCATACCGAACCGAAAGCGGGTTTGGATGGAGCAACGTTGAATAAGTCGGAAACGAAGCTACGCATATTGGTTGTCGATGACAACGTCGACGCCGCAGAGATGCTGAAAATGCTGTTGGAAGCAGTAGGACATGAAGTTCTGGTAGAGACCAAATCGCATTCTGCTTTGATGCGGGCGCAACAGGAAGTGCCAGATCTAATGCTGGTGGACATCGGCTTGCCTGATATGGATGGATATGAATTGGCGCGGCGAGTACGTGCGGATCCGAGAACCTCAACTCTACGATTGGCAGCCGTGACAGGTTATGGACAGGAAGAGGATCGCAAAAAAGCGCGGGATGTAGGTATCAACTACCACCTCGTCAAACCAGTCGATACGAAGAAGTTAATGTCAATTCTGACTGAGTGCGACAGAACATGAATGTCCGCTTAGGGGCTTGGATTCAACCGGTCGATGCAACACATTAAACTCTGCGTAAGCAGAAGGAGTGTTGCGGATGAAGCAAAGACCGAGGATTTATTACACCCAAACTCAGAAGGCATTGATGTGGGAACGCTGGAAG